>Ga0210044_10008934_pt1 | contig 12364 bp, 14 predicted proteins | sample CryGey13umfilter_2_FD_183959 | JGI IMG/M metagenome (GOLD analysis project Ga0210044, IMG submission 183959) | Groundwater microbial communities from aquifer in Utah, USA - Crystal Geyser 4/9/14 3 um filter (SPAdes) (version 2) | ecosystem: Environmental > Aquatic > Deep subsurface >... | reverse complement strand
TCCTGACCCTCGAACGAGACGGCTGGATTCGCCGCACCCCCCGCGCCGCGAGGAGCATCGAACTCCTCGTCGATCCCGAACTCCTCCCGGTCCTCCGTTGATCCGCGAGTCAACCGATCATCTTCACTGTGCGGAGCTACTAGTAGTCTAGTAGTACGTTGGGCTCCGAACGCCCCTGGCGCTCGCGCCTGCGGGGCAAGAGCTTGCCTCGGACTCCCAGGTCACTCGGTCCGGTTGACCGTGACATCCACCGCAGTCCCCCGAGAGACGCTGCTTCCGGCGGAGGGCGACTGGCGCAGCACGTAGCCGTCGATGTGGTCCTCGTCCTGCTCGTACCGCACGCGGCCCATCGTCAGCCCGACCGAGGTCAGCCTGCTGGTGGCGAACGGCAACCGCACGCCGATCACCTTGGGAACGACGACCTGCCCCCTCCCCGCTCCGGGGGCCGAGAGGGGCAGCGCCGAGGGGGGCGGGCTCGACGGCGCCGGGCCTGCTGGCGCGGCGGACGGCGCCTGCGAGCCCTGACTCAGCACCAGGCCGACCCGCGCCCCGAGCTTGAGGCTCGCCCCCTGTGCGGGGTCTGTCCCCACGACCTGCCCGGCGGGCACGCCCTCCCGCGCCTCCCGCCGCGTGGCACCCACGCGCAGCCCCAGGCTCACCAGCCGTTCGATGGCCTGAGGCAGCGACATGCCAGCCAGCGGCGGCACCGTCACGGCTCCCGGCCCGTCGGACATCGTGACCGCCAGAGTCGTCCCCCGCGCCGCGGTCTCGCCGCCCAGCGGCACCTGCTTGGCCACCGCGCCCGGGGCCACCTGGGCGTCGCTGGTGGTCCCGAGCACCTGCAGGTTGAATCCGGCGCTGTCAGCCGCGAGCCGGGCCTGCGTTTGCGTCATCCCCACCACCGAGGGCACCTGCACCAGACCTGCACCCCCGGCAGGCAGGCCGAAATGCAGCCCCACGACCGTTGCGACAGCGGCCAGCGCGGCCACCACCACCACCAGCGACACGCGACCGGGGCCGACGAAATCGGTGACGGATGGATCGTTCCAGGACTGATGACTGGGTGTGGCATACTCACGGGAGCGGTGGGGCGGCTGGGGCATGGTCGAATTGTAGTCCCACAGGCGGACAAGAAAAACTAACCCGCGTGTTCGACACACCACCCGCGGGTTGTGCTTTGTTCCCAACCGAGCTAAAAGCGGCCAGCCGATGCAGGAGAGACGGATGGACGAATCCAATGGCCTGAAGTTCACCGACCCCATGGGCATGGCTCCGGGACGGTTCTGCACGTTGATCAACATCGGACACACCCCCGAGTTCTTCGCGCTGGATTTCCGGACCGTGACCCCCGAGGGTGAGGCTTGCCTGCTGGGTCGCTACTTCCTCACGCCACAGCACGCTAAGCGGCTGATGTACACCCTCACGGAGCACATCGCGGGCTTCGAGAAGGAGTTCGGCGTGGTCAACCCGGCGGAGGGGCCCGCGGGGCCCGCGGAGCCCTCCACCAACTGACCCGGCCATGACACTCCCCAGCCCCGGGTTGCTGGTCACCGTGGAGCAGGTCGTGTGGGAGGTCGGGCAGACGCTGTTTGGCGGTCGCCCCCCCGATCTGACGGCGGAGATCAGGACCCTCTCCCGGATCTACAACACCGGTGAGGATCCCCGGGCTGCGAGCCTGGCTGCCCGGCTGCTGTTCTTCACCGTGGCGGATCTGTACAAGACCGTCTTCCCGTTGCAGGAGCTCGTGACCCGTGGACGGATCCGCCCCGATCCCGATCGCCCGCTTCGAGTCCTGGACGTCGGAGCCGGCTGCGGCGCCCAGCTCCTCGGCCTGCTGCTGGTGCTGAGGTCGAACGACTGGTCGCAGGCGGTCCGGATCGACGCCCTGGACCGAGATCGAGAGGCGCTCGGCGCCCTGCGGGCCGTGGTCACTGGATCGTGCCAGGCGCTGGGGCTCAAATCGGTGGATCTGCGGACCATAACCGCCGATGCCGGCCACATCCCCGACGACGAATATGATCTGGTGCTGATGGGAAGCGTGCTCAACGAGCTGAAGACGGACCGCACGGCGTCGATCCTGCGGCTGCTCGCGCACCTCGCTCCGCAGGGGCACCTGGTGCTGCTGGAGCCGGCCCTGCGCGAAGCCACCCGCGAGCTGCACCGGATCAGGGACGATGTGCTGCAACAGGGAGCGGCCCATGTCTTCGCCCCCTGTACCCGCACCGGTCCCTGCCCCGCGCTGCTGGACCCCGACGACTGGTGTCACGAACGTCGGCCATGGAATCCTCCGCCGCGGCTTCGCACCCTGGCCCGGGCCACCGGGCTGCGTCAGACCGACCTCAAGTGGTCGTACCTCACCCTCACGCCAGAGCCAGGCGGCGTCGGTCGACCGGATCAGTGGCGGGTCGTGGGTGATCCGCTGTCGTCCAAGGGCAAGCTCGAGATCTTCGTCTGCGGCGAGGCGGGGCGCTTGCGAGCAATGCGGCTCAACCGTCATCGAAACCAGGCCAACCGTGCATTCTCACGCCTGCGTCGCGGACGGCTGGCCGGCATCGAGGGCGGGACCCCGGATCGGGAGCTACTTCGTCTGGGGTCCGAGAGCAGGGTCACCGAGGAGGACCCCACGTAGTCGCAGGCGACGCTTCGAGCGCGGGAGGACTCAGCCCTGTGAGCGCAGCGGCTCTCGCTCCGCGGGCCGGGAGATGCGGGTCGCCTCCTCGGTCCCCTCCGAATCGACGATCTCGATGATCAGATCCTCGGCGTCCAGCCATTCCGACTCCAGCTCTCTGGCCGAACGCCGATCGTTCTGACGGCGATCGATGGCGAAGATCCGATGGTCCTTCCTCCCGCTCCGTCTCTCTTTCCACCGTCGGTCACGCCCGAGGCGCTCGCGGACCCCTTCCACCGTGGTCGGCACCGGACTGAGCTGGAGCGTCTTCCCCGCGCAGTTGTGGCACATCGGCAGCCACGAGCCCTGAAACTCCACCATCCGCAGATTGTCCCGGCGTCGGTCATAGCAGATGGAGCAGGCGGCCCCCATGCCCACCGGACGTGCGTCCGCCCAGCGCACGTAGCAGATCCAGCAGCGCCCCCGACGAAGCGTGGCCACCCGGGCACCACACACGTCGCAAACGAACGCATTCGGGTTTGTGGATTGCACGTTTGTGGATTGCACTGACCCTCCTGGAGCTATTGCACCGAGGCGAGCTTGCCCTTGCCTCGCGTGGTCACTCTTTCTGGAGTACCCCCGAAGCATGTGGACGAGCAAATTTTTTGCCCACATTGCAGCACCCATCTACTCTTGTGGCAGGAGGCGCTGGATGCCCATACGTCTTTTCTGCTCCGCCCACCCGCCCCACCGGACTACAAGTGTCTGCTCCGCCGGTGTCTGCCGGGTGGTGTTGATGCTTCTCGCGGCCCCGTTGCTGATGGGAGCCGAGTGTCCATTCACCACGGATCCCGGGGAGGCCGGCGGCACCACGAGCGGCGGCAACGCGATCGACATCGGTGGAACCAGCGGTGCGCTGTGGACCCCCGGCTACTCCGGCGACCTGCGCGTCACCCTGCGTGGCACGAACCAGACCGCCTCCGTCGCGGTGCAGCCAGACGACGGTCCCTTCTCCCTCCTGGGCCGCACGGTGGACCTCACCAGCTTCTGCTGGCGCGTGGACGTGGTCTGCCCGGACCAGGTGCTCAGGAGTCAGACGGCGCTGGTGCAGTCCTCGGCCAGCCAGTTCCTGGTCGACTTCAACCGCAAGGGACCGCTCTCCCGGCTGAACCAGCAGGGGCTGGTGGGCGCACTGCAGGGTTCGCAGCTCACCGTCCCGATGGGGATGAACGCGAGCAAGAGCGAGCCCTGCACCCTGGCGGTGGGATCGGCGATCAACGCCACCGCCACCGTCTCCGACGAAGACGCGACCCGCGCCAGCACCATCTGTGGGCTCGTCACCCTGCGCTACTCGGGCCACTGTGTGATGCTGGGCGGAAACGGGGCGCTCCTGGCCGACGACAGCCTGGAGCTCGCCCTGAACTTCTGCGCCGAGCGGCTCTGACCCTGGCCGCCAATCACGGCGGATCCTGTCCCTTGCCCCCCGCATGCGGTAGGATCAGATCGATGGGGCGAACCGGGTGTTTTCTGGGACTGCTGGCGCTGCTGGGTTCAGGGTGCGCCGCCGGCACGTCCACTCCACCGCGTCACACCGACTCGGGCGCCGACGCGGATGTCGGGCCAACGGAGGGTGGCGCGGAGGCCAGCGTCGATGGTTGCCTGCCCCGATGCGCCGACCAGTGCTCCGGAGCCGACGACGGTTGCGGCGGGACCTGCCCCACCAACCTGTGCAGCGGGTGCTGCGAGCAGACCACGTGCCAGCCCGGCAGCCAGGACTCCCTGTGCGGCAGCGGCGGCACGGCGTGCCAGGACTGCGCTCCCTCCGGGGGCGAATGTGGCGTCGGCACCTGCGTCCTGGGAAGCTGCGCCACCACACCCAGGGCCGACGAGACGCCCTGCACCTCGGGTGTGTGTCGAGGCGGAACCTGCTGCACCGGGTGCTGGGACCAGGCGAGCTGCCAGGTCGGGACGACCCTCGAGCTGTGCGGCGCCGCCGGAGCGGCCTGCGCCAGCTGTGACGACAGCATCGCCTGCACGGTGGACGCCTGCCAGGCCGGGAGCTGCTCCAACACCCCGGCGCCCGAGGGCACGCCCTGCAGCGGGGGGACCTGCAACAACGGAGGCTGCTGCACGGGCTGCTGGGACAATACACAGTGCCGTGGCGGGATCAGCAACACCTGGTGCGGCATGGGCGGCATCGACTGCGGCACCTGCGACACCACAGACCCCTGCTCCATCGCCGACTGTCAGACCGGCAGCTGCCAGCTCAAGCCGAACCAGGACACCACACCCTGTGCCGGCGGCCTGTGCTTCGGTGGGGTGTGCTGCACCGGTTGCGTCAGCGCCGGGGCCTGCCAGGCGGGGACGACGGTCAACGCCTGCGGAACCGGGGCCGCACCGTGCGTGGCCTGCACCACGGACAAGGTGTGCGAGATCGGCATGTGCGTCTATCCCGCGTCCAGCCACAGCGGATGCGTCCCGGCCCCGGCCCGGGGATGCGGCGGCTGCGCCTGCGAGACCTGCGTCTGCGGCATGGATCCCTACTGCTGCAACACCAAGTGGGACTCCATCTGCGCCACCGAGTGCAAGCAGTGCAACACCCAGACCGGCTGCGGGTCGAGCCCCATCACCTGCCCCGGATGTGGTGGCTGCGCCTGCGAGGCCTGCGTCTGCGCCATGGACTCCTACTGCTGCAACACCAGCTGGGATTCGATCTGCGCCGGCGAGTGCCAAAATAGCTGTGGAGGCTGTCCGTGAGGCTTGACATGCCCTGCCCCCGGCGGTATATGCGACCATGATGTACCGCAGGGGCCCTTAGCTCAATTGGCAGAGCAGCGGACTCTTAATCCGGAGGTTGAAGGTTCGATTCCTTCAGGGCTCACCAGAAACACCCTCACACTTCAAACCGTTACCTTCCCCCGCTATCCGTCGTTGTCATAGACCACCACTCGCCGCACGTCCGGGTGTCGTTGCGTGCCGCTACTGGTGGCAGGAGGCCACGGTCGTCTTGTCCTTGCAGAAAAAGGTCCCCGCCGGGAGGCCAGAGTCCGGCGCCGACCCCGAGTCGAGCCCCGCCGCAAAGCGCGGAATACCGGTGCCGCAGGCATACAGCTTCAGCGTCGGGAAGTTCTCGGCGTTGGTGTGCAGCACCAGCACCGCGTGGTCCTCGCCGAGCTTGGTCGGCAGGTAGCGCGCCGACACCAGCCCGAACTCGCCCGGTGGGATCTCCAGCTTCTCGACGTCGACGCCGGTGTCGAAGGCGAAGCTGCACTTCTCGTCCCCCAGCACCTTCACGCTCTGGATCACGAGCTTCTCGTTACCGGTGGAGCAGTTGGTGATGACGAATGACAGCCTGTAGGCCACCGCGCTGGGAGCCACGATGAACCCGAACCCCTGCTGGAAGTTCTGGTCGAAGCAGACCTGGGGCCTGGAGCAGCCGTAGTCCTTGTAGTTCTGGATCTGCTCCTGGCAGTCCAGCAAATCGGGGTCCTTGGGGTCCAGGATCACCTCGCACTTCTTGCCCGCCGTGGAGGTCACTCCCAGTCCTCCTGCTGGACAGGCCTTTTTGCAACCTGCGTCGGAAGATCCACAGTCCAACGACTTTTCACTGCCGCCGCCGGCACTACACCCCGAGATAACAAGAACAACCGTGACAACCGACGCCCGAATCATGAAGCGCATCTTCTCCTCCCTCATTTGAATATTCAATCATGGAAGCTGGTGTCGTTGCCATGTTGTTGTAACACACGGGAGACGAGGAACCGGGCGCGGGGAACCGAGCGCCGCGCCGCTTCAGGTCAGGGCTTGCACAGCTGGCTGGCGCTGTCGCAGGTCATGCCCGTGGGGCAGCTGGTCCACAGGTCGCAGACGAAGCCACAGGCCAGCCCACCCGAGGTGAGCTCCAGCACGCACTCGGCCAGCGTACCTGACGGCGCCCCGCTGCAGGTCGCGCCAGAGGAGGTGCAGGCCTTGGAGCAGAACCCCGGCCGCGCGGCATCGAACTGGATGCACTTCAGCGACGGATCGCACTTGACCGTGACGTCGCACAGCTCCCCCATCGTGCCGTAGACACCGCACATGCAGATGTCCTTCTGCTTGGTCGCGTCGAACTCGCACCCCGCGCCGTAGTCGAACTGCCTGGCCTTGCACAGCGCCTCGCAGGTCTCCGTCTTCCACGCGTTTGCGTCGCAGTACTTGAGGCTATCGGTCCCCACGCACTGGGTCTGGTCCTGGGTGCATCCGGTGGCAGGGCAATCCGCCGGGCAGGTGGCGGTGGTCTCCCCCGCGTCACAGGTGCCGTTCCCGCACCCCGTGCTCTTGCAGTCTGCGGGGCAGCTCTGGGGCGTCTCCCCGGCGTCGCAGGTGCCGTTTCCGCAGTTCGCCGGGCACTGGCCGCAGTCGGCCGGGCAGCTGGTGCAGCTCTCGCTGGGCTCGCAGTTGGTGTCCCCGCAGGTGCCGCCGGCGCAGTCCGCGGGGCAGCTGGTCTTGTCCTCGCCAGCGTCGCACGTGCCGTTTCCGCAGTTGTTCGTCGAGGCGCAGCCCGGCACGAAATCGGGGCAGCTCCCCTTCTTGACGCAGTAGGCGCCCTTGCAGTCATACCCGTCCGGGCACTGCGGGTTGCAGTCCTTGCAGCAGTAGAACGGAACCTCTCCCAGATCCGCGCAGCCCGCGGCGAGCACCAGCGCTGCGAGAGCCACCAGCCGACCCATGGTGTACTCCTGAGGTGTGGGGTTACGAGAAGCCATGGTCTGTACTAACGCTGTGGGGCCATGTGGTCTTCCCACAGATCGTGGGCATTCTAGTCATCTCGCGCTGCAGATGCCAGGGGCCGGGGCAAGAAAGCTCCCGGCACGCAGGGACCGGAAGATCCATGGACAAACAAGAAGGGCACCCGGTCCCACTGACCGGATGCCCTGTGCGCCCGGGGTGACTTGAACACCCGGCCTGCGGATTCGAAGTCCGACGCTCTATCCAACTGAGCTACGGGCGCAAACTCCGGGCGAGTATGCCGCCCGGGTTCCCACGGGTCAAGCGTCGCGCACACCCTCATGCGTTGTGCTCGCGGGCCCCGATCCCTATAATCGGCGCGCCATGCGCCACCTGCTCCCGATGCTCCTGCTGCTGTCGATCCTGCCGGGCTGCAGCCGCACGATGTATCAGGCCAGCTTCCGCCAGCCTCGTCTGCGCGCGAGCCTCGACGCCACCGCGCCGTTCCTCAAGGCCCACACGTTCGACGGAGAGGTGTACGTCCTGGCCAGCTGGCATCTGGTGGAGGCGAAGCAGCAGGTGGAGGGGATTGGCCTGCGCTACGACGTCCACCGCAAGGTCCGCACCCGGGGTCGGATGACGGTGCCCTACTCGCGCATCGCGCTGTTCGAGACCAACCGTCCGGAACGTGTCACCACCCACCGCCAGATCATGGTCATGGCGCTGGTGACGGGGATCTCGCTGGGCATGACCGCCTACTGTATCGCCAGCCCGGCGTTCTGTTTCTGGTAGGAGCGGCGTTGACTCGAATCGTCTGCATCCTCATCGCGCTGTGCAGCGTGGGCTGCGGCCTGGCCCACCCCGTGCTCGACCGGCACCAGGGCTTCGGCGGCACGCCGATCACCAAGGATCTGCCCGAGGCGAGCCAGGTCCCCGTGCACGGGTTCCAGGTGTCCGTCGACACGGGCGCGGGCGAGACCGAGGGCGAGCTGCTGGCCGTGGACCGCGGGGACGTGTGGGTCAAGACCCGGACGAGGCACAAGCGGTGGAAGGTGGCCCGTATCCCCCGCCAGCGGATCCGTCGGGTGAGCCTCGAGCTGTACCCATCTCACGCCGGCTGGCTCGGGTTCTGGACCGGCCTCGGGACAGCCTCCACCGCGTCCCAGGGGTGGTACTCGCTGGTGATGGGGCCGCTGTGGCTCCTGGCCGGAATCACCTCCAGCCTCACCTCGGCCCTGGGCAACGACGTCGACATCCCACCGGAGCGGATTGACCGGCTGGCCCAGTTCGCGCGCTACCCGGCCGGGATGCCTGCCCCGTGGGGCCCGCTCCGTCCCCGCCCGCAACCGTCGCCACCGCCGGCCAGCCGACCCGCCACGCGGCCGACGAGCCAGCCCGCGAGCCAGCCAGCCTCGCGGCCTGCCAGCCAGCCGACACGCGATCTCGATCAGGGCTTCTGAGCCGCGATCAATCGGGCCCGGTGAGGGGGTTGGAGGCGGGGTTGAGCTTCCAGCGGAAGTTGTCGATCAGCACCATGGAATCGAGGATCCCGTCGCCCTTGTCGAACACCATGAACTTGAGCTTGATCACCTCGCCCGGGGTCACCGGCGCCACAGTGTGCAGCCAGTCGGTGGATCCCCCGTTGGGGATGCTGGGATCCAGCGCCATCCCCTTGTGGCACTCCTTGACGTAGCCCGTCCCGTCCAGCAGCGTGATCGGCTTGGTGCACATGGTGGCGGTCTGGGGCTTGGAGGGATAGGCCTGGCAGATGGAGAAGAACGCGTTGTTGATCCGGATCGGGGTGCCGTTCTTGTCGAAGGAGATGTTGCCCGGCGGCAGCTTGGTGGACTCCAGCTGGACCCAGAACGTGTCGTTGAACTCCGTGCCGACGTACTCCGGGTACTCGGTGGAGAAGAACTGGAAGTCGAACTCGAAGCTCTGGGCGTTGGTCGGCACCGCGATCTCGAGGCTCAGCTGCATCAGGTCGTTGGCGTCCTTGTCCGTGGCCTTCACGTCCGGATCGGTCTCCGTGAACATGTAGTCCGTGCCGCTCTCCGGACAGGTGGTGTTGTTCTTGGGGTCGTAGCTCGCCACGCCGGTGGAGAAGATGGCGAAGGTCTCGCCCATGCGCGGCTTGATCGGGCCGCCCTTGGCGAAGTCCACCGCGATGGCGCGTTGCTCCTGCTTGGACTTGCTGTTGAAGCTCGCCGACAGCACACGGGTGCACTTGCTGTTGACGCACTTGAGGTTCCCCGGGCACTTGGACTCCAGGCCGCAGGCCCGATCCGTGTCGCACAGCTCGATGGCCCGGGCGTAGTCCAGGGGGTTGCCCTGGTTCATCTTGTTCAGCGCGTCGCAGGTCTCGGGCAGCTCGTCCGTCTTGCCGTCGCAGTCGTTGTCGGTGTTGTCGCGGCAGACCTTCAGCGTCGGATCGCTCATCCCCTTCACCGCGTCCTGGCACGTGACGGTGGTGATGCACTTGCCGCTCTTGCAGGTCTCGCCCGAGAACTTGCAGTCGGTGCCCGTCTTGCAGGCGGCGCCGGAGGCGCACTCGCTGCTGGTGGTGCAGCGGCAGTATCCGCCGAAGCACTTGTTGTTGGGGCAGTCGCTGTTTCCGCGGCAGATCATGCCCTCGACCTCGATCGCGCCGGGGTTGATGTAGGGATCGCTGTCGTTGCAGTCCCCGTCGTCAGCCGTGAAGCCGTCCTTGTCCATGTCCGACCCCGGCAGCCCGTTGTCGATCTGTCCGTCGCAGTCGTCGTCGATGCCGTTGGGCTTCTTGGATCCGTCGCCGCCGTCCTCCGCCATCCCGGGGTGCCGGTTCGGATTGCCCTCGCAGTCGCCCTCCGCCGTGACCACGTCGCCGGTGGAGGGGCAATAGCCGTCGCCGTCCTTGTCCTCGTTGGTCGTCCCCTCGTCGACCTTGCCGTCGCAGTTGTCGTCCACGCAGTTGATCTGTTCCACCGCCCCCGGGTTGACCGTGGGGTCCTTGTCGTCGCAGTCGATGTCGGCGGTCCAGCCGTCGTTGTCCTTGTCGTCACCCCCGCTCGTGAAGTCCTGGTTGGCACAGCTGGCCAGCAGGACGAGCACGATCAAGGAAACCCAGGCCACGTGGTTCGTGCGTCTCATGAGTCACTCCCTGTATGTCTATAGGCTAGCGCTTCGCTGACATCATAGGTCAGGAGCACCACGAGATCCATCGTCCGGTCAAAACGCCTGTCAATCCTCGAGATAGTCGGGAAGCCGCGGCTCCACCGGCGCCAGGCCAAACCGATGGTGCAGGCTCCGGGCGAAGTCCAGCTCCAGCTCCCGGCGACTCGCTAGCTGAACCCCGAGCGCCTGCCGCCAGACCCGCGGCGGCTCCATGCACAGGTACAGATAGGCCTCGGGGAAGCAGCGTCGCACGACCCGCGCCACCTGACGGTAGAGCTCGACCCTCACGGGTGAGAGCAGGCGCAGCTTCCCGTCCACGTCGGGCAACAGCTCGGCCTGGGTCACGATGCTCGCGCCGAAGCGCCCGCCCACCACACGCCGCATGGCGGGGTGAAAGCGCACCGTCCCCATGGAGATGTAGGCCACCCGGTCCACCGGCACCATCCGGGCCAGTTCGCGCACGAGCTCGACGTGGAGCGTCGGATCGCCATCCAGGGTCACCATCGGATCCAGGTGGAACGCCAGCAGGTAGCCCACGTCGGCCACGCGCCGCGCCGCCTGCATCCGACGCTGCAGGCTGGCGGTCCGATGTTCCTCCTGCTGCACCACGCGGTGGGGATTGAGGCTGAACGAGACGATGGTGCGGCCCTGGTGTACAAGCGGCAGCAGCGGCTCCACCGCGTCGGTCTTGGTCTTGAGCTCCAGCACGGCATTCGGAAGCGCGGCGAACCGCTCCACCGCCGGGACCGCGAGGCCGGCCAGGGGCTCCAGCGCGAGGCTGTCCGCCACCTGGCCGGTGCAGACTCGCATCAGGCGACGGGGCTGCACCTGCAGCTCCAGCGCCAGCTGGTCCAGGATCGGGTGCGGGTCCACGCGGATCGTGATCTCGCTCCGGTTCTGGTACGTCTGCAGGATGCAGTAGCTGCAGTCCAGCGGGCATCCCACGACCTGGGTCAGCACGCGCAGGTTGCAGCACAGCAGCGAGTCCGTGCGTCCGGTGCAGGGACGCAGCACCGCGCCCACGTGGCGCGTCACCCGCAGCACGCGCTTGGATCGGCCCAGCGCATCGGGCAACGTGTCCCCACCACCCGCTGGCCGCAGCATCACCTCGATGCCGCGGTCACGGGCTTGGCGCATCAACCGCTCGGCGGTGGCGCTGTCGGCCGCATCCTGCTCCACCACCAGCCGGTCGAAGGGCAGCATGCGCTCAGCCCTGCTCCAGGGGTGGGGCCGGGGAGCCCTGTGGGGCCGCCACGCCGGCGAGCTCGAGGACCGACGAGAGCAGCGGACCGATGGCATCCTGCTGCAGCTGGTGGATGTGACGCGGCAGATCCTCGAGCGCGGCGATGGACAGCACCAGCTCCACCTCCTCACGGGTGAAGTTGTCGTCGTGGCGCAGGCCGATGCCCCGCTGGCGGAGCTGGCCCGCGAGGCGCTGCAGCTCCAGCCGTCTTCGAGTGGTCTCGGGCATCCGGCGGGCCAGGAGACGCGCCGGCCCGGCGGGATCCGGGGGTGCCCCGAGCCCCAGCTCCTGGACCAGCTCGGACAGGTCTCGCCCCTCGCGCGCCCCGAGTTCCACCAGCTGGGTCGCAACCTCCTCCAGCTGCCGCCCGCCCCGGATGGCCGGGTTGTCCAGCAGGCTGGCCACCACCGTCCGTTGCTCGGGGGCCAGCCGACAGAACCAGCGCGCCCGCCGGAGGGAGAACCCCTTGTCCACGAAGAAGTCCAGCAGCCGGGGTGCGAGCGCCAGCAGCTCCAGGTGCAACGTCACCAGCTCCTCGGCAGGCTCCAGGCCCAGGGCCGGAAGCAGCCGCGCCGCGGCCTGCTCCGACGAGCAACCCAGCCGCCGCGCGAGATCCAGCGCCCGCGCCACCTCACGCAGGTTGACTGGCTGCC
>Ga0210044_10008932_pt1 | contig 12370 bp, 4 predicted proteins | sample CryGey13umfilter_2_FD_183959 | JGI IMG/M metagenome (GOLD analysis project Ga0210044, IMG submission 183959) | Groundwater microbial communities from aquifer in Utah, USA - Crystal Geyser 4/9/14 3 um filter (SPAdes) (version 2) | ecosystem: Environmental > Aquatic > Deep subsurface > Groundwater... | reverse complement strand
CAACGATTTGTAAAGCCTGTTCGCCCGAATCTGGCTGGGAAATCAATAAATCATCAACATTAACTCCGATTTTCTTTGCCCAGTCAGGATCTAAGGCATGTTCAGCGTCAACAAAGGCACCTACTCCGGCCTGTTTTTGAGCTTCAGCCAAAATATGAAGTGCCAAACTGGTTTTTCCGCTCCCTTCCGGACCGTAAATTTCAATCACTCTTCCTCTGGGCACACCACCCACACCCAAAGCCAGGTCCAAAGAAATAGAACCGGTTGGAATAACGTCAACATCAACCGGCCGGGTCTCTCTCAATTTCATAATCGCTCCCTCGCCAAACCGTTGTTTGATTTCCTCCACTGCCTCTTGTAAATCTTTTCTTTCCGATTTTGGTTCTTTTTGTTTTGCCATCTTATTTTAGGGTAATTTTTTTTGTGATTTTTGTCAAATTTAAGGGAGGTTAAGGGAGAGGTTTAGATTTTTTGCCAGTCTTCGTTTTCTTCGTCCGCCTCGTCGGTCTTAATATAGACCTCTCTCGGTTTGGCGCCCTGGCCCGGCCCCACCACTCCTCTTTCTTCCATAATATCAATTAGTCGGGCCGCTCGGGCGTAACCAATTCTTAATTTTCTTTGCAAAAGAGAAGCCGAGGCCTTTCTGGCTTCAATGACCACTCTCTTTGCCTCTTCGTAGAGAGGGTCTTCCTCGCCAAACTCAAAATCCAAACCCTTCGCTCCTTCCTCGGCCAGGCCCTCGCTTAAAGGAGGCTCAGGGAGGTTAGGGGAGGTTAAGGGAACGGTAATTTTTGATTTTAGCCAATTGACTACCCTTTTTACCTCTCTTTCGGACACATAGGCGGCCTGAATTCTTTTGGGTTTGATAATTTCGGCTGAAACAAAGAGCATATCACCCAGGCCTAGAAGTTTTTCAGCGCCAGCCATATCTAAAACGGTTCTTGAGTCAACCTGGGAGGCAACCTGAAAAGTAATTCGGGAAGTAATATTGGCCTTAATTAAACCGGTAATCACCTCCACTGACGGTCTTTGGGTAGCTACCACCAAATGAATCCCCACCGCTCTGGCCATCTGGGCTAATCTGACAATTCCGGCTTCCATCTCTCTACCCCGGCTAGCCATCAAATCGGCCAACTCGTCAATAATTAAAACAATGTAAGGCAAGGGCGCCTCTTCCAGTCTCAAAAGTTTTTCGTTGTAACTGGCAACATCTCTTGAGCCGTTGCTGGATAAAATATCAAATCTTCTTTCCATCTCAGCGATTAGCCACTTTAAGACATTAATTGTTTTTTGGGCATCAAAAATAACCGGAGATAAAAGATGGGGCAATTCGTTATAAATTGAAAATTCAACTCTTTTGGGGTCAATTAAAATAAATCTCAGGATTTCCGGTGAATTGCGATAAACCAAAGAAAGAATCAAACTGTTCAGCATTATCGTCTTGCCGGTACCCGTACTGCCGGCCACCAGTAAGTGGGGCATGCGGGCCAAATCGGCATAGACGGGACTTCCCGAAACATCTCTTCCTAAAACAAAACTTAGGCTAGAAATTGATTGCTGAAACCGGGGGAGAGAAATTAAATCTCTTAATCTGACCTGGGCTCTAATTTTATTCGGGACTTCAATGCCAACCAGAGCTTTGCCGGGAATCGGCGCCTCTATCCGGATGGGATGGCTGGCTAAAGCTAAGGCCAGATCGTTGGAAAGGGTGGTAATTTTTGATAATTTTATGCCCTCAGCCGGCTTTAAAGTATATTGGGTAACTGTTGGTCCGACATTTATTTCCGACATCTCTACCGGAATCTCAAAATTCTCCAGGGTTTTCTTAATAATGGCTGAATTGATTCTGATGTCGCCGGCAAATGATTTTTCTTTTTCTGAATCTAACAATTCCAGGGCCGGCTTTTGGTATTCTTCCCCCCCACCTTTGGTAATAAAATCAACCGGCTTAGTTTTTAATTCTAAAGGAGGTTCCTCCGAGACCTCTTTTTCTTTTCTAATTTCTCCAAAGGTGGTGGCCGGCGGTTCAATTTCCTTCACCCTGAAAGAGGGCGGATGAAAGATTCTTTTTATTAGAGAGGGCTTTTTTTCTGCTTCGGGCTTACCAACACCGGGTGTTGCTGAAATGGGGGGTCGCAAGAGATGCCAGAAAATTATTCCCGAGATTAAAATCAGGCTAGCAAAAATAATCTGGCTGACCCAGAAGCCAAAAAGCTGAAAAAGGGGTCGGGCCACTAAATAACCCAGCCAACCACCATCTTTAACGTTTAAGGTAAAAGCGCCAAAGATACCGCTAATTGCCAAAATTAAGAGAAGGACAGCCAAAATTTCGGCAAAGAGAAATTTTTTATACCTGGTCAAAAAAAAGACCAGGCCTGATAGGACCAAAATCAAGGGCAAAAGAAAAACCGTCTTGCCGATTAAAAAGTTAAGTCCGGAAAAAATAACTTTTCCAGCTATCCCCGCCTCTTCAAAAAAACTCAGGCCAACAATTATGGCCAGCAAAAACACTGCCACTCCGGCAATCCTCCTTTTAATTTCTTCCGGTAAAACAAACCGGCCGGGTTTTTTTTCTTTAATCTTTTTATTCTTTTTCATAGCCGGTGCCTGCTGGTATCAGTTTACCAATAATTACATTTTCTTTCAATCCTCTCAATTTGTCTTCCTTTCCTTCAATGGCAGCTTTAATTAAAACTCGCGAGGTTTCCTGAAAAGAGGCGGCTGACAAAAAGGAATCGGTGGTCAGGGCCACCCGGGAAATCCCCAGTAAAATGGGAACTCCCTTGGCCGGTTTTTTCTTTTCCTTTTTTAAAGCCAAATTTTCTTCCAGGAATTTTTCCCGCTCAACAACCTCGCTGGCCGTAAAATTAGAATCACCGGGTTCCTTGATTTTTACTCTGGAAAACATCTGACGAATTATCACCTCTAAATGCTTATCGTGAATCTGGGCTCCCTGAGAGACATAAATTTTTTGAATTTCTTTAACTATGTAGCGCCAGCTATTTTCTAACCCAGTCAATTTAAAAAGTTCCTTTAGGTCTAAACTTCCCTCGCAAAGGGGTTGACCTTTCTTAACTTTTTCACCTTCTTTTACCAAGATGGCAGAGGGCAGCGGAATCTGGTATTCAAGAATTTCCGTTTTAGGTTTGGAATTTTGAGAGGCTTTGGATTTTATTCTTAGGGTTTTTTGGGGAGTAATTTCAATTACGGTTCCATCGGCTCCGGCTATTTCCGCCCGGCCGGCCGGGGTCCTAACTTCAAAAATTTCCTGAACTCTGGGCAAACCAAAAGTAATGTCGCCGCCGCCGGCCACTCCGCCGGTGTGGAAAGTTCTCATTGTTAATTGAGTCCCCGGCTCGCCGATGGCCTGAGCGGCCACAATCCCAACCGCTTCCCCAATGTCGGCTAATTTATTATATCCCAAATCCCAGCCATAACATTTTTGACAAACCCCTCTCAAACTCTGACAGCTTAAAGGAGAGCGAACCTTGACTTTTTCAATTTGCTTTTTAATTATTTTTTCTCCCTTTTTCCAATCAATGAGCTCTCCCTTTTTTAAAACGGCCCGAATATCTTCTAAAGAAATACGACCGACAATTTTTTCTAAAAAATTCTGGCCAATCTCATCAGCATCCGACCTGAAAACCTCAATTCCCTGCTGCGCTCGGCAATCCTCTTGGGAAATCACCACCTCGTGAGCAACGTCAACCAATCTCCGGGTCAAATAACCGGCTGTGGAAGTTCTCAGGGCGGTGTCAGCCGTTCCTTTTCTGGCGCCGTGAGTGGAAATAAAGTATTCCAGAACATCAAATCCTTCTTTGTAAGAGCTCTTGACCGGCAGCTCAATAATTTGACCCAGGGGATTAATCACCAGACCCTTCATCCCGGTCATCTGAACCGGTTGGCTCCAGCTCCCTTTTGCCCCGGCATCAACAATTTGAAAAACCGGGCCATCCTTGGGCAAAGTTTTGGGAATCTGAGCCTCAACCTCGCTTTTTGCCCTGCTCCAGATACTAATTACTTTAGCCTGCTTTTCTTCTTTTGAGAGAAATCCCTTTTTGAAATGCTCTCCAATTTTTTCAATTTCTTTTTCAGCTGTTTCTAAAATTCTTTTTTTCTCCGCCGGAATTATCAGGTCATCCATTCCCCAGGATATCCCGGCCAGGGTGGCATACTCAAATCCTAACTCCTTAATTTTGTCCAAAGTCTCTTCAACAACCTGAGAACTATATTTTTCAACCCCGTTAGAAATTTCGTCTTTTTTAGAATGGCTCTTTTGTTTTTCTTTAAAATTTCTAACGGGGTCAATAATTTCGGCCACAATTTTTTCTAAGTCCCTAACCCTAATCTGCTCATTCTGAAAAGGAAAGCCATCCGGCAAGGCCTGATTAAAGAGGATTCGGCCGACACTCGTTCCCATTAGACCAATTGGTCTAATTGGTCTAATTGGTCTAATTTGAATTTTGGCTCTTAAATCGATATCCCCAAATTCATAGGCCAAGATGGCCTCTTCTGGATTGGCAAAGATTTTTCCTTCTCCTTTGGCCCCTTCAATAATTCTGGTCAGCCAATAGCAGCCAAGAACAATATCCTGATAAAGGGTGACGACGGGAGTTCCGGTGGCCGGTTTCAAGAGGTTCAAACTGGCTAACATCCTCTCTTTGGCCTCTTTTTGAGCCATATCGGATAGGGGTAAATGGACAGCCATCTGGTCGCCATCAAAATCGGCATTAAAGGCCCGACAGACCATGGGATGAACTTGAATTGACTCGCCCTCAATCAGTATCGGATAAAAGGCACTAATGCTCAGGCGGTGCAAGGTCGGCGCCCGATTGAGCAAAACCAGCTTCTCCTTAACCACCTCTTCTAAACTTGCCCAGACCTCGTCGGTTTCCTCTTCAATTATTCGCGAGGCGGCCCGGACATTATAGGCCAATTCTTTTTCCAGAATTTTTTTAATGACAAAAGGCTTGAAAAGCTCCAGGGCCATTCTTTTGGGAATGCCGACCTGGTTAATTTTCAATTTCGGACCAACCACAATCACTGACCGACCAGAATAATCAACCCGCTTCCCCAAAAGATTCTGCCTGAATCTGCCCTGCTTGCCCTTTAATATATCAGCTAAGGACTTTAATAATCTCTTTCCACCGGTTGTTGCCTGGGTCATTGTTCCCTTTCTCATGCCATTGTCAATCAAGGCATCCACTGCCTCCTGCAACATTCTTTTTTCATTTCTGACAATCACCTCAGGAGCGGCAATCTCCAATAAATATTTTAGACGATTATTCCGGTTGATTACCCGACGATATAAATCATTTAAGTCAGAGGAGGCGTAGCGGCCGCCATCCAATTGAACCATTGGCCGCAAATCCGGGGGTAAAACCGGCAAGTAAGTTAAAAACATCCATTCCGGCCTGACCCCTGAGCGCAACATTCCCTGAAATAATTTCAATCTTCTCAAAATTTTTCTTTTTGCCTCGGGAGCTGCCTCTTCTTGTCCCTTCTTCAATCTTTCTATTTCCTTTTTCAAATCAATTTTTTCAAAAATCTTTCTCAAACTCTCTGCCCCGGTTCCGACATCAAAAACTTCTCCGTATTTCAAGGACAAATCATGATACTTCATCTCAGATAAAACCTTCAGGGGTTTGATTGCCAACACCTCCTCCCTAGCCTTGTCTCTTGCCACCTTTAACTCAGCTAATTCCTTTTTCCCACCTTCCACCTTTAACCTTTTACCTTTTACCTTCGCTTTATATTCTTTCTCAATTTCGGCCAGGGCTTTCCTTTTTGCAACTTCTGAAACACCGGTCACAATATAGGAAGCAAAATAAATCACCCTTTCTAATTGCTGCATTGGCAAATCTAAAATCATTCCCATTCTTGAGGGAACTCCCCTTAAAAACCAGATGTGGCTAACCGGAGTGGCCAATTTAATATGACCCATCCTTTCCCTTCTAACCTGAGCCTTGGTTACCTCCACCCCGCACCGGTCACAAACCACCCCCTTGTAACGAATTCTTTTATATTTTCCGCAATAACATTCGTAATCTTTTTCCGGGCCAAAAATCTTCTCGCAAAAAAGGCCGTCTTTTTCCGCCCGCTGAGTTCGGTAATTAATGGTTTCTGGCTTGGTCACCTCGCCCTTAGACCAATTCAAAATCTCCTCTGGCGAGGCAATCTTTATTCTGATTGATTCTAAATCTTGGACCCTCATGTTTTTGTGAAAAGAGGGTGAAAGGGGTGAAATAGGGTAAAAAGGGAAAGGTAGATTTCTCCCGTTTCTCCCGTTTCTCCCGTTTTCCCTTTTCGCCCTTTTATCCCTTTTCGCCCATTTCTCCCTTTTCTTTGGGTTTTTCTTTGACCTCCACGCTCAACCCCAGAGATTTTAATTCCGCTACCAATAAATTAAATGAGGCCGGGACGTTGGGCGGTTTAATCTCCTCTCCCTTCAAAATGGCTTCGTAAGTGGCCGCCCGGCCCGGGACATCATCGGATTTAAAAGTGAGCATTTCCTGAAGAGAATAGGCAGCGCCATATCCCTCCAGGGCCCAGACCTCCATCTCGCCAAATCTCTGGCCGCCAAACTGGGCTTTACCTCCCAGAGGTTGCTGGGTAATCAGAGAGTAAGGCCCGATACTTCTCATATGAATTTTGTCTTCCACCATATGGATTAATTTCATCATATAGATATTACCGACGGTAATTTTTTCCGAAAAAGGAAGACCCGATCTGCCATCATACAAAATCATTTTGCCATCTTCGGCTAACCCGGCTTTCTTTAATTCTTCTTTAATCTCTTTTTCGGTGGCACCAGAAAGGGCCGGAGATATAGCGTAATATCCTAATTTTTTGGCGGCCCAGGCCAAATGAGTCTCTAAAATCTGACCCAAATTCATTCTTGAGACAACGCCAATGGGATTCAAAACAATATCAACCGGGGTGCCGTCTTCTAAAAAGGGCATTTCTTCTTCAGCCAAAACTTTGGAAACCACGCCTTTGTTGCCGTGCCGTCCGGATAATTTATCCCCGGCCTGAATTTTTCTGATTTCGGCTACCTTAACCTCAATTCTTTTGATCACCCCGGCTTCTAATTTGTGACCGAGCTCTCGGGAAAAAACTTTTACTCCAATCACTCTTCCTCTTTTTCCGTGTTCCATCAAAAGAGAGGTGTCTTTAACTTCCCTGGCCTTCTCGCCAAAAATCGCCCTCAATAATCTTTCTTCAGCCGTTAATTCTTGCTCTCCCTTTGGCGAGATTTTGCCCACTAAAATGTCATTGGGTCCGACCTCAGCGCCAATTCTGACAATTCCTTCCTCATCAAGATCTTTTAATTTTTCTTCGGAAACATTGGGAATATCGGCAGTGGTTGTCTCCGGTCCTAATTTTGTCTCCCGGACATCGCAGCTAAAACTCTCAATGTGAATTGAGGTGTAGACGTCGTCTCTGACCAATCTTTCGGAAATCAAAATGGCATCTTCAAAATTGCCTCCCCGCCAGGGTAAAAAGGCAACTAAAATATTTTTGCCTAAAGATAAATAGCCCTGGGAAATTCCGCCACCGTCGACCAGGAGCTCTCCTTTTTTAATCTTTTGGCCCTTTTTCACCCCAGCCGCCGGCTTTTGATGAAAACAGGTGTATTGATTTGTCCTAATAAAGGTTCTGAGGTGATAGGTTTTAGGTTTTTGGTTTTTAGATTTTATCGTAATATGATTGGCGTCGACTTCCGTAACCAGCCCATCGCTATCCGATACCACTTCCTGTCCCGAATCCCGGGCCACTCTTTCTTCCAGGCCGGTCATTATTAGAGGCGGTTCGGGATTAATTAGGGGAACGGCCTGGCGCTGCATATTTGAACCCATTAAAGCCCGGTTGGCGTCATCATTTTGTAAAAAGGGTATTAAAGAGGTAGCCACTGAAATAAATTGTTCTGGCGAAACATCAATAAAATCAATTTTGTCCCTATCCACTAGGCCCGGTTCTCCCTTAATTCTGGCTTCCACTTTTTGAGGAATGATATGACCTCTTTCATCAGTCGGCACGCCGCCAGCCGCTATATTATATCTCTCTTCCTCATAGGCATTAAGGTATCGGATATCGGATGTTACCTTGCCTTTTTCAACCTTAAAATAAGGGGTTTCTAAAAAGCCATAGGGATTAACTCGGGCAAAAGAGGCCAAGTGGCTGACCAATCCAATGTTTGGTCCCTCTGGAGTTTGGATGGGGCAGATCCGACCATAATGGGAGGGCTGAACGTCTCTTACCTCAAAACCGGCCCTCTCTCTGGTCAAGCCACCCGGCCCGGTGGATGACAACCTTCTTTTATGCTCTAACTCAGCCAGGGGATTTTCATTATCCATAAATTGACTCATTTGGGAGGAGGTGAAAAATTCCTTGATTATGGCCATTACCGGCCTCGGATTAATTAACTGAATGGAAGTTAAAGTAAAAATATCCAGAGTTGACATTCGGTCTTTAATAATTCTCTCCATTCTCATTAAACCCACCCGCATCCGGTTAATCAATAACTCATTAAAAATCCTTACCCGGCGATTTCCCAGATGGTCAATCTGGTCGGCCATAGCTCCTGGCCTATTATTTAACCTGATGATTTCTCTGATTACCGCTATAACATCCTCTGGTTTCAAAACTCTACCTTCCACCCCAATCCCTTCCTCTTTCTCCCCTTTCTCCCTTAGTTCGGGCAGGCGCTGGCCCATCCGCCAACGTCCGACTTTTGACAAGTCATACCTCTCAAAAATAAAAAACATATTCCAAATTAGTTCCCGGGCCGTGTCAGGAGTGGCCAGGTCTCCCGGTCGCAGCCGCTGATAAACCTCAACCAGGGCTTCTGACTGATTGTGGGTCGGGTCTTTCTTTAAAGTTTCTTCAATATAGTTGATTTCGCCCTTATTAACATCTTGAAATTTCTCTTTGATATTTAAATCGTCAGCGATACCGAAAGCTCTTAATAAAGTAGTGGCTGCCATCTTTCTTTTTCTGTCAATTCTTACGCCAATAAAACCTGAGGTTTCGGTTTCAAATTCCAGCCAGGCGCCCCGGTTGGGAATTATTTTTGCCCCAAAACAATTTCTGCCGCTCAAAGTCTGGCTGGTGAAAAAGGCGCCCGGTGACCGGATTAACTGGGAAATGGCCACCCTTTCCACGCCATTAACAATAAAAGTTCCTCTCTCGGTCATCAAGGGGAAATCAGTTAAAAAAACTTCCTGTTCTTTGATTTCTTTGGTTTTGAGATTGACCAGTTTGGTTTTGACTCGCAAGTCAGCTGTAAAAGAATCGTTATTCTGCTTGGCCTCCAGGTCGGTTTTGTATTTTGGCTCTCCCAATTTAAAATCCAAAAACCAGAGCTCCAACTCTTTTTTAGTATAATCCCGGATGGGAGAAACTTCTTGAAACAATTCTTTTAAATCCCTTTGCCAGAAGAGCTCCCAGTTTTCCTTTTCCAAGGCCAAAAGATATGGCGGTTCTAGCGAAACCCTGGCCTTGCCAAAATTTTTAGTTTTTATCTCGGCCATAGAAAAAATAAGTTAAAAATACCCTAAGAAGTAATTTTTAGGGCAAATTGAGTTTATTTAATTTTTTAATAATAATGGAAAATCAATTATTCAATAATCTACCTCGGAGGTAGATTAATATCACCATTATATCAAATCAGTCAAATTAGTCAAATTGGTCCAATTGGTCAAATTGGTCAAATTAGTCAAATTAGACCCATTAGTCTAATTAGCCAAATTAGTCTAATTGGACCACATTTGGCGTCTTCTCTCTTCCTGGCGCCTTTGACTCAACTGCTCTGAATAGCCACCCTCGCGGATAAACTTTTCTTCTAAGGAATGAATCATTTTGTCCAGGAGATAATTTTCTTTAGAAATTAGACTAATCATCAGGTTAGCAAAGCGCTCAGCCGAATTAGTCCAATTAGTCCAATTAGTCAAATTGGTCCAATTGGTCCCATTGGTCCTAATCCGCCAGGAGCGGATTTCCTGGACTCGGGGGTCACTCTTATCCCAGAGAAGCAAATTCCTCAACCTCAAAAAATCTTTGTAATCCTCCAAAAGTTCGCCATAGGAAGCCCGGCTGACTCCATTCAATTTAATGTTCATCTTTAGGCTTTTTTCTAAAGATGCCTCAACGATATTTTGTTTTCCTGATCTGGCCGCCTGAACCATTTGTTCAATTGTCCGGCGGTCCTTTATTGAATCCAGAAAGCGCTGGCAAAACTCATCTGTCAAATCGGAAATCACTACTGCCTGCTGATAAACGATGAGGTTTTGGTAGCCGCCAGGGCCTTTTGGTTTTGACGATTTCTTTTTTGCCTCTTTTTCCTCAAGCGCTTTTAATCTGGCTTGGCTGTATTTTCCCCAATCAATCGTGCCATCCTGCCTTTTAAATTGCTCTGGCTCAAGAACCATAATTGGTCAAATTAAATTAGTCAAATTAGACTAATTGGACTAATTAGACTAATTGGACTAATTAGTTTTATTCCAGCTGTTCGGCCGGCTTTTCTTCAACCGGCGGCTGGCCAGGCACTATTCCTTCCAAGGCCGGTCTCTCGGCTCGCAAATTAGCCAAAATCTTTTTCACCTCTTGATTCTCAGGATTAAATTGTTCAATTCTTTCAAATTGCAAAATAGCCTCCTTTTTATTTTCCTCTCGGTCATAAATCAGGCCCAGGAAATAGCGGGCATTGGAATAATTAGGGTCAAGTAAAATTGCTCTTTCAAACTCAGCTTTTGCCTTGTTAAGTTGCTCATTGTTGTAATACAAAAATCCCAACTGAAAAGCCAGGCCGGTATCAGACGGCGCCACTCCTTTGGTCATCTCTAATTTATCAATCGCCTCTACTATTTTTCCCTCTCTGACATAAATCATGGCCATCAGGAAATGAGCCGGCGCGTAATCGGATTTGAGGGAAATCGCTTTTTCAAAATTTTCCTGAGCCAATCTCAGATTTTCAGCTCTTTCGGCTTCTCTTTCCTCCTGGGTCAGTAAATCAGACCTAACCAGGTATATCCGGCCAATCTCCGTAACAATATAAGGGCTGTTAGGTTCCAATTCAGCTGACTTCTCATAAGAACGGAGTGCCCAATCATCAGCTCCTCCCAAAATTCCAATCATATTTTGATAGACAAAACCGCGGATATTCCAATTGGCCACGTTTTTCGGGTCGGCCGCCGTAGCCTGGTTTGCCGAATTCACGGCATCGGCAATTAAGGCCTGAGCCTGCGAGGTCATTTCTTCTTGAGTTAAATCAGTTCTGGCCAGAAGCTCCCGCAACCTGAACAAGAAAATCTGGGAAAGGTCCCGCCAGTACAAATCCATTTTGCTATTCAAACTGCCAGCTTTCAAAAGATAATTACTGCTTTCTTCTGCCTGGCCTCTCTGCCAGGCCTGCAATCCCTGATAATATCTCACTTCTGCCAGATATTTCTGGCCGTATAAAATTGCCAGGCCTATTCCAAAAACCAGAATTAAAACCGCCAAAAAAGAAGCGGTCAGAGCTCTAAAGGAAGAAGTTTGCAAATCAACCCCCCACCACTTTTCTTTTCGAAAAGTGGTGGGGGGCTCTTCTCTCAGCAAAGCTGAGAAAGCAACTAACAGCCAGAATAAAAATAATATTGAAAGATTTGCCGGATACAGGAAAAATGCTAAAATTAATCCACCAAACCCGGCCAAGACTGCCCAGGGCAAGAACCTGTCCAAAACATCCTTAGGGTTGTCAGATTGCATTTTACCTAAAAGAATACTAAAAACCAGTTTCAAACAAACTGCTAACAGGAAAAGAAAAGCTAAAAATCCCAAGATGCCGCCGCTAATTACCCTGTCAAAGATCTCGGAAACCGGCTGAGAAAACTTCATCCCCCAGAAAAACATTTGGTTGATTTCCGCCGGTTTGTACTTTAACCAATCGTAAAAAAAGGTGCCCGGACCCGAGCCTAAAATAAGCTCTTTTGGAGAAAGATTTGTCAAAATCTTAAAACTTGCTGCCTGACTTGGAGATATTTCCAAAGGAGCGGCCGGAACCCCGGGAATAGAAAATTGGAAAAAAGTGAAAACCAGACCGATTATTAAAAAGGCCATCAAAAGTGTTATCAAGGCAGAATGCTTGGTTTTTTTTAGCCCAACCGCAGCCAGGGCGAGCAAAACAGCCGATCCGGTCAGGAAAATCAGCCAGGCAATTTTGAAATTGATTAAAAACAAAGAAAAGAGCAGGACTAAGCCGAAAATTCCCAGAACAATTTTAAAAAATCTTTTTACGAAAAAAAACAAGGGAACAATTAAAATCAGCAAAATAGCAAAATAGATTGCCAGAGCGTTGGCGCTGCCGACTGGATTGAAAAAGGCTGCCCGG
>Ga0210044_10008931_pt1 | contig 12370 bp, 12 predicted proteins | sample CryGey13umfilter_2_FD_183959 | JGI IMG/M metagenome (GOLD analysis project Ga0210044, IMG submission 183959) | Groundwater microbial communities from aquifer in Utah, USA - Crystal Geyser 4/9/14 3 um filter (SPAdes) (version 2) | ecosystem: Environmental > Aquatic > Deep subsurface >... | reverse complement strand
AGTGCATACGATAGATCACCGCTAAGGGCTCCAAAGGTAAACTAAGCTAAACTGACTCACGGATGATGTAAGTTTGGAGCTGTAGTGACCCGTAGGTCGCCGGTTCGATTCCGGTCGGCCCCACGTTAGAATATTATTTATTTTTTAAAACATTCAGTGCAGAACCAGCATTGAACCATTCTATTTGAGATTTATTATAAGAATGATTTAGAGAAATTTCATTATTTGTTCCATCTTTATGTTTAATTAAACATCTCACTGGTTTTTGTGGCTCTAGTTTATTTAATCCAATGAGACTGATCCTGTCATCTTCTTGAATCTTATTGTAATCATCAGGATTACTAAAAGTCAATGCTAGAATTCCTTGTTTTTTCAAGTTTGTTTCATGAATTCTTGCAAGGCTTTTTGTGATAACAGCTGCACATCCCAAATATCTAGGAGACATTGCAGCGTGTTCTCTACTGCTTCCCTCACCATAATTATTATCACCGATAATTATCCATCTCATTCCTTTGTCTTTATACTGCCTAGCAATTTTTGAAAAGGATTCAAGTTGATTATTTAAGATATTTTTTCCCTTACCAATTTCATCGTTGAATGCATTAACGGCACCCAGAAGCATGTTATCACTGAGATTATCAATGTGGCCACGAAGGGATAACCAAGCACCTGCAGGAGAAATATGATCGGTAGTACATTTGCCTTTTGCTTTAACCATTATAGGCAAATCTTCAAAATCTTTTCCATTCCATGGTAAAAACGGTTCTAAACGCTGAAGTCTTTTACTATTAGGATCAATTATTACTTCAATATCAGCTGAATTTTCAGGAGGGGAAACAAAAATTCCCGTAGGTATCTTAAATCCATTTTTTGGGACCTCAGGTGCAGGTTTTGGTGGTTCAAGTTTAAATTTTGTTCCATCAGCTGCAGTCAATTCATCTTTTAGAGGATTAAATGAAAGTCTGCCACCTAAGGCAAGGGCAATAATCATTTCAGGACTACCAATAAAATTAAGTGTGTTCCTATGACCGTCATTACGACCTGGAAAATTTCTGTTAAAACTTGTTACAATGGTATTTTTTTCATCATTTTTTAATTCAGGTCTGGCCCATTGACCAATACATGGACCACATGCATTTGCCAATACTGTTGCTCCAATATCTTTTAGTGAATCCATTTGTCCATCTCTTTCAATAGTACTTCTGATCTGTTCAGAACCAGGGGTAATCAGTAATGGAATTTTTGATTTTATACCTTTTAATTTTGCTTGTTCAGCTAAACTTGCTACTCTTGACATATCCTCATAAGATGAATTTGTACAACTTCCAATTAGTGCAACAGATATTGAATCAATGTATTCATTAGATTTTACATCATTAGCTAAATCAGATATTGATCTTGCTAGATCAGGAGTATGCGGTCCTACAATATGTGGTTCTAATGTTGAAAGATTAATTTCAATAACTCTATCAAAGAAATTTTTAGGATTTGATTCTACTTCTGGATCTGCAATAAGCAATTCTTTATTCTGATTTGCAAGTTCGGCAATTTTTTCTCTATTTGTAGATTTTAGATAAGTTTCCATTCTTTGGTCGTATGGAAATATTGAACATGTTGCACCTACTTCTGCACCCATGTTTGTAATAGTAGCTTTTCCAGTACAGCTAATAGTATTTGTTCCAGGTCCAAAGTATTCAATAACAGAATTTGTTCCTCCTGAAACTGTCAGTTCTTCAGCTACTTTGAGGATGATATCTTTTGGGGCTGTCCATCCATTTAGTTCCCCAGTTAGATGCACTCCGATTCTTTTAGGATAAAGTAATTCCCATGGCAAACCAGCCATTGTTTCAGCTGCATCTAATCCGCCTACTCCAACAGCAATCATTCCCAAACCACCTGCATTAGGAGTATGAGAATCAGTTCCAATCATTAATCCTCCAGGAAATGCATAATTTTCAAGAACAACCTGGTGAATTATTCCTGCACCGGGTTTCCAGAAACCACATCCATATTTAGCAGCGGCTGATTGTAAAAACTTGAAAACTTCACTATTTTCATCGAGTGCAACTTTCATATCAGCGTCACCCTCTATTTGAGCTCGTATCAAATGATCACAGTGAACCGTTGTAGGTAAAGCTGTTTGTTTAAGATCTGCTTGCATGAATTGCAACATTACCATTTGTCCAGTTACATCTTGTAATGCAACTCGATCAGGAATAAGGAAAACATAGTTTTTATCCATATTGAGATTTTTATCGTCTACTTTTTCTAAATGTCCAGAGAGTATTTTTTCAGTAAGTGTTAAAGGTCTGCCAATTATTTTTCTATATTTTTGAATATTTTCTCGTGATTTTTTGTAAATACGAGTTACAAATTCCGGAGTAGTGTCTAATTCCACATTAGTGAGTCCATTTAACTGGAATTTAATATTTGCAATTCAAAAATTACAGCAAAATCATAATAGGCGTGTAAATTTCTTAACAATTATAAACTAAAAGTAGCTTTATAATTGATTGTTGAACAATAATAAAATTTCTAAAACGAGGTATTCATATGGTCAATAAAGGTTTTCCAAAATTTGGAATGTCTCAAGCAGGGGCATTTGTTGCAGCCCTAAAAAATTATAATTTACCAGATTTTATTTTGGTTTTGATTGCAAAAGAATGCAAATCTGATCTTCTTGAAAGAGGAAGAATTGATGACAGATTACAAAGTATGAATGATGATGCTTTAGAACTTTTACACAAAGTATTTGTTGGATGTGAAGAAGACGGTGCAGGAAAATATGCACAGTATAGATTCTATGCATATGTTTCTAGTATGTATCATAAATGCGAGGTTTTAGTAAATGAGACAATCCCAGGAGCAAGTGGAATAAATCATAAAATCCCCGTTGCTGTAAAAAATAATGGAATGTATATTGCAATTGCAGTTAACAAAGCCACGGGTAATCCAGTAAATAAAAAAGAAACCACGCGATTCTATGAAATGGTGGATGACATCAAGAAAGGTGATCATGGAACCATGTTAAGTGATGCAATCTATGGCTCTTCAGTTGGATTTAGAGGAGATGCATTAGTAGAGCTTGAAAATTTAAGTAAATCCAGAACACATGATATTGAAAATAAACTTGATTTCAAAACTGCAAATTTTGAAAATAATATTTATTCAGTAACAAAGTGCTGATTTCAATTTATAGAAAATACATTTGAGTACTAGTTTTTATTTTGTTTTAAGATTAGATGTATCTATTGTAAGAAACATTGGTTTGCCTTCTGTTTTTTCAAAGTTAGCTCCATATTGTTCAAAATTTAATTGATCGTAGAAATGCTTAGTCCAAATTTCATGAACAGCCTCTATGAATTTTTTGTGTCCTGATATTCGTAAAAGTTCATGTGCCAATACATGAGAAACAGTTGTACAATTTTTTTCTGCAAGAAACAATGTATCAAAATGATCTTTTGGAGGTTGCCACCAAACCATACCAAAGTTTTCAGCATGATAACCTTCACAAGTACAATCAGTCCATAAGGGTTTAAAATGACAAAGATAGAAATGATAAATTTGAGTTCCTCGTTGTTGATGATCTTTAAGTAGAGTATGCGTATCTAATTTTTGAAAAAAACGTCTTGGTTTTGTAATTAATTCATCACATCGAACATCAAAATCTTTACCAAATTTTTCTTTGATCCAAACTTTGTAAAAATTTCCCATTTGTTTGATATATTCAAATTCAGGTTTGCGTTTCCCAAGATCTTCTTTTTTTACAACAAAAATAAAATGTAAAATCATGGTAAGAAAAAAGAATGTTTATGATTGACCTTCTATACCCATGAGGGTTAGAGTTGATCTAATCTTTTCAATTTTTCGGATCTTCCAAGTAATTGTTTCTCTGAGTTTTTCAACAGTATCAGACTCAATCTTGGCTAAGATATCATATGCTCCGAAAGTGCCATGAACTTCCTTCACGCCATCTAGACCCTTTAGTTGCTGTATTATAGCCTCTTCAGAACCTAGTTCACAGTTTATTAAAACATAAGCTGTTGCCATGTTTTCATTAAATAAATCGACTATATCAATAAACCGATTATGCCGAATTTAGTTTTGAGAAAGATCAATAATAGCATCCCAAATATACTTTGGTACAGGCATTACAGATAATCTAGAAATACGAATAAGTTCCCAATTTTGAAATTTTTTCTGTTTTTTTATCTCATCTAAAGTAATTGGACGTTTTAATGATTTTTTATATTTAACGTCAAACACAATGAATCGTTTGTTGTCTTCTTTTGGATTTGAATACGGTTCTGAAATTACTTCCATAATACCAACAATTTGTCGTTCATCACCAGTATGATAAAATAAAACAAGATCACCTTTTTTTATTTCACGCATATGTTTTAGTGCTAAATTATTATGAACGCCATCCCAGATTGTTTTTTTATCTTTTTTGAATATTTCAAAATTATATCCTCTAGGTCCACTAGGTTCTTGCTTAGCTAACCAATAATTCACATTTTTCAGAGTTTGCATCATTATGATATGTTTTCCGTTTTAAAATTGGTAAATGTTCCCCGGTTCTGACTCGCGCAAGATCATTGGTATTTTAGCCAAAACCTCCTTGGGTTTTCTAACCGGGGTTGCCCATATTGTAGCACACCTGGGTGAATTAGAAATCATTGGTATCAATACGATCGACATCATCCTAATCCGTCTGTGTGCCTGCTCTTGGGCGTTTAACTATAGATTTAGCTATGCTAAAAACCATTGATCATTATCACTCAATGATTTAGAGTAACTAAGCACAAAATTAGTGTTAATTTCAAACATAATTTGAAAGAACATAAAACTAAAAATCAGTCAAATATTAATCCAGAAAGAAAAATTTCAAACCCAACTACGGGTACACGTATTTTGTAGTTTTCAATTGTTTTTTGATTAATCTCTCCCATTATTCCTATGGCTTTACCATTAATTGAAATTGAAGCTGTTCGTCCTTCTTCAAAAATTGGATGTGAAAAAGTTTTTGTTTCAAGTTCTAGATTAAATCCAGTTTTTAATGCAGATTGTAAAACGGATTTAATTTCAGTAAAAGTTGCATCTTGATGTGCACTAATTCCTGCAAGATTTGTTGTTTCATTGATAGGATTACCTTGAGAAAAAACAGTACCTGTTTCAAATAATTTTTGAGGATAAGCAGTATGAATATTTCTAGAAAGGTTTTCTAACAATCCAGGAAGAATTGAATCTCGCAAAATTGTATGTTCTTGACTCTTTGAATCTAATACTGAGATCATTTTTCTTGGTTCTCTGTTTGTCATTTCATAGAGAACTCTTTTACTTGTCAAACTTGAATTGAGTGCTTCAGTGTATCCAAGTCCAACCATTATCAAACTAAGAGATTTGAGTTTTACAGATATCAAATTTGGTTGTCCCAAAGTTTGAGATGGTGATAAAATAGGTTCTAAATTCTGTATTCCATAACCCAGTGAAACTTCTTCAACTAAATCCATTGTGCCAAATATATCAAAACGATAAGAAGGAACGATACAAATAATATTTTTCCCTTTTAAAGTAGCATCCAATCTTGATTTTTTAAGAGATGAGATAATTTGGGAATTAGTAAGATTTAGTCCAAGTGTTTGATTGATTAAATCAGAATTGATCAATATTTTCCTTGGCTCTAATTTTGGTGAAGTGTTTTTGGCACCAGAGATTTTTGTAGATATGAGAGTAAACCCAGCAGTTTGTAGTATTGTGGCAACTACAGAAAGCATATCTTCAGCATCGTCTTTGTTAATCCCAGTAACTTCAACAAAGAGATTTTTTGTTTTTGTTGTAACAGTTGTTACGGCTGCATTAATTATAGGAGGAAATGATACAGTTTGTTTTTTTGAATCTAAAATAAGAGGAACATTAATGGAATTTCCAAGTATTGCCCCATAATCTCGCCCTACATCAGTACTACTAAGAATTTCAGATATGGTAAGTTCACTACTAGAGTTTAACGGAGTAAATTTGTGATCCCTTTTAGCAGTAGTGTATGTTAATGGAAAAATGATTTTATCCAAATCATGTATTCCGATAGAAGATTTTTTTCTTTTTCTTCCAATTCCAAAATGAAGATCTTCTTGCATTGCCATTAGTTGTTTAATCATATTATCATCAACACTACCATTTTTTGCAATAATTCCAGTCACAAATGGTCTAATTTTAGATACGGATGGTTCTACACGAATAGCATAATTATTTGATTTTTTTATGTTTAATTTTACAATCCCAGTTTTAATTCCAAGTAATCCCTGTAAACCAAGTATAATTCCTAAATCAGTAGAATAATCAGGTCGATTAGGACTATACTCTACTCTTACTAGATCCTTGTCTTCAGATTCAATATCCAATCCTAAAAAAGGAAGAGAGTCAGAGATTTGTTTTTTTGAAACTTTTCCAACTAGTTTTTGGAGTCTAGAGTAGGATAATTCAATTACTGGCATTTTGTTGTACTCCTCAACCAGCTTAAATTATTGTTGTAAAATTCTCGGACATCATCTAGTCCATATTTTAGCATTGCAATTCTTTCAATACCTCCACCCCAAGCTAAAACTGGCTTTGTTATTCCAAGTGGTTTTGTCACTTCTGGTCTAAAAATGCCCATACCAAATAGCTCAACCCATTTTTCTAATCGATCATTGTAGACCATTGTCTGGAGAGAGGGTTCAGTATAAGGAAAGAATGTTGGCCAGAATTTTATTTTTGTAATTCCAATTCTTCTGTAAAATTCTCGTTGTATTCCCATTAAATCTCGCAAAGTTGCATTTTTTCCAACTACTACTCCTTCAATCTGATTAAATTCTACAAGATGCTTGTAACTTACTTTTTCATTTCTAAATACACGTCCAAGAGAAAATATTCTAGCTTCATCAGGCTTGTTTTCTGCAAGGTGTTTGATTGTCACACATGTTGTATGTGTTCGAAGAACCATTTTTCGTGCTTCGTTAATGTCCCAATAATATCGCCATCCTTTTTTATGAGATTCAGAAATTTTTTTAATTTGTTCCGAAGTTCCAATTTTTTTTGCAGATATACCATCAAGATAAAATGTATCTTGTAATTCTCGTGCAGGATGATCTTGAGGAGTAAATAAGGCATCAAAATTCCAAAAACTGGGTTGAGTCATGCTACCAATAATTTCTGTGAAACCTAAGGTAACAAAGATCTCACGAATTTCATCAATAGTATCCTTTAGAGGATGAGTTCGGGCAACAAATACATCGGGTACTTTAGATTCAACGTTAATCTCTCCTGACAAACCATTAGTTATTTCAATAGATTTTGCGCTTTCTGTTAATGATATTTCTTTTGTCTTGATTACATTCTCGATTATAAAATTGGGTCTTTTCAAAATGCTAGATAAATCATTCACATCAACTTCATTTTTAGATATTTTATTTTCTCCAATTTGTTTTAGAGTTTTTTCTCCTGGAAGTTCAGAAGGATAATTTTTGAGAAAGATTTTTTCTTCAGATGCATCTACCCAATTATTTTTTCTTGCCAATCCCATAGCAGGGCCAAAAACACTGCCAAGTTCTTTTTGGAGATCTTGTAATTTTTTTGACTCGTTTTTTAATAACTCGAGTAATCTCCTTTCAGGCAGTCCTTTATGAAGCGATTCCAATCCATTTTTTCCAAGAGACAGGAGAATAGTTTGAGATTCATTTACAATGGCTAATTCCTTTAGTTTAAGCCACTCAATTCCTCGTCGGATTTGATCAGGTGATAGATTAGTAGATTTTTCAAGTTTTTCAGGAGTTTGTTTTGCATCGTTTTTCAAAGAGGTGATGATTTTTTTTTCAATCTCATGAAGTACTTGTGACATCAGCAGAGAGACTGAAAAAGACTTTTTAAACCTTAACCTAAGTCAAAATGAATGTCAGCTGATGACTTTACTGTAACTCCTTGGCATGTTGAAGGCGATATTGATTATGATAAATTAATCAAAAAATTTGGAACTGAAAAAATTTCACCAGATATTCTAAAAAGAATCAAAAAAATCACAGGAGAAGACCATTTTATGCTAAGAAGAGGCATTTTCTTTTCTCACCGAGAATTAAATAGAATTTTAGAGGATTATGACAATGGTAAAAAATTTTTCTTATATACTGGCAGAGGACCGTCAGGCCATACACATATTGGCCATTTAGTTCCATGGGTATTTTCAAAATGGCTACAAGACAAATTTGGCGCAAATATGTATTTTCAATTAACAGATGACGAAAAATTTTATGCAAAACCAGATCTCACTTTAGAAGATACAAGTAAATTTGCATATGAAAATGCCCTTGATTTTATCGCATTAGGTTTTAAACCAAATAATACAAAAATAATTATCAATACAAAAAATATTCAGACATTATATCCTATTGCTGCACAGGTTGCAAAAAAAATTAATTTTTCAAATACAAAAGCAGTGTTTGGATTTACAAATGAAACAAATATTGGCATGATATTTTATACAGCATTACAATCTGCACCATGTTTTATTGAAGACAAACCAGTTCTGATTCCATTAGGAGTTGATCAAGATCCTCATTTTAGATTAACTAGAGACGTAGCACCAAAAATTGGAAAACAAAAACCAGCTTTAATTCATAATATCATGATTCCGGGATTATCAGGACCTGGAGGAAAAATGTCTGCTTCAGATGAAAATGGAACTATTTACACAACTGACTCTCCAAATACAGTAAAGAAAAAGATTAACAAACATGCATTTTCTGGAGGTCAAATAGATATTGAACAACACAGAAAACTTGGAGGGGATCCAGATATCGATGTCTCTTATCAATATCTTAGAATATTTTTTGAGCCAGACGATAATAAATTAAAATCAATTTACGATGATTATAAATCAGGAAAAATGTTAACTGGAGAGTTAAAAACAATATTGATTGAAAAAATAAACGAGTTTCTTGCAATTCATCAGGTAAAAAGAGAAAAAGCAAAAGATCAGATAGAACAATTTATTTTTGAGAACTAATGAAAATTAGAGTTAGATGTGATGATAAATATGAGGCTCAAAAGCTATCTAGTCTTCTCTTTATCAAAGATGAAAATGAGACTTTCATTACAGCGATTTTAAACGTATTTGATAATGAATTAGTTGTTGCGTTAAAAGACAAATCAGCTCACAGTATTGTTTTAAAGGACAAAGTAAATGGGGATGTTTTCGCAGATTTTATTCAATCAGTGATTGATAAAGAACACAAAATAGTATCCTCTATGGTTTTTGAGGAAGATGTAGAAATTGTAAAAGAGTGAATTAACCTGAAAATAGTGTATAAATTGCTACAATTCCAACCATCACAACAAGACTAATTGCTAATGCTTTAAAGTCATTATCCATAATTTAGAAAATAAATTATTATAATTAAAGTGTTAATAAAATCTTAAAAGGGATTTGTAGGGGTTATCTTGGAAAATATCTACTTTTTTTATTCAGGAATTTTGGTTTTTTAGGTTCGGTTTTGACTTGAGGTTGTCTAATTTCATTACAATTCAAACAAAGTACTCTCAAATCTTTCCTAGCCAATTCTGGTTCAGAGATATACTTTCCCCAAGAAGAAGCAAAACCTCCTCTTCGTATACTGTCAAATGCATCTTCATCGTTAATATGATTAAATCCTAAAGCTCTTTCATCTTTAAATCCACAACTAGAACATACCTTACCACCTAGAATTTCAAATAATTTTTCTTTTAGAGAAGAATAGAATTTTTCAGAACCATTAGAATAAAAACTCTCAGACTTTTTTAGGAATTTTTCACTTTTGTGTGTTTTAAAATCATCTTGTCTAGATCTTTGTTCATCTCTGGAATATCTATCTCGAGACGGTCTTTCATCTCTGGAATATCTATCTCGAGACGGTCTTTCATCTCTGGAATATCTATCTCGAGACGGTCTTTCATCTCTGGAATATCTATCTCGAGACGGTCTTTCATCTCTGGAATATCTATTTTGAGATTCTTGAGGTTTATTTTTTTGAAAACATTCACTGCAATAAACAGGTCTGTTAAATTTTGGTTCAAATGGTATTTGACATTCATCTCCACAATCACCACATGTTACAGTATGCATTTCTGGTTTTCTTGCATCTCTGGAATATCTATCTCGAGACGGTCTTTCATCTCTGGAATATCTATCTCTAGATGGTCTTTCATACTTAGAGTTTCTGTAAGAACGTAATGGTTCATCACCTCTAGAATTTCTACTTGGAGTTGGATTGGTTTTAGAATGCCGATCAAATTTTTTGTCAGAGTATTTTGCTTTATAGAGATCCATTTTTCTTATACAGATTCAGCACTATTGGTTATAGATAGTTAGAGCTTGAATTTGTGCCTAAATTTAAAATTTGTAAATTAAACTAGAGATTTATCCATCTCAGTTCCCATTATTTCTTGAACTTTAAGAAAATATAGTTTTGTAGAATATGGCATATCATCTAAATTATTATCAACTACAATCATAAAATAACGAACTGCTCTTTTTGAGATATCAAGGTTAAATTTCATAGTAAGAATAGGATCTTGTTTTACTTTGATCTTGTCTTGTAGCCATGGTGGAGCCATATCAATAGTTTCTTTGATAATTTTATCATACCAATATGAAAGGTTTTCAGGATATAGGCCCTCCTTTAGGTTTGAAATGTCAGTATCAAATTTTTTCATCATATTATTTATAATTGCCAATGAGCCTTAATCCAAAAATATTGTTTTATTACAATTACTCAAACATAGACAATCTTCTAGTCAATTGATGATACGTTACCATCTATGTCTATTTCTGAATTTTTTATCCTAGTAGTAGAAATTCTATTGCCGTCATGGGCTAATACCATTGGAACTATTACTATTTTAACAGGAGTTAGATTTTTTTCTTTACGAAGTTGATTTAAGATTTCTCCTTGATTACCAGTCTCACCACTTACTACAAGAGCTTGTACATTTTCTTCTAAAACAGCAGGGCCAAAATCATTATCCAGTTTACTAATTTGAAAGAGATGATTTGGAAAATTTGTTTTAATTATATTCATTAATGTTTCAAATCTTTTTTTATAGTCATTCAAAGTTTTTTTCCCTCTTTTTTCAGCTAATTCATCACTTGTTAACCCAATTATCACATTAGATGAAATTGAAAATGCTTTTGCAAGCAATGTGAGATGACCTTTGTGAATAATATCAAAAGTACCTCCCATTGCAACAAGAGTAAACTGAGACACACTAACAAATAGAAAGATATGAAAATAAATCTACTACTTTACAAGTATCAATACTATAGGTCCTGGATTGGCAATTGGAACGTTATTTCTATCCCAAACAAATGTCTCAATAAAAAATAAGCCACTGTTTTCTGGAATCCAATCCACAGATTGGGATTGTTGGCCAGTTTCAATATAATGTCCATCATATTTTCCTATAAATTCGACAAACGGTGTCCCAGACTGTTTAATTTGAACATAATAGGTATACGGAGTTTCATTAGTTTTTTGATCTGCTGAGAATTGAATCCAAGCGTCACTTTGGATTATTACTGTTGAGCCAACTTTAATTTCTGAAAGGTTTTTTCCCTCTTTATCAAGTATTGATACATTAGATAGAGTAACTAGTTTTGTTGTTAATTCAGATTCTGGAATATTCACATTGGTAGGTTCAGAATAAAATACATTTGATTCAGCATATAGAGTAAACCCGACAGATCTTGTTTGAATTTTTTCATTGAAATTGAAACCTATTGTTTCATTTGATTCAATACTACCAATAGGAATGGAAATTACATCTATTATTCTAGGAGGATCAAAATTATCATAGAAGGCAAGATAGACATTAGTATTATTCGATGGCGCAGCACCATTTTTTAGAACACCTGAAAAATGAAGAGTGTCATCTAAGAGAATATCACTTACCTCCACAGATAGTTGCTTTGATTTAGAAGTAGATGAACTGAATAAACCAAGAGAAACAGATGCGTGTGTTATCTCAGAATTTGGAGATTTTGATTTTATTATGTATGGAGATGTTCCAAGAGGTTGGATTACTTGCAAAGCAGCTGTACCTTCAACAATTTCTAGAGGTTGAGGATTAGTATCATCATAAAAGATTACACGTATTCGTACATCAGTTACGGAAGTCAGTTTGTTGGTATTTTTAACTTCGCCTACTACAACGGTATATCCCTGATCATCTTTGTAAACAAATGGAGCATTACTGGTAAGAACTACAGACAATGTAGGCAGAGTATCTGTTTTTTGAGCAAAACCAGAAGCGATAGGAAATAACATTAAAATCAAAAATATGCTAAGAATAATTTTTTTCATGT
>Ga0210044_10008930_pt1 | contig 12370 bp, 7 predicted proteins | sample CryGey13umfilter_2_FD_183959 | JGI IMG/M metagenome (GOLD analysis project Ga0210044, IMG submission 183959) | Groundwater microbial communities from aquifer in Utah, USA - Crystal Geyser 4/9/14 3 um filter (SPAdes) (version 2) | ecosystem: Environmental > Aquatic > Deep subsurface > Groundwater... | reverse complement strand
CGAGCCCGAAGTCGACGTTCCCGGTCGAGAAATCGTTCGATGAACCGAACCCGATCGAGGCCCGCCGGGTCCGCGAGCGCCGGCGCTTCGTCCGCGAACTCGATCAGCACCTGGAGCACGACGGCGCCATGGCAGTGACCTCCCAGGCGGCCACCGCGGCGACTGCCACGACCGGCACCGACCGCGTCCTCGTCATCCTCGTCGAGTTCGCGGGCTCCGATACCTTCACCTGGACCGCGGGTTCTTCGAAGTGGGACCCGATCGGCAAGGCCGACTCCCAAGACGCGGTCTACGACGCCGACGGCAAGGTCAAGATCGGCGACTGTTCGAACATCATCACCGCGACCAGGACCTTCACCTATGCGGGACCGCTCCACGACCAGATCGAGCGGCCGCGCGCCGCGTCAGACGCCTCCGGCACCATGATCTGGATGCCGGACTTCGCCGCGTCGTACTACCAAAACATCATCTTCGGCAACGGCATTACCTTCGACTACGCCCGGCAGGATGGCTCGATGGTGCGCGAGCAGTTCAATGGCCGCTCGGTCGCCAGCTTCTACCAGGACATGTCGGCGGGGCGCTACTCGATCACCGGCGACATCGTCGGCTGGCTGCGGCTCCCCCACTCGGCCTGGTACTACGGCGCCGACCCCTGCCCCGGTGCGCGCTCCGGCGCATCATCCTCGTCCGGAACCTCGGGCGCCATCCCCGGTGCAGGCAGCGCCAGACAGCTCGTCAGGGACGCCCTCGCGGCGCTCAAGGCGGCCCGACCGGGCTTTGACTGGGCGAGCTACGACCTCGACCACGACGGCCTGGTCGATCGCGTCTGGATCATCCATGCCGGCCTCGGCGAGGAGGAGACGGCGACGCTGCTCAACCGCACGACCTCCGGCGAGGGTGGACTGTGGTCGCACTCCGGGAGCCTGTCGCCAGTCGACCAGGTCACACCCACGGTGGCGGTCGGGCCGTACATCATGATGCCGGAAAACGCCGGTATCGGCGTGCTTGCCCACGAATTCGGCCACAACCTCGGCGCGGCCGACCTTTACTCGTATGGTGAAGGCGAGACCTCGGCCGGGTTCTGGACCGTCATGGCCGACGACTGGACCGGCTTCCCGATCGGCTTCCAGCCACCGGCCTTCGACCCCTGGCACCTCGACGGCTGGGGCTGGCTCGACCCGGTCGTCGTCAACGAAGGGGACGCACCGATCACGCTGACGCTCGGCGCCGCCGGCAACGTCTCTGCCGCCGGCCTGCGTCGCGGCGTCAGGATCAACCTCGCCGACCAGGCCATCCCGCTGCCGGTCAAGCCGGTGTCGGCGAAGCAGTGGTGGGGCGGCGCGACGAACTCGGCCGACGCGATGGCGACGATGCGCGGACCGTTCACGGTGCCCCCGGCGGGAGCGACGCTCGACCTCACCATGGCATGGGACACGGAGCCGGGCTGGGACTTCCTCTGGGTCCAGGCGTCGGACGATGCCGGCGTCACCTGGAAGACGCTCACCAACGCCGACACCACGTGCGACCACGATCCACGGTGGGTCGGCACCAGCAGGGGCTTCCCCGCCAATCTGTGTGGCGCCGGGATCGGCGGCTTCAGCGGCACCGGCACCGGTTTTCCGTCGCTTCGCGACGAGGCGTTCGACCTCGCGCCCTTTGCCGGGCGGGCTCTCCTTCTTCGCCTTTGGTACATGACCGACGCCTACACCCTCGGCTCCGGCGTGTTCATCGGCGCTCTCACCGTGCGCAGCGGCACGGCCGAGGTCTTCTCGACGCAGCCGGAGTCTGCTGCAGCGCAGTGGCGCTATGACGACGGCTGGAGCGCCGTCACCGACTCCTATCCCGTGCCCCACGCCTTCTACCTGCAGTGGCGCGACGTCTCGCCCACGGGCGGGTGGGATTCGGCGCTGGCCGACCCGCGCTGGCGCTTCGGCCCCGCCGCCACCGGCCTGCTCGTCTGGTACACCAACGACTTCTACAGCGACAACGAGATCGGCGACCACCTCTTCGACGTCCCGGGCTTCGGGCCGAAGGGGAGGATGCTGGTGATCGACGCTCACCCCGAGCCGCTCCGCAGCCCGGCCGCGATCGCCCAGGGTTGGGACAACGAGGCCGGCAACCTGGCCGCGCGCGGCCAGATGCGCGACGCCCCGTTCTCGCTCGAGCCGACCCCGTCGTTCACCTCCAACGGTGAGCCCTTTGCCGGCCGACCGGGGGTGCCGCTATTCTCCGACGCCTCCGGCTTCTATCCCGGCGCCGCCGACGTCTCGTTCGGACCCGGCGCCGCAAATCCTGCCAACGGCTGGATGAGCCAGCACTGGGACGCCTCGGTGGTGATGCCATCGCGGGCATTTTCCGGAATTCGGGCGCCAGGGTACACGGCGAATGACCCACTGCGCTTCAACTGCAGCCGCGATTCCAGCGGGAAGCTCAAATGTCTCGGCCTGCGCTCGACCGGGCTCGGCTACGACGGCGGAGGCGGCAACCCCGCCGACGTGCTCGGCCGCTACGGCTGGAATGTGCAAATCCTCGAACAAAACGGCGCGAGCGCGACGATCAAGGTCTGGCACGAGTCGCGACCCCAGTCCCCACGGGTGCGTCGTCACATGACAAAAGCGCGATAGCGTCGCCACGATACGCAGTGCTATGCACCGATGGCTCGGACGCTGCGCGCCGAGCCATCGGTGCTGCGGGTTACCATCCGCTTTCTGTCCCGGCGCTACGCGCCTGGCCATCAAGCGGCTGCAGCGGTCTGTCGTCCGCGCGAGCAAGCTCGCGTGTCCGCACCGAACACCAGCTCCACGTACCCACAAGGTGCTGGACCGAAGAAGCATCAACCTTCTGCGGCGCACGGCAGTGCACGCACGGCCATCCGGCTTGACAACTCAAACGATCGTTTCATACTGACGTTTCCAATGGGCGTAACCACTCACCTGCCGCCGGCCGACACCACGGCCGATACCACCGAGCGGCTGCTCGACTCCGCCGAGCGATTGTTCGCGACGCACGGCTTCGCCGCCACCTCGGTCCGCGACATCACCCAGGCGGCCGGGTGCAATCTGGCATCGGTCAATTACCACTTCGGCGGCAAGCTCAATTTGTATCGCGAAGTCTTCCGCCGCCGCCTGCGAGCGATGCGTGAGCAGCGCGTCGCGAGTCTGCGTCTGGCCTCACCCGGCCTCGCTGTGCCGACCCTCCAAGCCGTCCTCACGGCCTTTGCCACCGCCTTCCTCGAACCACTCGTCGCGAAATCCGGCGGCCGGCACATGATCGAACTGCTGGCGCGCGAAATGCTCGATCCTCAGCTCGATCGCCGGCTTTTCCACGACGAGATCATCGAGCCGGTCCACACTGCGCTGGTGGCGGCGCTGACCGCGGCCGCACCCGGTCTCGCGCCGGAGCGTGCCCGACTGTGCGCCGTCTCTCTGGTCGGCCAGCTCATGCACGTCGTCCACCGCGCGCGTTGCGACGGCGTAGGCCTCCCACCTGCCGGCCTTCCGCCGCTCGGCGAACTCGTCGACCACATCGTCCGCTTCTCCGCCGCCGGCGTGCGCGCCTGCGCAGGCTCGCCGGTTCCTGCCGGCACGCCAGAACCCAACCCGCGAGGTCTTGCATGACACGATCACCGAACTCTCTCCTCGCGCGGTTCGCCGCCGCGGCGCTCGCCGCGGCCGCCGCGACCGCGTGCACCACCACCGCCCGGCGTGCCCTCTCGGGTCCCGCTCCGGTCCCTCCTGACCAGGCGAGCCACGCCGGTATGTCCACGCTGCCACCGCCGGCCACGCCGGCGCTGTCGGTGTCGGTTGACCTCCTCGCGTCGGGGACCTCCCTCAACCTCGCCCAGGTGGTCGACATCGCCCTCGCCAACAACCCGGTCACGCGGTTCTCCTACCGGCAGGCGCGATCCGCCCGGGAGGCGCTCGATGTCGCGCGTGCGCCGTTTTATCCGAGTGTCGATGTGACTGTGACGGGCAGCCGCGCCAAGCCGAGCGGCCGGAGCACCGACGTTGGGTTCCGGAGCAACTACGGCCCGGGTGTCACGCTCAACTGGCTGGTCCTCGACTTCGGCGGCCGCGCCGGCAGCGCCGAGGAGGCACGCCAGGCGCTGCTCGCCGCCGACTGGAACCACGACGCCCAGGTCAACAACGTCGCGCTCGCGGTCGAGCAGGCGTTCTTCCAGTACCAGGGTGTCAAGGCGCTGCTCGTCGCGGCCAATAGCTCGTTCGCGCAGTCCCGAACCGCCCTCGACGCCGCCACCCGCCGCCACGAGGCCGGGCTGGCCACCATCGCCGACGTGCTTCAGGCCAGGACCGCGGTGTCGCAGGCGCAGCTCGAGGTCCAGCAGCTCGAGGGCCAGGTGTTATCGACGCGCGGCGCGCTTGCCACCGCAATGGGCCTGCCTGCGTCGCTGCCGTTCGACGTCGGCGCGCTCACCGCCGAGCCGCCGATCGACCTGGTCACCGACACCGCCGAGACGCTCATCACCCGGGCGGTCGCGCAGCGCCCCGACCTCCAGGCGTCGCGCGCCCTCGCCGAGCGAGCGGGCGTTCACGTCGGCGCCGCCGGTTCCGACCTGCTGCCCACCCTCACGCTGTCGGCGAGCGCCAACCGATTCTGGTACGACCCGGCCTTTTCGCCCGACCCGCAGAACGGCACCTCGGCGCGGCTCCTGCTCACCTACCCGCTGTTCTCCGGCTTTGGCCGCGCAGCGAATCAGCGCAAGGCCCGCGAGGACGAGCAGGCTGCCATCGCGCAGGCGGACTCGGTGCAGGCGCAGGTCGTTCAGCAGGTCTGGACGAGCTACTACTCGGCAAAGACCGCGGCCCGTCAGATCGTCACGGCGCGCGACCTGCTGGCCAGCGCCGAACAGTCCGAGCGGGTCGCCCTCGGCCGCTACAAAGAGGGCGTCGGGTCCTTCCTCGACCTGCTCGCCGCCCAGTCCGCACTGGCCAACGCCCGCGCCCTCGAGGTCCAGGCCAGGGCCGGATGGCTGCTCGCGGTCGCCCAGCTCACCCGTGACATCGGCCTGATGCCGCGCACCGACATCACCACCGAACTCGTGAACACGCCCAGAGTGACGCCGTGAACGCCCCGACCACCATCCGCCGCGCCATTTCGAGCCGCACCCGGAGAACCCCGCCCATGCCAGTCGCCACGATCTCCACCCGAACCTCCACGCGTCTGCCCCTCGTCTTGCTCGCCTTCGCCGTCACTGCCGGAGCGTGCGGCGGCTCTGCTGCAAAGGGCACGGGCGGTGCACCGCCACCGGTGCCCGTCACGCTCGGCCGGGCGACAGTCACCACCGTCCCCGTCACCGTGCGTGCCGTCGGCCAGGTCGAGCCGATTGCCAACGTCGCGGTGCGGTCGCGAGTTTCCGGTGAACTCCAGCAGGTGCACTTCAGCGAAGGTCAGTCGGTGCATGCCGGCCAGGTCTTGTTCACGATCGACCCACGCCCCGCCCAGGCCGCCCTCGCCCAGGCCGAAGCTCAGCGTGCCCGTGATTCTGCCGCGCTCGCCCAGGCCGAGACCGACGTCGCCCGCTACGCCCGGTTGGTCGCCGACGATTTCGTCACCCGGCAGCAGTTCGACCAGGCCAACACCACGGTCGCCACACTCAAGGCCGCCATCGCCGCCGATCAGGCCGCCATCGACAGTGCCCGCCTGCAACTCGCCTATTCGACACTTGTGGCACCCGTCGGCGGCCGCACCGGCAACCTCATGGTCAAACAGGGCAACCTCGTTCAGTCCGGCGACGGCAAGGTGCTGGTCACAATCAACCAGACCCGGCCGATCTACGCCTCCTTTGCGGTGCCGGCCCAGATCCTCCCCGCGATTTTGGCCCGCCGCAGCGACCGCATGACAGTGGTCGCGACTCCGGCGCAGACCGGCGGCGTTGGGGCCGAAGGCATCCTGACTTTCATCGACAACTCGGTCGACAGTGCCACTTCGACGGTCCTGCTCAAGGCCACCTTCGCCAACCAGGACGAGTCGCTGTGGCCGGGCCAGTTCGTCGATGTGATGATGACGATCGCAGAAGAGCCGAACCGCGTCGTGGTCCCGGCCGGCGCGGTTCAGACCGGCCAGCAGGGCGCCTACGTCTTCGTCATCGGCGCGGACTCGACCGCCGAACTGCGCCTCGTCACCATCGCCCGCCAGGACACCTCCGAGGCTGTGATCGCCTCCGGGCTGGATGGCACCGAGATCGTCGTCACCGACGGCCAGCTTCGCCTCGTACCGGGCAGCCGGGTCGAGGAGGTGCCCGCGGCCGCCCGCAACGACGGGTCGGCCAGGACCCCAGGCGCCGATGCCGCAGCCAAGAAGGCCTCATGAGCATCTCGGAGGTCTTCATCCGCCGACCGGTCATGACCACGATCGTGATGGGCGGGGCCGTGCTCTTCGGCATCATGGCGTATCGCCTGCTGCCGGTTTCCGACCTGCCCAACGTCGACTTCCCGACCATCTCGGTCGGCGCTTCGCTGCCCGGCGCCAGCCCCGAGACCATGGCGGCCTCGGTCGCGACCCCGCTCGAAAAGGAGTTCTCCACCATCGCCGGGATCGACTCGATGAGTTCGACCAGCTATCTCGGCAGCACCTCGGTCACCCTCCAGTTCGCCCTCGACCGCGACATCGACGCCGCCGCCCAGGACGTCCAGGCCGCGATCGCCCGCGCCAACCGCCAGCTCCCGCAGGACATGCCCTACCCGCCGACCTACCAGAAGGTCAACCCGGCCGACCAGCCGATCCTCTACCTCGCCCTCACCTCGCCCTCCCAGCCGCTGTACACCCTCGACGAATTTGGCCAGACCGTAATCGCGCAGCGCATCTCGACGATCTCCGGGGTCGCCCAGGTCCAGGTCTACGGCTCGCAGAAGTACGCGGTGCGGGTTCAGGTCGACCCGCGCGAGATGGCGACCCGCAACATCGGCATCAACGAGGTCAGCCAGGCGATTCGCGGCGCCAACGTCAACCTTCCGACCGGCGTCCTCTACGGCCCGGACAAGGCGTACACCGTCCAGACCTCGGGGCAGCTCACCGACGCCGCCATGTACCGCCCGATCATCGTCGCCTACAAGGACGGCAAGCCGGTCAGGCTCGGCGAACTCGGTCACGTCCTCGACAACGTCGAGAACAACAAGACCGCGGCCTGGTTCATCGATCAGCGCGGCGTCGTCCTCGCGATTCAGCGCCAGCCCGGCACCAACACCGTCGAAGTCGCGCGCAAGGTCCGGCAGCTTCTCCCCAGCTTCGAGAAGATTCTGCCTGCCTCGGTCAAGCTCAACATCCTGTTCGACCGTTCGCAGTCGATCAAGGAGTCGGTCAACGACGTCCAGATCACACTGCTGATCACGCTCGCCCTCGTCGTGATGGTGATCTTCCTGTTCCTGCGCAATCTGTCGGCGACCGTGATCCCGTCGCTGGCGATGCCGCTATCGATCGTCGGCACATTCGTCGGGATGTACTTGCTTGGCTACTCGCTCGACAACCTGTCGCTGATGGCGATTACGTTATCGGTCGGCTTCATCGTCGACGACGCTATCGTCATGCTGGAGAACATCGTTCGCCACATGGAGATGGGCAAGAAACCACTGCAAGCGGCATTCGATGGGGCGAAAGAGATCGGCTTCACCATCGTGTCGATGACCATTTCACTCGCGGCGGTCTTCATCCCGGTGCTGTTCATGGGCGGGATCGTCGGCCGGCTGTTCCGCGAATTCGCGGTCGTAATCGGCCTGTCGGTCCTGATCTCGGGCTTCGTTTCGCTGTCGCTGACGCCGATGTTGGCGTCGCGCTTCCTCGCCGCGCCGCGCGAAGTCCGGCACCACGCGCTCTACAACTTCTTCGAACGTTTTTTCAACGGCATGCTCGCGCTGTACGAACGCGGCCTGCGCTGGTCACTTGACCATCGGCGCACGACGATGCTCTACGCCACGGCCATGACACTCGCACTCGTCTTCCTGTTTCGCGCCGTCCCCAAGGGGTTCGTCCCCAACGAGGACATCGGCCAGCTCTTCGGCCAGACGGAAGCCATCGAGGGCATCTCGTTCGACGCCATGGTCCGCCACCAGCAGGCCGTTGCTGCCATCGTCAAGGCCGACCCGGCAGTCGAGGCATTCATGTCGTCGGCGGGCGGCCGCGGCACCTCCAACACCGGCATGCTATTCCTCCGCCTCAAGCCGCGCGACCAGCGGCCCCCGGCCGACGTCGTGCTGGCACGGCTGCGTCCCCGGCTCGCCGCGGTGCCGGGAATCCGCGTCTACCTGCAGAACCCGCCCGCCCTCCAGATTGGTGGCCGGATGTCCCGCGCCCAGTACCAGCTTACCCTCCAGGCCTCCAACACTGCCGAACTGTTCCGCCGCGCGCCCGAGCTGGAGGCTCGGATCCGCCAGGTCCCCGGGCTGATCGACGTCTCCTCCGACCTCCAGCTCAAGAACCCGCAGATCCAGGTGGCAATTGACCGCGACCGCGCGTCGGCGATGGGGATTACGGCACAGCAGATCGAGGACTCGCTGTACTCCGCCTACGGCCAGCGCCAGGTCTCGACGATCTTCTCCCCGACCAACCAGTACCGTGTCATCCTCGAACTGCTGCCCGACTATCAAAACGACCCGACCGACCTGCAACTGCTCTACGTCCGCTCCTCAACCGGCCAGCTCGTGCCGCTGGAATCCCTGGTGAAGCTGTCGTCCGGAATCGGACCGCTGTCCGTCAACCACTCCGGCCAGCTCCCCGCCGTCACGCTGTCGTTCAACCTCGCCCCCGGCGTGCCGCTGTCGCGCGCCACCACCGAGGTCGATAAGCTCGCCCGCCAAACCCTCCCCGACACCATCACCGCGACCTTCCAGGGCACCGCGCAGGCGTTCCAGTCGTCGATGCAGGGCATGGGTCTGCTGCTCCTGCTCGCCATCGTCGTGATCTACATGGTGCTCGGCATCCTGTACGAGAGCTTCATCCACCCGTTCACGATCCTCTCGGCGTTGCCGCTCGCCGGGCTCGGCGCCGTGCTCACCCTGCTGCTCTTCTCGGTCGACCTCAACCTCTACTCGTTCATCGGCATCATCATGCTGGTCGGCTTGGTCAAGAAGAACGGCATCATGATGATCGACTTCGCACTCGACCAGCAGCGCGACAAGGGCAAGGCGCCGATCGACGCGATCTACGAGGCGTGCGTGATCCGGTTCCGGCCGATCATGATGACGACCATGGCGGCGCTGTTCGGCACCCTGCCGATCGCCCTCGGGATCGGCGCCGGCGCCGAGTCGCGCCGGCCGCTCGGCCTCGCCGTGGTCGGCGGCCTGATCGTCTCGCAGTCGTTCACCCTGTTCATCACGCCGGTGGTGTACCTTTACATGGACTCGTTCCAGAAACTGCTCACTCGCAGGTTGTGGTTCCTGCAAGGACGCACCGTCGACCAGGCCTCCGTCTGAGTCGACGCGCCTGGCTCGCTCCTTTTGCGCCCGCCCGAGACTCGGGCGGGCGCGGCGCGCTACGATGCGCACGGCGAGGGCGGGCATGGCGACGATCCGGCTTCTCATCACCGGCGGCACGTTCGACAAGGTGTATGACGAACTGAGTGGGCGGCTCTTCTTCAAGGACACGCACATCCAGGAAATGCTCCGGCTCGGGCGCTGCCGCGTCGACGTCAAGGTCCGCACCCTGATGATGGTCGACTCCCTCGACATGACCGCACGCGACCGCGCGCTGATCCTCGACCACTGCCGCACTTCCGAAGAGGACCGCATCGTCATCACGCACGGCACCGACACCATGGCCGACACCGCCCTGGTCCTGGGCGAGGCGCTCACCGACAAGACGATCGTGCTGACCGGGGCCATGATCCCGTACGCCTTCGGCTCCTCGGACGGACTCTTCAACCTCGGTTCCGCGCTGTCGTTTGCCCAGGTCCTGCCTGCCGGCGTCTACATCGCCATGAACGGACGGTGCTTCTCCTTCGACAACGTGGTCAAGAACCGCCAGCTCGGCGTCTTCGAAACGCTCCGCTAGAACGCTTTCGCTGGTTGATCCCGGGAAGACTCGCCGGCACCTCGGCTTCCTCGCGCTGCTCGCCATCGTCGCCGTCGCCGCCCGGTTCGGAATTCGTCTCGCCCGCGCCCTCCCAAGCCCTGGCAACGCGGGGACCGGTGATCCGGGCACCGGCAAGCCGATCGCGCCGGGTGAGGCCTGACCCGCCCTCGGGCTACACTCGCGCTCAGAAGCCGGTGTAGCCTGAAGCTGCGCCGCTCTTCGGGAGTCGACATGTTTGAACACCGCAAAGATGCCCTGTTGCCACGAGCAGCGTTCCTGCGTCGCCTCCTTCGCCATTTCGGCCTGAGCGCCGCGATTCTCGCGGGTTCGCTGGCCCTCGGCGTGATCGGCTACCACATCCTGGAGGACCAGGCATGGGTCGACGCGATCCTCAACGCCGCCATGATCCTGGGTGGAATGGGCCCGGTCGGCGAACTGCGCACCTCGGCCGGGAAACTGTTCGCTGCGGCCTATGCCCTCTACTCCGGGGTCGTCTTTTTGGTCGTGGTCGGCGTGCTGTTTGCGCCCGTGGTCCACCGCGCCCTCCATCGCTTCCACCTCGAGGAATCCGATCGGGATGACCCCGGCGCAGGCACCTGAATGCAAACCTCGCCGTGAGGCGAGTCCAGCCATGCCACCTCGAGATCGCGCCACTCTCCGGGCTGACGCCGCACTTTGAGCACTCGCATTCGCAATTCGCCGCGGCCGGCGAGGTCAAGGTGTCGGTCGGTCGTGCACCTCGCTCGCGGGTGCGCTTCCGGCATCGGCCTGTGCGGCTGCGTCGAAATGGAACTCCACCGAGCGACCGCAGGCGGCGGCCCAGCGCCGCAGGAAGCTGACCGTCGGGTTCGCGCTCCAGCGCTCGGTCATTTCATGCTGTGCTCCGTGACCTCGGCGCCCTTTGCCGTCGAGGCCTCCTCTCGCCATCCCTCCTGCTCTCCACTGGGGCGGAACCACCGTCCTGGTAGCTCGCCGGAGCCTCCTTGACCTGGAAGCCAATGGGGCGTTTCTTTCCACGAGCAGGAGCCATGAGGCTCTTGAGGGCCTTGATGATGACCTGGAGTTCCGCGTCATGGGCGCCGACTCTGCTTTCCAACTCGCCGAGCTTCTTGAGGACGAGCCGATTCGTAAGCAGGGCCTCGCGGAACTTGACAAACGCCCGGACGACCCAGACGCTTGCTTCGATGGCGCGGGGGCTGTTGAGCACGCTGGCAGCCATGATGGCTCCGTGCTCCGTGAAGGCAAGAGGAGCGTACCGCCTGCCCCCACGACCTGCCTTTGAGATCGCAGATTGCGATCTCAAAAGTCCTGCCTCTTCCTGGCTCAGTTGAAACATGAAATCGTCCGGGAAGCGCTCCATGTTGCGCTTGACCTGCTCATTGAGACGGCCGGTGGTGACGCCGTAGAGATCTGCCAGATCCTCATCCAGCATGGCCTTCTGGCCACGAATCAGCAGGATCCGGTGCTCGATTTCGTCATAGGAAACGAGACCGCTCTCTTCTCTCATCACGCTTCTCCCAGGTGGAAACCAGGCTGCTCCGCGTTCACGAAATCTGTGCGTCCAGCTTCGCGACCTCGCCCCGCGGCTCACGCAGCGATGCGGTGAGGCACCTGACTGCCTCGAACGGCTGCTGCTCCGTTCGGGTTGATGATCACTTCCGCGATCCTACCCTCGATCGAGTCGACCGGCACGAGGGTGCAGGGCCGGGAGTAGCCGCTTCTCTCCGGGATCGGCCCGTCGAGGTCGGACTCCGCGGCTCGTGGACGCTGCCGACGAACGAACTACTCGAGCTTCCTGAGCAGCTTTTCGGCTTGCGCCTTGATCCACGCGTGCTCGGCGACCCAGCGCGGATCGGGCGCCATCGTCACAATCTGGCGCAGCAGCTTGATCGCCTCGGGCCTTCTCCCGTCGGAGCGGAGGGTTTCGGCAAGGTAGAGCATCGTCAGCGCGTTGGTCGGTGCGCCACGCAGTGAACGCTCGAGGTGCTCGATCGACTTCGCGTTGTCGCCGCCCTTGAAGAACGGCAATTTGAAGTAAACGCGACCAAGAGTGCGGTCGGGACCCCAGCCTTCGACGGCCGGGTCGATTTCCAGGCAAGCCTGCATCTCACTCTTTACGGTGGGCACCAGGCTCAGGGACTTGAAAATCCCCTTGGCCTCGCCATACACGGCCCACAGCACGCCCAGCCAGAAGTGGCCCTCGGCGCCTCTCGTTTTGAGGGCAATTGCCTCCTTCGCGAGGCCGATCCCGGTCGTGAAGATCGCCATCTTCTCCGCATCTCCGGCAGCGGCGCGAGCGTAGCTGCCGAGGTAGTAGGCGGCGCGGGCGCCCTCCCAACGCGGCTCC
>Ga0210044_10008924_pt1 | contig 12374 bp, 11 predicted proteins | sample CryGey13umfilter_2_FD_183959 | JGI IMG/M metagenome (GOLD analysis project Ga0210044, IMG submission 183959) | Groundwater microbial communities from aquifer in Utah, USA - Crystal Geyser 4/9/14 3 um filter (SPAdes) (version 2) | ecosystem: Environmental > Aquatic > Deep subsurface >... | reverse complement strand
CCTTATGTCCATCATTTCTCCAGAATAAAGGTCGCGGGTCCATCATTTACAAGGGACACTTCCATGTATGCCTGAAACACTCCCGTCTGCACCGGAATATCAAAATCCCGAAGGAGTGACACAACTTTTTCAAACAGAGGGCGGGCGGTTTCCGGCTCCATGGCGTTGTCAAAAGAAGGGCGTCGTCCCTTTTCGATGGATCCGGCCAGCGTGAACTGAGAGACAATCAGGATTTCTCCGCCGATGTCTTTGATCGAACGATTCATTTTTCCATGATCATCTTCGAAAACCCGAAGCCCGGCGATTTTACGAGCGGCCTTTCTGCAGGATTCTTCACCATCGGTTTTTTCAACACCCAGAAAAACCAGCAATCCGGTTTGAATGGCCGCAACCGGTTCTCCCTTTACGATGACTGTTGCTTCCGTAACCCGTTGAATCACACCCTTCATGGTTTTCGTCTCCCAGTGACAACTGCAATGATTTCCTTCCATTCTCCCATCATCAGTACAGACAATGCAAGGGCGTACAGGATGATTCCCGCGACAATCAGCAAAAGAAAGCTGAATTTATCGGTAACGTGGTCCTGGAGAAGGACAATCCCCCCTGCCATCACCGCGGCTGCTATCGTCGACCGCAAAAAAGTTCCGGCGATATGCCCCCAGAGTATTTTCAGGTGCCGGTCGATTCCGGCGATAAGAACACCCGTTCCAACCAGTGCGCCCAGTGTGGCGGACAAAGCGATTCCTTCATTTGCCATGGGTCCGGACAGAAGGATGCAGCAGCCAAGGTTGACCATGAAGGCGAAACCCGCGGCGCGAAAGGGCAGGTCAGTGTCATGGAAGGAAAAGGAAACCTGGGCCAGTACCTTGAATACGCCAAGGAACAAGAGGCCAATAGCGAAATAGAACAATGCGTCTGATGTCAGTATGGTGCTGTTTACTCCAAACTGTCCCCGCTGGAAAAGCAGGGCGGCAATCGGTTGAGACAGTAGACAAAGTCCAACAGTTGCCGGGATCGTAACGATGGTAATCAGTTTCAGTGAGAAGCGGGTGAGTGCTTCGGCGGCTTTCAAATCTGTGGAAACAACCATCTGGGAAACGTGGGGGAGAATGGTGGCAACCAGGGGGAGAATTGCCAGTCCCAATACAATCTCAATGATACGGGAAGCGTAATCCAGCGAGGAAACCTGCCCGGTGGGGAGAAAAGAGGCTGCGCCCCGGCCCACCAGCATATTGAGCTGAAACACGCCCATGGTTAGCATCACCGGCATGGCTTTTTGAAAGAAATAACCTGTCGAACGTGGTGGTTTGCTTTTCAAAGTGAAGCGGAAAGACAGGCGGTGGAGAAAAAATAAGTGAGTGAAAAATTGAATTGCTCCGCCAACAGCTACCCCAATGGCAAAGGCGCGGGACGGGTCGGCAACGAACCCGCGAAAGAAGAGAAGAAAAATGATGACAGTGAGGTTAAACAGTAGGGAAGTTGCTGCAGAGACGCTGAATATTTTCGCTGACTCGAACATGCCTTTGCATACCATTGCAAGGGATATAAAAAACAGGTAGGCAGACATGAAACGCAGAAGAGTGGCCACCTTTGCAAGCGTTGCGGCCTCCCGGACGGTGCCTGGGAAAAGAGCGGTAACCAGTGGGTTTGCAAAACAGACCGTGAGAAAGGTCAGCAGGACCCCCACGGAACCCATGACGAGAAAGGTTCTGGACAGGAAAGCATTTCTGTCATCTTGATCGGACAACAGGGAAAGTTGGGGAACCAGCACGGAACTGAATGCCCCGTCGCCGTAAAACCGGCGGAAGAGATTGGGTAATTGAAACGCCAGGTACAGCGCATCGGCGGCCCCGGAAGTGCCGAGAAAAAAGGCTACCAGCGCGTCCCGGACCAATCCGGAGATTTTGCTCGCGGCTGACCACAGGGTCACGACGAGAGATGCTCCGACTAATTCCTTTTTGCTGCCCATGGTCCTTCAGTCCGGGTCATTTGCGCATCGCCGCGATGTATTCAAGAAAGCTGTCAAAACAGGGTTCTGTTTCCCGAATGAGAAAATCGATATTGTGTTCCGTGAATAGCTTAATTATTTCCCGGTTAAAACGATTGCCCCGGTCCGTCTTTTCTCCACAAATCGAAACGGTTCCACCGGAAAGCATGGAAAGAAGTTCCGGTGTAATCCTACCCGGTGCCGCCAGTGCGGGGTAACCGGCACGATAAAATGTCAACGCACCAGTGAGATCCTCCACAATAAAAAGAGGTTCGCGGTTTTCGGTTTCAGGAGAGAGCCATGGGGGACAGTTTTTTCCCCGTGGGAACATCAGGGGATGGCGGGTTGCACCCATGTCCCATCCAGCCAGAAAATGGAGCCCGGCTTTACCTTGAAAGGGGATCAGCAGGTTGTGCTTTTGAAATATGAATTCTCGATTTCGATCCAGCAAGCCTGCAGCATCCAGATCATCCTTGCTGTATTCTTCCATCAGCTCAACCAGGAGAATTCTCGGTTTTTCCAAAAGACGAAATCCCACAGATGTAATCTGTTTCGGTGTGAAGCCCCGATGCTCCAGGAACATGGCAGCGGTTTGATCCGGTTCAGCGTGCTCATAAATAGCGTTGAAAAGTTTCAGATCTTTCTCTGATACTTCCCGGTCCTGAGATTTGCCCATCATCTGGTCCAATGTGGGTTTTGTGGTTTCGTGGTCACTTTTCCATGAAGAAAGGAGGTCTGCGTGTGTGCCACTGTCTGCTTCAATATTGAATCGTTCAGCAATCCACTTCACCGCGCTGTCCGTATCCAGATTCTTTACCTTCTTCACTACATCCACGGAAGAACCGCTTGTGCCGCATACACTGCATTTAAAGCGGTTTTCCGTTTCCTTCAGCAGGATTGTTCCGTTAGCATCATCGTGGAAAGGGCAGTGAAAACCAAGGACGCCTTCTTTTATTTCAAGTGCATCAAAAAGAGCCCGGATACTCACCTGATATCGGATTTTTTCAATCAATTTCATGGTTTTCCTCCCAAACCTGCTGTTTCCATCCATGATATGTGGTATAAAGCACTTTATCAAGTGTGAGGAGAAATTGAGATGCCGCAACATTTCATGGATCCGGTAAAAAGAGGGAAAGTAAGGGATATTTATGATCTTGGCGAGCACTTCCTTTTCGTCGTTTCCGACAGAATATCAGCGTTTGACTCGGTACTGGGAAGTGAAATCCCGGACAAGGGCAAGGTGCTGAACAGAATTTCAGCCTTCTGGTTTAAAGAAACAGGAGAAATTGTGCAGAACCACGTGGTTGAAACCGATTTCAGCCGCTTTCCGGATGAACTGAAGAAAGTTGAATTTTTGAAAGATCGCGCGATGATCGTTAAGAAGGCCGAGATTTTTCCGGTCGAGTGTATAGTGAGAGGTTATCTGGTGGGTTCCGGTTATAAAGAGTATGAAAAAACCGGCCGGGTGTGTGGCTATGCCCTTCCGAGGGGACTGAACATAGCGTCTAAACTTGAATTACCCATCTTCACCCCGTCCACTAAAGCGGAGTCCGGGCACGATGAAAACATCAGCTTCAACAAAATGGTTGAAATTGTGGGGAAGGATGTTGCGACCAAACTCCGGGATGCATCGCTTGAATTATATGCCCATGCGGCGGATTACGCTCTGGAACGGGGAATTATCATTGCCGATACCAAATTTGAATTCGGCGTCATTGACGGACAAATTTGTGTGGTTGATGAAATGCTTACACCCGATTCCTCCCGTTTCTGGCCCGCAGACCAGTATCGGGAAGGGGAAAATCCCCCCAGCTTCGATAAACAGTATGTCCGGGACTGGCTGGAAGTATCCGGCTGGGATAAACAGCCACCCGCACCGGCCCTGCCGGATGAAGTTATTTCCCGTACCCGAGAAAAATACATGGAAGCTTACGAACGGTTGACAGGAATCCGAATTTGATGGGTTTGCGATTCAGCTGAAAGGTGAAGCGTTACAGCAAGAATGTTTGGTGTTGTCATCTTGACACATGCAGCCGTTTTGGATAGAGTATTCATAGAATTTTAATTGAATCAAAGAAAGCGGAACCGGAAGGTTCAGATGTTCGGCTTCATCCGTCATTTAGTGGCGAAATATCATAGGGAGGGGATTTTTATGAAACGGGTTGCAGCAGCGATTGTCTCCGTTTACGTGGTACTCGAGGCGATGGATTTTCTCATTCATAATGTATTGCTGAGCAAGGCCTATGCGGCTTCCGCACAGCTCTGGCGGCCGCAGGCGGAGATGAAGATGGGGCTTATGTTCCTTGTAACCTTTATCTTCGTGGTGTGTTTCGTCATGGTATTTACCCGGTTTTTCAAAGAGAAGAATGTCAAGACCGGCACCTTGTACGGGCTGATTTTCGGAATCGGAACGGGAGTGTCCATGGGTTATGGAACTTATGCAGCTATGCCGCTTCCCTATTACATTGCCCTCAGCTGGTTTCTGAGTTCCGTTGTGGAGATGACGGTTGCGGGGGCCATTCTGGGCCTGATCGCAAAGGACTGAAAAATAAGCTTATTTCATCATAACAAAGGACCCGGACTCAATCCGGGTTCTTTTTTGCCAATTGCACATTATAAATGACTGCAGTGCTGTTTTACACAAAAAGGACATGGAGTGTCGCGGTGTGCAAGTCTTTTCTCACTCGCACTACCCGACACAATTGTGTATAATCGGGCATTGTGAACGAGTATTGGAGAGGTGAGTGAATGATCAACATAATGATGTCGGTTTTTATTGCATTGGATATGGGTTTTTTGCTGTTTATGCTGGAAGTTCATCCCGCAATTGATATTCCGGTAGGATTGGCAGCGGGAATAGGGGTTTTCTATTATCTTTCGAAAAAAATGGCAAACAAACTGACCAAACTGATGGAACAGGTGAATAAACTCGCCCAGAAACGCAACATTGATGGTTCCATTGAGGTGTTGAAGAGTGGATACAGATACCGGTGGCTTCATCCTTTTGTCAAGTCTCAGATTGACGCTCAGATCGGCACAATGTATTACTACAAAAAGGATTATGGCACAGCGTTTGACTACTTGAAGAAAGGATTGTCCACTCACTACATCGCCAAGGGGATGCTCGCTATTATCTATATGAAAAAGAAACAGAACGATAAGATGAAACAGAGCTTTGAAATGGCGGTCAAGTCCGCGTCAAAGGAAAGCCTGATCTGGGGTCTTTACGCATACTGCATCAACCGGACGGGAGATCGTGACGAGGCGATTTCCATTCTGAACAGGGGTTTGAAAAAGTTGCCCGGAGATGAGCGCCTTGCCTCAAACCTGAAGGCATTGCAGAATAAGAAGCCAATGAAGATGAAGCAGTATGGGGAGATGTGGTACCAATTCATGCTGGATAAATTGCCCGTCGTGAGGCAGAACGCACCCAAGTTTGCCCGCCAGCGCAGGCGGTAGAGAAACAACTTTTGAAGCTTTCTCAATGTCAGGATTCAATCAACCAGAAAATATTTGGAGAAGTCCCATTTTTTGCTAGTATTGTTGCGAGCAACTGCAAGAAGGAGTGAATGGTGTACAGGATTCTAGAAGTTCGGGAAATTTCACCGAAGGTTCAGCGAATGGTGATTGATGCACCATTGATCGCGAAGAAGCACAGGCCGGGTCAATTCGTAATCATCATCAATACCGAGCAAGGTGAGCGAATTCCACTGACTGTTGCGGACAAGGACCCGGATAAGGGACAGATTGTCGTCATCTTTCAGGAAGTGGGGAAGTCTACGACGGAAATGGCCTGCCGGAAGGCGGGTGAGGAATTGTTTGACGTTGTCGGCCCCCTGGGAAAACCGACGCATATTGAAAAATTGGGCACGGTGGTTTGTATTGGCGGCGGTGTCGGCACCGCACCGATGCATCCGATTACCCGGGCGATGAAAAAGATCGGAAATGAAGTGATTACAATCCTGGGTGCCCGCAACAAAGACCTTTTCACCATGGAGGAAGAAATGACGGCGGCCAGCACAGAAATCCGCTTTACGACGGACGATGGCAGTCGGGGACGTCACGGTTTTGTAACAGATGAACTCCAGAGTATTATTGACAGCGGGAAAAAGATAGATCTCGTGATTGCAATCGGACCGGCCATCATGATGAAGGTGGTATGCAATCTCACAAGAAAATACGAGCTGCCCACAGTGGTCAGTCTTAACTCCATTATGGTGGACGGGACAGGGATGTGTGGCGCCTGCCGGGTAACAGTGGGTGGAGAGACAAAATTCGTTTGCGTGGATGGCCCGGAATTTGATGGTCATCTCGTGGATTTTGACCAGTTGATGAAGCGCCAGCAGATGTATCGGACCGAAGAGGGTATTGCAATGGACAAGTACAGGGAAGAACATCCCGGCGGCTGTTGTGGAGGCCATCATGAATGACAAAAAATGGATACCAAAGCCGAAAACACCGAGAACAGCCATACCGGAACAGGAACCGGAAGTTCGGGCCCACAATTTTGACGAAGTGGCATTGGGGTATTCGCCTGAAATGGCAGTGGATGAAGCATACCGGTGTCTCCAGTGCCAAAATCCCCTCTGCGTGGGAGGATGCCCCGTTGGCATTAATATTCCGAAGTTTATTCGGGCAATTGGTGAAGGACGGTTTGAAGATGCCTATATGGCATTGAAAGAAGACAATGCGTTGCCAGCAGTCTGCGGCCGGGTCTGCCCACAGGAAGATCAGTGTGAGGCGGTGTGCATCATGGGTAAAAAGTTTAAGCCGGTTGCAATCGGGCGTCTCGAACGCTTTGCAGCAGACGCGTTCATTCAAAGTGGTCATGAAGAGGTGTTTCAGATCGATCCCCCGACAGGGAAAAAGGTGGCAGTTGTGGGTGCGGGCCCTTCCGGCTTGACCTGCGCCGGTGAATTGGCCAAGAAGGGTCATGAGGTCACCATTTTTGAGGCACTTCATAAGTCGGGAGGAGTGCTTGTATATGGAATTCCAGAATTCCGTCTACCGAAAAAAATCGTGGAGCTGGAAGTCAATAACCTTCGAAAAATGGGAGTGAAAATTCATACTTCCTACGTGATCGGAAAACTATTTACAGTGGATGAGCTGATGGAGCAGGAAGGTTTTGACGCAGTGTATATCGCCACAGGGGCAGGATTGCCGTATTTCATGAAAATCCCCGGTGAAAACCTCAACGGTGTTTATTCTGCAAATGAATTTCTGACCCGTTCCAACCTGATGCGGGCCTTTGATTTTCCTGAAAGTGATACGCCGATTCATGTTGGCAAAAGAGCGGCCGTGATTGGCGGCGGAAACGTGGCTATGGATTCAGCCCGCACGGCGCTTCGGCTTGGTTGTGAGGAAGTTTACATTGTGTACCGCCGTTCCGAAGCGGAGTTGCCGGCGAGGATTGAAGAGGTTCATCATGCCAAGGAAGAGGGTATCAATTTCCAGCTTCTGACCAATCCTATCGCCATAAAGGGAGATGACAAGGGATGGGTAAGAGGACTTGAATGCATCCGCATGGAGCTTGGAGAACCGGACAGTTCCGGACGGCGCCGCCCCATTCCCATTGAAGGTTCGCAATTTGAATTCCCGGTGGACATTGTGGTCATGGCAATCGGTCAGGGGCCGAATCCATTGGTCCAGGAAACCACAAAGGGAATGGAAACCAATCGATGGGGCAATATTCAGGCGGATGATAATGGACACACCACCAAAAAAGGCGTTTTTGCCGGTGGCGATATTGTAACGGGTGCCGCAACCGTGATTCTGGCAATGGGCGCGGGAAAGAAGGCTGCCGAAGCAATGGATAATTACCTGAAAACGGGTGAGTGGCCATCTGTGGATTGAAGCTTTATGATCTTGAAACAAAATGAAGGGGAGCCGGATGGCTCCCCTTTTTTGCTGTTCGATTTTGAAGAATCAATGGCGATGGTTGCGATTCCCTGAGGATGAAGATGAGGAACTGGACGTGGACCGGGTAGTAGAAGTTGAACGTGTGGAACTGGATTTAGCCGGCGTGCTTCGGGTCGGCCGACTATAGGAACGCGTGGTGCTCGATCTGCTGGGTCTTGTCACTGTCGGTCTTGTCACGGTTGGTCTCGTGTAACTTCGCGTGCTGTTTGAGTTTCTGGGACGGTTGACCGTGGGAGTCGTCCGAACCGGTCGGGTATAGCTTCGGGGAGACTGGGAAGGTACGGACGAATGACTGGGTCTTGTGACGGTGATGCTTCTCGAGTAGGAGCGTTCTACAATTGAACTGTTGCTTGTCTGCCGGGGGGTTCGAATTACCCGGGGTTCTGAGCTGGAACCGTTGCGAATCGAACGGGACGGCGAATCGGAGTTGCGAATTGTCCGACTTGGGCTGTTGGAACGATCCTGGCGAATAATGCGATTACCCGTATTTGGAGTGGATTGGTTTCGGTTTTTGATCACGGGTGTACGAACCGTAATGCTTTTCCGGGGAGTAGCAGGTTTCGTGACGGTTCCGTTACCGGCACGGTTCCCTGATTGAGTCCCTTCCCTGGAAATTCGTTCAGAACGCGTGCCTTCCCTGCGAGTCACAATTGAACTGGAATCTCTCACCGTCGGGTTCTGAACTCTAATCCGATTGTCTGCGTTTCGTTGCGCGGTCGTTCGAGAAGTATTTCCAGATGTATGAAATCCCCGTGTAATTCGCCCCGTGGCCTGCTCCCTGCTTACAACTCGTTGTTTATCAACAATCTGCCGTGTAATCGGTCGGGTGACAGCACCTCGAATCGTTTCCCGGGATTGCCTGCCCAAGTGCCGGGGGTTCGGGACGATGGGTCGAGTAGATCCAATGACGTTCCGGCCACTGGGAAGTTCCCGGCTGGTCAACCGGTGCTGGCGTCGCGTCAGTCTGTCAATAGATGTATACACAACCCGATGATGCTGTCTGTACCGGCCGACTCTGCGTCCCCGGTGATAGTGCTGATAGTAATACCGGTTGTACGGATACCATCCGATGTAGTTGTCCCAGCAATTCCAGCTGACCCAAGCAGGAGAATAATATCGTCCCGGTACCCAGACCCAGCCAAAGCTCAGGGAGAAATCCCATGCGCCGTAGTGAAACGGTGCAAAGCCCCAGTTGTAGTAGGATGTCCATGTCATTCCGTAGGGAGACCATGCCCAATATCCGTTGGAATAAGGTTCCCAACTGGTATCCACAATATTGGGATGCCAGACATAGGTGGCGAGGGAAGTGTCATAGTACCAGGTGCCGTTAGAATCCAGCTCGGTGACATAATGACGGATTTCTGTAGGTACATATTGGGCACTTGCAGTCGGTTTTCGGTCGTAGGTATTTCTGGCCCACAGGTCAAAATTATCCATATCGAATGTGTTGAAGTAGGATTTGGAAATACTGGCGTATCCCTGGCTGGCGCGGCCCATATCTCCGGAATGGAAGAGAGTGGACCCATCATTTTTAGACATTTCAGCTGTTCCACTGACTACTTTGAGCGTCGTTTCATTGCCGGTGCTGTCGAGACGATACTTCCCGTTGGAAAGGAGATAGGTGCTGGCGTCTACGGTGTCGATTCGAAAACTGCGCTCCTGGAAGGTGCTGTCATCGGATACATCCACGAGGATTGAACCATTCCACAAGCGAGCGAGGATGGACAGGTCCTTGCCGTCGTCTGCGCCGCCGATTTCAAGGAATTCCACTCTGGTATTCTGGTCCAGCTTCAGGAGCGTGCCATCAATGAATTGAACAATCGTACGGCCATTACCCTGTGTGGTGAGGACATCGAGAGGTTCAATCGTGAAATTCTGGGAAACATCCATGTCTCCCGCGCTTTCCCTGGATACGGTGGCAGAACCTTCCAGCACGGTAATCCTTGCAAATGCGGCTCCGCTGCCATACAGAGGTTGTTCATCGTCGGTTGTTTGTGCTGCTGTGAAAATGGAGAATGTGAGCAGCACGGCCAATGCCAGTCCGCTTCGGATAATATTGTGTGTACTTTGGGTCATTTTCATGGCTGCCTCCTTTCGGCTTTTTCATGTCGCATATAGAAACTGCAAGATTGGTACCACTTTATTGTCCTGATGAGGGGAATAAAGAGCGGAAGGGAAGATTAAGGTTGCGCTTAACTCCAGAAAAGATTCAGAAAAAGCGGGAGTGGCCATCCCCTGAGTTTTTCCCACACGCACTTTCAGTTGCACTGTGAAATCAGGGTTGAATATCGTGAATTGACCAAAACCTCATCAAATGTCGCACATTGTCGCACATTGTCCCTATGAAATATGAAGAGAAAAGATAAAATGAAAGAATGAAAGCTGGGAGGAGGGCGCTCTGGAGAAAAGCAGAGAAGGTCATTTGATTGAAGGACTCTTCTGGATGTACACGATTTCCATGTTTGTGTTCTGGATACCGGTGCTCGGCGGTCTGATTGCAGGAGCGGTCGGCGGTTGGGTGGTCGGGAGGGTGAAGGGCGCCCTTACGGTCTCCCTTGTTCCCGCCACTATTTTCGGCGTGGTTCTGACCATGCTGGCACTGACTTCTCAATGGCGGTGGCTGACGCTGATACATGTGTCCCTTTCACCGGTACTTCTCGTATCTTCCTGCGTTGTTTTTCTTATGATCGGCGCGATCCTCGGCGGGCTACGTCAACGATTTGACGCCTCCTGAATGATGCTTCGCACTTAAATACAATGTGACGGCTGTCAAAAAAACTCAAATAAATAAAAAATTACAGTTGAACCAATCCAATAATCAATTAAACTAAGGAAGATCAAAACACCGGGGGTGTACCACATGAGGCGGTTTTTATTTTCCCTGTTTTATATACTGATAAGCAGTTTTCTGATGGCCGGAAATGGAGACAATCCTGTTACGGTTAAGCCTGACGGCAATGACTTATTGCTGACCTTCAATCTCCCAAAAGTCCATATGGAGAAGATTGCGGTTCATGGCAGGCAATTCCAGCGTATTGTTGTGGACAAGGCTGGAACGACTTCCATTGTTGGACAGGCTGAATTACCCCTGTTTACAATAAATATTGCCCTCCAGGGGAATACACTTCCGCAAATTCAAACCGTGGGAAAAAATGTGCGGGTTCTGACGCTGAATGACCCGGTTTACCCGGTTCAGGCGCCATGGCCCAAAAACCGGCCACTGTCGGAACGTCCATTCTCTATAAATAAAGGATGGTACGGTGAAACTCATTCGCAACCGGAACTGGTGTCGCCCGGAGAGGTATTTGTAATCCGGGGTGCAGCGGGAACCAGTATCACAATTCGTCCCTTCAACTATGACCCGGTCGCGAACAGTCTCACGGCAGTGGACCATCTGGTGATCCGGATCCATTTCAAGGATTCTACTAAGGGATATCAGGAACCGTCTGCACCTTCCTTCCGTGCGCTCTTCCATCGCATTTTTGTCAACCACGAAGAAATGGAGAAGCCGGAAGCCGGTCTGATGGCGGTGGGGAAGGGCACGAAAGACGTGCTTCGCAGGTACCTGATCATCACCGCGCCGGAATTTGAAAGCGGACTGAGTGGTTTTGTGGCCCATAAAGAATCCCTCGGCTATGCGGTGACCGTTGTGACGACAGATGTAACCGGCACGACAACCGCTGCAATTAAGAGCTATCTCCAAGGGATGTACAATGATCTGGCCACGAGACCGGAGTTTGTTCTGCTTGTGGGAGACATTGACAAAATACCCGCATGGACCAGCAATATCCCGCCGGATTATCCTCGAAATGACCTGTATTATGCCACGCTGGACGGGAGTGACTATTTCCCGGACGTTTTTGTGGGACGGTTTTCGGTGTCCAATGCGGATGGACTGCAGAACGTCATTTCCAAGACCATTGACACCGAATCTCACCTGGCGGAGTTGCCGAAAAAAGTACTCTTCATGGCCTCCGACGACCATTATGATACTACAGAAGCAACCCACGAGTATGTGGACACGAACTATTTTGGCCCAGCCGGCTACGACGCGACCAAGCTGTATAACCGGCTGAATCCCGGAACAGCGGCGACAACCAATGCCATCAATGGCGGTGAACGGTTTGCGGTGTATTCCGGGCACGGTGGTTGGGACTTGTGGGCGGATGGCCCGCGTTTTGATCGGAACAACGTACGGGCACTAACCAACACCGTTTATCCATTTGTCTTCTCATTCGCTTGTCTGACAGGGAAGTATGATGAATCCGAGTGCTTTGGCGAAACCTGGATCCGGGTTGCCAACGGTGGAACCACCTTCTGGGGTTCCTCGGTGAATTCCTACTGGGACGAGGACGATATTCTTGAAAAAGGGGTGTTCAATGCGGCATTCGTGGATGGGCTGGACCAGGTTTGTTCCATGTTCAATGCGGGGAAGATGGCGGTCTATGAACAGTACGCAGGGAGCGGC
>Ga0210044_10008923_pt1 | contig 12374 bp, 12 predicted proteins | sample CryGey13umfilter_2_FD_183959 | JGI IMG/M metagenome (GOLD analysis project Ga0210044, IMG submission 183959) | Groundwater microbial communities from aquifer in Utah, USA - Crystal Geyser 4/9/14 3 um filter (SPAdes) (version 2) | ecosystem: Environmental > Aquatic > Deep subsurface >... | reverse complement strand
ATTAAATTAATAAATTCAGTGATGTTAACCCCACTTGTCATGGAATTTTTAAGTAAACCTCTCGAATCAGATCTATCATCATTCTGAAAGAAGAATGGAGATGTCCTATTATTAATTCTTTTAGGTTGTAAAGAGTTTTCAAATGCCTGCATACCAACGCATCCAATGATTTGACCACTATTTGTAATACCACCTTTAGATCCACTTTCAGACATAATTTTTATACTATTTGTATCATTCATATTATTATTTACTAATTTGGAAACTTCATCTCTAACAACATTATACCAACTATATAATGTATTTTCCAATACATCTTCAGTCATGTATTTGGGATTGTTTTCGACTTCAGTTAATTTATAATAAGATTTAACATCAGTTGTAGTAATAAAATTATTAATTTGTTCAATAACATCTTTTGGCATTTCTAAATCTTTTATTCCAATAGACATACCATTTAAAAAGTTAAAGTTATTAACAAGTCTTTGTACATTATCAAGGAATAATTGTGTTTCATTCATTCCATATTTATCCCAAATATTATGATGAATAGAATCACTTTTGCCATCTCCTAACATAGAGGCATTTAATTTTCCACTTTTAATAATACCATTGACAATTTCAATATTACCTTTTTTGATATTAATTTTATTTGGAATAATTCTGGAAAATAATTCTTTACCAGAATATTTTTTATTTTTGACAATACCATCGTAATGTGGTAAATCTACATATGACATAATATTCATTGTATTTTTCCAATCGATTACAACTGAATCATCTGTTATATTATAAGAGCCGAGAAGACAATCCTGATTTATTCCAACACTTGTATTGGATGATTTAGGATTAATAATTTGTCGTCTAACATCAGCTATTTCCTCTAATTCTATCACAGTTTGTATGCTCTGTGGTAGGAAAATATTCATCTCCATGAATCCCCAAATCTTTCGAAATGGGATGGACTTTATCTTAAGCCAGATACGGTTTTGCTATAAGCAAAATCATTCGAGCAAGCTCGAACGGTTTTGCTAAACCATCATTTCTGACCAACTTCCATTAAGTCTCTGAACCTTCTCCATATTCTCGCATAGCGAACTTAGGAGCTTGGCTGCGGATTATCCATTGTATATCTTAACAATTTTTACCTTGTAATTCTTTTGCTTTTATTAAAATAGATTTTAATCTTTCATATTTCATATCCAAATTTTCATTTATAGTATAGTATGATAATTTTATTCCCCCCCCCCATCAGAATATTGTAATTATATAGTTCGCCAGTATCTTTTTTAATTACTGATTTTATATATTTTTCAATATCACCTGATAGATCGAATTTATTTAATTTTTCCACTTTTTTATTGTCATAAAATTTATTCATTGTATTTCTCATTATTTCTTTTTGTTTATTATCTGATTTAAATAATTTTAATCTATCAGACATTTTTTTATGAGTACTTTCTTTATGAACATATCCAAATTCCCTTCCTCTTTTTGTTGGTTTATTTAATTTTGAATTATTTTCCACTTTTATGTGATTGGTCGTTTTCCCACCAAGAGTAAGATTATAACCAATTGGAAAAAATGTATTATATTTATTAATATAATATTGTTCTTTTTCATCTAAAATATCTATTTTACATTTTTCCAATAATTCAACTTCAAATTCAGATTCACCATATTTACGCATAGCATTATTTAAATAAGTACATTGATTTTTCTTTGTATTATTTATTGCTTCACTTATATGATCTTTAAATCTACCAATAACACCAAAAGGGCGGTATTTGTTTTTATTTTTTCTATGACTAAGTGTTTGTCCAATATAACTTTTATTATTTGTTTTATTTTTAATTAAATAAATTTCACCAGTTATTTTATCTTTTATGTTTAAAATTTCATTTTCCATACTATAAATTATTGTTTTGTTTCAATATTATATTTTTTCATTTTTTAGCAAAATTTTTCCATCGCTGTTATGCGACGCCATTATTATTTTTCAATAATAACTTGGTATGTTAAGCTTTAGGAACTTCCCGCAATTTGAAAGTTTCGCAAGATTTTAAAAATCTTACTAGCAGATTATATTAAAACTGAATTTACACTGTTTTCCTTATTAAGTATATTCAGTAACTTAATAAGCAGTCTGCTGTTGGCAACAAGATTTATCGCCATCAAAATCAGCATTGTAAGGCTTCACGATTGTTACGTTCAACCTAAATGTGTTTAAAGATGGGTCATCAATTACTTTAATACGATGACCCATCATAGATTGTTTATGTAATGACGGCTGTCTATTTAAAAGAACAATATCATCATTAATTAAGTGTCTTTCAACAATATCTCCATATTTCAATTCGACAGCTTCTTTGGCCATCATTAAAGAGATAATACGTTGATGTCCATTAATGGATGTAATAACCGAATTTGCACCAGGATATTTATTTTTACCATTTCTAACTAATTTACTTAAGAAATCGATATTTTCGGGAGTAACAATATCTGGAAATGTTAAATTCATGGCAATTTTAACAGGAACACCAACTTGATTAATACTAATAGTTGGATCACTTGTAATTACCGTTCTTCCACAAAAATTAACTCTTTTACCCATTAAATTCCATCTGATTCTTCCTTCTTTACCTTTCATGCGTGTACTAATTGATTTTGTAGGACGGCTTTTTTGTTCTGATTTCGGTAATGAAACAATTTCATTATTCGCAAATGTAATAACATGATATTGTAATAAATGTATTAATTCACTAGAATATTTTGCAGTATTTTCATTCATTGTTTCCATGTATTTTTTTAATTGAATATTTTTTTTAACAATATCAGAATATTTTAATGTGATATCATCTTCTACAATTGCCGAAGACATATAGTCAGCACGTGCGGATGGTCTGATAGCTACCGGAGCAACTGGAAAAATTTTATTTATTAACATTTCTGGTCTACATTTAGTAGGATCCATTCCTAAAATTTTACAATCTGTATCACTCATATTTTTAAAAATATTAAAAACCATTGCAGGAGTTAATATTTCGCGTATTTTTGTTTTTTTTTCTCCTTCTATTTCACTTGAAACTTCTATTTCTGAACTTAATACGATTGTTGCAGTTAATTTTTTTATTTCTAAATTTATTTTTGTAACAGGTGCTCCACATCCATAATTTTTTTTACTACATGTTGTAACATTTTTAACAGCATTTCTAATTTCATTGAAACGCATTTTAGGGGTTTTTTTTAATATCTCTTCTATTGCATCTTCATTTTTGTAAATAAGAAGTTTTGCGCATTTTAAACAAATACAATTGAGTATATTTTTAACATATTGTTGCAAAAATCCTATATGAAATACAGGTTCTGCTAAATCAATATGTCCAAAATGACCAACGCAATAAGTTTCATTTAATCCACATGTAGCACAATCTTGAAATTTGTTTGTTGTACCCATACGTAAGTCAATCAATCCACCTTTTTTAGGCTCAAGACTTTCATATAAATCAGGAATTTCAATTCCATTATCTTTTCCAAAAGCAGATATTCTTCTGATTTCATTATTATCTAAAATTCCAAATTCAATATGACTGATTTGTCGTATATTATCATCATATATTTCAAGCTCTGACATATAATATAATATATATATTCTTTTATACTATATATATTTTTTTCAATTTTTTATTTTAGTATTTATTGGTAATAATAAAATAAATTATGTTTTATGTTTTTTATTTTATGAATAAAGACTCAAAATATGTAAATCAATTACATCTTTTAATTTTAATTCTTTCTTAATTTTTGAACCTAAATAAGTAATAAGAATAGTATCATCGAGATGATAATTAATATTTTTAATTATAAAAATATTTTTTAAAGTATGATTATATTTTTGCTTTTTATCTGAATAATTTTCTAATAATTTTTTAATAGGATTATTATTATGTTTAATTTCCTTAATAATTTTACCAGGTGAATGCATTAAAACATCATTTATATCATATTTTTTATCAAAATTTACAACGGATTGGAGATTGGAATTTGTTAGTATATAATTTCTGTGTTGTATTTCAACTTTTAATATATCATAATTCTTATCAAAATAATTTAATAATGGATTTGATAAATAATTAATTAATATTGTATTTTTAAAAATAGTTAAAAATTTAATCAACAAATATTTATAATATAAATTATCAATAGTTGATCCCTTTATGGTATAAATTTTATTAACATGAAATAATTTACTTTTTAATACATGAATAAATGACATTGCATTTAAATAATTATTATACGCGAAATTAGAAATAGTATCCATATTATTATGGATTATAAAAAAATAATAATAAAGGAAACGCTTAAAAAAATTGATATAAATATTATCTAATATAAATATTTATAATATTATAATATTTTTGATAATGGATTTACAATTAAAAAATGAATCACAAAAACAATCACAAAATATATCAAATCGAACCACCCCATGGATTGAAAAATATAGGCCAAACACTTTGGATGAAGTAATATCCCATAACACAATAATTGATACTTTAAAAAAATTTATATCAAATAAAAAACTTCCTCATATGTTATTTTACGGACCACCAGGTACAGGAAAAACAAGTGTTATTACTGCATGCGCTAAAGAATTATATGGGAAAGATTATAATATGATGGTAATTGAAATTAATGCATCGGAAGAACGTGGTATTGAAATAGTGCGTAATCGAATAACTAGTTTTGCATCAATGAAAAGTTTTTGTTTAGAAAGTTCAATGTTCAAATTAATAATATTAGATGAAGCAGATGCAATGACATTAGATGCACAAGCTAGTTTAAGAAGAGTTATTGAAAAATATACTTATAATGTACGATTTTGTTTAATATGTAATTATATTGAAAAAATAAATAATGCAATAAAATCTAGGTGCGTATGTATCAGATTTGCACCAATAAAAGAAATATATATCAAAGAAAAATTAATATCAATAATTAAACAAGAAAAAATAGTTATTAATGAATCAGGAATAAATGAAATAATAAAACGTTCAAATGGCGATATGCGAAAAATATTAAATATATTACAATCAACTCATATGGCTTATCCAAAAAAAGAAATCGATGATGAAATTGTTAATGAATGCCTTGGATTTCCCAAAAAAAGTGATATTAAAACTATATTTAAATTTTTAATAAAAAATAATTTTAAAGAATCATATGATTTAATTACAAAATATAAAGAAACAAATGGATATTCTCTTAGTGATATAATGAATGAAATTCATGACTTGTTATTAAAAAAATTAAACAATTCGAAAATAAATAAAATAGAAAAAATATATGAAAATTTGCAAAATCTTGAACATAATTTGTCTAATAGTACGTCAGATATATTACATATTGGAGAATTTATTAGCATATTTAATTTATATAAATAAAAAATTGAATAATATTGACTTAAAGATTTATATATTTAATTATATATGAATTACTCAAAAAAAGATCGGTCAATTATTACTAAAAATAATACTAAAAATAATGATTTTGATATGATCAAAACGTCTAATTTTTTTTCGTTAATTGATATTGATGAAGATTCAAAAAATGATGACATGTCTCCAACAAAAGAGTCAATTATTACAAAAAATAAAAATAATATAAAAAAAGATAAAAAATATAAAAAGGAAAGAAAAGATGTCAAAGATGATAGAGATGATAAAGATGATAGAGATGATAAAGATATCAAAGATGGTAAAAATATCAAAGATAATAAAGATTATAAATATAATAAATATAATAAATATAATAAAGAAAGTAATGGTAATAAAAAATTTAAGAAAAATTATAAAAAAAATAGTGAGATTTTAGATGATAAAGATTTTTATAATATTGACAATACCAATAAGAATGATAATACCAATGATAATACCAATGATAATACCAATGATAATACCAATGATAATACCAATGATAATACCAATGATAATACCAATGATAATACCAATGATAATGCCAATAACAATGACAATGATAATGATAATAACAATAACAATAACAATATAGATACAATTAACCTAAAAGTTGATGAAAAAACTGATATTGGAAAAAATTATCAATTAAATAATAAGTGGATTGTATGGAGACATGAAGTCAATTCAACTGATTGGTCATTAAAATCATATAAGAAAATATATGAATTAAATAATTTAAAAGATTTTTGGTTATATTTTAATAATGTGTATATACTTGACATTGATAATTATTATTTCTTTGTTATGCGTGAAAATTCTATCCCTCAATGGGAAGATATCACAAATAGAAATGGAGGAATTTGTTCATTAAGAGTGGTAAAAAATGTTGTTTGTGAAATTGTTGAACAATTAGGAATTTTAGTTTTAAATGAATCAATATCGGATAATCCCACTGATATAAATGGAATATCATTTGGAGGGATAAAAAATAATTACTGCGTTATAAAATTATGGAATACAGATTGCGCAAATGATACAAAATATCATATACCTGATTATATGTGTCGTAAATATAAAACATATCCGAGATATAAAAAAAATTCCCCAGAATTTTAATTTTTTTTTATAAAATTTTAAAATTATAATTGATTTAATAAAAATTGAAAAAATTGAACAAATCAATTATAAATGTATTTAACATATATCATATTTACGTATATATTTATTATAATGCAAGAACAATTTGATATACAAAATATACGTTATCGCATTAAAAAAACTGAAAGCGAAATATCTGGAGGAATAAGAGGATTATTATTCGCATGTATTGCATTTAGAGGATACAATGTTATTATGAATGAAGAATTAAATTTATCAATTATATATCATTCAATATTATTAATGGTAATATCATTATATTTAATATATGATTCATTTAATATTAATAAATATTTAGAACATAAAAATTATTTAAATTTATATTATTTTGTCCAGACTGTAAGATTAGATATTGGAATCCCTGCTTTTTCTGATAAATTAAAAGAATGTATGACATATGATAATATTAATTATATTATATCAATTATGACAGATATTGCAAATGTTCCATCATATAAATTCACATATGATGAAATTAATAATTATTCAAAAAAATCAGAAAAATTAATTAAAACCGCAAGCGAAAATTTAATTAAATTATTTAAACCAAAAATAGATATAATTAAACAAAGAAAATCAAAATTTCAAAAAAAAATAAAAGGTAAACAGGAAACTATTTATAAAATGGATAAATGGACGTCTATTGATGTTAGAAGTGCTAATTGGTCTGCATTAAAATGGATAGGAAATGAAAATGGAATTGATTTACCTAAATGGAGTGAGTATATTAAAAAATATACAGATTATGAAATATTTCTAAAATCAAAAGAAATGCGTCAAGTTATTATTGGTGTTGCATGCAAAAAATTAAAACTTTTTGCAATTGTAACAGATTGTATGCATGAAATTTTATGCGAATCAATTATTTTAAATAAAGAAAATCCAAAAATTATTGCAATTGATGAAGCTATATATGATTATGAAACCGATGTTAAATGTAATTCAGACATAAAAGTATCACACAACACTGCGCTAAAATCTCAATATGGTGTATATGTAACGAACCAATTTGATAAAACAATTATTAAGGTTCCAAATATTGAAATTATCGGTAATTATATAATAAATAAAATTTCTGCGTAAAAAAATATTATAAAAGATATAATTTTATTTTATGAACCATATCGAACATATAAGAACAGTTTTAGGAACAAACAAAAAAATTATAACATTTATACAAAATGAATCTCCAAAATTCGAACATAAGCATGAAACCGAAATTTATCATTTAATAAATAATACAAACATCGATACAAATACAGATATAAAAAGCAAAGTAAATGAAATTAGAAGATATAGCAATGATAAATTATTTATAAATTATTTGGAAAGTATTAATTTAAAAACAGACATTTTGGTAATAGATGATATTATTGATAAAAATATTGAAAAATTCGTAAATAAAAATGGTTATATAATAAATAATAAAGGAATTGATTTTGCAAACACCGAATTATTGGACATGTATAAAAATAATACAATATTATATAAACCAAGTAAAACAAAATTAGATAAGAAGATATATTATGACAATGATATAAAATTTGCAATAGTTATATCAACATTTCATCGAAAAAGTGGAAAAACAAAAAATTATATTGAACGGTGTTTAGAATCTGTATTAATTCAAAAATATAAAAATTGGGACATAATTATTGTTGGTGATAAATATGAACCGGAATCTGAAATATTTAGTATAATTGAAGATACAAAGAAAAAGATGATGCCAAATAATAAAATAATATATGTACCAACAAATGATCCGCCAAGAGAATATATTTTTGATAAATATAAATTATGGTGTGTTGCAAGTTCAGTTTGTCTTAATGCTGGATTAAAATATGTCCGGGAAAATGGATATAAATATTATGTTCATACGGATGATGATGATTTCTGGACATCAGAACATTTATTAAGTTTATATTATGCATATAAAAAATATCCAAATTGTGTTTTTGCACATACAAAGTCAACTTATGGAAATATATTTTTACCAAGAATTGATTGTGGAATATATCCAGGAAATATACGTGTTTGTGGTGGTACTATTATTCATTCATCTATTTCATTTAGGGCCGATATTATACCAATAAATTATTTTATAACTAAAAATGAAGAAGATATTAAAACCCCTGCTGATTTTTTATTATTGGAAGATTTAAGAGGATTTTTAGAAAAGAATCCAAAATATTGCAGTATTTTTACTGGTAAATTAACTTGCTATCACGATGAAGAAGGTAGTCTTCGTGTATAATAATATAAAAAAAATAAATAATTAATCAACATCTTCCATTTTTATCATTTTGTCTTGTTCAGATGCAATATCTGTCATGGATTTGGATGCATTCTCCTCCATGGATTCAGAAGCATTGTCTACAATTGAGTCAGATACATTCTCTGCAATGGATTTCCTTATAAATTTTATAATATCGTCAATGTCGTCAATGTCGTCAATGTCGTCAATGTCGTCAATGTCGTAAATGTTGTCAATGTCGTCGATAATTGATATTGATGTAGATGCAATACTATTTCTATCGTATTCTGTATTCACAACCCATTCATTTATTTTTTTATTCCAATAAATATCATCGCGTCCAGGAGGGGCGGGTGTTCTTCCATATTCATCGAGTGGACCTTGTGGGTCAGGTTGCGAAATGCGTCGATATCTTTCAGAATAAGGTATGAATTCTGTATCCATAACCCATTCATTGAGAACTTTATCCCAAATAATATCGTAGCGTCCAGGAGGGGCGGGTGTTCTTCCATATTCATCAAGAGGACCATTTGGGTCAAGTTGAGTAATACATTGGAACCTAGAAGAAACCTTCACCATACAATCGAGTGATTGAGAAAATCCATAATTTAAATAGGGATCTCCTTTTCCTTTTTCAAATTTCGTAAAATCATCACTTGGCGCCAAACCATCCAAATAATCACTTAGATTTTTTGCTTCAATGTAATCTTTTACGGCTTCTTCAAGAGTAGACATGATCAATTGCTTTTAGTCTTAAGTAGATATATAAATAATATAATTATTTGACAATTTTTTATTTCAATTTTTTTTAATCTTTATAATCAACTTCAAAATCATCATAATTATCATCATCAAAATTCTGTTTAACTCCATCATTAGGGACAGGTGTTAAACACATATACATATTACCTAAAGTAGCAACTGTATAATTAATACATAATAACCAATCATTTTTCATATATAACCAAATATGAGTACATAGATTGGAATATTTACTGAATAAAGTAAGATATTTTAATTCAAAAATTCCTTGGACAATTTCTGGTGAATTTTTAGAAAATACGATTGAAGTATTATTTGCTTCGTCAAGTGAATAAGTTTTTGTTTGTTCAACACTATCACCTTTACAAGAATAAGTAACAAAATTTTTAGATACTTTAATTTCTAAATAATCTGCCATACTACTCATTTCGCGACAAATTCTATGAAATTCTGCGGTACTAAATTTTATGGCACATTCACAACTGATTGGGGGGATATCAATAGATTTATTATCAATATCTAATAATTTTAATTTACTGATTGATTCTTTCTTTTTATCAGTGCTAATTATTTTAATATATAATGTTTGTTGATCATCATCATTAACATATAAATTTAACATATTATCTTTATCAATATTTCTAATAATTTTATATAATTGTGGTAAATTAATAGCGATCACAAAAGATTTTTTTTTACATTCAAATTTATTAAATGATTTGGCCTTTAGTTTAACATTAATGATTAATGAATTTGTATTATCCATTGTTAAAATACGAATCCCTCCATTATCAGTATCTTTGTCTTGCTGAATTAATTGTGTTTTATTTTTATCATCTTTATCATCTTTTTCTTCCTTTTTTTGTTTTTTAGTACATTGCTCATCATCTGAATCAGATTGATTTTTTTTCTTCTTTTTTTTAGTAGATGCTTCATCGTCAGAGTCAACATTCTTAGATTTTTTCTTCTTTTTTTGTTTTTTACCACTTACTTCATCATCTGCGTGAGGTTTTTGTTTTTCACAATTTTCTTGTTCAGTTGTTTCAGTGTTACTTGTATCAAAATCACTTTTAATAAATTCAATATTTGTGTCAGTTAACACATCTTTCAAACCTTCAATAAGTGTTTTAAAAGGACCAGCATCAATTGTCATAACATCTAAAATTTTCCCCATATATCTATAATTATATACATAATCTTTATATAGTTTTTTTATCAATTTTTTTCTAACATAAAATTATATGTCAAAGAATTATACTATTGTAAATCCATTTATCGAAGGAAGTTTTAAAAATAATTTCTCAGGAAATTCTTCTAAAGAAGGAGCTGAAAAAGCATGGTTGAGTCTATCAAAAAATATAGTCAAATCTCTTCCCCGTTTCTGTTTTACATTACAAGATAGTGGAAATAAATTACATCATTTTGAAGTTTTAGAACAAGAAGGTGGTAAAAAAGCTACAATTACACTTAATAAACTTTCGGTTGGAAAAAAAGTGGAATCTGCTTTTCTTAAAAAATTAAATACAGTTAAAGAACAAGCAAATTCACAATCTGGTGGAAAAAAACATAAAAAACATCATAAAGAAGATGACGATGATTCATCTTCTTCAAGTTCATCTTCATCCGAAGATGAATTATATGATAGAGTTAAATTATTTAAAAAATCACAAATGAATTACCAACCAATAAATTATTGGTGGTATTCCCCTCTTGTATATACATCTGAAGAAAAGAAAGGAGCCACAACTACTACAACCACATATACTCTTGGAAACAATATTTGGTTACCTCAATTTACATATGGATTGGTACCATACGTTGAAATTGACATATTAAATACAAGTTCTGCATTTTTCCCTTCATGGTGAATTTTTTAATTTAGAAAAATAACTTTTTGCCCAAATTAATTTACTCATTATATTATTAGATGAAAGCATAAAATTTGTAAAATCATGATAGGTCATCTTTCTCAATATATCATCATAATTATTTTTATATTTTTGTATTATATCCCATGATTTATTAATATATAAATAATATTTATCAATTTCATTTTCTAATTTAAATAAAATATCAGAATATCCCTCATATTCTGGTTCATCTTCATTTTCATTTTCATATTCATATTTACTCATTTTTAAATATTATTAATATTTTATAGTAATAATATTTCTTTATATTAAAATTAAGACTAAAATTAAGAATGTTTTAAACAAAATTTGTAAAAATTAGTTTTAAATGTATCATTTATTAAAGTATTGAATGAATACGCATAATCGAAATATTCGTTTTCTTTATCCCTTAAATTTATATTATCAATTGTTAATATATTTTTTTCTTCTAGCAAAGATAATAATTCATCAAATAAATAATGCATGTGAGCACCTATTGTATTATTTGGTATTATATTATCTGTATCACATGGATTATCAACATCATATGTTTTTTCATGTATATTAATTTTATTTTCTACTTTTTTTTGTAACCATGCTTCAATTTTCTTATCTTCCATTTTATATATATTTTAAATAATAATATATATTTAAGTATTTATTTTTTTGCAACACGTTTTTTTGGTGTTTTAACAAATGCTCTACGAATGTTTATTCTTTTTTGAACTGTCCTTTTTTTTTCTAATAATTCCAATATTTCATCAACAACTTTCGTAGAATTTAATATAGCTGGTATTTTATCTAATTTTTCTTTAATAGAATCTTTAATCA
>Ga0210044_10008921_pt1 | contig 12378 bp, 12 predicted proteins | sample CryGey13umfilter_2_FD_183959 | JGI IMG/M metagenome (GOLD analysis project Ga0210044, IMG submission 183959) | Groundwater microbial communities from aquifer in Utah, USA - Crystal Geyser 4/9/14 3 um filter (SPAdes) (version 2) | ecosystem: Environmental > Aquatic > Deep subsurface >... | reverse complement strand
TGGCGAAATTCCCAATAGTGGCTATGTTATTAAACAAGCTTATAGAAGTTATGATGCCGAAGCGAAATTTAACATTAGCTATATTAAAGTTTTAGAAAATGCAAAATGTATTGCCGGTCAAATTTTGCGAGGTATTAAAAAGCCAAACCAATGTGACCAATTTGGTAAAGCGTGCAAACCTTCAAATCCTTTGGGTGCGCCAATGGTTTCATCTGAAGGCGCTTGTGCGGCTTACTATCATTTTTCAACCCTATAAAGCACAATTATGAACACAGAAAATTTAGGATTTGAAACAATTAATTTAGGCCACGGTAGTGGTGGCGAATTAACTCGTAATTTATTAGACAAAATAATTTTTAAAACCTTTAGCAATCCGTTTTTAGATAAGAAAGACGACGGCGCTATTGTTGAATTTAGCAATAAGATAGCCATTTCAACCGACAGTTTTGTGATTACCCCAATTTTTTTTAGGGGTGGCAACATTGGCAGTTTAGCGGTTCACGGTACTGTAAATGATGTGGCCATGTGTGGTGCAATGCCAAAATACTTGTCTTTGGCATTTATTATTGAAGAAGGTTTAAAAGTAGTCGATTTTATTAAGGTGGTTAATTCCATTAAAACTGCCGCCGACGAAAGTGGCGTGCTCATTGTTACGGGTGATACCAAGGTTGTTGAACGAGGCAAGGGCGACCAAATTTTTATCAATACCACAGGATTTGGCGAAGTTCATCCAAAAGCAGCGATTTCGGTTTTAAACATCAAAAATGGCGATAAAATTATTGTAAACGCCAACATTGCCCAACACGGAATGGCCATTATGAGTGATCGTGAAGGATTAGAATTTGAATCGAACATAGAAAGTGATTCAACCAATTTAAACTTTATTGTGAGGGATCTATTAGAGACCTTTGGCAACAAAATTAAAATGCTTAGAGACCCAACGCGTGGCGGACTTGGAACGGTTTTACACGAAATTGCTAACGATATCAACAAAGGCGTTGACCTAAAAGAATCGGCTATTCCACTAGAAAAGCAAGTAGCGGCAGCGTGTGAAATGCTGGGTTTAGACCCGATGTATGTGGCAAACGAAGGTGTGTTTATTGCCGTTGTTGATAAGAGTATTGAAGCGGAAGTTTTGGCGATGATGCATCAACATCCTAAAGGGAAAAATGCAAAAAGCATCGGCGAATTTACAGACGAACATCCTAATAAGGTGGTTATGGAAAGCGTGATTGGTGGCAAACGTATTGTGAGTCCGCTTGTTGGTGAACAACTACCGCGCATTTGTTAATTCACGAAGCATTAATCGGGCAATTTTTTAATTTGCCAAGAGCCAATAAACGCCAATAATTAGTGCAAATAAGCCACTTGCTAAACGTATCCCTTTAAAAAAGGTATCGTTATGGTCTTTTTTTGAAAAAGAAGCGACGTGCCCAATTACCATAGCAAAAGCAATCATCGCCAAAAGCGTTCCTATTCCAAAACCGAAAATGTATTGTATGGCTGAGATTTTAGAGGTAAAACCAAGAACCGGTAGGAATAGTAAAAAATGAGCAATACCAGCTAATCCGTGAACAAAACCAAAGGATAAAGAAGCTAAAAGGCCTTGTTTTATATTGGGATGAATGTGGTTGTGTTGTGGTTCTTCAAAATGAACGTGTTGATGTTGGTGAACTATTGGCGTGTTTTGACTGTGAACATGGGTGTGCTTGTGATTTTGTTGTTCTTTAAAAATTCTAAAAAATATCCATAGACCAAGCACAATTAAAATGAGACCAACAAATTTTTCGCTATGTGATGCTATTTTTTCAAAAGGAATTAAATCCTTAAATAACAGGAACAAAACCCCGATAAAAAGCATGCCAGATAGATGGCCAATGCCCCAAAAAAGTCCCACTTTCCAAGCCTTTTTTTTACTTTCAATAGCAAAAGGTGTAACGGCAGCCAAATGGTCGGGACCAGAAATAACATGTAAAGTAGCCGCAATAATACCTGCAAAGAGCGGAAAGCTTATAACCATAACGCGCTTAAATAAAAGAGAAGTTAAATTTAAGAATAATTCATTAAAAAAATCACAGTTATTTGATAAATTATTTATACGAATTAGAACGTATAAATAATTAATTTGCAATGAATAATTTAACCACAAAGTGCACAAAGCTTTGAAAATTTGCATCCTAGGGCTTTGTGGCCTTTGTGTCTCGTCCTAAAATAGGATTACACCTCAAAAGTGTTAACTTTTTCAGGGCGAGACAAAGGTATGAGCAGTGTTTTAACGCTGACAGTTACGGTTAAGTAGTTTGCTTATTATGGTTTGATTAATTCAAATATTTGCCAGCAAACCCTATTTGCTGTCCTTCGTTTGACTTCAAACATTTGACACTTTTAACAACCAAAGGCTTTGACCAAATAAAAAGCCCCTATTAATGATTTATAATGAATTATTTATATATTTGATGTAAATAAAAAGCGAAACAAACCTTCGTCAATCTCCCAATTTTTGGTATATATTGAAGGTTTATTTCGGGTATATACAAGTTATCGCTCAGTGTAGAAAACCAACCGCACGGTCAAGCACATTTGGTTTTTGCCAACCCACAAGCCAAACGCTGAAAAACCAAAAGAGCTTGCCCTTACCCACCGCACACAAACAGAATGATGATTTAATTACTCATTTAGTGAGATATTTAATTTTTATTCTTAGTTTTGCCAATTATAAACAAGTTCAATAATGAACCGAATAAAAGACGTTTTAGAACAAAAAGGGATTAAACAAAAATGGTTGGCTGACCAATTAGGTAAGAGTTACAATATGGTTAACTCTTATGCTCAAAACAGACGACAACCGAGTTTAGAGGACTTATACAAGATTGCTGAAATCCTTGATGTTGAAGTCAAAGAATTATTAATTGAAAGAAAAGCACAATAATATATGGACGGAACAAGTCTGACACCAGAACAAGAAAAATTAAACGCATTGCGACAGGTTTTGCCTGAAGCTTTTAGCGAAGGGAAAATAGATTGGGAAAAGCTAAAGGCTACGCTTGGAGAAGATATAAACTTTTTCAACGAACGCTATGTGTTGAATTGGGCAGGTAAAAGTGAGGCTTTCAAAGTATTGCAAATGCCAACCACTAAGACATTGATTCCTGCCAAAGAAGAAAGTGTAAACTTTGACAATACAGAAAATATTTTTATTGAAGGTGAAAACTTAGAAGTGCTGAAAGTGCTACAAAAAAGCTACTTCGGCAAGGTGAAAATGATTTACATAGACCCACCCTACAACACAGGAAACGACTCTTTCATTTACCCTGATAAATTCTCCGAAAGCAAAGCCGACTATGAAAAACGTGTAGGCGACAAAGACGAAGAGGGTTATATGACCAAAGATGGTATGTTCAAAAAGAACAGTAGAGAAAACGGACAATATCACTCCAATTGGCTTAATATGATGATGCCACGCCTTTATTTGGCAAAAAATCTATTACGGCAAGACGGTGTAATTTTCGTAACTATTGACGATAATGAATATCACAATCTTAAAATTTTAATGGATGAAATATTTGGAGAAGAAAATTTTGTTGGCTCTATAATTTGGAATTCAACGAAGTCTGTTACAAATACAGCTTTGTTATCAGTTTCTCATAACTACAATCTTGTTTACTTTAAAAACTTAGAACACTTTACAAAAAACAGACACGAATTTAGGTTGCCAGAAGACGGTAGTGGTTTTACAAACCCTGACAATGACCCAAGAGGTGCTTGGAAAGCAGACCCTTTTCAGGTTGGAGGTTGGAGACCAAACCAACAATATGAAATTATAAATCCAAATACAGGAGAAAAATACAAGCCAAATCCTGGTGCAAGTTGGAAAAACGATTTTAATAAATTTCAAGAGCTACTTAAAGACAATAGAATTGTATTTGGTAGCACAGGTGAAGCAGGTCCTCAAAGAAAGCGATTTTTAAGCGAAGCTCTTGAAAGAGGGAAAGTTTCAAAAACTTGGTGGGACGAAGTAGGAACAACGACAAACGGGACACAAACACTAAAAAAATTATTTCCAGAGGCAGGTTTTACAAATCCTAAACCTGTTGATTTAATTCGAAAGATGATTCAACTTGGCGATAATGGTAAAGATGGGTTGATATTAGATTTTTTTGCGGGTAGCGGTACTACCGCACAAGCAGTATTAGAACAAAATAAAATAGATGGAGGAAAACGAAAATTTATTTGTGTTCAACTGCAAGAACTTTGTGAAGAAAATAGTGAGGCATACAAATCGGGATTTAAAACTATTGCGGATTTAAGTAAAGAGCGTATTCGCAGAGTAAGCAAAAAAATACAATTGGAAATAAAAGCTGAAATTGAAAAACTAAAAATCGAATTACAAACAGAAGAAACCCAAAACAAAATTGAAAATTTACAAAATCAAGATTTAGGTTTCAAAGTTTTAAAATTAGAGAATAGCAACTTCAAGCAATGGCAACAAATTGAGGGCAAAGATGCTAAAGCACTTGCCGAACAAATGAAATTATTTGTTGACCCAGTTACTGAATCGGCTACCATTGAAAATATGGTGTATGAGCTGTTACTAAAAAGCGGAAAAGACTTGAACAGTACTATCGAAAAAAATGAGGGTTATTTTCTCATCAACGGAAATGAAATGGCATTGATATTAGAAAAAGTGAGTCAAGAAATTATTACAGAAGTAATGAGTGAATACCCAAAAAAAGTGATTGCATTGGATAAACTTTTTAAAGGCAACGACCAGTTAAAAACGAATACCGTACTGCAAATGAAAGATGCAGGGATTGAATTTAAAACCATTTGATTTATGATTGGTGATTTTGGATTTATGAATGGTTTTAAATGGGGCGAAATCGCCATAATTAAAAAGGTGTCGAAATCGACAGGTTTAGAAGTAAAGTGGTGGAATTTGACCACTTTAAAGGCATCGAAATCGATGCTATTAAAATGGATATAGTATGAGTCAAGAAGTAGAAAAAAAACTTTTTAAAGACCTTGCGCAAATCATAGAGCAGGGCAAACAACAAGTTGTAGCTCAAGTAAATAGTGTGCTTACGCTAACCTATTGGCATATTGGCAAAAAGATAAATGACCATATATTAAAAAATGAACGCGCAGAATATGGAGATAAGGTAGTGGCTACTGTTGCACAAGAATTGGAAAAACAATTTGGTAGAAGTTACACCTTACGAAATGTGCGCAGAATGATGCAGTTTGCCATAATTTTTCCTGAAATTCAAATTGTGACATCACTGATGACACAATTGAGTTGGACACATTTTATAGAGCTTTTTCCATTGAAGTCTAACGAACAAAGAATGTATTATGCTCAAAAAATTGCATCAGAAAAATGGTCGGTAAGAGCTACGCAATATCAAATATCACGAAAAGCTTTTGAAAGAAACGAAATAGCCACATTGCAAATTGCAGAAGAGTTTGCAGATGTACAAAACACATTTAAAGACCCATATTTTCTTGATTTTTTAGGATTGAAAGATGGTTATTTAGAAAATGAATTAGAATCCGCTATCATCAAAGAATTAGAGCTTTTTATTTTGGAACTAGGTAAAGGATTTGCTTTTGTAGAACGTCAAAAAAGAATCCTATTAGATGGAAAAGATTTTTATTTAGACTTACTTTTTTACCATAGAAAACTAAAAAGATTGATTGCCATAGAACTAAAGCTGGGCGAATTTAAACCCGCTTATAAAGGACAGATGGAACTCTACTTAAAATGGTTGGATAAATACGAAAAACAGGAAGATGAAAACAGTCCAATTGGTTTAATATTATGTGCAGGAAAAAGCGATGAACAAATTGAGCTTTTAGAAATGCATAAAGATGGAATAATGGTAGCAGAATATTGGACAGAGTTACCACCAAAAAAAGAATTGGAACAAAAACTTCATTCTTTATTGATAGAAGCTAGGGAGAGAATAGAAAACCGTAAATTTTTGGAAGAATGAAATTAACCTTCGAATCCAATCTCAATTACCAGCGGGAAGCCATAAAATCCATTACGGATTTGTTTGAAGGGCAACCTTTGGAAGATTCCATTTTAGAATTTAACCTAAAGGAAGAAGGTACTTTGAATTTGATAAATGGAGTAAGCAACAACCTTATTTTATCGGAAGAACAAATCCTTACCAATCTACAAACTATACAAGCCAACAACGAAATAAAAGTTTCGGATAAATTGGACGGGATGCACTTTTCAGTAGAAATGGAAACAGGCACAGGAAAAACGTATGTGTATCTGCGTACCATTTACGAACTGAATAAATTGTATGGTTTCAAAAAGTTTGTAATTGTAGTTCCTTCTGTGGCTATTCGTGAAGGAGTTCTGAAAAACTTGGAGATTACACACGAACATTTTCAAACGCTTTACGACAATGTGCCTGTAAATTTTCAGGTGTATGACAGTACCAAAGTTTCCACATTGAGAGGGTTTGCAACCACAAATAACATTGAAGTTTTAGTAATCAACATTGATTCATTTGCCAAAGACGAAAACATCATCAACAAACCCAATGATAAGCTAAACGGACAAAAACCAGTTGAATTTATTCAGGCAACCCACCCTATTGTAATTGTGGACGAGCCACAAAATATGGAAACTGAAAAGCGTATTGCAGCCATTGAAAACCTAAAAGCACTTTGTACGCTTCGTTATTCGGCAACACACAGAAATCAATACAACCTAACTTATAGTCTAAACCCTGTTAAGGCTTACGATTTAGGATTAGTAAAACAAATTGAAGTAGATTCTATCATTGAAGAAAATGCTTACAATGATGCTTTTGTTTCGGTAGAATCAATAACAGCTACAAAAACCAAAGTAACCGCCAAAGTTTCCATAAACAGCAACGAAAAAGGAGGCGTGAAAAAGAAAACGCTAACTGTAAAAGTGGGTGATGATTTGTACAAAATTTCCAACGAAAGAGAAATTTATTCAGACGGCTATATCATTGAAGAAATTGATGCAGTAAATCAATGTATTTCCATTTCAAACGGGAATTTACTTTATAAAGGCGACAGCCAAGGTGGTTTAACGGATGAAGTAATGAAGTTTCAAATCCGCAAAACCATAGAGGAACATTTGAAGAAAGAAAAACGCCTAAATAAATTAGGAATAAAAGTTTTGTCTTTGTTCTTCATTGACAAAGTTGCGAATTACCGAAGCTATGATTCAACAGGGAATCCTGTAAAAGGAAAATTTGCTGAATGGTTTGAAAAAATTTATCAAGAATATGTTTCAAAACCAGCCTTTAAGGAATTAGATAAATTTTCGGTTGAGGAAACTCACAACGGTTATTTTTCTCAAGACAACAAAGGAAAAGTAAAAGACACTTCAGGAGAAACCAAAGCAGATGACGATACTTACAGTTTGATTATGAAAGACAAAGAAAAGTTGTTGGGTTTAGACAATTCTTTGCGTTTCATTTTTTCACATTCTGCCCTTCGTGAGGGTTGGGACAATCCGAATGTGTTTCAGATTTGCACCTTAAACGAAACCAAGTCAGACATTAAAAAACGTCAGGAAATTGGTAGAGGTTTGCGTTTAGCAGTTGACCAAACAGGAAAACGAACCTATGACCAAAACATAAACCGTTTAACAGTTATTGCCAATGAAGCCTATGACGATTTTGCAAAAGCACTTCAAAAAGAAATAGAAGAAGATTGCGGAGTTGCATTTACAGGCAGAATAAAAAACAAGCAAACAAGAACAGCTATCAAGTATCGCAAAGGTTTTGAAGCCGACCCGAAATTTTTGGAGATATGGGAAAAACTGAAAAAGAAAACGACTTATAGAGTTGATTATAAAACAGACGAGTTAATTACTTTGGCTGCAAAAGCCATAAAAGATTTACCTGAAATCAAATCGCCTTCTATTCGTTCTACGAAAATTGGTATTACAATGACTGATGAAGGCGTAGGCACAAACTATGTGGGTGAAAAAGTAGAATCTTATGGGGGTTACTCTTGGAAAATCCCTGATGTGTTGGGCTACATTCAAAGCAAAACAGAATTGACCCGTTCCACCATTGAAGAAATTTTAAGTAAGTCAGGAAGAATTGAGGATATTATTATCAATCCGCAATTATTTTTAGACTTGGCTACAATAGCTATAAAAAGGACTTTGTACGATTTAATGATTGACGGAATCAAATATCAAAAAATCGGTGGCTCGGAATATGAAATGGCATTATTTGAAGCTCAGGAATTAGAAGTTTATCTTAACGACTTTTCGTTTAAAGTTTCAGACCCTTCAAAAACCATTTATGAGGAATTTGTTCCGTTAGATTCGGGAGTTGAAAGCAAGTTTGCTCAAGACTGCGAAACCAGTGAACAAATAAAATTCTATTTCAAATTGCCGAATTGGTTCAAAATCCCCACACCGATAGGAAACTACAATCCTGATTGGGCTTTGGTTTTTGAGGACGACAAGAAAATATATTTTGTAGCCGAAACCAAAGACACAGGCACACCACAAGTTGACTTGTCAAAATTAGGTGGTGACGAACAAATGAAAATCAAATGCGGTAAAGCACATTTTAACGAATTTGAAGACTTGGAATATAAGGTAGTAAACAAAGTTGGACAATTAATTGAATAAGCCAATGCACAACAGCCACACACATTGCCAAGCCGCACAAGCCAACGCTACAACCCAAGCTAGGCAAAGAGTGTGTCTGTCCAACCACACGACAAAAACGACCGAAAAACAAGTGGAGGAAAAAGAACACCGAAGCGATAACATCACCTATACGCAAGCAGGGGTTTCGTGCTTCGTAGGAAAGGAAAGTAGTAAATTTAAAGTTCAGTTCTTCGTAGGAAGTTCAGTGGTTAAAATCCCTGCCTGCGTATAGCTGCAAACCGTCAAACTGCCTAAAAACCTATTTTACCGCAAAACAATTAACAACGTGATTGTTAATAACTTAATTTAATTTTATTTGCTTAATCAGTTGACTTTCAGTATTTTTATACTGTTTTTAAATGGATGCTTTATGAAGTTTATTACAGGAAAAAAACAGGCAACAGGTGGCGGTTTACACCCAGTGTTTAGATGAAACTGTTGCTCAAGATAACGAAATCCGGCTAATCGACCTTTTTGTGGATGGTTTAAAACTTTCCGACTTTGGTTTTGCTATGGATTTTATTGAAAACGGTCGCCCTGCTTACCACCCTGCCGATTTATTGAAATTGTTTATTTAGGACTACTGTAATAGTTTTAGCCTCTTTAACGAAGCTGATTTTTGATAAATCATTTACCAAATTCTACAAAAACTTTCACCAAATCGTTCCTGTTGCTTCTGTTTTTTTTCTATTTTTGATGTGCCAACCGAAGTTTTTGGACAAGCTGACGTTGGCAGCAAGGCGAAAAAAACCTGTGCGAAGACTTACTTGTTTTCATAAAAACTTAAATAAAGCAAATCCTTATTTAAAAATAATTGAAAATATTTAAATAAGGAGTATCTTTGTTTAAAATTACGCCGATGAAAAATTTTAAATCTGGACAATATATCAGTCAGGGATATTACAAAAGTTTTCAACCTGAATTTATTAATAGGCAACTGCATATTGACAATATGGAGGTAATGCAATTGTTAAGTCAAGCAGATAGAGAATTGGGGCGATTGGATATGTATTCTAAATATATTCCAAACATTGATTTGTTTATTAGTATGCATGTTTTAAAAGAAGCCACTCAAAGCAGTAAAATTGAGGGAACACAAACAAACATGGATGAAGCACTATTAGATAAAGAAGATATTCCATTAAACAAAAGAGATGATTGGGAGGAAGTTCAGAACTATATGAAAGCTATGGAATGGGCTATTTCAGAATTAGAAAAATTGCCTTTTTCATCAAGATTAATTAGAGAGACCCATAAAGTGCTATTACAAGGAGTCAGAGGAGAGAAAAAACAACCAGGAGAATTTCGAATTAGTCAAAACTGGATTGGAGGAGCAACAATTAATGATGCGGTTTTTATCCCACCAGTACATGCTTCTGTACCTGAGTTAATGAGTGATATTGAAAAATTCTTACATAATGAGGAACTATTTTTACCCGAATTATTGAAGATAGGATTAGTACACTATCAATTTGAGACAATCCACCCATTTCTTGATGGAAATGGTAGAGTAGGAAGATTGTTAATACCATTATACTTAGTTAGCAAAGGGATTTTGCAAAAACCGATTCTATATATATCTGATTTTTTTGAGAAAAATAGGACATTGTACTATGATAATCTCACAATTGTCAGAGATAAAAATGATTTGAATCAGTGGTATAAATTCTTTTTAGTTGGTATTATTGAAACAGCAAAAAATGGAATTGTTACCTTTGACAATATACTTCAACTACAAAAAAAGATAGAAGTTAACTTGCAGGATTTAGGAAGTAGAGCTACAAATGCTAAAAAAATTGTTGACTATTTGTATAAACGACCAGTTATAAATGCGGATAAAGTACATGAAATTGCCGATATTTCGATGCCATCATCATACAAGTTGATTTCCGATTTAGAGAAAATGGATGTTCTAAAAGAGATAACAGGCGGACAAAGAGGTCGTATGTATATCTTTGATAACTACCTTAAACTATTTCGATGAAAAACGCCCAGATGCCAACAAAGTGTAAATGCCATAAGGGTTTCAGAGGTATGCAAAGGTCAGAAGTCCGCTTTAACTTTTCGTATAATTTGATAGTAAATCACCCGCAATCCCTTACGGCACTTACACTCGAACGTTGTGCCTCAATGTAAAACAAGACGACAGAACAATATGAATCCAATACAGAAATTAATTCAATCAGAAATTAACTGCTTAATAGAAAAATCGAATGGCTACCAAGCTATCAATCATAACTCAACAAAAGGCAGCATTAGAGAAGCTTTACTAGTTGATTTTTTTAAAAAATTAATCCCAAGTAGTTTATCTATTTCTTCAGGTATAATATGTGACAGTTCAGGTAAAAGTAGTACTCAAACTGATTTTATCATTTATGACAGCAAAGTATTACCCAACTTAATTTTAGATAAAGACCTTTCAATGATTCCAGTTGAATCTGTCTTTTTGACTTCAGAAATTAAATCAACATTAAGAACGAAAGACCTTGAGCAAGTCAAAAAATCTAGAGAAAGTCTTAATGATCTGAAATTGTCTATATTGCCAACAGTCCAAGATTTTAAAATTCCATCTGTAGTGATTGCGTTTGACAATGAAGTTTCTCAGCAAACACTTAAAGATTGGATGAAACAACAAAACGATGTTGTTTCAATATGCATTCTCAATAAATTTTGCCTTAGTAAAACTGAGAAAGGAATTGAGACCTTCAGTCCTGATAGTTCTCTACCTCAACATTGGGAAACATTGATTTTTAGCACTCAACTATTCAATTATTTAACTGAAACATTGAAAAATAGAATTCTAAACCCATTATGGGGTGCATATTTGCAAGGACCGAATAAATTTAAAGAGATTAACAATATAAAATAACTACGCATAACAGCAAAGGTTTCGTTGAGCTCGAAAAGCCAACAATGAAACCTGTGTTGAACTACCTGCTCCGATATTGGAGAAACCAGTAATTTTCAATGGCGTTATCGTAAAGTTATGAGAGAGAAAAGTAAGTGGGTTTGAAATTCACTTTTTTTTTGAGTGGCTTTTGCTTGGTTTACTCGTGTTTTCAAATCCTTTCGGGGATTTTAAAAGCCGATTTAAAATAAACAGAAAGGTTCTATTTTAAATTCAAACCACTCACCCGTTGTAAACCAAGGCGATGCTTTGCTGCATATTGGTTTTTGATGAATAACGCTTGTTAAGACACAAAAGTGGCAAAACCACAGCTGTTTACACACTTTTAACAACCAAAGGCTTTGACCAAATAAAAAGACCCTATTAATGATTTGTAATGAATTAGTTATATATTTGATGTAAATAAAAAGCGAAACAAACCTTCGTCAATCTCCCAATTTTTGGTATATATTGAAGGTTTATTTCGGGTATATACAAGTTGTGCACAAGCTTATGACTAAGACAGCAATCATATCAATTTTAGGAATAGTTCTACTTTCCTTTACTATTCAGACAGACTTTTTAAATGAACAAAAAAAGTATGAAAGAGTAAAGACTGCCCTAAAGGAAAAACAAGGACTTATAGAAAAGACATTAATAGAAAATCAAGTTTTTATTGACAACCTTAACCTGCTTATAGTATGTCTCGTCCTGAAATAGGTTTACACAATAAACGTGTAAAAAATGGACAAAAAGACAATAGAAAAAGAGGCGATAATAGCCGAATATTTAACAGGAGCAATCAGTTATCGGAAATTAGGAGATA
>Ga0210044_10008919_pt1 | contig 12380 bp, 13 predicted proteins | sample CryGey13umfilter_2_FD_183959 | JGI IMG/M metagenome (GOLD analysis project Ga0210044, IMG submission 183959) | Groundwater microbial communities from aquifer in Utah, USA - Crystal Geyser 4/9/14 3 um filter (SPAdes) (version 2) | ecosystem: Environmental > Aquatic > Deep subsurface >... | reverse complement strand
GTTTGCCAAGAAACTTCGATGAAGCCCAGTCATTAAACTGGCTGCCAAGTTTTTTCCAAAGCGGGTGCTTTCGATTCATATAACGGGTGTAGCAGACATCAAAACCGCCTGAAAGTGTCCTGATCATTTTACCTACCGCTTCAGGAGGGTGCTGCAGATCATCATCCATGATGATCACGATATCGCCGGACACATGATTCAGCCCGGCCATGGTTGCGTTGTGCTGGCCGAAATTGCGACGAAGGGAGATGCCTTTCACAAACGGAAATATTTTCGCCAGATCAGATATCACTGCCCAGCTGTTGTCCGGGCTACAGTCATTTACCAGTAGTAACTCAAACTTCTCGGCGAGGTTCTCTTTGACCATCTCCGCCTGGATCTTTTCCACCAGCTTTGGCAGCATAGATTCACTTTTATATACCGGAATAACGATAGAAACCTGTATGTTTGAATCGGTTATTTTTTGCATAAAAGGTTCCTATTCAACGTTCAAAATCAGATGGATCAATATCAACTCCTGACCGGCCTGTTCAGCCGGTTCGCATTCCCTGCTCCAGTTTTACGCTTACAGCATACAAAATGCTGGATATGGAACGGCATGATCAGCCCTAATCTTAGCAAACTCATGACTTATTACAGCAACAATCTTGTAGTGGTGCCATGCATCTAACCCTATGATTTGGGCTGTGGGCACTTTCATTCGTGTGAACAAACTCTATCATTGCATGATGATAATGCCGAAGGTGACAAGCTGACATGATTCTTGACCGATACATCCTGCGCCTTTGGCTGGGGCCTTTTATGGGTGGCCTGATTCTGGTTATGGGTGTTTTGATGCTCGGGCGGGCATTGAAACTGCTGGGGACAGTCAGCGACAGTGGTCAGGCATGGTCATTAATTGCGGAGTTACTGGTATTAACCATGCCGTATTTTTTACTGTTAACCGTGCCCATGGCCTTCTTCCTCTCCATGCAGAATACCATTACAGCGCTGCAACAGAGTAGCGAGATGGATGCATTGCGAGCATCGGGTATCTCCTATACACGTATCTTCCGTAGTTTTTTCGGGCTGGTTATCGCTCTCTGGTTGGGTCTGACGTTTACATCCATGGTGCTGCTGCCGCAGGGGCAACTCGGGTTTAATAATATTCTGACAAAGATATATGCCATGAAAGGTGTGATTACCTTTGCACCACAGCGGTTTACACAGGGTTTTGACGGCATCACCGTCTATGTGGATGGCGAAGATAAGCAGGGTGTTTATCACGGTGTCATTCTGGAAGACCACCGCGATAACGTATCAGTTATTTATACGGCCGAATCAGCGCAGTTTGTCATGAGTGGGAATTACCTCGAGTTAAGGATGCAGCGCGGTGTAAGGCTGGAGGGGCAGGCGGATGATCAGCGTATGCTTACCTTCATTGATTATGTGGTCTCCATTCCTGTTTCGGATGGGAGCTGGCAAAAACGGGAATCGTCTGAGCATGTGACCATGATGACTGTTGAGGAGTTGTGGCAAGCCATGCAAAGCAGTGGCAAGTCTGAAACGGTTGCTGAGTGGAACAGGCGGATTCTGCTGCCGACAACAGTGCTGGTACTGTTTTTCTTTGCTCTGCCGCTGTCGATCACGCAGAAGCGATCCGGTAAAGCAGGTTCCCTGATCGCAGGCATAGGTCTTCTGGTCATTATTTATAATATACAACTGATGTTGCACAGACAGGTGAGTCAGGGTGCATTTCCAGGCTGGACGATGTGGGCTGCTCAGCTGTTGATGTTAGGTTCGGGCATGTTTTTCTGGAAGCGGGCCGAGCAGGGCCGCGCATCGAAACTGTTTTCCCGCATCGGCGACTGGAGTTACTGGTTGCGCCAGGCGATCAGGCACAAAGTGGCCCATCGTGCCGAATGAAAGCCGGCTATTTCAATGTGATAGTGGCATAGATCTCAATGTACTCACGCGCCACATCATGCCAGCTGTGTTGATAGAGAGAGGGTGGTTCAGTACGGCTTAACAGCTTGTTACATGCTTCAGCCCACTCTTCAGAGCGACTGTTTTCATCCAGCACAAACCCCTGTGACTCGCCAACCTCTGTGGCTGCTCCGCACTGGTTTGACAGAACGACAGGTACCTGTGTGGCCAATGCTTCGGTAATGACCATGCCGAACGGTTCACGCCGTGCAGGGTGCAGCAGCAGATCCATTTGAGGCAGAATTTCTCGGCTATCACTCAGCCCCAGCAGGCGATAGCCGCCTTGCCACTGCTTGAACAGGTGGGATACTTTTTCCGGTACAGGCCCCAGTACCCACAACTCACAATTCGGCCGCTGCTCGCGCAACTGCTCAACGATAGCTACAGCGCGGTCGAGTCCTTTGCGTTTCCACTCCTTGCCGATGAAGCCGATGATGCCGCCATTGGCCGGGATCTGACGGTTCGGGCGCACAATGCCGGGCTCAACTCCGGGTACAACTGGGTGGGATAAACGTTGTTTGATTTCCGGGTAAGCGGACAACAGCTCTCTTGTAATCAGGGCAGAGTTGGGGGTGATTTTCTGTACCTGTGGGCCGCACAGCTCACGCGCCTCCAGCCAGAGGTTGGCATAAACGCGCAGGGAAACCCGTTTCCACCAGGGGAATTGGCGAATGCGGGCAAAGGGCGGGCCGTGAAAGGTGGTGATATGATGAACGCCGGTCGTTTCATGGCTGTGAATGACCGTGTACGGTTGCGGATGCTGTTTAACCCATGATGTAACCCTGCGGGAAAAAAGCAGGGCGGATAACCAGCGCGGTTTGCGCCGGCCCTGCCCGAGCAGGTGAAGCTGAATATTTCCGGCGACAGTGCCATGACACTGTTCACAAAGTACATGAACCTCTGCACCCAGTTCAGCCTGGGCTTTGCTCACTTCCCAAACATAACGTTCCATACCGCCGACCGGGCCATACTGGCGAACAATGTGTAAAACTTTCACAGTTTTCGCTACTTCTCTTTTTTGTTCTGAAGCTCGTATGCCTTGGCATATTTCAGGTAGGAGGTGAGCGTGGAGGTCATGCTATGCGTCAGCCCCGCAATGCCATCGAGAAAGCCCAGCCTGAGAATATAACCACGCAGAAAACGCCATAAAGAGCGTGAGAAGAGCTGGGTAAACGTGACTTGTTTGCCTGATTTTACAATCAGCTCTGCCTGCAGGTCGGTATAGCGGTTGATCTTGTCAATATACTCAGCCAGCGATTCAACCGTTTTGTGACGAATGCTGCCCTCCAGCTTGGCGGTCGGGCCGGAGATTTCGATATGTTCGTGGATCGGGCGGGTGTTCCAGTCACCGGCCTGTCGGTTAAACAGGCGAATATGCGGGTCGGGGTATGCTTCACCGTGGCGCAACCAGCGTCCCATAAGGAAATGTTCGAAGTTGCATTCAAAGGCAACAACGGATTCAGGCACAGTTAGAAAGGCATTTCTGATACTGTTTGCCAGTTGATCGGTAACAAATTCGTCGGCATCGAGATTGAGTATCCAGTCATGTCTGGCCTGACTGCTGGCGAACTTTTTCTGTGCACCGTATCCCGGCCAGTCATGATGGAGGACCCTCGCGCCCAGTGCTTCGGCGGTTTCAACCGTTCTATCCGTGCTGCCGGAATCCACCACAACAATATCATCGGCCCACTGAACGCTGTTCAGACACTGGGCAATGCGTTTCTCCTCATTGCAGGCAATGATGGTAACAGTGAGGGGAAGTTTACCGGCAAGGCTCATTTAAGGCAGGTGTATCAGGAACGGGCCGAGTATCAGCGCATCGAGTTTTGCATCGAGAAAGGCGCGGATGGCATCGGATGCTGTGCATACAATCGGCTCCTCATGCATATTGAAGCTGGTGTTGATGACGCTGGGCACTCCGGTAATGGCATGGAATTCCTTGAGGATATCGTAGTAACCCTCATTATCTTCACGCAGAATAACCTGCGGTCGGGCGGTCTGGTCAACGTGGACAGCTGCCGGAATATGTTTTTTGGCAATATCGGCCGCATCGTAGGTGAGCGTCATGAAACGAGCTGCCTTATGCGCGGCTTTCCAGGCCGGGAAATAGTCGGTGCAATAGTCTTCCAGAATAACCGGTGCAAACGGCATGAACTCGGTACGTTGAAATTTCTTGTTCAGCCAATCGTTAATTTTTGCATCGGAGCAGGGCGCCATAACGGTTCTGTTACCCAGTGCGCGTGGGCCATATTCCATGCCGCCACAGGCGCGGGCTACCACTTTGCCGTTGGCCAGCAACTCGGCTGCGGCTTTGGCCATGTTGTCCGGGCGCAGGTAGCTGATACCACTTTCTTTCAATGCTGCTTGTGCACTCTCTTCGGTGATAACGGTACCGAGATAAATATTATTCATAAAACGCGGCAATACGCCGGGATTCAGGTCGGCATAAGCCTGTAGTGCCGCACCGACTGCCAAACCGCCATCGCCCATGTTCGGGTGAATATAGATGTTTTCGATACCGGGCAGTTCAAGGATATACTGGTTCAGTTTCACATTGGCGAAAATGCCGCCGGCAAGGGCCAGATGCGAAACACCCAGTTCTGCGGCATAAGCCGCCACCTTGTCGCATACCAGTTTTTCCGTGAAGAGTTGCAGGCCGGCCGCAATATCTTCCTTGCTCAACCCTTCGGTGAGTTCTGCAATACTGTTCTGTGCCATGTCACCATGTTGCCTGAGTGTGCACTTGGCCAGTTTGGCATGCAGCAGATGGTTCCAGTCGTCCGGATTGGCCAGTTCCATCAAGCGGCTGTAGAGCGGTTCAGGTTTGCCGAATGCGGCCAGTCCCAGTACTTTTCCTTCATGGCGGGTTGCTTTAAAACCGAGGAATATGGTGAAGGCGGAGTAGAGCAGGGCGAGACTGTTCAGCGCATGCAGGTGTTCTACATGCTTCATTTTTCCATGTTCTCCGACCCAGACCGAACCCCACGAAAAATCGCCGGATCCATCCATGGAGATTACGCCGACCTTTTCATCCTTAAACGGGGAAGAGAAATAAGCCGAGGCGGCATGTGCCTGATGATGTTCGACAATGCTCAGCGGTTTGTTTCTGAAAGCCTCGGGCATTTTCGGGCGGGAGCGCAGTGCGCGTGTATAACGGTTGAGCTGCTGTTTGCGGTAAAAGCTGCGGATATCAGCATCTTCTTTTGCCAGCTCTGCAATATGTTTATACAGGCGATCCAGAGCAGGGCGCTGGGCGGCATGATCGAGTCCGGACAAGGCAACATGGTCAATCTGATCCGCCGTCACACCGGCGATTTTCAGTACCTCATTGATAGATGCATGCGGATAACTGTTATCCAGTTTAATCCGTGACAGACGTTCCTCTTCAATGGCTGCAATCACTTCACCGTCCCTGATCAGCGCAGCAGAGGTGTTGTGATGGGAGATGTCGTTAATGCCAAGTATGATCATGCTTTATCCTCTGCCTGAAAAAGGGTGGTTCACTTCAGCTTAGTCCTTGATCGCCTGCAGTTCGAAATAGACGCTGGAGGCTGGGAAAATCCATGACAGGCGACGTTCAAACTGCCATGAAAAGGCATTGGCAACCAGACTGATGCCAAGCGCCGTGCTCAAGTCATCAAAGAAGATCTTGCTGTCGGTCAGTTTGAAACGGCAGTTGTAGAACTCCCACTCATGGGAATCTTCACAGAAGTAGTCAAACGAGCCGCGCGCGAAAAAGTGGCAGTGCTGCCAGTGACGATAGGCCTCCACACTGGAGAAGTGAGGAGTATTGATAATCAGTTTTCCACCCGGTTTCAGCAGGCGGTAAAACTCATCCATGATCTTGGGCAGATCCTGAAAATGCTCAAGGAAATGGAAGCACCAGATCATATCAAAGCTGCTCTCTTCAAACGGGTAGGGAAATTGGGTCAGGTCATAGGTGACATCAGCCTGCAGCTCGGCAGGCATATAGGAGCGGACATTGTAATCAAGGCCGGTCGCACCTTTGAATTTCACACATCCGCAGGCAACATCCAGCACTTTCTTGCCTGCATATTCAGCCTCATATCGGGCTTTGCGTTTTATCGGGTGGTCAAATAATCGTGCCATTGCAGTCCATTCCTCGGTTCAAGGTTTTTACAAAGTGTTCAAAACGTTGGCGAATGTTACCAGCAAGCGAGCCAAACGCCCAATGCGGCATGTGATCACCGCTATTCCTGTTTGTTTGCTACAGCAGCCTACTGTTTTTGTAACGGCGCAGTGGGATTACTGTATGCAGTCAGCTGTGCGATGATGCTGCCGAACTTGATTTTTGCAGCCATTTTGATGGGGATATGGCGTTCATCATCCGTCATCCAGAGGGTCATTTCACCCTTGTTGGTAAAAATACCCTCTGATTTGAGTTTGGGGTGAACGATGATGCAATTGATTCTTTCTCCCCATGGCGCTCGCATCATCTCCTTCTTGGCATCGATTTTGACTTCGATTTCGTACTGTTTACGTGAATCAAATACAGGGATGTTAATCGTTACGCCGGGCTTCAAATCCAGACTGCGAACAGCCAGAAAGGCATCAATGACGCTCAGGTGGCCGGCAGGCACATCGAAATGTTCGGTTACCTGATTCTGTGTATGGGTGACTTCATTCTTTTGCCAGAGAAACTCTGTCCGTTTTACAGCCGAATACTTGCGCTCCTGCAGGTTGGCATCAAACAGTGTGCTCTGCATCCGTCCGTTGATGCAGACGCCCTCGGCTGTGATGTAATCACGCACTTTTCTGAAGACATCCAGCGCCTTGTTGGTCTTGGCAAAGGTTTTTACCTGCCAGCCATTTTGCATAGGCAGAATATCCATGGTGGCCGAGCCTGCATTGATAAACTCCCAGCCGACATCAAAGCCCATGTGCTCGCCAATGTAGGGCATGCATGAGGCCTCATTTTTTACAGCAGGGACAGGTGTTTCAATGACGGTTTGAGCAGGGGGGGGGACCGGTGTTTCATCATAAATATCATCGGCAAACGATGATGCCGGCAGCCAGAGGCTAACCAGTATCAGCGCCAGCAGGTGCGGGAACTTCACCAGCTACCGTGCCACCAGCCCAGAATCACCATGCCGACCACACCGGCAAGCAGGCCTGCGACATGGTTCCACTCCCTGTGCTGACCGACCAGCGCCCAGCTGAATGAGCCGCTGAATACCTTTGAACTCCAGCGCGGCAGCAGGGCAGGTGTGACTTTCATGAATTCGCTGTAGGTCTCGCCGAACTGTTCGGTCAGATAGTTCTCCTCATTTTTCCATGTCGGCATGTAAACAATGAAAAAGGAGATGGTGACAATGATAAAGGCCAGCATGCTGTCAGCCACGATGCAGAAGCCGCTGGCGATAATCAGGTGCCCGAGATAGAGCGGATGGCGGCACATGGCATAAGGGCCGGTTTGTGTCACTTCCGCCATCTTGTGGATGTGGCCGGAGGCCCAGATGCGCAGGGCTTCACCGAGTACAATAACACCCAGACCAATCAGCCAGCTGGACTGGGTCGGTTTGGCAAAAATAATAATGGCCAGAGCCATCAGAATGCTGGCGGGGATACGGGCGCGCAGGAAAGTTTTATGCAACTTTTGAGCGGATGTCTGTTTTTCAGAGCTCATGTAATATCCTTAATATGGATTCAGCTTGAATGGCGTCCATGCAGACAAAATTGTCACATGTGCGTTTGAAGCAGGGGCCGCAAGTCGGATTCGATTCGATATGCCAATGCTTCACTCCTTCCAAAGTGCTGTTTTCTTCAATACTCATCGGAGCCGAATTCCACGAGGCCGATGGCCCCCAGAAGGTGATGGTCGGCTGATTCAGTGCTGCTGCCAGATGCAGCAGGCCGGTATCAGCGCCAACGACCGCGCGTGCGCCTCCGATAAGTGCACACAATGCTGACATATTCAGCCGCTCGGGCAAGGCGTAGCCGTTACTCTGCACGGCAAACGATTGCGCCTGTGTTGCCTCTGCAGCATTTCCCCAGCTGAACAGCGGTAAAATACCTTTGTCTACCAGCCCTCGGGCAATAGTCAGCCATGTTTTTTCAGGCAGCTGTTTTGTTTCCCAGCCGCCTGCCGCATGCAGGATGACATAGGGGCGCTCCTGTAGTTGCAGTCGTGCCAGCAGCGTTTCATCAGCTGTGCAGCGACTCTCCGGCAGATTGATTAACGGCGGTGCGTAGGGCATTGGGTTTTGCGGCTGACGGTAATCGGTGACAAACGGTGCGGCAGCAATGCGGCGATATTGTTGCACCACATGTCTGTCCTGATCATGGAAAGGCACACTTCGGGTGAGCAGGGCGGCGGGTTTTTCGCGCACAAAGCGTTTGTCGAATGCGTAGACAGGAGAGCCGCAGGCGCGCGCCAGTACAGCTGACTTGATCAGTCCCTGCAGATCAAAGACAGCATCAAAGCCAATGCCGCGCAGGTTTTTGATTGCAGACCATGCCGCCTGCACGGGGTGATCACCTTTCATGGCGACCTGATGAACAAACACGCGAGAGGGGAAAATATCGGTGACAAATGCGTAGCGGCTGTCTACCAGCCAGTGAACCTCTTCCACCAGCGGCTGAGCCAGAAGATCATCAAGTGCCGGCAGGGCATGTATAATATCGCCGAAAGCTGAAAGTTTAACGACCAGTATTTTCATTGAAATATAACAATCACTTCAGCATGGCAAGACAGGCATCAAGCAGCATCTGGGGCCGGATGTTGGTCATGCAGGGGTGACCTGCGACCGAACACTCCCGCTGCAGGCACGGGCTGCATTCGGCCGGTTGATAAATAATTTTGACTGCCGGGCCACTGGGTGCGGTTCGGGACGGATCGGTTGCGCCAAACGGTGCCACCGTTGGAATGCCCAGTCCTGCAGCAACATGCATCAGGCCGGAATCATTACATAACATCAGTCTGCAGGCGGAAATCAGTTCCAGCGCCTGCGCCAGTGATGTCAGGCCTGCAGCATTCCAGTGCGGGCCGCGCAGATCCTGCAGAATAATGTCACCAACCTGTTGATCCTCTTTCATGCCGAGCACCAGAGGCTGCCAGCCTGCTTCCACCAGCGAGTATGCAATCTCGGCATAACTTTCCGTCGGATAACATTTGGCGCCACCAAACTGGGCACCCGGAGCAAGGCAAATCACGCGCTGCGGGTTCAGCCCATGCTTGATCATCAATGCACGGCCGGCATCTTGATCCCCGGCCGGCAGGGACAGAGTCACTTCTCTTTGAGCCGGTACAATATTCACCTGTTCGGCAATATCGAGATAAGAGAGACGGTGGTGTTCATGCTTAAGGCTGAGGCGGTGCGGCAAGGCTCGATGGAGCAGGAACCTGCGCCATTGGCCCTGATAGCCGATCATCTCTTTCACACCGGCCTTTTTACACTGCCAGGCAGAACGGAAACTGTTGGGGAACAGGTAAGCAATATCGGCGGCAGGAATGTCGCGGGCATATTGCGCTCCTTCAATGTTCAGGTAGGGCAGTAAATCACTGAGCCAGCTCCGGCCGCATACCGTGATACGTTCGCACCCCAGCTGATCGCGGTAATGGCTGGCAATCGCTTTCATGGCAGGTTGAGCCATCACGACATCACCGATCCAGTTGGGCGGCATAAGCAACAGATGGGGTGGTTGTTTCATAGGGGTGCCTGAGTTGAGACCGTATCTCTCAGTGAGGTGCAGACAAAAAATCGCTGTTCCCGTTTGAAAAAGGGGATCCAGAGCAGCTTCTTTTTAAGTACCTGCTCCTCTGTGATGTTAAAGTGGCGTTTGAGTGTTTTGCGGATGCCCTGCAGAGCATAATAATAGGGCCGGGGACTTCGTGTCAGTTTGGGTAGAAACCTGAACAGGCGATAGTGTAATCGCGCTTCCAGTGGGCTGTGCGTGCGCATTTCGACAATAAAGATGCCGCCGGGTTTGAGCAACCGTTCAACTTCATTGACGATCAACTCCGGATTTAACGAAAAAGAGAGGGTGTTCATGCAGATTACCATATCATAGCTGCCGCTCTCTTTGTTGATGCGCTCGGCAGTTGAGGCAAGTTGCTCGCCATCCTCCGGCAGTTCACCGGGAAACATCCGTCTGAACTCATTGATCAATGGATCAAGGTAGGTTTTGTGCATCTGGGGCAGGGCGTGACTGATGCATGTCGGGCCACAACCGATTTCAAGCACTGAGGCCTCAACCGGATACCGTTTCGCATACTGCTGAAGCAGAGGCAACATGCTCAACTCCATTTCAGCCCGCTCAAGCTTGAGATTCTTTTTTTTCCACTGGAAGAGCATGTTTTTTTGTGATGCCTGCCAGAGAAAACGGGACACAGGTTTATGCCTGCTCATACGGTTGCCCGCTCTTGCTCGTCCAGATGCAACCAGCGGCGGTGAATCCATAACCACAGTTCAGGGCGCCGGTGGATGACCGGCGCAAATGAATCGCATATCAACTGCATGGTTTCGGTTTCACTGGCGTTTTCATCAGCGGCAGTTACAGGCAAAACAATCGGCCATAGCTGCAATTTGAAACGGAATGAGCGGCCAATGCGGTTGAGTTGTACACCGAACAGAGGCGTATTGTATTTATTGGCAAAGGTGGCCGGCAGCGTGGTTGTATTGGCCGGATGGCCAAGGAATGGAACCGGCGTGCCGTTGGAAAGATGCTGGTCGATCATGACAGCGATAGTGTGCCCGTTTTTCAGTGCGCGGGGAAGCCAGCGTAAACCCATAAAGCGCGATTGCAGGTGTGCACCGAAGCGACTGCGTGCCTGTTGAACAAACTGATCTGCCGGGGCTTGCCTGAGCGGGCGGTAAATAATATCGGACTCATAACCGAGCATGGAGATACACAGTCCGCCTAGCTCCCAGTTGCTGTGGTGCATGGCTGTGAGAATCACGCCATGACCTTTTTGAACAGCTGATTTAAAAGCCTCTTCACCCTCGACTTCAATGCGTGAGAGCAGGTAATCCTTTGAACGCATGAATACATGCGGGATTTCCATCATCGTCCGGCCCAGTTCAGCAAATGATTCATGCGCCATTCGGATTTTCCAGGCGTCATCCCTGTCCGGATAGATACGGTCCAGATTTCGCAGGGCAATACTTCTGTGACGACTGTCGATGATGTAAAAGAGGCGCCCCAGTCCGGCCCCCAGCGCACCGACAAGCCGGACCGGCAGCAGTTGCACCAGAAAAAAGAGAAGTTTTATAAGAAAGGCCAAGGCGGCAACCCGGTCAGCTAATGGTCAGCTGGAGAGTGCTTTGGCCTCATCGATCAGCATGACCGGGATATCATCACGGATCGGATACTCCAGTTTGCAGGTATCGCAAACCAGTCCGTTTTTTGCATCGTTATAACGGATGTCGCCCTTACATTTCGGGCATGCAAGAATTTCCATCAAAGCTTTATCCAACATAGTCATCTCCATGTTCACTGCAGCTGTCCTGAAGTCAGGGGGGGTGAATCATAACGAAAATGCGGCCCGAAAACAGGCCGCATCATCAATTACACAAAATAGTGCTCTGGTAGCTTATTCGTCGCTGAGGATACCGAACATGGCCAGCAGATGCTGGAACAGCAAAAACACATCCAGATAGAGCGTTAAGGCAGCCGAAACATACTCGTCATTCGGATATGTGCGCAGGATGTTGGAGGTGTCATACAGGATGAAAGCCGAGAACAGCAGTACGCCGACACCTGACAGGGTTAAAGCCAGGGCAGGGGACTCAAAGAAGAAGTAGTTGGACAGGCCGAGCACGATCATGGCGATCAGTCCGGTCCAGATAAAACCTTTGAGGAATGAGAAGTCGCGCTTGGAGATGAAGGTGTAAGCGGTCAGCGCTACAAAAGCTACGGCTGTGGTCATGAATGCCTGAGTCACCAGACTAGGAGATTTGGCAGCAACCATGCCGACCAGCGGTGCGATGGCCATGCCGGTAATGGCGCCGAAACCGAGCAGGGCGACAAGATTCAGACCTTTGACATGGCGCAGGGCCTGCACGGCGAAAATGCCACCGATCATGACAAACAGCATCATCCACGGGTGTTCATACGGGAATGCCAGGCCCATCGACATATATGCGCCGATACTGCCTGCTGCAATACACAGCGCGAGCATACCATAGGTCTTGCCCAGAAAGCTGATGCGGTCGTCAGCCAGTTGAACAGAAGATGTCATTGTTACTGGATTCATTGTTACCTCCGAAAAGTAAATCGTAATGTAAGGGTGTGGCGGTTCAGGTCAAGTGATTGGCTCCGAACCAAACTCATGAAACGTGGTTGTCGTGGGTGATCACTTCAACATCAATAATGTCAGATTGGGTTCTGCCGCCCTGATGCGGTTGATGTGGTGTGTTGATCTGCTGAATTGGCAGTCGACCAATCAGAAAACG
>Ga0210044_10008916_pt1 | contig 12382 bp, 9 predicted proteins | sample CryGey13umfilter_2_FD_183959 | JGI IMG/M metagenome (GOLD analysis project Ga0210044, IMG submission 183959) | Groundwater microbial communities from aquifer in Utah, USA - Crystal Geyser 4/9/14 3 um filter (SPAdes) (version 2) | ecosystem: Environmental > Aquatic > Deep subsurface > Groundwater... | reverse complement strand
AAGGGGTACCCGCCCACCTCGAACCAGTTGCCGCCCGCTCGGACGTAATCGCCGACGGCTGCCACGGTTGCGTCCATGCCGCCGTTATCGGGCACTGGCGCCCACTCGCCGTAGGGGTTCAGGACTGCCAGGAAGTCCGGCGCTGCGAGCGCGCCCAGCATCTCGCCGGGCGTCGAGAGCTCGACGAACTCCACCTGGCCGTTGGCAGCGTTGGCGCACTGGCGCATTCCCTGGAGCCACTCCTGCACCTCGACGCCCGCCCAGCCACCGGCACTCGGCCCGTTCCGCAGCGCGACCAGACCGAGCTTCCTCCGTCCTGCCGGCGCCGACTCGACCAGTCGGCGGAGGACGGCGAACACCATGTCCGCCGCGTTCTGCTGCTCGTCGTCGCCCACCGCGCCTCCCAACCGCCAGAGCGACCCCGTTCCCAGGCGCTTCGCCGAGAAGTATGGCCCGTTCGCCGAGTCTGCCAGAACCAAGTCCGCTTGCGCGCGGGTGGGCGGCCGGTTGACCACGGCTTGCTGACCGGTCACTCGCTTGGCCAAGGAGGCGCCCAGCCACTGAGTTCCGTCCGCGGTGACGGTCAGCGCCGTCGGCGGGTCCTGATCGGCCCGCTGGTCTAACGGCCCACCGTACAGCGCCACGTACCCCTTCGGTCCCGCGGCCTTCGAGCGCTCCCAGCCGGTCGGCCGATCCTGCGGCTGCAGCGCGAAGAACGCACCCCTGAACGCCGTGCCCACGGACGCGTTTCCATTCGCGGGGGAGACGAACCGCTGGGTCTCCTCCGGGGCGAACCGCAGCCGCGCCGGCAGGGCGAACTCAAGCAGCGCCTTGCCCTTGGGCGTCCCCTGAGCCGCGAACTCAACGCCCTGCGCCAGAGTGGTCGCGGCAACCACCACCTCGATCTCCGGTCCCCGGTACTCCAGCCGCAGCCCGTTGCCGTCCGGCTGCGCGCGGAACGTCCGCTCCCCCGCCCCGAACGCCGCCGCGCCGATCTCGCTCCCGTCGCGGAAACGGGCGTGCCAGAGACCGTGCTCGCCGCTGCGCCAGATGGAGCCGGGTTTGCCGGGCTGCTGGACGGACAGGATCGAGCCGTCCGTCGCGCTGAGAGCGACGGCATGGCCGTCCCCCTTGACCACGAAGGAGTCCGGGCGACGTTCGACCTCAGCCGCCGCCGGTCTGCAGCTCAGGGCGGCTGTGGTGGCTACCAAGACGACTGCAATGGGCGCGCAGTCCATCGTGCGACCTCCTCTACGTGATGGCCAACATAATTCCACGCGCGCGGGTCGTTCCCTGCCGCGCCCATCACGGGGTACAATGAGCGTCCGGTAGGAGGTCGCCCGATGGTTGTCACCGGTGTTGTTGAAGGCAACGTAGTAAGGCTCCACGAGGACGGTGCGATCTCTGACGGCACGCTCGTCCGCGTCGTGCCCGAGGAAGCTGTGGGGTCGGACGAGTCTGAGAGCCCCCTCACCTTGGGAGAGTGGCTGCGCCGAGCGCGCGAGGTTCGCTCCCGACTACCGATGACCAGCGACTCAGTCGAGATCTTGCGCGAGTTGCGAGAGGAACGTGCCAACCGATGCTAACTGACGCTGAGATCTGCCAAACGCCTACGACACCACGTACCTGGCGCTGGCGGAGCTGCGCAGGTGCGAGTACTGGACGGCGGACCGGTCCTTGTTGGGGAAGATCAAGGGCAAGCTGCCGTTTGCCAAGTGGGTCGGCGAATACGGCGGGTGATCGGTAGAACGCCCGTCGGGTCGCGCCTATCGTCCGCCTTCTCGGAAGTGCCGCGCCACCTCCGCCTCGCTCAACGCCCTCCGCCAGATCCGCACCTCGTCAATGACCCCGCCAAAGCATGTCCCATGGCAGCTCGGGTACTCCCAGTTGCCGATCATGACGGGGTACGGGTTTGGGTTCGGCTTCCCAGTTCGCTCCTTCTCCGCCTCGAGCTTCCCGTCGAGGTAAAGCCGCTCCGTCTGTCCGTCCCACACTGCGGCCACGTGGTGCCACTGGTTCGGAGTTGGCGGCTGCTGGCTCGACACCCGCGGCTCCCACGACACCGCCGGACTGCCGAGGTGGGGGAAGAAGGAGATCCGGCCGCCTTCGGGCGCCTTGTCGATCCGCAGGGCGTACTCGTCGTTTTTTGAGACGATGACGCGAGACTGCTCGCAGGACCCGCCGGGTAGAATCCACGCTTCGACCGAAATCGCCATACCGAGGTTCAGGCTCGGGGAGCACCACACTTTCACGTACGATCGCTTATTGCTGAAGCGCAGTCCGTAGCCGATCTTTCCTGGCGCGCGTTCGGCGCCGACGACCAGCCCGTGGTTGCCGTTGCCCGACTCGTCCCGCGCGACGTTACCCCGGTCTCGGTCGAAACTCCAGCAGCCGACGAGCCCGACGGGTCGAGGGGCACGGTCCTCTGCAACACACCGAAACGTCAGAAGCGACAGGAGTGCAAGCGAACAGCAGAAGGGACGGAGAGGTCGTGTGTTCATGACGACGGATTGTAGCTGAGGCAGCGCCCGGGCAGAAGTGCGTCACTGAGACCCCAGTTGACAAGTGGACCAGAACGCAGGATCATCCCTGTGGTCACTCACTCCTGGAACAGAGGCACCACATGCAGTATCGCACCCTCGGCAGAACCAGCCTCCGCGTCTCCGAGATCGGCTTCGGAGGCGCCGTCGTCGGCATTCCGAACTACCTCGAGGCGTGGGATCCGTGGGACGACGCCTCCCAGCAGACGGTCGTGAGAGCGCTCCACCGGGCGCTCGACTTGGGGATGAACTACCTCGACACGGCGCCGGGCTACGGCGACGGCGTGAGCGAAGAGATCATGGGCAAGGTGATCGCCGAGCGGCGGGACGAGTGCGTCGTCGCCACCAAGTGCGGCGCCCGCGACCCGGAAGGCATTCGCAGGAGCTGCGAAGCCAGCCTGCGCCGACTGCGGACCGACGCCATTGACGTGTTCCAGTTCCACGGCGGCTGGTACGACGAGCAGGAGGTGAACCAGATCCTGCAAGGCGGCGGGCTGGAGATGTTCCGGCAACTGCGCGCCGAAGGTAAGATCCGCTTCCTCGGCTTCACCGCTGAAGCACCCACGGGAGGCGTCTCGAAGCTCATCGCAACAGGCGCCCTCGATGTGGTGCAGCTTCGCTACAACCTCATGTACCAGCACGCCTGCGACTACGTCAACAAGCGCGGCGCCATGGTGGAGGCAGACGCGCAAGGCATGGGCATCGTCCTCATGCGACCGGTCACCAGCGGCACGTTCCCCAAGCTCATGCGCACCGTCTGCCCCGACATCGACGAGCACGTGGACCTGCACAAGCTGATGCTCAACTACGTGCTGTCGAATCCCTACGTGGACGTGGCGATTGTCGGGATGCGGCGGGTGGAGGAGGTTGAGGGAAACAACGCGATCTCGGATGAGGTCGCGGGCCGACTCGACCTGGAGGAGTTGCACCATCGGTTTGCGTAGCTGCGCCAGCCCGATGCGGTGCCCAGTCTGGACTGGGCCGGTGGGAACCGAATCGCCCCGCCGGGCGAGATGAGGTGTTGCTGTGGGATTCGGGCGAGGCTATCATATCACAGACCGGACGCCGAGAGGAGGCACGGATGACCGAGTCCGAACTCGCAGGACTGATTGCCCAGGGCGAATCGCGGACCCTCGAGTTCAAGGAGACGCTCGACCGGCCAGAGAGAGTCGCCCGGGAGGTCGTCGCGTTCGCCAACAGCGGCGGCGGCACACTGCTCGTCGGTGTTCGCGACGATGGCACCGTCGCCGGCTTCGCGCCGGAAGCGGGTCTGGAGGAGTGGCTCGCGCACGTCGGCAGCGAGACCATCGTGCCGCCGCTCCTTCTGTGGCCGGAGCTGGGGCGCGCTGTCGGCAGCACGGTGCTTGCGGTCCGGGTGCCTTCGGGCCCCTCCAAGCCGCACGCAGTACGGGAGGGACAGCACAAGTTCACCGTTTACGTCCGGCACGGCAGCACCACGCGTCCTGCGGCACGCGAAGAGATCGGGCGGCTCTACCAGGACAGTGGGGAAGTGCGCTTCGATGCCTCGCCGGTTCCCGGAACGACAGTCGCCGACCTCGACATGGCTGTGGTTGAGCGCTACCTGCAGAGCATCCGTGGCGTCCCACTGAGCGCTGTGGACATCGCCCCCGAGCAGCTTCTCGCGAACTGGGGTGTGCTCACGGTCGCCGAGGCCAACGCACCGGTGACTCTGGGAGGCATGCTGTTCTTCGCCCGCGAGGTCTCGCGGTTCGTGCCACACGCCTCGCTGAAGCTGGCTCGCTTCAAAGGCGTGGACCTCGGCGACGACTACATCGACCGCAAAGAGGTTGCTGAGCTGCTCCCTGACGGGATCGACGTGGCGCTCCAGTTCACCCAACGACATACCAACCTCTCGGCGCGCATCGCCGGTCTCAGACGGGAGGAGACCCCGGAGTACCTGGAGCCCGTGGTGAGAGAGGCACTGGTCAACGCCTTCGCACACCGAGACTACAGCCTGCGCGGGTCGAATGTCCGCGTGTTCATCTTCGACGACCGCCTGGAGGTTCGTAGCCCCGGAAGGCTGCCAAACGGCGTGACCGTTGAGAAGATGCGCTATGGCGCACACAGCACGCGCAACCCGACAGTGGTGCGTTTCCTGCGCTCGCTGGGCTACGGGGAAGGCGATGGCACCGGGATTCCGCGGATGATCAAGCGCTGCAAGGAAGCGGGGATCCGCGAGCCGAACTTCGAGGAGCTAAACGGCGACTTCGTGGTGACGTTGTGGTCTTCGTCGTTTCTGGAGACACAGTAGCCCTGCGGCTGCTATCCCTTGCCACGGCTGGAGGTAATCCCATTGAGTACCGACCCCTTCGAGCTCCGCAAGCTCTACCAACCCCTCCGCGTCGTCGACGTCTGCGACGCCATGGACGGCATCGGCTACTTCGACAGCGGGCTGATGGACCCGGACGTCCGGCCGCTCTGGCTGGGCATGAAGTTCTGGGGCGTGGCGCTCACCATCCGGTGCGTCCCGGCGAACCGGCCGATGTGGAAGCTGGAGACGACCGAGGACATTGTTAATGCGCACGGCATCTGGTTCAAGGAGGTCGGGCACGTCGGCACCGGCGGGCTGATCAAGCCGGGGCACGTCGTCGTTACCGACCCCGGCGGGGCGGGGGAGGTGGGCTTCTGGGGCTCGGCGAACAGCTTGGGAACCGTTGCCGAAGGCGCCGTCGGTATCGTCACCGACGGCTACTGCCGCGACACGTACGAGGTGGCTCTGCAGAAGACACCTATCTGCGCCCGCAAACGCGGCCGCACCATCATCCCCGGCCGAATCGAGGTGGTAGAGACGCAGACCCGCATCGGCTGCGGCGGCGTCCAGGTGGCGCCGGGCGACATGGTGGGTTGCGATGACGATGGCGTGGTTGTCGTCCCCCAACGGATCGCCCCCGAGGTCGCCGTGCACGCGCGCGCCATCCTCCTCACTGACATGCGGGCCCGGCGGAAGCACTACGAGCGGCTGGGGAGGGAACCGGACCAGACCGTGGATTACGAAGCGGTCGAGGGGTACTACGCCGAACTCGAATGACGCGCCCGGCCAAGGCCCCATGTCTGCACCGGGACGCACGCGGCTCCCTCAACAAGCTGCCGTCGCCCGCCAGTGGCCCGCAGGTGACCGAGTATTTGCCGCGCCGGGCAGGAGTCGGCCCGTCGGTGCCCAACTTTGAGGGGGACCCGAGTCTCGGGTCCCGACAGAAAGGAGCAGTGCCCGAATGCCCCAAACAGGCATGAACCGACGCAAGTTCCTGAACACCACTGCCAAAGCGAGCGCCGCCTTCGCGGGGTTGACTGTCGTCCCCAGCCGCGTGCTCGGCGCGAACGGTCAAACCCCGCCCAGCGAGCAGATCACCCACGCCGTCATCGGCGTCGGCGGCATGGGGCAGGGGCATCTCGGCTATGTGAAGGGCGACCCGACCGCGCGCCTGCTTGCTGTCTGCGATGTGGACGCCAACCACCTCGCGCAGGCAGTGCAGATTGGCGGGGAGGGCGTCACCGGCTACAAGGACTTCCGCGAGGTGCTGGACCGCGGCGACATCGACGTGGTCCACGTGCCGACGCCGCCGCACTGGCACGCGCTGGTCTCCATCGCCGCGGCGGAGGCGGGCTGCGACATTTGGTGTGAGAAGCCGATGACGCGGACCATCGGCGAAGGCCAACACGTGATCGACGCCGTCCAGCGGAACGGACGGATGTTCCGACTGAACACGTGGTTCCGTTTACACAGCGGCTTCTACGGCCTGGGCACGCCCGTAAAGCCGCTGAAGCAGTTGGTGGATAGCGGCCTATTGGGTTGGCCGCTCACCGTTCGGGTGAGCGCCTTCACGGGCTTCAACTGGAAAGCCTCCATGTGGAGCGGCAAGACCGACTTGATTCCGCAGCCCGTGCCGGCCGAGTTGGACTACAACCTGTGGCTCGGCCCGGCGCCCGTCAAGCCGTACCATCCCCACCGCGTCCATGGCAGCTTCCGCGGCTACTGGGACTACGATGGCGGCGGGCTGACCGACATGGGGCAGCACTACCTCGACCCGGTCCAATACCTGCTGAACAAAGACGACACCAGCCCGGTGGAGGTGGAGGCATACGCCCCGTGGCCGCCCCACCCCGACGCCGTGCTGCTCTGGGGGCGCGTTCAGATGAAGTACGCGGACGGCTGCAGGATCATCCTCGAGTCCTGCGAGTGGGGCGACAACCAGACCGCAGGCCAGCCCTACATCGAAGGACCCAAAGGGAAGGTCTACCAGGGCTTTCGCACCGACCCGCCGGACCTGAAGGACGCGGTGGCATCGCTGCCGGAACCGGAGCCGATGGTGTCGGACTTCAACGTCTCGATCAAAACGCGGCGGAAGTTCGGGCTGAACGAGGAGAACGGCAACCGCAGCAACATGCTCGTGCACCTGGCCAACGCCGCCATCCGCACCGGTCGCAAGCTGAAGTTCGACCCCGTGGCGCAGCGATTCGTGGGCGACGAAGAAGCCAACCGGTTGGTGGACCAGCCGATGCGGGCGCCGTGGCATCTGTGAGCGCAGCGACGCGCCGGCAGACAGGTGAGATGATGAACGACGCCCTATGCGCGCTCTGCAGCGGCGAGTTGGTCGAGCGGCCAGTCATGCTGGTTCGCGACCTCCCGCCACAGGGAACAGTGCTGATCCGAGATGTGCCGGCGCGCGTGTGTTCGCAATGTGGACACCGCTGGCTTTCGCAGGACATCCTGCGGAAACTGCAGGATGTTGCCGAGGGCAGACGGAGTCCACAAGAGACGCAGCGGGTGCCAGTGTACGCCTTGGCGTGAGGCTGTGCCCGATGGCGGCGCCCACTCTTCTGCACGGGACGCACCGAACACTGGCTCAACAGAGGGAGACCCGATGTCACAACTGAGAACGCGTGCAATGCTCCGGTCGCTCCAGGTGATACTCGTCATCGCCTTGCCGACACACGCCGAGGAGTCTGCCTCCGCCGCGCTTGTCGGCAGACTCCCCGCCAACAGCATCGAAGAGGGACAGGCGGTCTCTGCCGAGATCGTGAAGCTTGGCACCGACGGTGTCCGCGAGGTCATCCACATGCTGGTGCCGCCGGGGCAGGGTGACGACGCGAAGCCGCGCTTCGCGCTGAACGGGCTGGCGTTCTACGTGACGCGGCCGGGCGCAGAGGCGGAGCGGACGATGTTCGTCGGGGCGCTTCTGGCGGAGCTTGGCCAGGCGACCGAGGTGCAGGTGAAGACGTTCCTCCTCAACCTGGTCCAGATGACGGGCAAGGAGGAAGCGGTTGCGCCGCTCAGTGGTCTCCTGGCTGATGAGGTGCTGTGCGAGCCCGCCACACAGGCGCTGCTGCGGATCAACACGCCCGGCGTGGTACCCGCGTTGAGGAAGGCGCTGTCGACGGCGACCGGGGCGAACCGGGTGACGCTCGTCCGCGTGTTGGGCGAGCTGCGCGCGAAGGAAGCGGTGCCGGCCATCCTGCCGTATGCCGCCAGCGACGACGCCGACTTGCGGCGCGTGTCGCTGTTTGCGTTGGCGAGTATCGGCGACCCGGCGAGTGCTGAGGCGCTGGCGAAAGCTGCCCAAGCCGAGGCGCCCTACGACCGCAGCTACGCCACCGCCCTGTACCTCTCATTCGCCCGCCGGCTCGCGGAGAACGGCGACAAGGCGAAGTGCGCCGAGGTCTGTCGCGACCTGATCAAGACCCGGACAGCGCCGCGAGAGAACAACGTCGTCGCCGACGCACTGACGATCCTCGTCGGCGCTATGGGTGACCGCGGGCTGGACGAAGTGCTCGCGGCCGTGGACAGCAACTCGCTGCAACTCCGGGAGGCGGCACTGAGGATCGCCGCGCGCGTCCCCGGCAAGGCGGCCACGCAGCGACTGGTGGCCAAGCTGAAGCAGGCGCCGGCCGAGACCAAGCCGGCCGTCCTCCTGGCGCTCGGGCGCCGGGGTGATCGGGCGGTGTTGCCTGACGTGTTGGCTGCGCTGAAGGACGGCGACAAGGGCGTGCGTCTGGCCGCGATTGAGGCAGCCCACCAACTCGCCCCGGACGACGCCGTGCCGCCGTTGCTGGCGATGCTCAATACAGCCGAAGCAGACGAGATCGCCGCCGTGCAGAGCGCGTTGGTGCGCACTCCCGGCGACAAGGTGTTGTCCGCCTCGGCCGCTGCGCTGGCCAAAGCGCCGCCGCCAGTGCGGGTTGCGCTGCTCGACTTGCTGGCAAGGCGAGGCGCAAAGTCGAACGTCGAGACCGTCTTCGCGGCCGCCGGCGACAACGAGGCTTCCGTCCGTACGGCCGCCTTCCGCGCGCTGGGCGTGCTCGCCGCCGCCGAGACAGCCCCGCGGGTCATCGAGCTGACGCTCAAGGCGACCGAGGAGGACGAGCGGACTGAAGCTGTTTCCGCCGTTGTTCAGGTGTGTGGGCGGATCGCAGACGCGGGCGCCCAGGCAGCGCCGGTCCTGGCGGCGATTGGTCAGAACACGGGTGAGAAGCGCGCCCTGTTGCTGGCGGCGCTGGCGCAACTCGGCGGGCAGGAGGCGTTGCAGGCTGCAGTCGCCGACACGAAGAGCGAGGACGTTGCGGTGCAGGACGCGGCCTTTGCAGCGCTGGCCGCGTGGAAAGACGCCAGCGCCGCCGAGCCGTTGCTGGACTTGGCGCGCAGCACCGAGCGCACGAAGCAGCACGTAGTTGCGCTCCGTGGGTACTTCCACTTGGTGGGGTTGCCCTCCGGTCGGCCCCCCGAGCAGACTGTTCGGATGTACGAGGACGGCATCGCAGTAGCGAAGCGTCCGGACGAGAAGCGAACGGCCCTTGGCGGGCTTGCGCAGCTCAAGCACCTCGCGGCGCTCCGGGCCGTTGCCAAGCACCTCGACGATCCCGAGCTGCAAGCTGAAGCGGCTTCGGCCGTGGCGCAGATTGCCCTCCCGAAGGACGAAAAGGAGCAACCACTCCGGGGCGCCGACATGGTGGCGGCTTTGAAGAAGGCGGCCGAAGTCACCAAAGATGACGCCTTGCGCGGGCGAATCACCGAGTACCTGAACAACCTCCCCAAGCCCGACGAAGCCAACCTCGCGCAGGGCAAGCCGGTCACGACCTCCGTGGCGCAACAGGGCGACCGGTCACCCGACAAGGCGGTGGACGGGAACTCTGCAGACCCCAACTCCGCCTGGTTCGGCGCCGCCTGGCCGTCGTGGCTGAAGGTGGATCTGGAGCAGCCGGCAAAGATCGACAGCGCGCACGTGACCTTCTATTGGAATGGCACGCGGTACTACCAGTACACGGTGGACGTGTCCCTCGACGACAAGGAATGGAAGACCGTCGCCGACCTGAGCAACAACGACAAGCCCGCCACCAGCCGGGGAGTAATGCACACGTTCGAACCGGTGGAGGCGCGGTACGTCCGGGTCAGTATCCTGAAGAACAGCGTCAACGAAGCCGTCCATCTCGTTGAGTTGCGCGTGTTCGCCGCCGGCACGGCGCCGAAGCTGGCGTCGCTCCCTCAGCCGGATGCCGAAGGCTTCACCCCGCTGTTCAATGGGAGGGATCTGACCGGCTGGGTCGGCTCCACCAACGGCTACGTGGTCGAAGACGGCGTGCTCGTCTGCGTGAAGGAGGGCGGCGGGCTGCTCCGCACGGAAGAGCAGTACGCCAACTTCCACCTCAAGTTCGACTTCAAGCTCGAACCGAATGGCAACAACGGCGTCGGCATCCGCTTCACCGAAGGCAACCCCGCCTACTCCGGCATGGAGATCCAGATTCTCGATGACTCCGGCGACCAGTACAAGACGCTCCAGCCGTACCAGTACCACGGCTCCATCTACGGAGTCGTGCCCTGCGAGCGCGGCCACCAGAAGCCGGTGGGTGAATGGAACTCGGAGGAGATCCTCGCCAACGGCCGGCACGTCACCGTCCTCCTCAACGGCGCGACGATTGTGGATGCCGATCTGGACGAAGTTAGCAAGGAGGGGACGCTGGACCACCAAGACCATCCTGGGCTGAAGAACGAGAAGGGCTACATTGGCTTCCTCGGGCACGGAGCGCGAATCGAGTTCCGGAACATCCGGCTCAAGGTGCTGTAAGCGGGAGTTGCTCCCGGGTAGGCCCAGCCGGCGGGCCGACGGAACCTCGTTTTCATAGGATCGCTCATGTTCGCCCGTCGGTTGAACACCCCGACCGGTGAAAACGCCGGCCAATCCGAGCCGCGACCGTGAGGGAGCGCGTGACACGCTGACTGTCCCCGCGACGCCCGCGGCTCACGCGCTCCCTCACGGTTGCGGCTCGGATTGAGTGTGCATTCCCACAGGAGGTGCTTCCGAGACACTGGCCGAGAGACATTGGTGGAAGACCGAAGACCCGAAAGGAGCATTCACGATGACAAGCAAGACACCTGCAACCTTGATACTTGCCCTGTGCGCCCTGGCCGTCTGGTATGGGGCTGCCTCCGCGGAAGGAGACGGCGCCCCCAAGCCGGGCGAGAAGCGGATCAACCCGACTGACAGCGCCGAGATGGTGTTCGTCCCCGGCGGGGAGTTCCTGATGGGCAGCGACCCGAAGGAGATCGACGAGTTGTGGGCGAAGACGGGCTGGGACGCGGACTGGAAGAAGTACGCGGCGGACGAATCGCCCAAGCACAACGTGAAGGTGGACGGCTTCTGGATGTACGCGACGGAAGTCACCAATGAGCAGTACGGGAAGTTCCTGAAGGCCACTCAACATCGGGAACCGGTGTTCTGGAAGGATGGCCGCTTCAATGGCCCCAAGCAGGCCGCGGCGTTCGTGAGCTGGGATGACGCGCAAGCCTACTGCAACTGGGCGGGTGCGCGGTTGCCCACGGAGTCCGAGTTCGAGTACGCCCTGCGCGGCGGCGATGATCGCGTCTTCCCGTGGGGCAACGAGTACCCGTCCAAGACGAAGTGCTACTGCCTCCTGGAGGGAGTGGTCGGGCTGCTCGTTCCGAGTGAAACCGGTCTCACTAGGAAGCTGTTCCTCAAGCACGTCCTGCTGGGCTATGACAACCGGTATGGCGTGCTGGATCCGGTCGGGTATGGCGTGCCGGATCCGGTGGGGAATTACCCGGCGAACCCCTACGGTTTGTTCGACCTTGAGGGGAACGTCTACGAGTGGTGTGCCGACTGGTATGACAAGTATCCTCTCTCCACGATGAGCAGTGATGACTTCGGCCAGAAGTACCGTGTTGTGCGCGGGGGCGGGTGTTACTGCTATCCAGACTCCCAGCGCTGTGCGGTCCGCCGCCAATCGCTACCGGACGGCGTGGACGGCCACGTTGGTTTCCGGTGTGTGCCGCTGCCCGGCAGGGGTCCTTGAGGTGTTGAGCCGTTGAGACGTTGGGGGGTCCAGGGGGGCGCAGCCCCCCGGTCGGCCCGAAAGCTGGTTTGCGAGGCAGTTGTTGTGCGCAGGTCTCCTGACCGCGCACCCGATGCGACCGTAGGTCTCCCCGTCCCGCCGCGCCGGATTCTGGAGACCTTCGGTCAGGGGAGTGTTCCGGTCGGAGACCGGAACACAACATGAGACCTTCGGTCGGACGGGTGTTCCGGTCGGGAGACCGGAACACAGCGGAGCGGAGGGAGACCGGAGTTTAGCTATTGAACCCATCCGGCCCGCTCGGCGCGGGTCTCCTGACCGCGCCGCCGTGCCGACCGGAGGTCTCCCGTGACTAACAGCGGAGACCTGAGGGTCGTGATGGGTGTTCCGGTCAGGAGACCGGAACACAGCGGAGCGGAGACCGGGTCTCAGCCGTCGAACCCATCCGGCTTCCAGTGCCAGAGCGTCTCGCCTTCCGGGATCGGCGCGAACGCCTCCAGCCCGGCTGCGCTCAGCCGGTC
>Ga0210044_10008913_pt1 | contig 12383 bp, 14 predicted proteins | sample CryGey13umfilter_2_FD_183959 | JGI IMG/M metagenome (GOLD analysis project Ga0210044, IMG submission 183959) | Groundwater microbial communities from aquifer in Utah, USA - Crystal Geyser 4/9/14 3 um filter (SPAdes) (version 2) | ecosystem: Environmental > Aquatic > Deep subsurface >... | reverse complement strand
TGCGGAATTTATCATAGCCATACAGATAGGTTTCGAGCAACGGCGGCAAGTTGACCATGTTCGCGTACATGTTGGGAATAAAACCCAGTTTTTTGCTTGCCCCTTCGAGAACCCGACGAATCGCGGGGTCTTTGCTCTCCAGATCATGAGATGGGAGTGATAATTTAGATTGTACAGTCATAGCGGATCTCCTTAAGCCCCATTTGAGGGGATGGTGATAAGCGAATGCTACCCCTCTGTGTCGGATTATGAATGACTTAATGTACACATATCATGATTATTCGTACGGAATATGAGATAGGTAAGTGGTTTGTCGTATGCAAGGGTAAACAGGTCGGAAGAATGCATTGTAAGTCATGCGCTTTTTATCCGACTGACCTGTGCTTATCACGCATGATCAGGAGAGATATGTGAAAACAACAATATTATTTTTATGTACAGGCAACTCGTGCCGTTCACAAATGGCTGAGGGGTGGCTGCACCAGCTCGGTGGAGAGAGGTTTGAAGCCTTGAGCGCGGGGATTGAGGCGCATGGACTCAATCCCATGGCCGTGCAAGTGATGCAGGAGTGCGGTGTGGATATCAGCGGGCAACAGTCGGAGATTGTCACTGCTGATATGGTTAAACGAGCCGACCTGCTTGTTGCCGTGTGTCAGCATGCAGAGGATCACTGTCCGGTAGCAATCACAGCCGGCCATAAACAGTCATGGCTGTTTGATGATCCGGCCAGGGCAGAGGGCAGCGAAGATGAGGTGCTCGATACGTTCAGAAGAGTGCGCGATGAAATCCGGGCCAGGATAGAAACATTTGTACTCGCCTCCAACGTCACCTGAAAGTGACGCAATGCGTAAGTCTGACTACAAAAACTGCAGACCTGAGCAGCCCAAGATCATGTACGGATCGATTTGAAAGCCCGCAAAAGCAGTCCATCATTCGATATTAAATATCTCTTTTCCCATAGCTGCTATGTCGGCGTAACTGATTACATATTACTGGTCGAGAGAATGGATTCTCTCAGCCTGTGAAGTTAAATCCTGTTTTCATTGTAATATCTCGACCGCATATCCGACTAGTAGGCGCAAACTCAGGTTGCGAGTGACTTTATTCCGATTTGGGGCGAAGCTTGTAACAGGCAGCCCCCGGCTGAGCTTGAAACTGGAGAAAGCATGATTAAAAAACTTCTACTTGTTCTGATTGTACTGCTAAATGTTATCGGTTTTTTTGTATTCGATCTGGATCATTTGTTGACCCTTGAATCACTCAAACAGAGCCAGGGTGAGTTTGGCGCACTGCAAGCGGAATCACCATGGCTTGTCGTCGCACTGTTCTTCATGGGTTATATCATCGTTACGGCGCTGTCTCTGCCGGGGGCTGCAATCATGACGCTGGCGGCAGGTGCTCTGTTCGGAGTGGTGACGGGTACGCTGCTGGTATCCTTTGCCTCGAGCATCGGTGCAACACTGGCCTTTCTGGTATCGCGTTTCCTGTTGCACGACACGGTTCAGCGTCGTTTCGGTGACAAGCTGAAAGCGATCAATGACGGCATTGCCAGAGACGGGGCGTTCTATCTGTTTACCTTGCGTCTGGTACCGGTCTTCCCGTTTTTTCTGATTAACCTGCTGCTGGGGCTCACGCCTTTGCGCGCGGTTACCTTTTATTGGGTCAGTCAGGTCGGCATGCTGGCCGGCACGCTGGTCTATGTGAATGCAGGCACGCAACTGGCCAATATCGATTCTCTGTCGGGCATTTTGTCGCCGGCTTTGCTGCTCTCCTTTGCCCTGTTGGGTGTTTTTCCGATTCTTGCTAAAAAGGTCGCACAATATGTGCAAAAACGCCGCGTCTATGCGCGCTGGCAACGTCCGCAATCTTTTGATCGTAATTTGATCGTGATCGGTGGCGGTGCAGCCGGACTGGTCAGCTCCTATATCGCAGCGGCAGTGAAAGCCAAAGTGACGCTGGTGGAAGCGCATAAAATGGGGGGTGACTGCCTGAACTACGGCTGTGTACCGAGCAAGGCCATTATCAAGAGTGCGAAGCTAGCCCAGCAGTTGAGGCATGCTGATCGATACGGGCTGGAGAAGAGCACGCCCCGTTTCAGTTTCAGGGCGGTGATGGCGCGGGTGCATGCGGTGATTCGCGCAGTTGAGCCGCATGACAGTGTGGAACGTTATACGAAACTGGGTGTGGAAGTGCTGCAGGGTTACGCCAGGGTGGTGGATCCCTGGACCGTGGAAATCAGCTTTCCAGATGGCAGCACACAGCGACTGACAACACGCAATATTATTATCGCTTCCGGAGCCAAACCTTTTGTGCCGCCATTGCCGGGCATTGAAGAGGTCGGTTATCTGACCAGCGATACCCTGTGGGAGGCGTTCGCCAGGCTCGATGAGCCACCGAAACGACTTGTTGTGCTCGGTGGTGGTCCGATCGGCTGTGAACTGGCGCAAAGTTTTGCCCGTCTGGGCTCCGAGACCACGCAGGTCGAGATGGCCCCGCGTATCATGATTCGCGAAGATGAAGAGGTTTCTGCCCTTGTTCAATCAGTCTTTGAAGAGGAGGGCATCACCGTTCTGACCGGACACAAGGCACTGCGTTGTGAACGCGAGGGTGAATCTAAAATTCTGGTTGTGGAATCCGGTGGCGAAGAGAGGCGCATTGAGTTTGATGCGCTGCTTTGCGCAGTCGGGCGGGTTGCCCGCTTGACCGGTTACGGCCTGGAAGAGCTGGGTATTCAAACCGAACGCACGGTTGTGACCAATGAGTATCTGGAGACACTCTATCCCAATATTTTTGCAGCCGGTGATGTGGCAGGCCCATACCAGTTCACGCATACAGCTGCGCATATGGCCTGGTATGCCTCCGTCAATGCGCTGTTTGGCAGTTTCAAGCGATTCAAAGTCGATTACTCGGTTGTACCCTGGACAACGTTCATTGATCCCGAGGTTGCACGTGTTGGTCTGAACGAACAGGAAGCCAAAGAGCAGGGTGTTCGCTTTGAGGTCACACGCTACGATCTGGATGATCTGGACCGGGCTATTGCCGATAGCGAGACACAGGGTTTTATCAAGGTGTTGACCGTGCCCGGTAAAGACAAAATTCTGGGTGTGACGATCGTCGGGGCCCATGCGGCCGAGATGCTGGCCGAGTACGTTCTGGCCATGAAACACGGACTCGGGCTGAACAGGATTCTTGGCACGATCCATACCTATCCGACACTTTCTGAAGCCAATAAATATGCGGCGGGTGAGTGGAAGCGGGCGCATGTACCGGAAAAGTTACTGGCGCTGAGTGAGCGATACCACACTTGGAAAAGGGGGTAATGCATGAAAAAGCTGCTGCTATTCTGCCTGCTGTTTTTTAGCGCGATCAATGTTCAGGCCGCTGCATTTAATCATGCTGACTGGGACGTGTTGCTCAAAAAACATGTCATCACTATGGGCCGGGGTGAGATCACGCAGGTTGATTATGCCGGCATGGCCGCAGATCGTTCGCAGCTGCACTCCTATCTCTCGTCATTGTCGGCCATCAGCATGCAAAACTTCGAATCCTGGCCAAAAGCGGAGCAACTGGCTTTTCTGATCAACGCCTATAATGCCGGGACCGTAGCGTTGGTGTTAACCGCTTATCCGGACATTGAATCGATCAGGGATCTCGGCTCGCTGTTTCAGTCGCCGTGGAAAAAGGCGTTCATTCCATTGCTCGGTGAGACGCGTTCGCTCGATGATATCGAACACGGCTTCATTCGCGCCGAAGGACGTTTCCAGAACCCGTATATCCATTTCGCCGTGAACTGCGCCAGCATTGGTTGTCCGCCACTTCTGGCTGAGGCATACACAGCGGAGCAGCTCGATCACCAGCTAAAAAATGCGGCAGCCAATTTTCTGCGTGATCGAGGCCGCAACCGCCTGGAAGGCCATACGTTGAAAGTTTCGAGCATCTTCAAATGGTATCACCAGGATTTTGAACGTGGCTGGAAAGGTTTTTACTCGCTTGCTGATTTCTTTTCGAAGCACAGCGAGTCTCTTGATCTTTCAGCGGCTGATGTGAAAGGCTTGCTGGCAGGAGAAATCGAAGTGGAATACCTCGACTATGACTGGCGACTGAATAGCAGAAAGAAATAGTTAGGGATACTCTGAAATATTCAGGCTGGTCGCGCAGATCACGGATAACTTATTTTTGACATCCTGCCAATGCATCTCCCTCTCACTACTGCTTGCCTTGACCTAAGCCTCTTCAAGATGAAATGCGCACTCTTTTACCAGCTCTGCGATCAGATCCAGATCTATTTCAGGCTCCAGCTCTGCCGGTCTCCCCATACGCCCGGTAGGCTGAACGCGGATGTCACGTTCCGTGCGTTCGACTATCGTTTCGCCTCCACAGTGGCGGCAGAACACATGATCGCCACTCTGATGTTTTCGCGTGACCACGATAGTCGGACCGCAGATCGGACACTCCTGAATCGGGATGCCCGGCTCACTATGGCCAACGATATGATCGAGCAGGCCTTGCCTGCCCATGTTCAGGAATTGTTCTCCAAATTTTCGATCAAACTGTTTCCCCAGTTCGCTTTCAATGATGGACAGGGATTTCTCTATCGGCATGCCGTGTCGGTAGGGGCGATTGCTGGTCATCGCATCAAAGGCATCACAGATACCGACAATACGTGCATCCAACGGGATTTCATCAGCAGTAAGACCATGGGGATAACCTTTGCCGTGCGGTGTTTCATGGTGAGAGAGAATCGCTTGCTCAACAAGTCCTGCAAGCGGATGACCGCCAAGCAGGCGGGCGCCCACTTCAGGATGCGTTTTAATTACTTCGTACTCTTCATCCGACAGCGGTCCCGCCTTGCCGAGAATGGCATCGGGGATCGAAATCTTGCCCAGATCGTGCAGGAAACCGCCAACGCTTATCCGGGCCACCTCACGTTTGGTCAAGCCGGCCTCTTCAGCGAGCATGCGGGAGAACTGGCCTACACGCCATAAATGCCCACCTGTGTATGTATCACGGGCTTCAACCATGGATGACATGACAAACAATGACTGCAGCAGTGATTCGATGTGTTTCATGGGGACTCCCCGGAGGTGGTGCTGTTTTATTATTCACTTCTTCGTTATCGGTGAAAGTCGGTACTCAAAAATATCGGTTTCTTACAGGAACGCTTTTGAACTCTTTGCATATCCCAGATTTGACAGGCATTTACACAGGGCAAGTCGGGCTCTGTGCATGATCACGTGTAGATTGGATGGTTCGATTCCGTAAGTTTGGCAGATATCCGCCGAGCTCTCTCCATTGACTTCACGCAGAACAAATATTGTTCGCTGTTGCCCGCTTAATGTGGCGAGGCATTCTGAAAGTTGAAGCTGGAGTTGATTGTTTTGTGCCCGGTGTTCGGGCATGTCGTGCAGGTTATGCTGTGTTTCCAGCCATGATCCGCTTGCATCAAAGTAATCCGAACTCGGGTCATTTTTTAATTCGCTGATTAACTCGCGCTCTCGTATCTGCTTGCGAATATGGTCAATGATTTTGTGTTTAAGGATGCCGATCAGCCAGGTTCTTTCGCTGGAGTCGCCACTGTAATTTGCTTTCCAGGCCCCCAGAAGTGTCTCCTGAACAAGGTCAAAAGCGATATCTTTGTCATACACTTTTTTGATGGCATAACCGTAAAGATAGTCACCATGCTCTCTCAACCATTCGGCCACTTTTTTATCATCATGCTTCAAGGTCATAATCCTTTGTCACTGTCTATCTTTCGCGAAACCTGTTTTCACAGTCTCTATGCCATATTTGATGTATGGACTTTAACCGTTATATTACGTTTTATGAATGACAATAAGTACGGAAAAACAGACCAATCGTTCGATAATGAGAGCTTCTTAGACCTGTTTCGCTTGCTTAACCTGACCGTTGATGTTTATCACAATGCAAAAATTTGCGGGAATTGGCGGGTTCAGGAGCATGAGCTTGGGGCAACCTGTTTTCACATGGTCACGATGGGTGATTGTTTGCTGGATGTTCCCGGGCATCTGAGTGTGGAACTACATTGTGGAGATCTGGTTATTTTCCCGAGAGAGCTGCCGCATCACATGACGGATGGCAAAGCCACTCAGGGAGATCAGCAACATCTGGATTACAGTGAAGCTGTCAATCGCGATGGCACCGGTATGTTGTGCGGTTCAGTGCGTTTCAGTCATAAAATCAATGCTTTTTTGCTCGATGCCTTGCCGCCCGTATTTGTCATTCCAAATATTAACCACCACCCCTGGATGGAGTCGATTTCTCACTTGATTCTGATAGAGAGTATGGGGCGTGGCCCTGCTTCCAAGGTGATTCTGGACAAGCTCTCCGAGCTGCTGTTTATATATGCGTTACGCCAACACATTAAAGATCAGCCGATGAAAGCCGGCATGCTTGCCCTTTATGGGCATGCCCGGCTCGGGAAAGCCATTCATGCTATTCATCAGTCACCTGCCAAAGCCTGGACGCTTGAGATGATGGCACGCGAAGCCGCACTTTCCCGGACAGTATTTGCCGAAACATTCAAAGCCACCAGTGGTTGGACTGCCGGTCAGTACCTGACTTGGTGGCGTATGCAGTTGGCATGGGCAAAACTGAAAGCGGGGGAGCGCATTGCCGATGTTGCCGATGCCGTGGGTTATCAGTCAGAAGCGGCATTTTCGCGAGCCTTTCAGCGGCTGTTTTCCATTTCCCCGAGTAAAGTGAAACGGCTGTAATAAGAGTCGGTCAGTTTTTTTTATCCGCACTGCGGCGGGAGCAATAATATCTGCCGACCACCACGAGAAGAATTCCACCAAGAATCATCATGCCGGAGAGCAGCAGGCGGGAAGTGATGGGCTCGGATACAAATATGACACCACCCAATGCTGCAATGACCGGAACAAACAATTGAACCACTGCAGCCTGGGTGGAAGAGAGCCCGGCCAGTGCGACATACCATATTGCATAGCCAATACCTGATGCGATGCCACCCGATAGCACTGCCAGTAAGATGCCCTGCGCAGAGAGGTGAATGTTTTGAAACGTCAGTAGGGCCAGCAGAATAATGAACGGAATCGTGCGTGAAAAATTGGTCGCCGTATCCAGTAGCGGATTCAGTGAACCGCGTCCCTTCAGTGTATAGATGCCCCAGGCAATGCCCGATATGCTCATAAGCAGCAGACCCTTGATCGAGGGTGTGCTTACGCCGGGCAATATCAGGAATATAAAACCCGTAAAAGCGAGGAATACACCCGCCCATTCCGTGATATGCAGTCGATTCCCCGAAATCAGGGATAGCAGGATTATGCTTAACTGCACGGAGCCAAATAAAATCAGTGCGCCGGTGGCTGTATCCAGCGACAGATAAGCAAATGAAAATGCGGCGGCGTAAATAAACAGCAGGAAGCCTGCCGGCCAGCTTCCGTTGCCCGGAGTTTTGTTTTTATTGCCGCGAATTTTCAAAATAGTCAGCAGAACAAGGGTGCCGGATAACAAGCGTATGATTGTGAAACCAGAGGCATCAATGAGCTCCTCGCCCAGCGCTAAACGGCACAATACGGAGTTTGCAGCGAATGCAATTAATGCAATCCCAGTAAACAGGAACGTTTTAGCTGCCAATCCATTTGTGTGTCTCATGTGTTCAATTTCATGATCAACATATTGCTCTCCAATGGCGTGAAACAGTGGCACATTTGTAACTGCTCTTGTTATTCATATGTGAGCACATTCACACTTGGAAGAGCCCTCCGGACAGATATAGGGAGGGGGGGTGATCTGCCCTGCAGGCTTTTCCCGTGTGGAAGGAGAAGGATCCACTGCTTACTTGGTCAGTGTTTCCTGAAAGTTATTACATGCAAATATGAAATGAGGCCAGATTTTATAATATCGAATTAGGTAGGCAGTAGTTTACACTGCTGCATACCAATTAAGGAGACAGTCCTGATGGGCAGAAACAACTACATTTAAACGGTTGGGGTAACGACTGATATTGGGTTGGCGTGTTTAGCGGCTTAAAAAACAGAAGTGATAAGGGCTAAGGCGGCAATAATGACTGTTACCATGGCAATGGTGAACATCGGGCTGAGTTCTTTGCCTTTATACTGAAGCGGTTGAAACGGTTTTGTTTCATTGCTTTGCATCTGCATATCTGCCTCCTGACGATGAATGATTGCCACAGCATACCCCTGTTTAAACTGATTGATGTGACCGGCATTACAATTTCTCTGTAATCATAGTCAATTATAAATGATGGTAGAGTATCCGGTTTTTTCGCAAGCATCTCAGCCTGTTTCCAAGTTGGTTTTGCATGAGTTTCGTCAGGATCCATGTAGCTGCATCCGGTCAGATTAAGACCGCTTCTTGACACGGGGGCGCGCAATTCTAATATGCCCGCCAGATGCCGAGGTGGTGAAATTGGTAGACACGCCACCTTGAGGTGGTGGTGGGCGAAAGCCCTTGCTGGTTCGAGTCCAGTCCTCGGTACCATAACAGAGTCTCAAGAGGACTCAGGAGAGCCTGCAAACCTAGTGTTTGCAGGCTTTTTTCTTGCATATTTTGTTTTTAATGCCCTATATTGTCCCAATAAGACCCAGTGATTACGGGGTTTTTATGGGGGTCTTTCTGTAAGGCTGGGGTGCTTCCCTAAAAAAGACCCCCCAAATAGGCAGGTAATTCATGGCATTATCAGATGCGAAAGTGAAAGCAGCTACTGTTCCAGAAGGAAAAAAGCAGACAAAACTTGCTGATGGTGGTGGTCTATATTTATTGGTTAAGCCATCGGGCAAGTATTGGAAATTAAAATATCGTTTTGCCAATAAGGAGAAAACACTATCCCTTGGTGTATATTCCACTGTTACCCTGAAAGATGCTCGCAACAAACGTGAAGAGGCGCGCAAGCTTCTAGATAAGAACATCGACCCCTCCCACCAGAAGAAGAAAGAGAAGCGTAAGGCTATAGCGGATGCGCAGGCTGCAACCTTTGAGGGTGTTGCAAGAGAGCTTCTGGCAAAGAATGCGACTAAGTGGAGCTCTGCCTATGCTAAGAGTACGCAGAGCCGCCTTGAACGCCATGTACTACCTTGGTTAGGTTCAATGCGAATTACTGATGTTGAAGCGCCTGATGTGTTATCAGTCGTCCAGCGTGCGGAGAGTCGGGGAACCATTGAAATGGCACACAGGCTAAAGATGATGTGCAGCCAAGTCTTTAGGTATGCCGTTGCTACGGGAAGAATTAAAAGCGACCCATCCAGAGATTTGCATGGTGCATTGGCCCCTATTGTCACAGCCCATAGGGCAACAATTACTGAGCCGAAAAAAGTTGGTGCATTGCTTAGAACAATACAGGGTTTTGAAGGCACCTTTGTTGTGCAATGCGCTTTGCAGATTACCCCCTATGTATTTGTACGCCCCGGTGAGCTTCGCCATGCGGAGTGGTTAGAAATTGACCTCGAAGCTTCTGAATGGCGTATACCAGCAGAGAAAATGAAGATGAAAGAGATGCATATTGTTCCGTTATCAAAACAGGTGGTGGCAACTCTGAGAGAGTTGAGGAAGCTCACCGGAGCAGGCAAATATGTGTTTCCCTCGATTCGCAATGCCTCTCGCCCAATGAGTGAAAACACGATAAATGCTTCACTACGCCGGATTGGTTACAGCAAAGAAGAGATTTGTGCCCATGGTTTTCGTGCCATGGCCTCCACCATCCTACACGAACAAGGTTGGGATAGTGATGTGATTGAACGACAACTTGCTCACAAGGAAGGAAATGCCATTAAGGCAGCATACAATCATGCAAGGCACCTTCCAGAGAGGGTGAAAATGATGCAGTCATGGGCTGACTATCTTGATGCGTTGCGTGATGGTGCAGACGTTATTCCAATTAATGTGGGGATGGTAGCATGAGCGAGGGCTTAGTCGCTCAGTGTTCTGGACTGTCAGAGCTGTTGATGAAGTTTTACAAGAAAGAGTCTGGTTGTCAGGGATGGAAAACAAGGATAGTTGGATATGATGAACTTCAATCATTATCCAACCGAAGGGTAGCTCTTAAAGAGCTGGTACTAGATATTTATGCTGTTGGAGGAAACCCACGGTTGCCTATAACAAGTGATACCCTGCCCTCTAGGCCTTATGCAAAAGAGGTGGCTACATTTGCATTATATCGGATAGCAAGAGCTTTGCAGGCCCGTAATGACAGGGCGGAAGCGTACTTTCACATCAAAAAGGCAATCAGACATTTGAGGCGAGCTGAGGTTTTATATAACAAAGAAACTCAGGCAGATGACTTGGCGATAGAGGTGAATGAACTGAATGGTTATGCTGAGAGAAAGCAGTGGGAGTTGGATTATGTTAAAGCTGAGCCAAGCAGAAGGCAGAAAAGAGCTAAGGCTGCACGATTAAAAAACACAGAGCTGCGAAATGAGAAGTTTCGTGGAGAGCTAAAGAAGGCTTACAAAAATCGTACTTTTGGCACCATTTATGAGTCCGAGTCAGAATTTGCAGAGGCAATATGGTTACCTATCAAGGCGGCAAAAGAAGTAAATAAGATTGCGAAAAAAGAGAAAAAAGATATGACAGCTACGTGGCAAGAGATGTCAGCTAAAGAGTTGAGTTATATTGGAGAGCAAACGGTCTTTGACCAGATACAAATAGCTAAAATTCTTCCTAAGAAGTAGTCGGAAGCATGGCCAAGTACAGCCGAGCTTAGCGGCTAAGCTCGGGGCATCATTACTAAGAAAAACATGAGCCTAAAGTTTGCTCCATTGAAGCCCAGCAAGGGCAAAATGGAGGCAATAACTATGCAAAATTATATAAGGGTAGCTTTACTGGCAAGCATGCTAGGCATTTCAGAATCCACGGTTTGGCGATGGGCGAGTGAAGGTAAGTTACCGAAACCAACCAAGCTATCAAAGCGTGTGACTGTCTGGCGTGAAGATGAGGTAAAAGAAGCAATTGAGCGTTTAAGCGGGGTGTCAGTATGAAAGCCGCCACAGCAATCATTTGCGCTCTGAGAAAAGGCCCGCAGACCGTGGCTCAACTAAGCGGACAAATTAAGCAAAAAGACGTTAAACGCAGAATCAAAGACCTGAGAGATAGTGGCTATGTCATCGTGACAATATGGATTGATAACCCTTGCGCTGACAAGTTAGCTCGTGGTTATACATATTTTCTGATGTCTGAACCGACTTATGACCAGAAAATTTCGTAGAGGAAGGTCGAAAGCTTCCGAAGCACCTGAGGGTGAAATGTTTGTCGCTCAGGTATTGGCATTGCTTTCTGTATCCAGAGCGACTTTCTATAGGCTGGTTTCGGCGGGAAAGATGCCTAACCCCCACCGAATCAACCATGACCAGCGAGCAGTGTATTCAGCTAGTGAAATCCATGAAGCGATGAGACAGCTATTGCAACCGAGTGCATAGCAACTCAATGCCCGTAATCTTAATCAATATTAATAAATCAGAATAATTTAGAGGTTTCAATTATGTCAGAACATGATGATGCAGAACAAAAAAGCAATGCGTACAGGGTAAGCTATGATGCTGAGCCCTTATCACCTAAGCAGTCCCAGGCTGCGTTAATGCTCGCTGAGGGGGCTAGCAGTGTTGATGTGGCAAAGTATTTGAAGGTCACTCCGCAGACGATAGTGGAATGGAAAAAAAAACACTTGTTTCAAGCTGAATACAATCAACATCGTAAAGACATTGTAGACTCTACAAGGGAACGTATTCGGCAAGGCATTAAACAGGCTTCGGATACGCTTGTTGAGCTGTTGGGTGATAGTGATTCTAAAGTAAGACTATCAGCAGCACGTACACTGCTGGATAAAATTGATGAGCCTGAACAATCAGGGTGGGGAATTGGTGAATCAACAGTTCAAGGCCTGATAGAGGCTGAATACTTACAGCACCAGCGCAAACAGCTTTTTGGTGGAGATACCATTCTAGGTGGAGGGCTGTCTGATTCTGTCAAAGAAGCCATTGCAGAGATTATTTCCAATAGAGACCTTAAGTACAAAGAAGAGTAAGAGGCGTAGTAACTGGCCTGTTATTGGGTTCAAGTATGACAACTATTACAGCACAATAAATACATCACAGGGAGGTGACGGGAGAAATGCTTACATGTACAAAAGAAAAGGGAGCCGCCACAGCTCCCCATTCACTTTCACCAAAGCCAATTCTATCAGATTTAGCCATCATGTGAATGGTTGCTGCTGCCTACTAATAAGCAGGTTGTGTGTAGTCAGGGCAGCAGAAGGTGAGGGTGAGTTAAGCGTAAACAGGTAGTCAGTCGTGGTTACCTATCATCAGCAGGAATCATCCAAGCCCTTTATTGATAAAATATCACTAACATTTGATGTGGCACCAGAAGACCAGAGCCAGACAAAAAGC
>Ga0210044_10008911_pt1 | contig 12384 bp, 10 predicted proteins | sample CryGey13umfilter_2_FD_183959 | JGI IMG/M metagenome (GOLD analysis project Ga0210044, IMG submission 183959) | Groundwater microbial communities from aquifer in Utah, USA - Crystal Geyser 4/9/14 3 um filter (SPAdes) (version 2) | ecosystem: Environmental > Aquatic > Deep subsurface >... | reverse complement strand
GCACTGCCAGGACTAGCTTCGATACAAGCAACTCTTCACCCGGCTTCAACCGATGCACTGTACTTCGTGGCGCGCGGAAATGGAAGTTCACAATTTTCGAATACATTAAATGAACACAACAATGCAGTGAATCGTTACCAAAAATAATTGCGTGGTTAATACGCTTCCCCTAATTCAAATTTTTTCCATGAATCTAACTTGCGATATATCGCAGTAGCAGTCACCTTAATTTATTGGCTAACATGCACTGGTGCAATCGTATACAATTCCGCGCTATTTTATATTGAGAGAAAACTGACCACGTAATGCTGGAAATTAGCAATCTTGCTTGTAGTCGCGGAGATCATCTGCTATTTTCTGATCTGAATTTTTCTCTGTCAGCGGGCGAGTTGCTACAGGTGCAAGGTGCCAACGGTAGCGGCAAAACCAGCCTGCTGCGTACTTTATGCGGTTTTATGATGCCTGTTGCGGGCGAAATTTGTTGGCGTGGGCAGAACATCCGTGAGCTGGGTGATCAATTTTATGCTGAGATGATTTATCTTGGCCATTTGAATGCCATCAAGGATGAATTGAATGCGCTTGAGAACTTGCGTATTGGCGCTGGGCTGGCTGGCTGCAAGGTGGACGACAAACAGGTAATCGCTGCGTTACGTCGTATGGGTTTGCGCGGCCGGGAAACTTTATCAGTCAAAGTACTGTCTCAGGGGCAGCGTCGGCGCGTAGCATTGGCGCGTTTGCTGCTTTGCAATGCCTCTTTATGGATACTGGATGAACCGCTCACTGCACTGGATGTGGGCGCGGTTGAGCTGATGCAGGAGTTGATTGGCGAGCATCTAGTGAATAACGGTATGGTGATCTACACAACTCATCAGCCACTGGAAGTGGTGGGAGTTGCAACGCGGCGGCTTACGCTGTCATGAACAAGTTGTCGTTGATTGGTTTGTTAAGCCTAGTGATTCGTCGCGATCTAGTGCTGGCCATGCGGCGTCGTGCCGATGTGCTGACGACACTGATTTTCTTCGTCATAGTGGTCAGTCTGTTTCCTTTAGGTGTGGGTCCCGAAATGGATATGTTGCGCAAAATGGCTCCCGGCGTAATTTGGGTAGCGGCTTTGCTAGCTTCAATGCTATCACTGGGTCGTATGTTCTCGGCGGATCATCTGGATGGTACTCTGGAGCAGATGATGCTAGTACCGCAGTCGCTGTCGGTACTCGTGTTAGCTAAGATTTTGGCGCACTGGATGGTCTCCGGTTTGCCGTTGGTAATTATGGCCCCAGTGCTGGGCTTGCAGTTTGATATGACGACGCAGGCCATAGGGGTATTGATTGTTGCGCTACTGCTTGGCACGCCGATACTCAGTATGGTAGGTGCGGTCGGTGCGGCGCTGACGCTGGGGCTGCGCGGCGGCGGGGCGCTGGTGTCGCTACTGGTGTTGCCATTGTGCATCCCAGTGTTGATTTTTGGAGCAGGGGCAGCGGAGGCCGTTATAAGTGGCACAAGTGTGAGTTCTCATTTATCGTTGCTAGGCGCGCTACTGGTGATGGCATTGATCTTTACACCATGGGTTACGGCTCTCGCTCTGCGTATTTCGATGGAATAAAGCACATTGTGTATTTTTAATTGAGTAGATATTGGCTATAAACTGGTTTAAATATTCCTCGCCGAGTTCCTTTTATAAGGCGGCAGGTAAGATGGTGCCGTGGTTCGCATGCTCGGCCGCAATCATGTTTGTTGCGGGTCTTTATATCAGTTTTTTTGTGGCACCGACTGATATCCAGCAAGGCGAAGCTTATCGCATCATGTTCATACATGTGCCTGCCTCTATCCTATCCATGTTTATCTATCTGGTCATGGCAGGTTATGCCGCGCTAGGTCTGATTTTCAATACGCGCTTGTCTTCCATGATGGCTTCTGCGCTGGCACCTACGGGTGCGCTGCTTGCTTTTCTTTCGCTATGGACTGGCGCGTTGTGGGGCAAGCCGATGTGGGGGGCATGGTGGGTGTGGGATGCGCGACTGACTTCCGAACTCATCTTACTATTCCTGTATCTTGGTTTTATCGCTTTGCATGCCTCTATTGATGATCCGCGTCGTGCCGACCGTGCCAGCGCACTGCTCGCCATAATAGGCTCGGTCAATGTCCCTATCATCTATTTTTCGGTGCAATGGTGGAATACCCTGCATCAAGGAGCTTCGGTAAAATTCACCGGCACTAGCATGCATGTGGCTATGCAGCAGGGGATGTACACCATGATGCTAGCGGTCTGGCTATATGCCATTGCGGTATCTTTACTACGTGTGCGTAGCATCATTTTAGAGCGTGAAAGCAAAACCCAGTGGGTATCTGAGCTCATGGAGATTAAGCGATGAACTGGGGTGAATTTTTTGCTATGAATGGCTATGCTTGGTACATATGGGGTTCGTTCGGCATGGCACTGCTGGTATTTATTGTTGAAATTGTGATGGTGCGCCACAGAAGAACGCTTATCTTGCAGCAATTGCACCTGATGGGTAATGCAGAAGATTTATGACGTAACGTTTCAAGGCTAGATTTGTCAGCGATCCTGATCGTTTCGTCAGTTCGTGCGATGATTGCGAAAAACTCTTCGAATTGGACAAAAATTCCTGTCTATGCAAACACAAATGTGGAGCACTCATTTATCCGATGGAACAAAATGTTACAAAACCAACTCGAAGCAACCAAAGCCGTGTCAATTCATAAAAATATTTAAACTGAAATAATATTAATATTGGAAATAAAATATCATGAAACCGCGTCAGAGAAAATTTGTATTTATAATTCTTGCTCTCATTGCTTTGGCTACTGCTACAGGTTTAGTGTTATATGCACTGACGAATAATATCAGCTTGTACTTTACCCCGACCCAAGTGTTTAACAATGAGGCGCCACAGGGGCGCGGTTTCCGCATGGGTGGATTGGTTGTTGTGGATAGTGTCCAGCGACAGGCCGATGGTTTGACAGTACATTTCAGCGTAACCGATACCGCTAAGAGTATGCCGGTTGTGTACAAGGGCTTCTTGCCCGATCTTTTCAAGGAAGGGAAGGGGGTAGTGGTACATGGCAAGATTGAGGCTGGGGGTGTGTTCCGCGCGGATGAGGTGCTGGCTAAGCATGATGAAAACTATATAGCTCCGGAAGCGGCATATGCTATGGAGCAGGCCGCTAAAGAGCGGACTACGGTGAATGCTGCATCATCCGTTAGCGCACCTGCTTCAAAATAGTCTAATAATTACAGTTTAATTTTCAGGAGCTCTTGGTCATACATGGTCGTTACCCTTCGCGTGCGGGGTGGCGACCACACTCATCGTTCCACTTGGCAAATGTTTTGGATTATTTTTGAACATTGTCACGCCAAGAGCTTTAAGCAGCTGTTAATTAGCTTAATGTGTATATTTATATTTGTTAGTTTGCATTGTTGGAATCATGCTTATCCGGTTAGCACCCACAGTATCCTGAACTGAATTGATGCTGGCCAGAGGATCTAATCGAAGCGTCCTGCAAACTTTTCGCGTAAACCCAAACGCCGCCTGCGTAATGTGCGCTATACAATGCGACTGCATGGGTCTTCAGTGCACCTTACTACGCACTTGTGATCACTAATTAGTACGCGTCGAAATAATAAACCCCTGTTTGCAGGGGCTTAATTTTAATGCTTTATACAATACAGTCGTAGTATTTTCAGAATGGTATGTCGTCATCGAAGTTATCGAAACCACCACTCTTGACCGGCGCCGGTTTACTGGTAGCAGGCGCGCCAGTTTGTGATGATGCAGCTGGATTATTCGCCATGTCAAAATTACCGCTGCCAGACTTACTGGACAACATCTGCATTTCATTGACAATGATGTCGGTGGTATAGCGGTCCTTGCCTTCTTTGTCCTGCCATTTGCGCGTGGCAAGTTTGCCTTCAACGTAAATCATCGAACCTTTTTTCAGATACTCTCCGGCAATTTCTGCCAGGCGACGGTAGAAAGTCAAGTTATGCCATTCTGTTTTTTCTTGTTTTTCGCCACTTTTGTCCTTCCAGTTTTCTGAGGTAGCCAACGTAACATTGGTCACTGCTTCGCCATTGGGCATGTAACGCGTTTCAGGATCTTTGCCCAGTCGCCCCACTAAAATTACTTTGTTTACAGACATGTCATTCTCCTTTTACTAAATTTTCTACCGCGACTTCGTCAAAGCCACTCATATCTACTTTAAGGCAAGCCATACCTTCGGCTGGTACCACCATTACTTCGCGTACCCCATTTAATTGCGCCAGGCGTTGTTGTAAAACAGCGCCCGCGCGCCCATCCATTTCAGGTAATGGGTACATTTTGGTACGCACCGCTGCAGGTGGCTGCATGGTGCTGGCAACTAGCAACCACAGCAATAACAAACCTACCGCAAATGCAAACACAGCATTGCCACCATAATATTGCATCAGAAAACCGCCCACAATCGCACCGAGGAATGCGCCGAGAAATTGCACGCTGCTATATATGCCCATCGCCGTTCCCTTAGCCGCTAGCGGGGCAATCTTGCTGATCATGGAAGGCAATGTTGCCTCCAATACGTTAAATGCTGTGAAGAACAACAACAGCGCCAGCATTACGCCCCATATACTGTTCTGCATTAGCATTAATGATAATTGTCCTAGCGCTGCCAGTGCAATCGCGCCCATAAACACCTGCTTCATCTTTGCTTTTTTCTCGGCGACTATGATGGGTGGCACCATCAATACGAGGGCTAGCAACATAACCGGCAGATATACTTGCCAATGTTGCGCAATTTCCAGCCCATTCTTTTTTAGTACGAATGGCACTTGCATGAATACCGACATTAGAATTGCATGCAAGGAAAAAATACCGAAATCGAGCCTCAGCAAATCCATGTTTCGCAGCACATCACCAAATCGTTTGCTGCTCGCCCCGGAACCAGAATGAAAGCGCGTGATAGCAGGATTAGGAATTATAAAGGCCACAAACAGCATGGCCAGAAGAGCCAATACGCCAGTTAGTGCAAAAATTCCGGGCACATCTATCGCTTGATACAACATAGGGGCCAGCACCAGCGATATCGAAAATGTAATACCAATTGTGATACCTATCATCGCCATTGCCTTGGTGCGGACTTCCTCGCGTGTCAGGTCGGCGGTTAGCGCCATCACTGCAGCATTAATTGCGCCCGCACCCTGGATTGCGCGCCCAGCGATGACCCAATAAATGTTGTCTGCCGAAGCTGCGATAAAACTACCGATAGCGAATAGAAGAAGTCCAGCATAGATTACGGGTTTGCGCCCGTAATGGTCGGAAATCCAGCCAGCTGGAATTTGCAATACAGCCTGGGTCAAACCGTAAGCACCGAGGGCAATGCCAATCAAGATATGGTTTTCACCGCCGGGCAGTCGCTCGGCGGCATACAGCGCAAATACCGGCAGAATGATGAACAGCCCCAGCATGCGCAAACCATAAATTCCGGCTAAGCCCATGCTGGCGCGGCGCTCAAGTCGAGTCATTGAATCAGGCTTGTGTTCCATATTGAAGTATTGAAAGCGCGAAAAATCGCGTATATTAGCAGGTTTAGCGCAACCTACGGTAACCGGCATGGACAGTATCAAAATACGTGGCGCACGCACGCACAATCTGAAAAACATCAGCCTCGATTTGCCGCGCAATCAATTGGTGGTTATCACCGGATTGTCAGGATCCGGCAAGTCTTCCCTAGCCTTCGATACTTTATATGCTGAGGGGCAACGACGCTATGTCGAGTCACTTTCTGCTTACGCGCGCCAGTTTTTGCAATTAATGGCAAAGCCAGATGTAGACTTGATCGAAGGTTTGTCACCTGCTATAGCCATAGAGCAAAAAGCTACCTCGCATAACCCGCGTTCTACGGTTGGCACGGTGACGGAAATTCATGACTACCTGCGCCTGCTGTTTGCGCGTGCAGGTGACCCCTATTGCCCACAGCATGATCTGGGGTTACAGGCCCAAAGCGTTGGGCAGATGGTGGACCATGTGCTGCAACTGCCGCAAGACACGCGCATCATGATTCTTTCTCCATTGGTCATTGAGCGCAAAGGCGAACAAGTCGATTTGTTTGACGAGTTGCGTGCGCAAGGTTTTATGCGGCTACGCGTAAACGGCACCGTGCATGAGATAGATAAACTGCCCACGCTGGCAAAAAACAAGAAACATACTGTTGAGATTGTGGTGGATCGTCTGAAGGCCAATGCAGACAACCAGCAACGCTTGGCGGAGTCATTCGAGACTGCATTGCGTCATGCCGACGGACGCGCATTAGCAGTGGAAATAGATAGTGACAAAGAGCATATCTTTTCAGCTAAGTTTGCCTGCCCAATCTGCAGTTATTCATTGCCTGAGCTGGAACCGCGCTTGTTCTCATTCAACAACCCGATGGGTGCCTGCCCGAAATGCGACGGGTTGGGCAGTACCAGTTTCTTCGACCCGAAACGAATTGTGGCTTTCCCCCAATTATCATTAAGCTCTGGGGCAATAAAAGGTTGGGATCGGCGCAATCAGTTTTATTACCAGATGCTGGACAGCTTGGCCAAGTATTACGATTTTGATCTCGAACGTCCGTTCGAAAGCCTGCCGGAAAAAATACAGGGGATTGTTTTGTATGGTAGCGGCAAGGAAGAAATTCCATTCAGCTATTTTAATGAGCGCGGCAAACCCACACTACGCGAGCATGCATTCGAAGGCATCATTAATAATTTTGAGCGGCGCTACAAGGAAAGCACGTCACCTGCCGTGCGCGAGGAGCTCGCGAAATATCTCAATACCTGCGTCTGCCCTGCATGCAAGGGCACGCGCCTGCGCTTGGAGGCCCGCAACGTGCGCATCGCAGACCATGCCATTTACGAACTAAGTGCATTACCTTTGAAGCAGGCACTCACATTTTTCCAACAGGTGCAGCTACCAGGTCACAAGCAGGCCATTGCGGAAAGAATCGTGCATGAAATTGCCAGCCGCCTTACTTTCCTCAACAATGTTGGCCTGGAATATCTTTCGTTAGATCGTTCGGCAGAGACCCTGTCTGGCGGCGAATCACAGCGCATCCGCCTAGCTTCGCAAATTGGCTCGGGCCTGACTGGTGTGATGTACGTATTAGACGAACCTTCCATCGGCCTGCATCAGCGTGACAATGATCGCTTGCTAGGTACGCTGAAACGCCTGCGCGACATGGGTAACAGTGTAATTGTGGTAGAACATGACGCGGATGCCATCCATGCTGCTGATCACGTGGTGGACATGGGGCCCGGTGCGGGTGAGCATGGGGGCATGATCGTCGCACAAGGCACGCCGCAAGAAGTGTGTGCCAATCCGCAATCGCTGACGGGTGATTATCTTTCTGGTCGGCGCAACATTGAAGCACCAAAAAAATACCTCCTTCCCGATCAGGAACGCATGCTGCAAATACAAGGCGCATGTGGCAACAACCTGAAAGAAGTTACTCTTGATTTACCTGTCGGCCTGCTGGTGTGCGTAACTGGCGTGTCTGGTTCCGGCAAATCCACCCTCATCAACGACACACTGTATAAGGCTGTCGCACAGCACTTGTATGGAAGCAACGCCGAGCCTGCGCCGTTCGTAAAAATCGACGGGCTGGAATTTTTTGACAAGGTCATTAACGTGGATCAATCGCCCATCGGACGCACCCCACGTTCCAACCCCGCCACTTATACCGGCTTGTTTACTCCCATCCGCGAGCTATTCGCCGACGTGCCGCAATCGCGCGAGCGCGGCTATGGTCCGGGGCGATTCTCGTTCAACGTAAAAGGCGGACGCTGCGAGTCCTGTCAAGGTGATGGTGTGATCAAAGTTGAAATGCATTTCCTGCCTGACCTTTATGTGCCATGTGACGTGTGCCACAGCATGCGCTACAACCGCGAAACGCTAGAGGTGCAATACAAGAGTCGAAACATCCACCAGATTTTGCAGATGACAGTGGAGCATGCACATGAGTTTTTCAAGCCGGTACCAATCATCGCACGTAAATTACAAACGATGCTCGACGTGGGACTCGGCTACATTACTTTGGGGCAAAGCGCGACCACACTATCTGGCGGCGAAGCGCAACGCATCAAATTGTCGCTTGAGCTTTCCAAGCGCGACACCGGGCGTACTCTGTATATCTTGGACGAACCCACAACCGGCCTGCATTTCCATGATATCGCTCTGCTTTTAAAAGTCATTCAGAAGCTGCGTGACCAAGGAAACACTGTCGTAGTAATCGAACATAACCTCGACGTAATAAAGACCGCCGACTGGATAATAGACCTCGGACCTGAAGGCGGCGAGGGTGGAGGACATATCATCGCACAAGGCTCGCCAAAAGAGATCGCCGCCAATTTGGAAAGCGTGACTGGTACTTATCTGAAGCAAGTATTGAATGTAATCAAGTAACATAAGATTGAGGCCCTCAATCACCTGCTTGATCCGTTCCTTAAATTACGTTGTATCACGCTCTATCCGCAGCATATGGCTACCTAATTGTTGCGTCCCGTGTGATCATACCGTTGTGGCTGGACGAATGTCGACAGCGTAGAGTTTTGTCGCGCACAGAATGTTCTCTGGAACACCCGCTGCCTTACGACGCTCCGCATTGCCTGTCCAGTCTTATGAAAGGTAAAGTTGGTATACGGTTGGAATGCTGCCCTGAACGCTTGCCAATGACAGGCTGATTGCCACCTGGCAATTTTCTTGCTTGCCCAGCTGGCCGCAATACTGGCGGGCGACACTCACCGAATGCTTCCCTTTCTTGGGAAAGCCCATATCGTCGATAATCCAGTAGCAGCCGCTATCAAGCCTCGGTACACGCACAACCCAATCGCACACGCCAGCCATGACTGCTGAGTGTGACCACTCGGACTTGGCCACAAAGTGATGCAGGGCTTGGTGCCGTGCACTGGCGTGCAGTGGGTCAACGCGTGCGGCCATCGGCTCTACGCTTTTGCGTGACAAGGGTAGCATCAAGCTGGTGCAATTCCCGCTCAATCCTGCGTGTCAATCAGCATGGCCGAGCCCTTCAGGCAAATGAGCCAGGTAGCGATTGGCTCATTGGGTATCTACATCATGTCTCTTGTCAGTGCCTATGGTGCTGTCATTATTATTTATTTTGTGACATAGTTAAAGCTGGCGAAAGAGAAGATAAAGCTATTAAGCCATAGCGCAAAAGTTTAAATATTTTTTGCAATACTCACTAACATTATGTTACGCTTAACCAGCTGTTAGAAGTTTCTAAGAGCCCCCGCGGACGGTACGAGTGGGTTTATCTTTTTTATTTATTTACTTAGAGGAGTAATAATTATGCGCAGAGTTAACTCACTGGCACTACTGCTTGCTATTAGTTCCCCAGTTGCCATGGCATATGACGGGCCTAAGGCCGAATACAATTTTCTTCCTGCGGCAGGCATCTTTAAAGCCGATCCAGAAGCCGGCAATCTGCATCCTGGATCTAACCTAAATATACCAGGTAACTACCCACCCGGCGGTGGCGAGATTGCACCTAAATACCAATATGAAACGCAAGGTCAATATAATATTGGTAAGCATCATATAGATAAATGGGCCAATGAAGATGGCGGTGCTGGGCAAGCTAGTTATCATGGAAAACAACCCACCAAATTTACCCCAGATTTCAAAACCGCCATCCCATATGTAGATGGCAAGCCAATATACGATACAGACTTTAACGAAGCATGGGCGGGAGACAGGTCGAATGGTACTGGAGGCTGTGTAGCCAGTGGTGCTCCCTATTGCGTAGCTCCAATTGAGACAGGTCTTGGCTATCATCCATCAGAAACCAGCCCAAGCAAGACTCATTCTAAACAATACTTCGTTAGAGATGATGGAGTACGAGGTGAAGGTACAACGGTTACAATGAATGCAATCGTAGAAAATACTGATCCTGCAGCAGGTACAAAACCAGCAAAGATCAGACTTCAATATGCAATCACTCCTGGTGGGAACTTTGTAGATACGACTCGTCAACCTCAAAATGCCGGTTATACAAAGTTGGCTCCTGAAGGTACATATCGTTTTCAATCGCCAGCCATTATATACAGCGAAGAGCATGGTCATCTTTATATAGACGGCAAGCATTTTTCCGGTATACATTTGTTGAACGGTAGCTATGGCTACACAGTTGGCTTGGATCTGCTCTCAAAGGGAAAACATGACATCTGTATCAAGATAGTAGATGAGTTTCATGATGTGGTTGCGCTTGGAACACAAGCTTGTGTTGCAGTCACAGTTTAATGTGAATTTATCGCATTTGTAAAACTTGAACTGTACCGTCCGTATAGTGCATGTATAAAATTTTGGTACCGTCGCTGAGGTGGGCGGTATCAATTTTATAGTAGCGTGCTAGCTTAAACGGATTGTTTTTGAAAGCAAGTTTCATCTAAGCACATTATTAAATAATAAAAAAGCCAGATTAATCTGGCTTTTTTATTATTTAGAGTCTCCTCAGAAAGTCAGCAAATATTGTAGCTTTAGCCTGACCACAACTTGAGACATTGAAATATATTTAAGTAGCGCCTTAACAACAATATGCAATTATTGATAGCTGCACGCACAAAGCCAAATAACTACCCTTTAACAACACCATCAGGCTCATGACCAGGAAGAGCTATTGAGCTATGCTCCCCTGATACGTGCGGTTCTCTCCGAATGTAATCCAGGTTATAGCCATTCTTACCTTGTCCAAACATGCCTTCAATTGGGATGCGCTACCAATAGTCTTCACGTCTTTTATTTTGTAGTTATTTGAATTTTAATCGATTCTCTTCTGTCATCTGTGGTGGGTAACCCAGAGGCTTATCCAGATAAAAGCATGCTTTTTCCTTCAGGTACTGCCGATTCTCTCGCGTACCATAAGTCGTGTCTACCAATACACATTGCGGGTAATATCCCGCTAATTGTGAGCTTCAACTTGTACTGGTAAATCGCCACCTTCATTGAAAGCATCCCAGCTGATATGGTCAACACTGGCAATGCCTGCTGTAGTCAAGCTAACACTCAGCTTGACACAATGCTTTGCTTGCTTTGCCACATACGATTGAACCAACATTTGGTTGGTGAATGCTCTGCTAATATAATAAATATATCGCTTACACTTAAACGATACATCCCCTCTTGTAGGCTATACACATGTTGGATATCCAGTACTAGTGCAGCAAGGAGTAAGACATTGGAATCGCCCTTACTGGGTGTGCATCCAATAATATGTTCGACATGTTGAAAGTTTCTACTCAAATACTGCAATTGATTTTTAGTTCCCACGCGTAGCTTCTTATCCTTTGGCTAACGCTGTTTCACAATGGCTAAATAGTGTCTCAGCGAAAAGTTCCGCGCTTCAATAACGGCGAGCAGTTTGATGAATTTTGCCGAAGCGAAGATTTATAGACGGGCCGAGTTTAAATGCCTGCAGCTTCGACAAAGGCTTTCATTCGCCTGAGAAGCAGACCATGTTGAAAGAACAATTGGAGCAGATAGTGTTGCCGAGGAAAAGCAAGCTATCGAAATTTTCGGCGGCGGAACAAACTGATCCGTTTATCAAAGCCCTACAAGCGCATTCAGTGGACAAGTCTGCTATCAACGTGCACGAAAGTACATGAAATCGACATGTGTCCAGATCATGGCATCAACGGATAGTGCTATGTCGCATTGGCCGTGGCAGCAAGAAGTATTAACCGTATAGGCGACATCCTGTGAAAACAGGAGCAACTGCGTAAACAGAGAAAAATGAGATATTCTGGTCGAATCCCACCGGGCAAACTGGCGCCTTAAGCAACAACACATTTCTTTAGACCTGATTTAAACAGTCGAGGAATTGTGATCGTTCAGAATAATAAAAATTAACGATTCAGAATCAGGAAAAAAATTTATTTCAAGCAATTAAAATTATGGAGCACAAACTGAAAATCCAGGGAGGAGGTTTTTAAAAAAATAGGGGTTTTCTGGCAGCACGATACAGTGAACCCATCCGTCAAGACAATAATGCATCGAGATTAAGAGGGTAAACTTCATCAAGCAGCGGAACGGCTCTGCCCCGGACTTTGGTTTCTTTTTGGCTGTGTTCGAAAATCTTTCTGTAACAAAATTAATAATTTAATCAATCACTAAAATCCATTCCCAAGCCGCAATGGACTTGGCCATTGGCGCATTGTTCTCGAAGGTATGCTGGGCCACTTCGAGCTGATCCTCCAGTGCATCAAGACTATCGAAGACGCGGTTATGGAAGTGCTTCTCTCGCAATTCGTCCCACACCTGTTCGACTGAATTGAGCTCAGGCGCATAGGGTGGCAAAGGTATCAGTCTCATGTTCTGTGACGGTTTGAGTAACTCACTGGAG
>Ga0210044_10008908_pt1 | contig 12389 bp, 13 predicted proteins | sample CryGey13umfilter_2_FD_183959 | JGI IMG/M metagenome (GOLD analysis project Ga0210044, IMG submission 183959) | Groundwater microbial communities from aquifer in Utah, USA - Crystal Geyser 4/9/14 3 um filter (SPAdes) (version 2) | ecosystem: Environmental > Aquatic > Deep subsurface >... | reverse complement strand
GATCGAACCGTATCACCACTCCACGCCCAGCATAAGACAGTTGAGCCCACTGCCGATTCCCAGAAGTGCGGCTTTGTCCCCAGGTTGAAGAACGCCCTGCTCCTCTCCCATCGCCAGCGTCACGGGAAGCGAGGCCGCGCCCGTGTTTCCCAGAAATTCCAGCGTGGAAAAATCCTTTTCAGGATTCAGGCCGATGGTGTCATAGAGCAGTTTGCGGTGCATGGTTCCCACCTGATGACAAAAGAGACGGTCGACATCGCCGTTGTCCCATTCCAGCTTCGACTTGAACGCCTGCCAGGTTTCTCCTGCGAGACGGCACCCTTCTTTCATCAACGTTTCAGAGTCTGTTTCCATCAAAGGCGACCAGCCGGAACCGGAGCCGCTGTCGTCATTGCCGCGGCACAGATCGTTGAACCGGGTGGCGGCAAAGGGTATTCCTCCCAGCAGACGATGGCCCGTCCGGGAAATATTTTTGTGCGTCAACAAGACCGCGACCGCCGCCGACCCGATGGTTAAAGATGCAAACGAGGTTTTTATCGTCGATCGGGTCACATCGGACCGGGACAGCAGGGTTTCAATGGTGTTGTTGACCAGGGGCCCGCCATTTTCCCCCGCCACGACCAGACCCGCCTCGATCTGCCCCAGTTCGATCATGCCGGCGACATGAACCATGCCATTGAGAACGCCCAGACAGGCATTGGAAATATCGAACACATGGCAATCGCGGCGAAGTTTTAAATTGTGATGGATCACCGAGGCCGTCGCCGGCTCGAGAAAATCCCGGCACACGGAAGCAGATATGAGACAACCCATTTTCTCGCGGTCCACCCCCGATTTTGCGATCGCCCGTTCCCCGGCCACCGTTGCCACTTCGCTGGGAAATACGCCTTTATCCCAAAACCGGCGCTCGCGGATGCCGCTCATCAGTTGCAGCCGGCCCGCCGGAAGCTTCAGTTTTTCGTAAAGCGGACCTAATCTTTTTTCCAGGTCTTCAGAGGTGACCACATTTTCAGGCAAGTGGTAGCCAAGCGCCTCGATGCAAACATTCTTAAACCGCATCTTCCTCCAGCCTGTTCAGATTGCTGCTTTTTTCACCGACATCAAACATCTGCATTTCAAAATATTTCTGATACAACCCACTGTTGGAAAGCAGCGTCTCGTGCGTTCCCGACTCCACGATCTCCCCTTTGTCGAGCACGATGATGCGGTCAGCATGTTTGATGGTCGACAACCGGTGCGCGATGACAAAAGTCGTGCGGTGTTCCATGAGGTTGTGCAGGGCGTCCTGCACCAGTTTCTCCGATTCGGAATCCAGAGCCGATGTCGCTTCATCCAGCACCAGAATGGGCGCGTCTCTTAAAATCGCCCTGGCGATGGAGATCCTCTGCCTTTGGCCGCCTGAAAGCTTGACGCCGCGCTCACCGATAATCGTCTCGTAGCCGTCGTCCATATTGCTCACAAATGAATCGACATGCGCCGCGCGGGCCGCTTCCAGAATTTCTTCCTTGCTCGCGTCATCTTTGCCAAAGCCGATGTTGTTCCAGATGGTATCGTCAAATAAAAACGTCTCCTGAGTTACCAGCGCCAGATTGCGGCGCAGGGAATCCAGACTGTATTCGCGGATATCCGTCCCGTCGATATTGATGGTTCCTGAAGTGGCATTGTAAAAACGGAACAGCAGATCGACCAGGGTCGTCTTTCCCGCCCCGCTCATCCCGACGATGGCCAGGATTTCAGACTTTTTTATCACCAGTTCAATCTGATTCAATACCAGGTTTTTCCGTGAGGGGTAGCGGAAAGAAACCTTGCAAAACTCAATGCGGTCCATGAAACCCGGGAGTTTCTTTTTTCCGGCATCGGCCTTCTCCTCTTCCTGGTCCAGAATGGCAAACACCCGTTCCGCACCCGCAAGGGCTATCTGTATATTCGCCATGATTTTAAACAACAGCCGCAACGGCCCATAGAGCATGAACATGGCGACAATAAACGCAATGAAGGTGCCCTGACTCACCTCCCCCGTAAGCACCTGCCCGCCGCCATACCAGAGCACCACCCCGGCGCTCGCAACTCCCAGAAACTCAAGTAACGGAGATATGATCTCGACATATTTCACGTTTTTCTTCATGACGGCCAAATAGCCCTCACTGTAATGATTGAACTTTTTTACTTCCTGCGGTTCCAGGCCAAACGCGCGGACGATTTTGATTCCGGCAAAGGACTCCAGGATGGTCGAGTTGACATTGGCCAGAATCTCCTGCCCCTGATGGCTCAACCGTTTCAGTTTTCTGGATATGTTGGCAATGGGAATGGCGGTCAACGGAAAAATGATTAAAGCGATGATGGCCCACTGCCATTTAAGATAAAACAGCCAGATCAGCAACCCCAGAACCATTGCCCCGTTCTGCATGAACTCTTTCACCATGCGGGTGACTGAAGACTGCATCACGGTCACATCGTTGATGATTCGTGAGATCAGACTTCCCGTTTGATGTTCCTCAAAAAAGAGAAACGGAAGCCGGTGAATATGCGCGAACAACTGCTCCCGCACCGAGACCACCAGTTCCCAGGAAATCCCGAAAATGATCAGGTTCTGGACATAAGTCAATATTCCCTTGATGAGATACAAGCCGACCAGAGCCAACGGAATGAGCGTCAGCATGAAGTAATCTTTTTCAACGAATATTTTATCGAACGTCTTTTGAATCAGGGGAACCGGAGAAGTGGCAATCGCCCCTACGATAATGGAAAAGAATATGGCAAGGATCAGCTTGGGAAGGTAGGGCCGGATATATTGAAAAAGCCGTTTGTAGATTTTAAGATTCATAGATGAAACAAATATCTTTAGATGTCTTGTTGCAATCTGGGGGAACTCCGGGCCTGCACCGCGCTATTTACTCATCCCAGGCTCAGGCCAGCCTGCTATTGAACCGGAATTTACCAAATTCAGAACCAAAAGGACAGGAAATCTCAGCAGTCACCACCACCGCCGTCACAGCCGCCACCGAAGTCGCCATAACCTGTGCTGTCCCCTCCTCCATAACTTCTCCCGCGTCCGAAATCCCGGCTGCGTTCGACCGCATGATCCAATTCGCGAATCAACGCATAACAATACAGGAAAAAGGCCGCCAACAGCCATTTCCAGTCAAACTGATTCAAAAATGGGAATTGAACCCAAGCCCAGATGAGGGTGGGAAAGGAAAGCAGGGCAATGGTAAACCGCATGGGCGTCCCCTCAGGTATCTAATAAAAAAACAAATAGTTACCTTATATTCTAAGGCCACCGGGAGGGAAAATCTAATTTTATCGCATTTTTATTGCAACCCTTTTGGGTAGGCTTTGCAACTGTTTTTGGAAAAAAAACCCGGTCTATTGAAGTATAGACCAGGGCTTTACCAAATTGACTTATCAAATCAGAAGTTGGAACGTGTTTGCCGCGATCAAGCCTCGACCACTTTTTTCGGAAGGAAATCCTCAAGAGAAGCGCCGCTCTTAATGGCGTCTTCCATCAACTTTACGGATTCGGCAATTCCCGTTTCGCAGACTTCCAGGGTGATTTCCTTGATGTCGTTCATTCCGACATAACCCATGACGCGGTTGCGGGTGTTGTCGCGCATGAATCCCTTGGGAACCCGCTCCAGACGTTCAATAGCTTCCGGGGTCCAGATAAAATCGTCAGGATTCAGAGACGCGCCATATTCCATGATCTCCTGAATGGTTTTCTTTCCTCCGTTTCCATTGCCATTTTCCTTTCCTTTGCCATTCACATTCTCTTTAATGGCTTTTTCATTGAGAATTTTGCTGGCAAAGGCGAGAGAAACAGCCGAGATTTTCTGGATACGCGCATTCTTTTCGATGCGGGCACGGGCTCTTCTGCGGACGTGGCCTTCGGGAAATTCGTCCAGGTAGTCCAGCGCTTCCTGAGTCCACTTCACTTCCACATCGTCGAACGTGGTGAAGGTGGTGACTTCTTTCTCTTCAGTTTCACCCGGCTTAAACTCTTCCTTGTCGATGGGCAGGAACCGCTCCGCCGTGGCGTCACACACACCGCACCGCACCACATCGCCTTTTAAGATGCTTCCGCAACTGGTGCATTTAAGGGTGACCTCTTCCGGCGTCTTGCCGGCATGCGCTTCCATCATCTGTTCTTTCAATTTACCGAGAACCTCCGGGCCTTCCGGGTTTACGCCTTCCTTCTTCATGTTCTCGCCGATGGCCCGCATCGCCTGCATCGCGCCTGCCGGCAGGATATTCTGCACCGCCTCGGTGATGACGCTGGAGGTGATCATGCTGTGCCCCCGTTCCAGGGCGTAGCGCAGAATGGCGCTGGTGGCCATGGGACGCACGAAGCCGGGAATTTTATTCAACCGTTCCTTGGCTTCCGCCGTCCATTCGATGCTTTCCTCCGCCTGCATGTCGATCGGCGGCTTGAACACCTTGCTGGACAGGAACACATTACAGGGAACAAGGCGCAGGAGATTTTCCGTATTGCCGCCGATATCCATATCGGCGGAACTGTGCACCCCGATACGTCCGAGAATCAGCAGATAGGGATTTTCTTCCCTGGCGTACTGCAATACCTTTTCGAATACTTTTCCATCGAGAAGCCGGATGGTGCATTCCATGCCTTCCTCTTCAACGATCTTTTTGGAGATTTCGAGGTGGGCCTGATAGATCTTGGCCAGTCCCTTGTCGATGATGTCCTCATGCAGTTTTTCCTGTTGCTCGAACTTGAAGACCTTGCCCGCTTCCTTGGTGAGAACCCCGGTGAGGCTGTTGAACATCGCGTAGTGAAAATAAGGATCGAAGGTGGAAATAATTTCCAGCGGACGGTTGAGATGTTTGGCCATCTCGATGCCGGTTTTCAAACCGCCGAAAGAATGGCCGCTGCCATCGACGGCAACGACGATTTTGCCGCTGGAGGGTTTTCCCCCATGCAGTTCCGGCAGGTTTTTGACCACCAGCGTGTCGGTTTGAATTCTGCGGATGACCCGTTCCGACACCGTGCCTATCTGACTGTCCCTGATCGCGCCCAACCCCAGAGCGCCCAGAATCACCAGGTCATATGGGGACTCCTTGATATCGCGAACCAGTTCGATCCAGTTGCGCCCTTCCAGGGACTTTCCGACAAAAGGAATTTTTGCTTCCTCGCACCGCCTCTTGGGAACTTCCAGATACGAATCGGTGATGACTTCCATGCCCTTGGTGATCAGCTGGTCATGAATGTTGCGCTGTTTTTCCAGCTCCTGCTCGTCCTGATATTCTTCCGGCAGGCCGCTTTCCATCTGCCGGAAACGGACATCGTGCATCTTTGCGGCATACACATGACTTGCGGTGATGGTGGTCTCGCCGTCTTTCGCAAATTCCAGCGCCAGATCGATACAGGCGTTGGAATAGTCGGAATTATCTACAGGTAAATAAATATTTTTAAACATGGGGTTTATCTCTCCCTTACAACTTCCTTATAAGAAGCTGGTCAGTAAAAAATTGCAGAAATTTGTTTTGGATGTTCGATAATATCTGGTCATCAAAGGACGGCTGTTTTCCCTCCCTTTGGTTGAGGCAAATTCTAGCAAAATATTCCCCGCTGTCAATAAGAAAAGGCGATTGGTTTCGGCTGTATTTCCAATCCTTTACTGCTCCTGTTCTGGCGGTTTCCCGCATGCCTCGGCGAGAAAACCGCAAACCGGGTCCAAGCCGCCTCTGCAGGCGGTTTCCATTGCGAAACCACATCGTTTTCCCGCGCTTAAAACCCCTTGAAACTGCTTGTCCAGAGCGAAATCGCCCTGCGACTGCAAAGATGCTTTGCCTCCTCCCGGATTTTCCGCTAAACTGTGGGGGATCTTTTGATTCCGGGATCGGACAAATTTCAAACCCCATACACATAATTTGTATCCTGCGGGACAACACGGTCTTGTTTCGTTCCGTTCTGCAATCAATTTGCGATCTTTCCCCTGCCATAGACATAAATTCAGGGTGTATCCACATAACTCCTGGAGGAGGTTCTGATGTTATTCGTCAGTAAAGAAGAAATCACCCGTCAATTAAAAGGTGTTATCGGGCAGAACAACGGCAGTATCACGCTGGAAAATGCCGACAAACTGCGAGACAAGCTCATCGACACTCTGGTGAGCAATTCGGTTTTAAGTAAATCCAATGATGTCAAAGGGTTTGCAAGATATATCATCAAGTCCGCGGCCCTGGAACTGGGCATCGTCTCCGCTTCCATTCAAGGGTTGTACGAAGCCATGGGCCGGGGGGAATATCACGGCTTCACCGTTCCGGCCCTCAACACCCGCGGCATGATCTATGAGTTCTGCCGGGCGATATTCCGGTCCGCCCATAAAATCGACTGCGGCGCGTTCATTTTCGAGATCGCCAAGTCGGAAATCGGCTACACCTTCCAGCCGCCGCACGAAGTCGCTCCGGTGATCCTGGCGGCAGCCATCAAGGAAAACCACAAGGGACCGGTGTTCATCCAGGGGGACCACTTCCAGGTCAACGCAAAAGCCTACGGCAAGGACCCGAAAAAGGAAATCGAGGGATTGAAAGACCTCATCCGTCAAGGAATTGGCGCCGGATTTTACAACATCGATATCGACACCTCCACCCTGGTCGATCTCAGCAAACCCAACGTCGTGGAAGAACAGCGGCTCAATTTCGAGGTCGGCGTGGAACTGACCAATTACGTCCGCGAGCTGGAGCCGGAAGGCGTCACCGTATCGGTCGGCGGAGAAATCGGCGAAGTCGGCAAGGAAAACAGCAACGAGGAGGAACTGCGCGCCTATCTCGACAATTTCAACGCGCTCATGAAGAAAACCGGAAACGCCAAGGGGATCAGCAAAATCTCCATCCAGACCGGAACGTCGCACGGCGGCGTGCCCATGCCCGACGGATCGGTGGCGGAGGTCCAACTCGATTTCGATACGCTGGAAAATCTGTCGCGCATTTCACGTAAGGACTATGGTCTGGCGGGAGCGGTTCAGCACGGAGCCTCCACCCTGCCCCTCAATCTGTTCCACAAATTCCCGGAACTGGAAACCCCCGAGATCCACCTGGCCACGGATTTCCAGAACATGATGTACGACAGCAAGCATTTCCCCAAAAACTTCAAGGAAGAAATCTACAAACACCTCCGGGTCAAGTTCGCTGATGAAAAGAGCGCCGACATGACGGACGAACAGTTCATCTACAAGACCCGCAAGAAAGGCTTCGGCGAGTTCAAGGCCCAGTTCTGGGGATTGCCCGAAGAGGTCAAAGCCGGGATTGGGAAAGAACTGGAAGGCAAATTCGACTATCTGTTCGACAAGCTCAACGTCAAAAATACTGTGGACGCGGTGAATAAAACCGTAAAACTCGTCCCGGTTCAGCCCAGCCTCGACGCCGAAATCGCGGCGTGTAAATAACACTAATTCTTACTACAAATAAAGGTCCCTCTCCCCGCTGGGGAGAGGCTAGGTGAGGGGAAAGGGACAGGGTGGACAGGATAAAAAGTAAACCCTGCCTCACGCAAAGCCGCAAAGAACACAGAGAAACCCTAAACAAAATTCCTCTCCCTCTGGGAGCACCCACAGGATGACGGCCAGGTGAGGGCAATTTGACAGGATCAACAGGATAGAACCAAACCCTGCCTCGCGCAAAGACGCAAAGATCGCAAAAATAACCCTTTCTGTCCTCCTAAGCCTACCGAAAAATGAACAATTAAATCTCTTTTTCCACTGGGAAATGTCAGGCAAGAATAGACCGGATAGGCAAAAAAATCTAAACTAGAATGATATAATTCAGTCTCATAAACAATCTTCGGATTTTTATGAAACAAAATAATTATTATTAACACTTTCATTCTTATATAAGGTTAGGAGGCGAAAAAGTGGCAAAAGCAAATTTAGTCCTTCCAAACGGAACGAAAGTAAATATCGAAGGGACTGCCGAAGAAGTAGCAGTACTTATTTCAAAATGCTCTGTTCAGGAAGGCGGCGGTACCGTTAGGACTCCAAAAAAGAAAAGGGCAAAACGAAAATCCTCTAGCAAAACAGGGGGCGGTTCCAAGAAAAAGAAGGAAGGTCCAACTTCTCTCATAACTGAGTTGGCTGAGGAGGGATATTTTAAATCGAAACGTAAAATTGGCGATATACAGAAAAAACTTGAAGAAATGGGGCATATCTATGCTATTGAAAGTATTTCTACACCTCTAACAAGGTTAACGCGAAGCCGCGCAATTCGAAGGATAAAGGAAAATAAAGTGTGGGTATACGTTAAATAAAAAGAGCGGCTATAGTTATGAGTTTGTTGGAAACATTTAAAAAACTCGATTCAGCAACAAAGCATTCTTTAGCTGATATTAAATCACCAAGGCTTCTAGCATTTTCTGCTTTGGAAATTTCTGAGTCACGTTGCGGAATTGATAGGCTGTCCTCTGAACACATCGTAGCTTGTTTAGAAGCTGCGGGAGTTGCAGTTAAAAAAATATCCATAATTAGAGCCCTGGCAGCCGCAACTGGTTGTGTCTCTTTAAAAAAGGAGGATGGTGAATCGTTCTACAAGTTAATGACCAAAGGAAAGCGCGAAATCGAGCATGTACTTGAAGGCGAAAAAATGTCAGTGGTTAGAATAGAAAAAAATCAGCCACGCACAGCACGACAGGAGATTAGCGATATTTTTAAGAATTTGGTGGGCATTGTGAGGATTTGTGACCCCTATTATGGAATCAGAACATTAGACTCATTAGATTATTTTCCTTTGCAGACTGATGTAAAGTTCCTCACGTCAAAAACCAATGAAACAGGTCGGAAACTACAGGGTGAGATGAATGATTTTAAAAAAGAGCGGCCAAACGTAGAGTTTAGGACTGTTGGAAAAAATGCAGGACTGCATGATAGATTCGTTGTTACAAATAAAATGCTTCTGATTCTAGGGCATGGTTTGAAAGATATAGGAGGCAAAGAGTCCTTTGTTATTCGGTTAGAAAAAGACCTTGTTCCAGACTTGATCAAAGAGACAACAAGAGCTTTTGACTTAAGATGGAAAACTGGAACAAAAATATAAAACTGCTCACAAAAAACTTCCCCTGTTGGCAAAAAAACTATCCGAATTTTATCCTGTCAATCCTGTCTAAAAATCGCTTCCCCATCCAAATCCACCATCCCCTTCTCGATTTCCTCTTTTGTATATTTGGGCGTGATGTGTTGCGGGCAGTTCCAGTCGAACGCCTGCACCTCGAAGACAAAAATCCGCTCCACCATGCCATCGTAATTGGGCAATCCCACTTTCTTTAGTAATTCAGGATGATCGTCCGCGTGCAGGACTTCGGCCTCGGCCCAGATTTTCAATCGTTGCTGTTGCGTGTAATCCATGAGAAACAACACAGCCTTCTTCGTGGCGTTCAAGTTTCCGGCAGTGATGTACTGCCCATTGCCGCGAAAATCCGCAAACGCTACGGTATTTTCGTCCAGGACTTTCAAAAACCCTTTGGGGCCGCCGCGAAACTGCATATAGGGCCAGCCGCTTTCCCCGACGGAGGACATATAAAACCCGTCCCGGTTTTTGATGAACGCTTTTTCCTGCCAGGTGAGTTGGTTGCGAAACCCACTTTTCTCTTCCATCTTTTGATAGGGAGCGCGGGTGCCATATTGTTTTTGGACTTTGCGGACGCTGTCGTTGAACGCGAGTTCCATGAAATTCCTGGCCATGATCTGATTTCCTTTCTTTCACTATAGGAAAAATTTAAAAATCCAACTACCCCCTCACCTCAATCCTCTCCCCCTGATGGGGAGAGGAGGAAGTAAATGGGTTATTAAAAGGTGAGGACGTTAAAACCCTGATCCTGAAGTTTGCTGAGGCTGGCAAGCCCGGTTGTTTTAGAGACCGCGTTGTCCTTGATTAAATCATAGCCGGACGTATTCGCCCCAAAGACGTCGGCGCAGGCGCAGGAGATGCCCTGGATCTTATCCGTCACCGCTTCGAACAATTCGTGCGCCGGATGGTCTTCTGCCTGAAGAACTTCCGGCCACCGGGTTCCGGCGCCTTGAAAAATAATGGATACCTCCTTGCCTGCGCTCTTAAAATCGTAAGCGGTAGCCAAAGCATTAAAGACACGTCCTAAAGATTCTTCGGAGCCGTTTTTGGGGTCCGATAAAACGATGATTGCAGTTTTCATTTTGAAACTCCTTTCGTTTGCATTTAAGTGTTATTCAAGATGGGGCTAATTCCTGCCGCCAACGAAACCGCCATCGACGGGCAGGATGATGCCTGTGGTGAAACTGGCCGTCGCCAGGTGGATGACCGCCTCGGTGATTTCCTGCACTTCTCCCACGCGGTTCATTAAGGCGACACCGCCGAAAGCATCGACATCGGCGTCGCCGAAAAGCGGGGTGCGGATGATTCCCGGAGCAACAGCATTCACCCGGATATTGTCCGAGGCAAGTTCGCTGGCGAGGCTGGTGGTCAAAGCGTGCACGCCGCCCTTGGTGATGAGCGCCGCGCTGGCAGGCACACTGCCAATGGAATGCGTGATCATTACCGTGCCGATGTTCACGATACTGCCTCCGCCCTGCTTTCTCATTTGCCGTACCGCCGCCTGACTCACAAAGTACGTGCCTTTCAGGTTGATATGAATGTAGCGGTCGATATCCTCCTCGGTATTTTCCAGGAAGGGTTTTATCCCGAAAATCCCTGCGTTGTTGACCAGCACATCGACGGAGCCGAACCGTTCAAGAGCGGTCTCGACCATTTTTTCGCCCGTGTTTTTATCGCCAATGTCTCCCGGCGCCAGGGCGATCCTGTTTTCCTCATCCAGCGCTTGCGCGGCGGCTTTCAGCTTCTCCACATTGCGTGAGTTGAGCACGACGTTGAAACCCTTTTTAAGGAATCCCCTGGCGACATCGAGACCTATGCCGCTCGACGCGCCCGTGATCAACACGGTCTTATTCATAACAGTCATATGAGTTGCCTCCACTTATTTTGTGTTTTAAATTTATTTTTCATTGCGCAGTACGGGATAGCCAAAGGTGTAAATCCATTTATCGGCATCCTCGGCGTCGGCCCGCGCCATTTCCCTGGCTGGCAAATGACACCCGATACAATCCACCTGATAGTCCCTGGATACGGTTTTCACTGGATCGTCCGCGTTGAACAGCGACCAGCCCCAGCCATCGCCCCAGAGGGGAGATTCCTGGAATCGTCCCTGAGTGTCGCGCACCAGAACGAACCAGCCTTTGATCGTGGTCGCATGGCTGACCGCCGGACCCGTGGTCATGGGCAGGGTCCTGGTGTGGATCAATTCCTTGACCAGAACCGCGCCGTCGGGATAGCGGCCATGCTCGCGGTAATAATCGATGGTTTCCGGCTGGGTGTAGACCACGTGATACTCCTTGGCTCCGCGTTCCCCTTCGGTCGCGGCGTGCGACCAGGCGCCAAGCGCCGCCCAACGGGTGTAATTTTCCGGAACCCGGATGTCTCCGGTTTTCATGTCCACATTGGGAGCAAAAGGTTTCTTCTCATCGGCCATTGCGCCCAGAGCGCTCAGCGCGGCCACAACCAGAATCGACAGTGTGATGATTTTATTATTCATGACAGCATCCTTTTATTAAGAGTCTTTGCTTTTAGAGAGAGTCATGATTTCCCTGCCGGGAAGTCTGCCTTGGCCGGGAAACCATGACTCGTCCCATGGAATTAAAGCTCAGACGGATGTTTGTCCTGAATGGTCGTCCAGTTGGTATCCGCTTTCTCGATATAGCCTGTGATGTCTTCGTTCCATTTGCTCTGGATTTTTTTGTCGAGGTTCAAATACAATTTGCCATCAACGATTTTCCAGGCAGTGGGATCGGTGTAGAATTTCTTTCCGACGGCCACTCCATAAGCACAATAGCCGCCATATTGCGGGGCGTATTTTTCAGGATTGGCGTTGAACTTTTCCTGGTGCTCTTTACGGGCGAACAGATAGGTTACGCCATGATGGGTTGCCGTGTGATACCCGTTTCCAGGGGTTGGCTTTCCTGATTCAAAATAGGCGACAGGGTCGTAGCCCCTGATAGCGACTTCCGCCACCGCGATTCTGTTGAGCTTCGTTGCGGTTTTTTGCACATTGCCGGCAAAAGCGACATTGGCCATCAGCACAGCCATGAAGGAAAGAATTGCAATAAAATGGGGTCGATGTTTTTCTGCGTTCATGAGTTTCTCCTTAGTATTGAGTTGAGTTTATTCATGAGGCCGCTCGCCTCAAAAAATATACAGATTTGTCTACCCAGATCGGCAAACCTTACAAACTTTTTAAAACAAAATAACTCCTTATAAATCAATATATATTTGAAATATTGACTCAATGCTGTAAAATAATATTAGGAGAATATGAAATTTTTAAAGACAATTCTGTATACTTGAGAACCAGAACTCAT
>Ga0210044_10008907_pt1 | contig 12393 bp, 9 predicted proteins | sample CryGey13umfilter_2_FD_183959 | JGI IMG/M metagenome (GOLD analysis project Ga0210044, IMG submission 183959) | Groundwater microbial communities from aquifer in Utah, USA - Crystal Geyser 4/9/14 3 um filter (SPAdes) (version 2) | ecosystem: Environmental > Aquatic > Deep subsurface > Groundwater... | reverse complement strand
GTCCGGTTCGAGGAGGGGGGAGCAGGGCGCATGGCATGGCATACGGTAAATGAGCCACGAAAGGGGAAACCCGGACACAGATGTACTCCGTAGCCTAAACTATGTTCCCTGCTCCTCTACTCTACTGTCCTTCGTGTTTAAATGGTTTTTCAAAAAACTGACGCGCATCCAGGTTTCTCTATCGCGGGCTGAAGGCGCTCATCGGGAAGATTGCCAGATGGCTGTGTTTTGGGTCTCTCTGCAAAATTGGCGGCGGAACAACGGGGATGAAAAGCAGCAAAGTAATAAGGATGTAATAAGGATGTAAGAAGGATGAAGCAAGGATGGAAGAAAGCCAGGATGACGGCCTTTCCCTGTATTTACCAGGCGTTTAACGTGTGACGAGGGGCAAGTGGATTTTATACAAAATATCGACCAATTTCAGGAAGTGAACAGCGATCGTGGTAGAGACAGCCGACGGGCCATCGGCCTTAATCGTAGCATCATATGAGCCAAACCTACATTCCCTGGAGCAGAGCGAATAATCATATCAGGATGCCTAATACCTGGGCTTCTCGAGCTGAAAGTTGTGTAATCTTTCTTTCATCTTTACTGATACCCCAACATAAGTTCATTCAACCGTTGAGAAAAAACTTCTTTCGAATATTTTTGACTATCCTTCACGGCCTGTTGTGACAGAGCTTGCATGAGGGCAACGTCACGTATTAACCTCTGGGTCAACTCTTGTAGTTTCTCCTGGCGATTCCATAAGAAACCATTCTTACCATGATGCACGATTTCGGGTTGGCCACCTTTGGCGATAACCACCGGCACACACCCCGCAGCCATCGCTTCTACTGTGGTAATACCAAAATGTTCGAATTTCTCTGGATTACGCCGATCATTTTCGCCATATCCACTGGCGTGCCAGTAAATGGATGTAGTGGCATATAAATCCGATAGCTCAGAATAAGTAATGTCGGGATGAATTTCGATTGGATACCCTTTTGCTTGTTCAAACACGTTGGCAAGATAGGCTTGATGGTCTTCTCCCAGAGTAGTACCACCGGCCAGGTGCAGGCTCCACCCGGTTAGACCTTGATCTACCATCTGCTTAAATACAGTAACCATGAACTGGTGTTTCTTATTGTGATGGCCGGCAAAAAAGCGCCCCACATTCAAGATTTGCGGGCATTTCTTGCCCACACTGAAACTTTCCACGGGCGGATACAATATTTCACTGGGACGATTCCAATAACGCTTGATCCACGATCGAGAATACTCCGAAATCGCCCAGATCGCGTTGTAGGTATCGAGATAATCCAACAGCTCTACCCCCGACGGGCTATACTCCAATCGCTCTCTTAGACGTAGCAAGCTCCTGGCTAACCAACGTTGGTACAACCGGTAAGCTGGGATATCCAGATATAAACGAGAGAGTGCCAGATGCGGCTGACCATCGAACTGGACTTCCTGATCTTCAGGAATGATCAATAATTCATGGGATTTTTTCCCCACAATAGCCGGTACCTGTATCCGACATGACCGGAGTTGGTTCATCCCGGAGAATTTCACCCGATCAATAGCCTGACCGTTAAGGATCACCGTAGCCCGAGTTACTGCCGGAGCGCAAGCTCGTAGATCGAATTGGACTGAATAAGCTACCGCCCGGGAGGGCAGGCGCAACTTCAAATCGGCATCACTGACCCAATCCAGTGAACCGCGCCCTAAGTTGAACGACTGAGGGCTGATCATCACCTGCGGTACACTCAGCCAATACCGCAGCCAGCTCTCGACCTTGCGGCGACGGAAGGTGTCGGGGCCTATGGCAGGGAAATATACTACTTTGGCACTGAATGACGCATAAGATGGAAAGAAATCCAAATAAGAGGCATTCACAAATATATCATACTCGGCCGTGATGGGAGTCATCTCCAGCGCGGGGCGATCACGTAGCGTGACAAACTTCACTCGCGATAAATCTATATTCAGCCTCTCCGCCGCTTGCTCTTTCGGAACCATCGTGTGACTCAGGACTTCCACTTGATGCTGGCGACTCAAACATTCAGCGATGGTCAGGCTATATTTCTCCCCACCTCCTAAAGTAGTTAACCAACGATTATATATTCCAACACGCATTTCGTTTACTCCGCTTCAACAGACCCATTTTCTATGGAGTTTGCTTTGGTTTTCGCCATCTGCTAAATTTGATAGTGCCTACACCGCACCGCGACGTCGTGGAAGTGAAGATTGGCCTGGCGGAAGAGCAGAACATTTTCAGGCCGCGCCAGTTGGTGAACATCACACATTCGTGACTGTTGACGCCCTAGTCCAGCCCAGCCAAGATTCGCGAAAAGTGATGGTGCGTGTTTTCAGCGATCCCTTTGATGAACAGCACTCCAAAGCCGACCCTCATGACGCTTCGCCTACGCCTTCGTTTTCGCTGCCAGCCCCCGTCTGTGACTCGAATTGGGCGCTAAATGCCCGGATCTGCCGCTGTTGCTCACGGACAACGTTTTCCAGGTAGAGGATGCGATCTCCCAACACCAGGTTAACGGCGGCCTGCCGGTCAGAAAACAGTTGGGTATAAAACAGGGCTGGTCGCTGGAATAAATTTTTCAGCTTGGTCAGCAGCCAACCGATCACAGGCCAGCGGCTTGGTTGCGTATACGATTCGATGCGGATCGCTTCAGGCCGCATGGCATACTCAATCTCTTCCGTCGAGCGCCACTCCAGGCCGGCAGTCAGTCGCTCAGACAGTTCAAGCGGTGTGCTGAGTCCGGAAAGCGCACCCGAATTGGCTGGTGTCTCGTCTGGAGGGATGTAAACTGGCCGCAGGATATCTTCCGGCAGCTGCTGCAGTTTGTGAATCTCGAGTTGCAAAGTCTGCATTACCCGGATCATCTCGTACAGCAGGTTAAGCAACATATCGTTTACTTGGAATTGCCGGCTGATGAACTCACGATGACCATCGGTCAGTCTTAGAGACCGGAAGACTTCGGCGCGAGTCTTGTTCTGAAATTGCCGAACAGCCTGGACGGCCTCACCCAGCTCATCACGAGCAACCAGACCCTGTGCGAGCTCAAACTCAATATTACTCAGGATATCTTCGACCGAATATAAACGAGGCATACTAGATTTCCTTACAAATCAGACGTAACTCACTGAGATTGAGTGCTACTAGCGTGAATTACCTGGCGGTAGACGCGCTCAAAGTTACGCGCCATTTGGAGGTAATTAAACCGCTCCAGTATCTGCTGCCGGCCAGCCAATCCCATCTCTCGCATCTTTGACGGAGATAATAGGAAGGATACGATGGCATCTGCCAATGCCTTCGGAGTCTCAGGCTCCACCAGTGTCCCTGTAACACCGTGGTCCACCACCTCGGGAATCCCACCTGCCAGGCAGCCTATCACCGGTTTGGCGTAATTCATAGCCTCCAGATAGACCAGCCCAAAAGATTCGTACAAGGATGGAGCCACGAACAGGTCACAAGATTGGTAAAGTAATTGAAGCGCCTCTTCGCTAACCATCCCTTTGAACTCAACACTGGGTAAGTATTTGGAATACCGGCTGGCGAAATAAGCAGGATAATCCATCCCGGTTTTTAGTTTAAACCCGTCACTTTGGCTGTTATCGCCGCCAGCGATGACGAACCGGATGTTCGGGAAGCGCTTCAGCACCTGAGGAATAGCCGCGAACAGATCCAAGATACCCTTGCGTTTCTCCAACCGGCCGACGAACAAGACAGTCAGGCGTTGGTCATCGCCTGGTTTTGGCTCAAAGGGGCGGACTTGATCTTCCGGCGCCGACACAATCCCATAAGGGACGACCGCGAAGCGATCGTTGGCCGAACTTAAGTCGTAAACTTTATGCATCGCGTTGTAAGTGGCCTGAGTATTTGGTAGCAAGTAATGGGCCTGCTCGAGGAAGCTCTGTTCTAGGTCGCCCATTAAACGGAATTCGTCAACCTGTTGCTTGTGAATTGCTGTAATCTGCCGTAATCCAGTCACCAAGCGAACCACCACTGGGACGATCCCACTCTTCAAAGTCACCAATCCTTCATACTGCCAGAAGGGTGAATCTACAATCTGTATCCCGTCGTTAATTTTTAACCGCTGCACTTTCTCGTAAACGTTATGACTATAATTCAGGGTCGCAAAGAGATTGGGATAATTCCGATATTGCGCGTACCGCTCCAGATGATTGGGGATTTTATGCACGTACGCCCCGTCGTAGAAGCTAACTTCTTCCCTCTCGCCCCGGGTAACAACATGCACCGTATGACCAAGCTCAAACAACCCGCGTGCCATCAGGTTAGTCAAGCGGGCGATTCCACCATACTGAGAAGGGGGATACGTACTGCTCAAAAGACAAAGACGCAAGGATGGTTCGGATATGGAAATGTTGGGTATATATCCACTCACCGGATCAACAGATGATTGGTTCATTGACTTGTCATTTTTGAACTTTAGGATTGGCTCTGAAATACTGCGCGCCGCTTCAGCCACTTCTCTCTTAATGATACCACATGGCATGAACAGACCGTGAATCAGAGCATCCAACCCGCCCAACATCTCCTTCGTAAGCATAAACAACAAATTGGGCAAATGCATCTCCCGGTCCCGAAAAAGTCGCCCATACCAGACTAAGTGCACCCACAAAGACATCAAGCTACTGTGGGTAATCGCCCAGGCGGAATCGCCTACTAACTGGCCGTGCTTAATAGCTAAGTATATTCTCGAACGGCTACGCATCCACCACCGGCCCTTGTTGGTGAAGACAACCCGGTTTGGGCCCGAAGCCGGGAAGTGGTAGATGACAGCCTCCTTTACGGGGTAGATATTTTTGCCAGCGTTCACCATTCGTAAGGTAAGATCTGCTTCTTCAGCCACAAACTCATAAAACTCGTCAAATCCATTGACGTCCAAAAGTCCCTGGCGACGAAATGCCGCATTGCCCCCTGGAATACGCGCAACCCATTGTGTTCCCAGGCCAGAATGCTTAATGTTATCCACCCACGACGAGCGGACATCAATTTGCTCAGCCAAAGATGAATAAACGCCTAACCGGAACTGAAGAAGAGAAAACTTCGGATGGGCCGCCCAAACCGCACCCCCACACCCATCAAGTGTGGGGTCTTCAAAAAGGCGGGCATACTGCTCAAGCCAGCGTTGGCAAGGTACAGCGTCATCATCAATAAAGGCGACGACATCCCCTCTGGCGGCTAACAAACCGATGTTGCGCGAACGGCTCAGATTTATAACCGGGCACCGTAAAACCCGTACACGCCCCTCGTACTCAGAGAGCACATCCAACGTATTGTCGTGTGTAGGTCCAACCACGACAACGACCTCGAAATGCAGATAGGATTGGTGTTCTAAAGCTTGCAACAAAGTCCGCAGAGGCTTGGCGCGCCCTACGGTGTTGACAATCACAGAAAAGGTCATATTATTACCGTTGCTCATAATCTGTCAGAAGTTCAAGCAATCTCAACCGCTCCTCTGCTCGCCGATAATGCCACTGATCAATTTCCGCTGCCTGTTCGATGCGTCGCTCCAATGTGGCCATATGCTCAATATGAACGGCATTCAGTTCGGAGAGGAGCGCGTGATCATGGCCCAACAGCCAATTTGTCAATGGCTTGAAAAGTAGTTGATTCAATCGGCGAATGACACTCTTAGGCTGCAAATCGTGTGGGGAACGGGGATAAAGAAGGGTGAACAACGCTTCCTCGCGTTGGCGAAGCTCCTGTAACCGCCGGGCAGAAGCTCCCCATTGATCAAATGTCGAAGCTATAGATCTTTGGAGATCTTTATCCGGTCCAGGCGTAGCGAATTCGGAAAGAGCCAACTGCCTTGCCATCTCCAACGCCTGCCGAAAGACTTGAGTAAAACCGACCCGCAACTGGCGTTGCCCGGATATTGAGAGCACTTCATCCAAATCCAGGCGCCGACGCTCCAGAATATCCGGTAAGCTCCTTAGAGTATCGCGAGCGGCAATCACCCGTCCCAGCGCATGATCCAAATATCGGACGTTCTCGAGCGCCGCGCTCTCTGCCTCGAAAAAAGCTCCCATCTCCCGATCACTGAAATGTTTGCACACGAAGCGATAACGTGAGGTGTAACCACTCGTTGTGTGCTTAATCGGATCAGTTTGCCAAGCGCGACTGCTGAACAAGTGGCGGACTTGTGCCTGCGGCACCCAGGCTGTTTCGAAGCCCTTGTGCCTAGCGCGATAACAATAATCGCTATCTTCGTAATAAGCTGGATAGTACCCTTCATCGAACCGGCCGACAACCTCCCAAACCTGGCGACGAATGGCAACCGCCGCGCCTGTAACAAATTCCACCGGTCTCACCTGGCCGTCCCCCAGATCGGTTAGATGCTCACCCACCGCATCAGGATGGCGAACTCTGGCACCAGTGTGATTCAATGTGCCATCTGCGTTGTATATTGTGCAGCCAACAATGCCATACTGAGGATAAACTTCCAAAGCCTGGAGGAACGCTTTCAGCCAGCCTGGCCGCACAATGCAATCCTGATTCAAAAGGATGAAGATATCTCCTTGTGCTGCTTCCATCCCAGCGTTGACCCCACCAGCGAAACCCAGGTTAACGGGCTCGTGAATCAAGCGTACTTGAGGGTACGCTTCTGTAATTCTAACCACCGATTCGTCGCTCGAATCGTTATCTACACAAATAACTTCGAGGAGTTCGGAGCCACTGTGCATATAGAGCGCATCCAAACAATCAATAACAACAGAAGCGCCATTCCATACTGGGATGATGATACTGGCTTGCATAACCTTGAATAGACAGAAAAGCAAACAGATAGGCTGGTAGTAGATCACACAGAGAAATCAGTTAATCTATCGCTAACACTTTACAATCAACACAGCGTCTCATAATTTCTGAAGCAATATCCTGGCTTACTTGAGCATTAGCGGTAGGTAAATAAAAATGTCAGTTGGTATGGCAATTATTGACTCTGAAGTTCCAATTACAACGCCTTGACTCGTTTTGGCAGACACACTTAGTGTATAACGCTTGAAATTACTCAGCCCGGTCAAAAGATAGTTGGTTATATCACTACCAACATCGGCTGGTTGATCGCACCCGACCTCATTGGGAGGGTTAGTGCCCGACTCACAGCTAACCAGTATACTATACTTATTCACACCGCCGGCTAGCAACTGGGCCCCTTTATTCCAATTAAGTGACAACCTGTGATTTCCAGGCGATACTGCCAATGGAAACGGCAAATATTCGTCCGCGCCTATGTCAGCGAGGTTACCATATGGTCGGCTTTGCTGGTCAATATCCAACCTGGTTGTGCTTTCAGATGCCTTATCTTTTGCAAATGAGTAAGCAGCAATATGATAGTTATAAAAAGGTGAACCCGGTGACACATAATCCATTGACCCGGTCTGGTACATGGTTCCCAGCCCGTTAATTGCGCCGGGACCCCCAGGCGTCACAGGATCGTTATTATCATTTGTGTCGTTGCTGTTGTTAGAAAAAACCCCGGTATTGAGATTAATGGTATTCCCCCCCCAGACATGAAGGGCCGCTTGAACCAACGCGCGGGTCGTATTGGTATTAATGTGATCCGTAATCGCGCTGTATGAGATATTAGCAACCGTTGGAGTTGGAGTAGAGAAATTGACAAAAATCGCAGCGATTCCATAGACAAGGCTGGATTGCATCCGGTTGTGCGCTATCGTTGTGTGGACAATATCAATCTGAACACCTTGCAACCACAAACCGCCTCCACCGCCACCCGGATTGCCCGGACCGCTTCCCATCGCGATGTAGTTATCAGCAATCACGCTGTTTGCGATCACGGCCGTCGTATCTCCGACAAAGCGTGTTAAATAAATACCACCACCGCCAGCCGAACCTCGTAAAACCGTCCCTGTCCCGCCGGTGGCCGTGTTGGCGATGATCTTAGTTCGTTCGATGACGATATTCGAATTCGCCGCCATGATGCCGGCTCCACCGCCAATCCCGGCGTATTGACCGTTCCCGCCGAGGCTAACATTGTCCTGGATATTTGCATCATAAACCCGCATCATTGAGGCACTCTCGGCAAACAAAGCACCGCCATGACCGTGACCCGCCTGACCACCAGCGTTTCCTCCAATTGTGCGGTTTCCGGTCGCGGTGACATATTGTAAGGTTACATCGCTGTTTCCATGGGCTGTGCCACCGCCACCCAAGCCATCAGCTGTCAATTGGTTCGCATCCACACCGGAACCGCTGGATGTGCCTGCTTGTGCGACATTATTCTGCAAGGTAATGTTGCTAGCATTCACTTTTGCCGAGTAAATATAGAACCCTCCTCCCAGACTGGAGCCGCCGCGGTCCACTCCGCTACCACCAAGTGCCTCATTCGAATCAAACGTGACATTTTCTAAGGTGCTGATCGTGCCGGGTGGCGTTGCGCTTATTGCCAGTCCTCCACCAACACCAGCTCCTCCGTATGAGGAATTGGTATTGCCCCCAATAGCATGGTTACCAGCAAAAACGACTCTGCGGAGCGTGATTGGGGCGTTCGTTGCGAACATGCCACCACCGTAACCAGCAATCTCGTAATCTGCCCCCTGCGTTGCGCCCAATGCTAAACCATTTATAATCGTGAAGCCTTCCATGTAAAGACTGGCATTAGGAGTTATCGTATTTGATCCAAACAATCCGATCCCACGATACTGATTCTGACCATCAATAATCGTCGGATTGGCAACGGGATCGGCGAACGACCAGTTTTGTCCATCATATCCCCCCAATAGAGTGAGATTTTTGTCAATGATGCAAACTACTGGCGGTGTGGTCGAGGCCCCATAACAAGTAGACCATAGACCGGATGGAGCGTAAGTGTAAGTACCTTTGCCCACCAAAATCGTATCCCCTGAACTGACCAGGGTCTCTGCATATTGAATAGTTTTACAAGGGGTTTCTGCTGAACCACAAGCAGGTATATCCAAGCCGGTAGCAGCCACACGGATTATGTTCGTACCAAGCGAGGAAAGAGCAGGCACAACATTTCCCTCAAGAAAGAAGATCGGACTCACGAGTAAGGTGAGTAACATAACCAAGCGAGACCCGACTCGATATTGCAAGTTCCATTGGCGGTTGATATTCATAGATCCAGATCTCTCCAAATCAAGATGTATTACTGGAGGAAATACACTTCTCGAATACGGAAGTTCATGAAAAAACAAAGATACTTCCGCTTCTATATTAATCAGGGTTCAGATCAAGAGATTTCCTCGGATTATACTCTGCCGGTTCACCAAAATAGTTCTCAGGATTGTTAGGAAGTGCCCAAAACGAAAACATGATACGAGATAAAGACATGAGGTGTTCCCGATGCCAAGTAAAAGAAAAACAGAATGTGTAAAGATATGTGCCAATAGGTGTGATTACTTTTTAGCCCCCAAAAATCTAAAGGTCAAAAGTTGAGTGAAGTAGATAGCTGGTTGAACAGCATTATTTCTGGAATAAGAATCAACGGCTAAATATTTTTCGGACCCAATCTGTCAGGCGCACGACTCGCCTCCGCTCGAAAACTTGCACAAGCGTCTGCAAGTGAGCATTTTGTTCTTTCAACTGACCAATCTCTTTCTGATACAACTCAGCGAATTCTCGCCGATAAAATGGATTACCCAACTGCTCGCCCAGAATCACTTTGTCTGGAGCGCGGCGTGGGAAGCGGCAAAAATCCACCAGGGGCCGGGCAGCCTGTTCCCAGTTGAGGTCCTGCCGGGCCTGTGCGAACCGATCAGCATATGTCTCCCGAGGCGTATCCAGTAACCGCGCCAACGCCTCGGCAACGCCATCCACGTCTTGGTGTCTCACCAGAGTGCCAACGTCATAGTGAGCGACTATTTCACTCGTTGCATCGCCTCTTGTAGATATGATTGGCAGTCCGGCCCAGATATAATCCAGCACACGGCTCCGAAACGCCAAGCGCGTTTCCAGCGTATCCTGGGGGTGTAACATCAAAGCAACGTCGCTCTCGCAAAGAATATTCGGCCAATCCTCATAAGCTGCCCACTCACCAAAGAAGACTGCCCGGTCTAGCAGGCCAGCATTCGCCGCAATCTGGCGAGCCGCCGCCACATGTGTAGTGATCCCTTTCATGATCGGGTTGGGGTGCCCGGTGCCAGGAAAAATCAGCCGAATATCTTGACGGCACTCCCACAACTTGATCACCGCCCGGACGGCCGTCAATGGATCCAGCCAGGGCCACAACCCGCCTCCCCATAGTATAATTTTATCCCCTTCCTCGATCCCTGGCCAGACCCCACGGATTACTGGGCGGCTGTGATGCAGTGGCGCCAATTGCAAACCGTAAGGCACCACATCCAGCAACCGCCGCAATGAGCTATCTTCTCTCAAAGTCCACGGGTTGATGCGCCCGTTCGCTTCCAACAGCCCTACCCACCAATCACGTTGCCGCTCACTGGCACAAACGAAGAAGTCGCCCAGCAAGTATTGGCGGTTCAAATCGTACATGTACAAACCCCAATGAGCCTCTTGCTCTTGGGGATTGTGCTGGCTCAACACCAACCATTCAATCAGCAAAGGGTCATATCCGTCAATTACAACCGGAACATTCTTTTCGGCAATCTGTGGGAATTCACCGGCAAGGACGCTGGGAATGATGACCACTCTGGCTGGTTCCAGCCATTGCTCAACCGTGTTCCACTCTCTGCGTGTATACTGAATCATCTGCAAGGTTTTCCCCTGCAACGCTGGGGTGACCTCACAGGGAACTGCGAGGACGACTTCGAACTCTTGACTCAACACTTTCGCCAGATTGTAATAACGAATGCCCGGCCCAGCCATGTGGCGGCCAACCACGTCATGGCTGACAATCAAAATATGACCTTGATTTCTAGATTGTTGCATAAGAATTTTTAGCTCTTTCTTCGGTAGATTCTTTGAATCCGCCGTACCAACCTGATGAGCCGGCTGTGCTCGTAAGAACCCAACAATGCATTCAGACGATCGACCTCCTTTTTTAGGGAAGTCACTGTAACTGTTGACAAAGCCTGTATTCGCCTGAGCACTTCATCACTGGGTAATGTATTTGCCGTCCAATTCTGGTTTGTTTTGTAAGCATGCAATACACCGTGATAGGGACCAGGGGAGCCATCTCGGTGCTTTAGCTCGAATTCATTTATCCACTCGATGCCGGCAAAACCTGCGCTAACAGTCATCAACTCTAGGCAGGCCCGCGTCGGAATCCACCAAACGTCACCTCTCTGGTGTCCCGTCATGGTCGCTATTGGGCGTTCAGATTCTTCCCTCTCAATGACGGTAGCAATAATCGCTTTCTCTCGGGTCACACTGGCAAGGTTCCACAAGGCTTTGATCGGATCAGTCAGGTGGAGCAACACACTGCCACAAAATACAATATCAAAAGTCCCGGTTGTTTCTGGTGAAATATCGTAGATATTGATCAATTTCCTCTGGACTGTAGAGCCCAGCGCATCTCTTGCCACTTCAAATGGGCTATGCAGGTATACTCGTCCGTTTTCGGCGGTTTTATCGGGGTGGTAGTTAGGCCCAAAATCATGGTCAAACCACTCGGGTAAATCTGTTGCCACAACGCTTGCCCCTCGCCGCTCAAACTCAAAAGAAAAGAAACCGCTTGCCGCCCCGACATCCAGCACCGTTTTTCCGTCCAAAGCTTCTGGGAGAGCATAATAGCCAAGATATGGTCGATGGTCATAGTGGCCCGGCGTGATAATACCATTCCCTAAATCCAGGGTATGATACCATTCCAGGGAATTTACGATGGATTTTAGATCAGCGAAAGATCGCATATTATTTTTCCTCTTCTGCTATCATTATCTTGAAGGCAACAACTTTCCTCGAACTTGGCGAAGGAATAACATAAGCTTCCAAGCCTTGCTAATTAAAATTCTCTTCGCGATCCCATCGAAGAAATTCAGCCAGCCTTCATTTCGTTCGTACGGGCGGCCACACCCATGTTCATAGTAATACGCATCAAAAAAAGAAGAATTACTCATCCTAATCCTATTTTGCTTGGATCATGAAACTGCCAAACAAAGAGCATCCTGCCAGCCCGGTAGCTTTAGGTTAAAAGTTTGTTCGAAGAGGGAGCAGTCCAACGCTGAAAAGAGCGGACACTGCGCCGGGGTTGGAAAATCGCTGGTCAAAGCAGGCAGGATTTCTTTGCAGACATGTTCATCCCGATGCGGATCGAGTTCCAAAATTTTACGCGCCCATTTCAGGAGGCTGACAAACCCATCCTCGCCCAGTTTTCATGCCAGGAGCATGCGCATGGGTTGAAGTTGCCGGGTGAACGGGTTAAGCGTCAATCCGAGAATCTCAAGCGTTACTACGCCTAAGAGCGGCTCGTCCCCTGGCTCGCCGAGGAT
>Ga0210044_10008903_pt1 | contig 12397 bp, 17 predicted proteins | sample CryGey13umfilter_2_FD_183959 | JGI IMG/M metagenome (GOLD analysis project Ga0210044, IMG submission 183959) | Groundwater microbial communities from aquifer in Utah, USA - Crystal Geyser 4/9/14 3 um filter (SPAdes) (version 2) | ecosystem: Environmental > Aquatic > Deep subsurface >... | reverse complement strand
GTTGTTTTATTATAATTAAAAAAAAGAAAGAATTCCGACAAAAACAAGAAAAAATAGAAAATGTTCTTAATACTTCTCTAGAGCATGAGGATACTATTCAACACGATGAAAATGAAAAACCTATTACATATGTAGATGAAAAAGGAATAAACTTGCTAGAGCATGAGGATGCCATTCAACATGATAAAAATGATGATCCTATAACATTTGTTGGTGAGATAGATGAATCTGAAAAGAAATTAGATGGAGGAACTGATTCTAATACTGCTAATTATAAAAAATAGATATGTCGTTTGAAGCAATTTTGTTTATCGCAGTATTGGTAATTGCATCAAAACTTGGTGGTGAATTGCTTCATAGAATTGGGCAGCCTACTATTCTTGGAAATGTTATTGCCGGAATAGTCGTAGGCCCTGCACTTTTGGCGATTGTTCAACCAATAGAAGCTATAGAACTTTTTGTTTCAATAGGTGTTTTCTTTTTGTTTTTCTTGATTGGCCTTGAAGAAATTGATCTTGCTGGATTGTTCAAAGTGATGAAGGGAAAAATATTTGCAGGATCTGCTGTTGCATTTTTGATACCATTTTTAGTTGCAGGACTTTTTGGATTGGCAATTGATATGGATTTCATACAATCCTTTGCTATTGCAAGTGTGATTGCAGCATCGAGTCTGGGTGTAACAGCTAAAGTACTAAGTGATCTTGGAAAACTAAAATCAACTATTGGCCTTGAAATTTTTACAGTAACTGCAATTGTAGAATTCATTGCAATTATTTTTGTAAGTGTGTTTATTCAGATAGACACAAGTTCTGATTTTCCAGAAATCGCTGAGATGGTTTGGTTGTTTGTAAAGATGATTATCTTTTTTGCCATCTCTGGGCTTGCATCTGTGCTGGTTTTACCTCGTTTTTTCAGATTAATCAAAAAACATCTCCGTGTCCAGGAGGCATATTTTGCTGTAGTAATTGGAATGATCTTGCTTGTAGCATATTTTGCTGAACTCAGTGGAGTTCATGGTGCCATTGGGGCTCTGCTTTTGGGAATTGCAGTCTCTAGGATGAATAAAGATGATTATCAAGAAATCTCAAAAAATGTCAGTGTAATAGGGTATGGAATTTTCATTCCGATATTTTTTGCAGGAATTGGATTGCATTTCAGTCTTGCATTCTTAGAATTGGAATGGTGGATAATTGTTGTTTTTATAGGTATTATGACTGGTGTGAAATTTTTGAGTTCTTATGTTGCAGTACGTATAGCCAAAATGAGACCTGCAACTACTGTAGCATATGGTGTGATGTCAAAAGGTGCAGTCGATCTGGCATTGATGCTTTCTTTGTTACAAGCAAATATTATGGATGATAAATTATTCTCACTTTTAGTTTTGGGTACCCTTATGACTATGATTATATCTAGTGTTGAACTTCAACGTAAATTAAAAAAAATAATTCATGTCAAAGTTGGAACTTCAGAACTTGGATTGGTACCAATCTTTTTTAGAAGAGTAGTATCTGACACTCCCGCTATGGCAGTAATCACAACATCATTTTCTAAAACCGCACCCAATATTACAACTAAGGAATTTTCTAAATCTTATGATGCCAAAAAACCTTTTCTTGTTTTTGATAATGAAGATAATTTAGTAGGGATCGTATCTAAAAAAGAGATAGATAAATCTCATAAAAAAATACGAGAACAAATTACTATTGGCGATGTAATGTATAGAAAATTTCATACAACTCTTCCTGGTGACTATCTCTTCACAGTAATTCAAAAAATGAATTCCCATCCATTTGATATGATTCCTGTTGTGGATCCAAATGATTCTAGAAAGGTAATCGGAATTGTAACGAGTGAGGCTATTCTGAATTTGTTGACAGAAACAAAAAAACTGTAATTTTACCCATATTTTGTAGGTAGGATATATTTGATCTGGACTAGTTTTTTCACGATCTGTTGAGTTTTTAGGAATCGTTTAGATTGGATAGCACTCTTTCAAGGTCTTGTTTTTCATATCTTAGGCTTTTTACAGTTGTGTTGTCTTGAATTAGTGTTAATGCAAATGCATGCATCATTTTTTTATTTTTATCCGATAAATCTGAATTGTTAACTATGCCATCCAAATTTTTTGATTGTTCAACTAGTTTCATATTGTCTATATTTTTACTATCATTATTGCCTGATGCAATCTGATTTGTTAACTCTGTTTTAATATCGATTAAAATTGTTTGAAGTGAATTTGTTTTATCCGACATGTGTTACTTGTGTTATACTAGTTAATTAACATACAACACGTGTTGTACACTTATTGTTTTCTTCATTAAACTGATATGAATTCTTTTGATTTACCTGTTTACACCAGTACAAATAGAGGTGTAAATACAAACAATTATGTCGTTATTTTGTAAACAATGTAATAATCGACGACTGCCAAAGTGGATAAAATCTGAAAACAGAACAGATTGGCTTTGTGAAATTTGTAAAAATTTTGTTGATGCTGAAAACACCATTATTCGTCAATCTGAATGATGATCTTACACTATTTCACTTTGTGAAAAGGGGAAATAGTAGAATGACTTCAAATGATCATGTCAAATCAACTATACTGTGAAATATGTCACAAGTTAAAATTTCCAAGATTTGCTAAACAAAGCAAGTGTGAATGTAAAAACCCTCTCTAATACATCAATTCCAAAAATTTTCTATTTTACAAGTATTATCCATAATCTATTTTTTTGATTCTTACGGAACTTCCTTTTGTTTCTAAATAATGGCCTATGAAATTAGTCATTTGTTCTCCTATTTTGTATCCTAATGCCCCCTGCATCATTCCTGATTTTTCAATATGGTCTGCCATCTCTTTGCTAATCTGAATGTTAAAGAAGGTCCATCCAAATTTTGTAAATGGCTTTTCAATCCCATATCCATTTTTTACATTACACTCTATTTCTAAACTTTCTAGCGCTTTTCTTACGATTGAAATCTCTTTCTCATAACTTCTTGTACTGATTTGAAATAAAGGATTCATGGTTTCTAGCTCTTTAATTTGTTCTTGATATTTTAGTTAGTTTCACTCATGAATTTATCCAAAAACACGTTATTTTTTTTAACATTTTGTGTAGACTTTTACTCTATGCTGATAATAATTAGAAATTCTATTGATATTATGACTGATTTACAATGTGAGCACTATTGGACTCCTAACGGATCTTATTTTTGCGTTCATTGTGGAATAGACATTCATAAAAAAACAAACATTCCTTTAAAAAATTGATTTTTAAATACAAATCTGTTATTTCTTTTTGAAACAGACATTGTTTAATCTTGTGACTCTCATAAACTAGATTGAGTATGAGAAATTATGACTTCAGTTATAGTAATTGATGATAATGAAGACATTGTGTCCTCTATGTCTGACCTTTTAGAATTTCACAAAATAGACGTTATTGGTACAGGCTCTAATGGATTGGAGTGTGTGGAATTATACGATACCCTTCGCCCTGATGTAGTTTTGCTTGATTTACAAATGCCTGAATATGATGGATTATACGCATTAAGAAAAATCCGAGAAAAATATGCTACTGCCATAGTTTTGATTGTCACTGGCGGATTTCCCCAATCGATGAATAATGATCTGGAATCTTTAAAGCCAACAAAAATTATTTTCAAGCCTGTTGACGTAAATACTTTAATTGAAACAATTTTAGATGTTTCCAATAGTACGATGCCTTTCAAAATAAAATATACCTTCAAAGAAGATCCCAAACCCTATACTTGTGTTCTTACCTATGACCAATACAAGAATTTTAAAAATTTACCAATTATTCAAGATTGTGAAATCATCAAAAAAGATGAAAAAAACATAGAGGCATACAAAAATGAGATGCAGCTTGCATTGAATTTGGCAGCAAAAAATGATATTTCACACATTCAAAAATTATCTGAAATACTCTGATTATTTTCTAGGTTTTCTGGGATTTTTTTCGTAGAATCGCTCTACATTTGAATTCCATTCCTTGGTTTCTGCCAGACGAGAGCGAGCATGTGGTCTTTTGCCATTGTTGGATAAAATTTCACTGTTGTTTTCATAAAACTTGTCCGTTTCATTAATTATGACATCTAAAAATTCTGATGCTCCCTTGACCTCTTCCCCTTTTGGCTCTCTGTGGGTTGTTATTGATTTTGCAAGCGTCTCTATTTTTGCAATCTTTATCCTGTACTCACTAAGAACTCTATGTTCAAAAGTAATCATTTCATTTTTAGTGTATTTTACTAGTGTATGTTCATTTCGATTATGGTATTTCATAACAATGTGAGTCTATCCATACATTGACTTGTCGATTGTTTCATCTGTTGTACTGCTTTGTGCTGAAAAACCACTAAAATTTGAACGAAATATCTTTTGAACATGACCTGACACTCTTGCAACATTGTCCCAAGCATTATGAAATGAAACTCTGTCTAATGCTTGTTCATCGACATGAGAAAATATTGCTAATCCTACTATGTTTTCCCCCTCTTTCATCCATTGATGACCTACGCCGCAAATTGTACATATGTAACTAATCTCCATTATTGTTTTTGAAAATACCTGATTTTTCATCACAAGTAATTTTGAATCCTGCGGTGGAAACCTCATGTTTACATTGATGTGGATTCTATCTTCTCTGTTTACGTTTTTGCTGACAATTACATTTACTCCTACATGGAATTGCCATTCGATAATCTTGCTTTTTTCTCTGATTTTTTCTGTCTGATCTTCATAGTTGATATTGGTAATTTTGATAAATTCTTCCACTAGACTCTTCATCTGTTCTGATGTTTTTGCCATGATTCTCATTTCTATTTGTTCAATATATGCAGTTATAGAAAAAAGGAATTAATGGCTGTGTCCACAACCACAGGAATCATGACCTTCATGTCCTTGAGATTCTTTTCCTGCACATCTGGAACATTTGTCTGATCCCATTGGAGAGAAGAAACTAATTCCACATGATGCACATTTCATGTTTGACATGTTCTTTCTAAAAAAATGCTGTATTTAATGAATACGTATCACTTGGGTTGAATAAAATAATGGTATTCAAAGGTTATTTCCCACATTGCTATGTAGGAATACAAAATTCCAATTCAGAGATTGATAGATAATTAAAAAAGTAACTCTTGATCATTCTATGATGTGAAGTTTCAATTTTCTGCTAATGATAAAGAATGGCATCAAACATTGCTCAACACTTTTGAAAATTTTCTAAACATGAAAATAAAACCTGTATTGGTTTATGATAGAAGGCATTTTGCAAACTATGTGTATAAAAACAGTATTCCACCTAGCGCTGTTTGGGCAGAATGCATAAAAGAATGTGGCACTATTTGGCTAAATCCTCACTTGGCAACAGAGCCAAAAGTTGAAACTGTAAATACGTTGTATCATGAATGTTTACACATCAAATATCCGAAAAAAACTGAACGAGAAATAAGACAATTAGCAGATAAGATGGTTCCTGTAACAAAATCAATCACTTCTAAAAAAACAAAGTTCGATATCACACATACACATTAAGTGTACTTGATTTCAACTTATTTGTACATGCTATCGCGATGAATTATGTACTGCGGATTTGAATGAATTTTTTAAAAGAATTGGGGTAATGACAATTGTTGCTAAAATCACTAAAATCAACAAAGTGTAAATAAAATCGGGTAAGACTCCACTCACAACTCCTATACCTGCAGTGATAAATGCAACTTCTCCCCTTGCAATCATTCCATAACCAATACGGAATCCCTTAGTTTTGTTTTTTAATAAAATTGTGGCAGGTACGCCACAACCAAACATTTTACTTAAAATGGCAACAGCTAAAACTGCCAAAAGAAAAATCACATTTACTTCTGATATCTGTCGAAGATCTACATGTGCACCAATTATTGCAAAAAATAACGGTGCTACTATGATCTTTAATTCCCCCGTGAACTCTCTTATTTGTCCTGCAAGTTTTGAACCTGCTAATCCCATCCCTGCAGCAAACGCGCCAAGAATTGGATTAAGACCAATGATTGATGCTAATGCCGCAAATCCAAACGCTGAACCTATTGCTGCAGATTGTTTAATGCCTCTTAATTCCAGAGATGTAGGTTTTGCAAGAGCAATACCATGAATAATTTTTGGTAATACAAACACTGCCACTAACAACAACACTATCCAAAGACCAAATGACTCTGCTGCAGTTATTAATACTGATTCTATGCTTGGAATTGAATTCAGCGTAATTATTGAAACCACGGATGACAAAACTGCTAATCCTAATACGTCATCTATGACAGCTGCATTAACTAAAATATTTCCTTCCGGAGTTTTTTCTTTACCTAATTCTTCCAACAATGTCACTGAAATCACAATACTGGTTGCGCTCAATGTTGCACCAATTAACACTGAGATTATCCAATCAAATCCAAATACTAAGGAAATCGTATATCCTAAAACTAATGGCATGATTAATCCTGCTGTTCCTATAATCGCAGATTTGTACCCTGCAGCAAGTATGTCTTTGAATGTAAAATGAAGTCCTGCAGCGAATAATATCACAATCCCTGACATTTGCCATAATCCTAAAGTTAAAACGTCTAACTGAACTATTGGTTTATCAAAAAATGGAATAATTCCTCCTAAAGCAAAAGGACCTAAGAATACCCCCCCAATAACAAAACCTATGATTTCAGAAAGTCCAATACGGGCACATAGTCGCCCCAACAACAATGAAGGAATGACGATAAACAAAATTCCCACTAGTGATGGAATTACATCAAATCCCAACATTATTTCACATTCCCCACTCTTGACTTGTTGAATTTTTTAGAAATTGAATAAAACGCTGCCCCTATGCCTATAATTGAAATGCCTACTAGTACAACTTCGATTTCAAACTGAAATGCCATGTATATTGAAATTCCAACTCCGAATAATGGGAGAATTGGAAATTTTCCAACGTTGATTGGAACTTTAAATTTTCTTTCAATGTTTGGCTCTGTGTAGCGTAAAACAATAACCGCCAAATTCACTGCAGCAAAAGTAATCACAATTGCAAAAACCGTAATGTTTGCAACTATAACAATATCTCCAACTAATGTAAAAATAATTGACGCTGTCATGATCACGATTATTGCTATCCATGGAGTTTTTGTTTTAAAATGAATTTTTTCTAATATGGTTGGAAATACTTTTTCTCTTGCCATGCCATAAAAAATCCTTGAACCTGCAACAAGTGTAATCAAAACTGTGTTGGTAATGGCAAAAAGTGCAATTGATGAAAGTAAGATATGTGCTTCTGAACCCAGTGCTCTTTCTGCCACTAATGCAATTGGGGCTGATGATTTGGCTAATTCTTCCCAATTAACAACTCTGACTACTGCTAGAGAAACCAGAATGTAGATTATTCCAGATATTACTACTGACAGAATTATCGCTCTGGGCAGAGTCTTTCTAGGTTTTTTCACTTCCTCTGCTATGTTTGCCATGTCCTCAAATCCAATGAATGCAAAAAATATCAACACAAATGCAATAACAATTCCTGAAAAGCCTGATGGACTTTCAATGTAATTTACTGGTTCAGGATTTGCAAACATAAATCCAATAACAATTATCAGTACCAATCCTGATACCTCAATTATTGTAAAAATGGTGTTTGTCCATGCTGACTCTCTAATTCCTATAAAATTCACTATTGAGAGAACAATTAGCAAACCTGTGGCAGAAAGAATTATTGGAATGTTTACAAATTCAGCAAAATATCCACCAAATCCTAATGCGACTGTGGCTGCAGTGATTACCGATGTGATGGCAGTTAGCCATCCTATTAGAAAAGCAAAAAAATTATTTTTAAAAGCGTTTTTAATGAAAACATACTCTGCAGATGCTTTTGGAAATATTGATGATAATTCCGCGTAACTAAACCCTGCAAACAATGCAACAATGGATCCTAATACAAATGCAATCCATACTGCATCTCCTGCAAATCCCGCGGCTTCTCCTATTAACACATAAATTCCTGCCCCTAAAATTAATCCAGTTCCATACATGGTAAGTTGGAAAAGCCCCATGTGGCGTTTTAGTTCTGACACCTTGTTGTTTTGTTGTGTGTAGATAATAGTTAAGTTGTGATTATTGATGTTGACAATAACACTCGAATTTATTTATCATGGTATTCATTTATCATGGTATTCATCCCATATCTATGATGAGAAAAAAACTCACAGAAAAGGAAAAAGAAGATCAGAAAAATCAACAAAAAATCAGAGCAAAACTATCTCGTGCTGCTAGAAGAAGTGGAAAAAGTATCAAATCTGAAGGTAAAGTCAATAAATCAAAGGCAAAGACTACAGAATCTAGATCATCAAAGAAGATTGCTGCGGTAAAAAAGACCTCGAAAAGATAGATGATGTCATTTTACAATCACGGCTAATTTTTAAATTTAAAATCTATTAATATTATCTAATGTGATTTTCAAAATTGATATTCTGAATGACTCTCATATATCTACTCTAACGTATTACATTTGTAATGAATAACGCAAAAATCATGACAGTTGCAGATGTTATGACCAAATCAGTAATTGCTATAGATGCATCGATGAGTGTACATGAATCTGCAAAGATGATGGAAGATGCAAAGGTTGGTGCAATTATCGTTATGGAGTCCAACTCTCCTGTTGGAATTGTTACTGATAGGGATTTTGCCGTAAAAGTAGCTGCACACGCATACCCCATCACTTCCTCTGTAAAACAAATAATGTCATCTCCATTACTCTCAATAAACTCAAATGAAACAGTAAGAACTGCCTCAGATTTAATGCATGATAGAAAAATAAGAAAACTACCTGTCATCGATGATGACAAAGTAGTTGGAATGATCACTGCAACTGATATTGTTAATCTGCTTGCAGTTTGTGTGGAAGATGATATGAGGGATATGTATTTTCATTCCGTAGCTAAAATTTATGCTGATTCTAGTCCGTATAATTAAAAATATGATTCCGATCATAATATTGGTAACAATACCTGTTTTTCTTGGAATTGTTTATGTGGCACCGTTTGATCAACCTGAAGAAATTGATTCTGAAGTGATTTCTAAAGAACCCGATGTGAGCATTTTGTATTACATTTTGATGGTCATTTGGACTTTTTATTTACTACGAATTTTGTTGAGACTCAAAAAAGGCAGTTTTAAGATCACTCAGAGGTACTAGTGTGAACACAGCTCCTTATTGGAATAAAAAAATCTGTTCTGATTGTAAGAGAATACATTGTCATAAAGGATGTTTGTGTGATTGTCACCAATTAAGAGATCGAACAGATTAATCTATTTGGAACCCTTTTCCATTCTTAAAATAATTTGATCACAAATTCTACGCATTTCTGAATCAGAACCTACGCTTGCAATTTTCACAATGTCTGTAGTTGTCACTATTCCTGTGATTTGATCATTGTCCATAACTGGTAGTTTGTGAATTCCTTTCTCTTTCATCGTTTCTGAGGCTTCCCATACTGTCTCACCTGATTTGATTGTAATTAATGGCGATGATGCAACTTCATAAATTTCGGTAAACAATGGTCTTCCATCTGCTGCTATTTTGGTTACAAAATCCCTCTCGGTGACAATTCCTATTGGTTTGGAATCATCCATTACAATAACACATCCAATGCTTGACTCTTTCATCTGTTGTGCAGCTTCTTGCAATGTCATTGATTTTTCAACCGTTAATACATTTTTACTCATTATGTCTTTTACAAATGTGCTGTTCACAAATTATATATGATTTTTTCAATGATATTAGATAAATCCCAAATTATCACCACTGAAAATCAATCCAGATAATCATTGTAGCATTTAAACTTCAAAATGAATTACATTGATTCATGGTGATCACCACTAAAAAAATTCTTGTTCCTTTAGATGGTTCCAAAAATGCTCTTCGTGGTCTAGATATGGCCATCCATATTGCAAGACAATCTCATGGAACAATCACTGCATTGTCCGTGAAATCTGTGCCTGGAATATATGCTCTTCATCCTCTTGGGTTTCTGGATTTTAATTCAATGACTGAAATCAAAAAATTACTTGATGAAGCAAAACTACGTGCGGCAAAAAGAGGAATTCAATTAACTGGAAAGACTATTGCTGGAGATCCTGGATATGATATTGCAAGATTTGCAAATAACTCCAAAAATGGAATCGATTTAATTGTGATTGGTGCACGAGGAAGAAGCCCTGCAAAAGAATTCATCTTGGGCAGTGTTTCCAATTATGTGGTTCATAAATCTAAAAAACCTGTATTGGTTGTAAAATGAGTAATTTTGATCACTGTTTTAAAAAAATTCTTGTTCCTTTAGATGGCTCCAAATATTCTGAAAAAGTGTTAGAACGTGTATCTGATTTGGTTCGTGCTTTTGATTCAAAAATTATTTTATTGTATGTAATAGAAAAACCACTACCGATCAATTTTTTAGATCGTAAAGAATATCTTAGCATTCTTCAAAAATTTGGAAATAAAACTCTGAACAAAGCAAATGATTCACTCTCAAAAAATGGAATTACAGCAAAAACATTGTTGAAAAAAGGTAATATCGTGTCTGAAATTGAAAAAGTTGCTAAAAACGAAAAATGTGACTTGATCGTTGTTGGGAGTAAGGGTCTTGGTGCTGTAACTAGACTTTTACTTGGTAGTGTTTCAAATAAACTTGCTCAATACTCTCCATGTTCCTTATTAATTGTAAAATAAATTAACTTGCTAATGTATTTACAATATCTGCTTTTGTGATTATTCCAACTAGTTTCGAGTTTTTAACTACTGGCAATCCACTTATGTCATGTTTGATCATACGTGTAATGGCAACTTTCACATCATCATCTCTTTCTACTGTGATTGGTTTAGTTGTCATAATGTCCGTAGCATGAAATGGAAACAGATAGCTCATTTGGTTTGAGTGTATTTCTTCCAATCCTTTTTTGTATTTGTATTCTTGAACTTCTTTAGGATCTGCTGATTCTGCTATCCATTGTGGTATTTTTGCAGGTACAAAATCTCTAAAAGTAATTATCCCTATTGGAATTTGATTTCTTTGTATTACTATCCGTGATATTCCATATTTCAACAATAAACTCTCCACGTGTAATATTGGATCGCTAGGTGCTGCAGTAATTACATCTCGTTTCATTATCTTTCCAACTTTTAGTGGTGCTGATTCTTTTGTAAGGAATGCTTTTACCAAATCTGTTTCTGTTACAATTCCTTCCAAATTACTGTCCTTATCTGTGATGATCACCAAGCTAATTCTGTGTTTTTTCATCATTTTTGCACATTCCTGTACAGAATTCTTTCTAGTCAAAACAAATAGTCTTTTAGATGTAAAGTCTGCTGCTTTTACAGAATTGATTGGGTTTGACCCCAATTCATAAATTTTTTTTGCAATGTCTTTTTCGGTAATGACTCCTATGGGTTTTTTCTTATCTGTTATGACTACTCTTTTTACTTTATTTTTTAACAAACTCTCTCTTGTTTTCAAGAGTGTAGTGTTGGGGCTAACTGTGATTGGTCTTGTAATTAATTCTGATAAATTTATTTTTTTTACATCCACTTTTAATCACGTTCTTATTTATTCTCTGTTTTAATACTTCTATTAGTGAATGTCATCTCTGAAAATCACTAAGAGATATATTTACTTCAGGTTTATGTTGTTTGGTATGGTTGAACCAGTCCCTTTATTCATAGTTGGTTTATCTAAAGATGAACCTGCAAATGATATTATATCTTCCAAATTTGGCGCTGCCTTGGAAAAAGTACAACAAGTACTATCTCATATAATTGAGGCAAAAATTACAATTGAAACTCAAAATCCTGAGGGATCAAGAACACACTATGAAGCAACTGCATCTGTTAAAACTTCTAACGATACTCTGATTTATACCGAATCTGGTTGGGATATTTTAAAAATTGCTGATCAGTTATCTAAAAAACTAGAAGGTGAGTTGTCAAAACATGATGATAAACGCCAAAGAGAAAGTATTCGTAAACGTGATGCATGACAATATGTTTGAAAATATTCTAGTTCCTTATGATCTATCAAACCAATCTACTAGGGCTTTTAAGACTGCATTAAGCATTGCAAAAAAATACGATTCAAAAGTGACTCTTTTAACATGTCTTGAAGGTGATGCATGGCATCATTACTACTATGATTCACAAGCAGATAATGAACTAATTAAAAAACAAAACAAAGTCACAAAACAACATCTTCAAAAACTAGAAAAAATTGCGGAGAAAAATGGCATTTCTGTAAAATCTTACGTATTGACCTCAAAATCAGTCGTTAATGATATTGTAACTTTTGCAAAATCACGAAAACATGA
>Ga0210044_10008900_pt1 | contig 12398 bp, 10 predicted proteins | sample CryGey13umfilter_2_FD_183959 | JGI IMG/M metagenome (GOLD analysis project Ga0210044, IMG submission 183959) | Groundwater microbial communities from aquifer in Utah, USA - Crystal Geyser 4/9/14 3 um filter (SPAdes) (version 2) | ecosystem: Environmental > Aquatic > Deep subsurface >... | reverse complement strand
GACAAAATAGGTAACTTTACCACAAAGACCTACTCTGTAAACTACACCCCAATTACTTCAACCTCTACAATGATTACCCTTAAAATAGGAAGTCCATACATCACCATAAACGGTATTTCAAAGAAGATAGATGCCCAGGGAAGTAAACCTATCATTAAGAACGGAAGAACATTACTTCCTATAAGGGTGCTTATCGAGTCACTTGGTGGTATAGTTGAATGGAATGCAAAAGAGCAAAAAGTAACCATAACCTTAAACGGACATTCAATCATCCTCTGGATAGGAAAAACCACTGCCCTTGTAGACGGAAACAAAGTAACCCTTGATGTTGCATCTCAAATTATAAATGACAGGACTTACATACCTCTAAGATTTGTTGCTGAAAATCTCAATGCTTCAGTTCAGTGGGATCAATCAGCTAAAACTGTAACAATATATTACTGGCCATGAACAAAACTTGAGGAGAGGGCAAAACCTCTCCTCTTTTTTGTTAGCGAAGGAGGATTCTTTCCTGGCTCAAAAAGATGAAAACAGACCATTGCGAGAGTGTGTCATGCACTTCCGTCACAATCTAATATACCCAGTTATTACATTGATACGAGAAGCGCCTTTACGTTTTTTTGTCATGTTGGAGGCAACAAGGCAAGTCAAAATGAGTGCAGGAGACCTCTATTTGATTGTCACTGACAAATGATACATTCTAATCACGATTGCTAAAACTTAAAGGCTTTTAAGTTTCCTTTAATTACCAGCTGCAGTTTTCTTTTTGCTGAATTCGTTTAGTATATCAAGCATTTCGTTTACACTCTTAATGTAGTATTTTGCGCAGGTTTTCGAGTCACCAACTTTTATTGAATAGGCATTGTTGGGAAGAGCATTAAACATTTCCTCATCTATGATGTCGTCACCTGCCGCAAGGATAAAATTAAATTCTTTGTTAGCCAGGTAGTTTGAAACGGCAACGCTTTTGTTTAAAAAGACACTCTTTATTTCTATCCCTTTGCTTATATTTTGAACTATGATGCTTGAATTTGCAAGTAAGTTTTTAAAAAGTGTAACAAGCTCAGGTATTACATCATTTGAAAGGTTTTCACTTGCATTTCTATAGTGGAAAACAACCGAAGAATTCTTTTCTTCGACTAAAGCCCCTGGAAGCCTATTTGCATAAATTTGGAGAATTTCAAGTATTTCTTTTTTAAAATTTAACTCAGTCTTCAAAAATCTGCTCCATTTCCCGTTTTTATTTCTATAATATGCTCCATGCTCGGCGAAAATGTTTATATTTATTCTTTTAAACCACTCTTCAAGTGAATTTTTATCCCTTCCACTTATTAGCACAACTTCATTTTTGGGGTTAGAGGAAATTGCACTGAGAATTTGCAATAATCTATCAGAAGGTTTTGCCATTCTCGGTTTTTTGAAAAAGTTCACAAGAGTTCCATCGTAATCAAGTAAGAAAAGTGATTTACTTGCCTTTGTAAAATCTTTAAATGCTTTCTCTTTTATTCTCGAATCTAAAATTTTTGCTTTAGAAAACTCGCCTTTGTTTTTGGTTAAAAGCTCGTCTATGAAGTTTTGTGCCCACATTTTAATATCGTATTTTTTAAGGTATGATTGGAGAGGTTTATTCATTATGACTTTTTCTTTAAAGGTCATCTCGAGTGCTTTTTTAATTGCATCTGCTATCTCTGAAATATCGTTAGGGCTCACTATAATAGTATTTCTTAGTTCTTCTGCTGCTCCTGCGCACTCGCTCAATATGAGCACTCCATTTAAATCTTTTTGAGCTGCAACATACTCTTTTGAGACGAGGTTCATTCCATCTATAAGGGGTGTTACAAGGATTGCATCTCCAGCAGAATAAAGAGCCGCAAGTGGCTCAAAGGTAAGATTTTTAAATTGGTAAACGATTGGCGTCCATTCAAAGTTTCCGAATTTACCGTTAATGTTTCCTATTAGCTGGTCTATGGTATTTTTAGTCTCTTGATATTGATAAACTCCAATACGAGAAGGTACCACAATCATTGCAAGAGTGACCTTCTTGCGCCACGACGGGTTTCTTTCAAGGAAAAGCTCAAATGCCCTGAGTCTGTTGGTGATACCTTTTGAATAGTCGAGTCTGTCAATTGAGAGGATCACTTTATTTTCTCCGAAGGTCTTTTTAAGATTCTCAATTTCTTTTGAAACGCTCTCTTTTTGTGAAGAGTCATTGTATTTGTCAAAGTCTATTCCTATCGGGAAAGCTTTAGTTTTGACTGTTCTATCACCAGCAGCAAAATTTCCAAATTTGCTTTGAATGCCCGTTGTTCTTTCAACTGCATTTGTAAAATTTTGCATGTAGCTGAATGTGTGAAAACCTATCAAATCTGCTCCCAGCAAGCCATTTATTATTTCTGTCCTCCAATTTTTAGGGAGTAGTCTGAAAATCTCGAAAGACGGGAATGGAATATGTAAGAAAAAGCCAATTTTAATGTCTTTAAATTCATTTCTAAGCATTTGAGGAAGTAACATCAGGTGGTAATCATGTACCCAGACGATATCGTCTTTCTTTAGAACTTTTATCAGGACATCTTTAAATTTTTTATTTACTTTTATATACTCTTCGAAGAAATCCTCGTTGTAGTTTGCGAGGGTTGGGATTGAATGAAAAATAGGCCAGAGAGTGCTGTTGCAAAAACCGAGATAAAACTTTTCCATCTCTGCTTCGCTTGTAAATACGGGACATGCATTAAAGTTTTTCTTGAGTGCTTTCTTTACTGTTTTCTGATATTCTTCCTTTATTGTGGTACCAGGCCAGCCTATCCAGAGGTAATTTTTGCTTTCAGGGTTATCTTCAAGAGATTCAAGTGAAGCACTTAAGCCCTGAACAAGTCCTCCTGCGCTCTGCTTGAAAGTTATGTTTTCATCTTTGCCCTCAACTATAACAGGAAGTCTATTTGAAACGACAATAAGTCTCATATCCTCACCTCCTTTTGTTCCTTCTGTATTTATTATAGCACATTTTGCTGAGCTCCAATAAATTTTTTAACTACTGAGATCTCTCGCTTATGCGCTTGCAAAAGAAAGGAACAGAGTGTAAGGTAACGTTTCTTTTTCCTGCCACATCGAGTGAATAATCTTGTCTTTTGTGAGTGTGGAGTCCCTTTTTTAAAAATCTTGTTTCTTTTATTAAAAATTCAATAATCTTTCTTATTTCTTAGCTTACTTTAGCCGTTTCTACATTTTTGTTGACCATAAGCCATGAATATTACAATATTCTCTAATTTCAATGATATCTTCAACACTCCAGCCAATATGAGTTTCGGGTGCATCTCCTGGTTTAAGAGGAGTTCTTACCCTTTTTCCATCCTTTCTCACAGCTTCAATCCATTCAATATAGTGTTTTTCTTCCATAGGGTGTGGCATAGAGCCAACTTTTATAAGAGTTCCATGTTCAGCTTTTTCAACTACAGGTTTATGCTTTTCTGTTCCCTGTTCCATTTCTTTTTCAACCATTAGTGTCATTGGTTGCCCGCAGCATACCAGTGTGCCCTGTCCTTCATGGAATACCTCAACAATATTTCCGCAAATTTCGCACTTATAAATCTCGTACTTTTTTGTCATTTTCCCCTCCTAAAATATTCTTTAATGCTTTAAATTGCAACTTTCATAAGGTTCTAACCTTAACTTATTTAGAACTATTTTAATTCTAGTTTCATTTTACAAAATTGCAAGTGCTCTGTGTTTTTCAACTACTTTGTCGACAAATGCATCAAACGTTGATATGTCAGTATCTTTTGGCAATCCCTTGATAAGAACTGGCTCCAGGAATTCGCCCTTTAAATTCTGCAGGTGAGACTTTATCCAATCGGCTGTAACCCCTCCCCATGCATAAGAAGCGATTATCCCAACAAATTTTGTTTTTGGTTTAATTGCATTAAGAAATATTGTGGCAAATGCTGCAAGGGGATGTGGTCCTACAAGCACTGTTGGCGTTGCAATGATGATTGTTGCTGCGTCTACTGCATTTATTGCAAGTTCTCCTATATCTCCGGTTGTAATATTAAAAGGGATTACGTTTATATTTTTTTCTATTAGTTTGTCGACTAAATAATTAACCGCAATCTTTGTGCTCCCATGCATAGAAACATAAGGTATAAGAACTGCATTTTTTACACTGTCAGAAATCCAATCTTTATATGCGTCAATAATAAATGATGGCTCTTTATGAATAGGACCATGACTTGGTGCAACTATTTCAATTTCAAGCTTCTCTATTTTCTGAATGTTTCCTTTTATAAAGCTCCTGAACGGCATCATAATTTCTGCATAGTATCTTTTTGCTGCTTCATAAACTCTTGCTTTGTCATTTACAAAGAGTTCGCTTGTTGCAAGATGTGAACCGAAAAAGTCGCAGCTAAATAGTATTTTGTCTTCGATAAGGTATGTGGACATTGTTTCAGGCCAGTGCACCCAGGGGGTAAAAATAAATTGGAAAGTTTTACCGCCGAGACTAAGAGTTTCATTGTCTCCAACTTCGATAAATTTGTCTTCTGCTACATGGAGAAGATCCATAAGAAGTTCTTTGCATTTCTTGTTTGTAATAACTTTTGCCTCCGGAAACAACTCGAGGATCTTTGGAATGGTACCTGAATGGTCCTGCTCCGCATGATTTGAGATTACATAGTCAATTTTAAGATCCTTAAATTCCTTTAAGTTTGTAAACAGCTGATTTTCTGTTGCAGGGTCAACTGTATCAATCAAAGCCGTCTTTTTGCTTCCAAAGATTAAGTATGCATTGTAACTTGTTCCGTCAGGCAAAGGAATGATTTCATCAAAAAGCCTCCTATCCCAGTGATTCGCCCCAACTGAAAAAACATCATCCTTGATTTTTCTAACAGCCATGTTAAACCTCCTATGCTATATTTTACAATCTTTCTAATCTATTGTCAATGAATTGAATTGCCTCGGGCAAAATCAATATTAAAATTGATAATTTGGTGCCAGGCATATTCCTCTCATGTAGAGCAATTATTTTTTAGAAATACCTTGCAAAAATTGGATAAATCTGCAAAATATAGTAATGACAGGATTATTAAATATAATCAAAAATGTTGGATGGTCGAGCATTGTTCTTACTGTTGTTGATTTACTAATAGTAAGTGCAATTGTATATGTAGTGCTCAGGGCAATTCAACATACAAGAACGCTTCAGCTTGCAGAGGGGATTGCATTGTATTTCATAGCATTAGGTCTTCTTGCGAAACTCAGCACATCTCTTCACCTAATTGCTTTTTCATACTTAATGAATGGAGCATTTAAGTTTTCTTTGAGTTTTTTACCTTTTCTGCTTGTAGTTGTTTTCCAGCCCGAACTCAGGAAATGGTTCACAGGCCTGGGACAGGGCATAAGTCTTGCCGAAATAACTGAATCATCAGAGGAAGATTATAGAAATACAGTTGAAGAGATTATAAAAAGCGTAAACTACATGTCTTTAAATAAAATTGGGGCAATTATTGTTATAGAAAGAGGAGTGCCCTTGAATGATTATCTCGAAACAGGGGTTCCAGTCAATTCTCTTGTTAAAACAGAAATTTTAAGTACCATATTTTTCCCTAACACAGCTCTCCATGATGGCGCAATTGTTATAAGGCGCGGGAAAATACTTGCAGCTCGTGTTGTTTTGCCACTTTCAATGGATAAATCTCTTGATAAAGATGATGTTGGCACAAGGCACAGAGCCGCTGCTGGTATTACCGAAGAAACTGATGCTCTTGCCATTGTTGTCTCCGAAGAAACCGGTATCATTTCTCTTGCAGTAAGAGGCAGGTTAACTAGATATTTAAGCCCTCTCGAACTTAAAGGCATGCTTCTTGTTATGGCAAAACCTGTTGCAAAGAAGGAGGCAAAGACTAAAAAATAATGAAAAAATTTTTTAAAGGACTTTTGGATATAAAAGTGCTTTCAGTGATCTTTGCAATTGCTCTTTGGTATTATGTCGTTGGGATTCAAGGGCCCACCATTGTCCGAAATTATACAAAAGTTCCTGTAGTACCTATCAATGTGCCGAATGAAAGCTTTGTGGTGAATAATCTTGGTTATGTTGCAATTACTGCAGAAGGCCCAAGCAAAGTAATCCTTGGCATAAAAGATACTGATTTTACTGCGCTTGTTGATATGGCTGGCAAAGACGCAGGAGACTATTATTTGGTAGTAGAGACTCGCTCTCCACTTTCAAATGTAGCTATCAAAAGTGTCTCTCCAGATAAGGTAAAGGTACAGCTTGAAACACTTTCTTCTCTTAGTCTGCCAATTAGTGTCGTTTTTCAAAATGTACCTCAAGAGTTTTTGCCTGATAACCCGATTGTATCGCCATCTTCCGCTACTGTGCTTGGTCCGGAAAGCGCCTTGAGAAATGTTGATAAAGTGTATGTTACAGTTGATTTTAAATCGATAGGAGGTGAGGACACTTACACTTTACCCATTCAAATTGCAATGAAGGAAGGAAGTACAAATGAACATGTTTATATTAATCCTGCAAGCTGCGCTGTCGTAATCAGGAAATTAACAAGCGGAGTTAATCTTACTTTGCCCATCGGGGTGAATATACAAGGCATACCTTATAGCGGTTTTGGGCTTAAATCAGTTACTGTATCCCCTAATACTATTTTGGTTAAAGGAAGCTATGATGTTTTATCTAAAATTAATAGCATTCAAACGCTTCCAATTGATATTTCAAACCTTACAAAACCAACTGATTTCAATATTAACCTTGTGCTCCCTGACAGGGTTTCTTCTGATAGTGAGAAAAGTTGTACTGTTAAGGTTGATATACAACCTGTAACAAGCCAGACTTTTAAAATACCAATTACAGTTTTACATTCACAGGACAAAACAATTTCAGCAAATGTTGATTCAGTTGAAGTTTCGTTAACAGGATTTAAAGATATATTAAGCTCCCTTGATATTAGTTCCATAAAAGCAGAGGTAGATGTAACTAATTTTGCTTCTGGTACTTATGATCTTCCTGTTCATATTTCTAATTTACCGCAAGGCATATTTGCTAACATAATAATCCCCTCTTCGGTCGAAGTAAAAATCTATTAACGATTTGGTACTATAAAATTAAAGGAAGTGAGATGCTATACTGTGTTAATTATTTTGGTCTAGAGCTTTCTGTTTATGTCAAAGATGACATGATTTTAAAGACTTCATTTTCTCAAAATTGCAAAGGTATTAAAAACAGCGGTTTCCAGAAAGACTTCGAGAAATTTGTCCTTGGAGACAGAAAAGCTTTAAATTTCACTTTGGGAAATATTGATGATAGACTGCGGAAAGTTTATCTTAAAGCTATAGAAATACCATATGGATTTGTATCTTCATACGGAGACATATCTTTGAGCATTTTTGGTAATAAAAAATATTCTCGATTTGTGGGATATGCAATGAGTGTAAATCATCTGCCGATAATTGTGCCCTGTCATAGAGTTGTAAATTGCAACGGTAGTATAGGCGGTTTTTCATCGCCCATTGAAATAAAACTGAAATTGCTTGGAATCGAGAAAGTTAAAGTCGTTAATGGAAAAATTGGAAAAGCCTTTTTTGCTCATATCTAAACCTAAGGGTATTACCTCAAGGAAATTTCTCAACGAAATTATAAAAATTACGTCCATTAAAAAAATGGGTTATGCTGGCACTCTTGACCCAATGGCGACTGGCCTTCTTTTCGTTGCAATAGGAAAAGCAACCAGATTGTTGAGGTTTGCAGATGTCTCTTTGAAGGAATATTTTATTAAAGTAGATTTTGGTGTTGAAACAGGTACTGACGACATCACCGGGAATGTTATAAATAAGAGTGAGAAAAAAGTTACGCTTTCGGAGCTTCAGAATGTCATTCCGAGCTTTAAAGGTAAGATAAAGCAAATGCCCCCGGTTTTTTCTGCAAAGAAATTCAAGGGAAGAGAGATGTATAAATACGCAAGAGCAGGAAAAGTTGATATGCCACTCGGACCCACCGATGTTGAAATTTACGAGATAGAGATCAAAGGTTTTATTGATAATTCTGCTATTTTAAGGATAGCATGTTCATCCGGGACTTATATGAGGTCGCTTGCAAGAGACCTTGGAAGAAGCCTTGGAACTTATGGCACATTGTCTGTAATAACGCGAACTAAAATAGGAAAATTTACCGCCAAAGATGCAACAACTATCTATCGTATAGCAAATGGTGATTTTTCTAAGGGGTTCTATGGTATTAGTGAAGCTATAGCTTTGCCGATAATAGTTGTTAAAGATTCTGCTAAATTAATTAATGGAGTAGATATTGAGGTTAATGGAACCGATATTGAGGTAAAACATTTTTTACTAAAGGCAAGCAGTGGTAAAATTCTTGGTGTTGGGACTTTTAAAGGAAATACTGTCCATCCAGAGGTGATTATTGATGAAGATAATTAAGTATGGCGAAGTTTTTGAAGGAACAAGCGTAGTAACAATTGGAATGTTCGATGGCGTGCACAAAGGGCACAGGTTGCTTATTGCAAAAACCATCGCAGTTGCTCACGCCATACAAAGCACCCCTATTGTTTATACTTTTTTTAATCATCCAGTAAAAGAAAAAAAGAGGGATTTCATTACAATTCTTGACGAAAGGCTATGTTTGCTTGATGCAGCAGGTATTCACACAATTTATCTTGCAGGACTTAACAAAAAATTTATGAGTATGACTGCAGAAGATTTTTTCGATCAGGAGCTTGTGGGACACTTGAATGTGAGAAGCGTGGTTGTGGGTGATAGTTTCAGATTTGGTTTTAACAGGGAAGGAGATGCTAAGCTTCTTAAGGCACTTGGACAGAAATTCGGCGTAAATGTTGAAGTATTGCCTGCTTTATCGGTTAATGACGAGGAAGTAAGCAGTACAAAAATCCATGATTATATATTTAAGGGTGATATAGAAAGTGCAAATAGTCTCCTTGGTTATAGTTTTTTCCTTACTGGCGATATTATTCACGGCAGTGGGCGTGGCAGATTACTTGGCTTCCCCACGGCGAACCTTGCATACAAAAATGGGAACAAGATACTTCCAAAAACAGGCGTTTATATAACTGTTGTTGAATTGGAGGGAACGCTTCGACAATCTGTAACTAATGTTGGTTACAACCCCACATTTGAAAGTGATAACAGGATAAGAGTTGAAATTCATTTTCTTAATACAAATGAAGATCTTTATGGCAAGGTGGTTCGTCTTCATTTACTTAGAAGAATTCGCGATGAAAAGAAATTTGAAAAAGCTCAAGACCTTGTAAAAGTAATGCAGAACGATGTAAAAACCGCGGAGAAATATTTTAAAGAAAACAAAATTTCTCAAATCCCAATCTGTCTTACCGAAAAGTAATGTAAAAACACTTTTATTGGAATTTTGTTGGTTTTCTGTAGACTTGAAGCGATGATTTAAAGATTAATAAATTGAGGAATTCTTTCCTTGCAATAATGAAAGGAGTTCAATAAAAAATGATTAAAAAAGACAAAGAACTTGAAGATGGGAAGGAACTGCAAAAAAATATTTTGAGAGAAAAGGAGAAAGGGACTCCTGATATCGAGATTGGTAGGAAATATGGAGTTACATTCAAATATATCGAAAAAGTCATTACTAATTCAAAAGGTCTTAACATAAGTTCTTTAAAAGTTTCTAAAAAAATTAAAACACTTTGTCCTAAAGATTTTAAGGAAGAGCAAACTAGCATATGGAGCTTTAAGCAAAGAGGTAATTGGGCTACTCACAGTGGAGAGTATCGAGGAAACTGGTCACCTTATATTCCGCGCAATGTTATTCTTAAATATTCGAAACCCGGGGAACTGGTTTTAGATTATTTTTGTGGTGCAGGGACAACTGCTGTTGAAAGCAAACTTCTTGGAAGAAAATGTATCGCAGTTGATATTAATGAAAATGCAATTGATCTCGCAAAAAAGAACCTTAATTTTCAAATATCGGAACAGAGACCTCTCTTTGAGAACGAAAAAAAGCCTCTAAAAATTTATGAACCTAACTTATTAGTTGGGGACGCGAGGAATCTTAAATTTTTGCAGGACAATTCAGTCGATTTTATTTGTTCTCACCCTCCTTATGCCAATATTATCCAATATACTGATTCCAAAAAAGGAGATCTCTCCTTTTTAGATGAAGATAAATTTTTGGAAGAAATGCGTAAGGTGGCTAAAGAAAGTTTTAGAGTACTAAAACCTGGAAGACAATGTGCGATTTTAATAGGAGATATGAGACAAAAAAGGCACGTAATACCTCTTGGATTCGAACTTATAAATGTTTACCTTGATACTGGTTTTAAATTAAGAGAGCTTGTGATAAAAAGGCAGCATAATTGTAAAACAACAGGATTCTGGTATGCGAATAGCATTAAGTATAATTTTTTGCTTCTTGCACATGAGTATTTACCAATTTTTGAAAAGCCTATATCTCCTTTACCTTCTTATATAAACGACAGAGGACTCGATTATAGTTTAATTTTCCCAGCGATTGAGAAACCTCCATTAAAGAGAAAACTTAAAGAATTTGAAACAACCACGGTATGGATTTTACCAGAAAAAGATTTTGAAAAGCAGTTGAATAAAAACGTAATAGATAGATACTCATCTCAAAAAAAATACTCTATCATAACTTTTGTTTCTCACGCTGAAAATAGAGGTTATTCTCTTGAGATCAAAGAGAAAAAAGAATTGATTTTTTTTAAATCTCCGTTTTTAAACAATAGCACTTCCCGTGAAGAGATAGAAACATATCTACAAAACCTAAAAGGTACTTTATATAAGGAGCTTTCAAGTGTCGTTAATGGAGGATTTATCGCTATTCAAACTCGCGATGTAAGAATAGATAAATTTATAGAGCCAATTGCCAAAAAGTTAATTGATTTACTTAAGTATGAAAATGATTTGTGGCTCAGAGAAATTGTGGTTGTTACAACTGATAAATTGAACCAAAAAAAAGATAATTCTAATGATTTTTTAGACATAGCACATCAATACCTAATTGTTTATGAAGTTAGGCGAGGAGGGGAGAATGGCAACGAAAGATCCTGAAAGTATTTATATTGATTTTGCTTCAAAAATTTCTTTTTTAGAATTTATACAGGATGAATTTAGACCAGCGAAAATTCCATTAGATCAATTAGATCAAGAGATTTCTTCTTTGAAGCCAAAAAAACTATGGAATATAGATGAATTATCAGAGTTTGTTAAAAATTATCCAAAAAGTTTTATTATATTTGAGCAGGTTTTTCAATTATTAAGGTTTACGAATGCTCAGCTTATACATTTTATTTTTGATGTTGATAAGCTTAATTCTCTAAATATAAATGCTATATACGAATATATGCTTTTGAACCTCAAAAACGACGAAAAATTCAGACAGATATATTTAAGAACAATTAACAGTAGGTTGACTTATGAAGAATTTATCAAAAATATTGGTAATTACAATAAGAAAAGCCTTGTCGCAGTTTTCAAATTTGCAGTTTCAAAATATGTTGATGAAATCATAGACGATTTTACTATTTTGAAAAATCGTATAGTTAAAGCTGAATTTGCAGATTTCTCAATTCGATTTTCAAATTATTTACTCAATAACCTAAAATTAAATGAAACCCTTAGCTCGATAGATATCGAAAAGTATTTGAAAAATAAAAGGATTCCCATTGATACAAAAAGCCTACATGGAAATTATCCTAGAATAAGGATTGAGAAAATTTTACAAGATAATAATTATAAGAATATAGATCCACTACTCAAGAAATATAGAATAAAGACTCTTGAGTCTGATCTTTCAAAACAAATAAATGTATCAAATTTAAATGGTTGCAAGGTTTTTTGTACTGAAAAATATGTTAAAGAAATAATAAAAATTAACAACGGGAAGCTCAAGAAGTTTGATTTAGTTATTTTTAATGAACTCAAGCCTAAGTATTTGTTTGAAATGAATTTCTATACAACAGAAGGAACTAAGGTTGGAATTAATGAGGGAGAATATAGGGATCTCAATAATTATATTAAAGAAAATTTTTCGAATTATAAATTTTATTGGATTACAGACGGTAATTATTGGCTTACCTCTCAAGGCAAAAATAGATTTTTGAACCTTATAAACTATTTTGAAACAATTTTGAACATAAATCTTTTTGCTGAACAAATAGAATACTTCAAATAAAAGCCTATTTCTTTGAGAACTCCTTCTTGTATTAAATTATATTTTTCACCCGGCGAGGGCTATTAACAATATACCAATAAACATTATTATTGATGCAATCAATCTTACTTTTCCATATTTTTCTTTTAAAATTAAGGAACCAAGCAACACTCCAAATACTATGCCGACTTCACGTATTGATACAACATAACTCACAGGAGAAGTTCTC
>Ga0210044_10008891_pt1 | contig 12404 bp, 10 predicted proteins | sample CryGey13umfilter_2_FD_183959 | JGI IMG/M metagenome (GOLD analysis project Ga0210044, IMG submission 183959) | Groundwater microbial communities from aquifer in Utah, USA - Crystal Geyser 4/9/14 3 um filter (SPAdes) (version 2) | ecosystem: Environmental > Aquatic > Deep subsurface >... | reverse complement strand
TTATCATAAAGTTTTCTGTTTAAGCTAACTGCATATTGTTTATTCAATATTATATTTGAATAGCTATCATTATTTACAGCCTCATTTATTAAAGAAGAGTTTTCAGAATTTAATAGTTTCAACTCAACTTCCATTTCATTTAATTCTTCAATTATATCATAATTATTGTATCTATATTGATTAATGGTAATATGAACGCAATAATAATTTCTGATCCATACATAACCTTGAACTTTAAAAAGAGGTTCAATTTTATTTGATGTTATATTTTCATTTGTATAATCATAATTGTAAACAGATGAGCTGTCATTAAGAGCAGATAAAATAGGATTGATTTTAGGAATTCCCTTTATCTTATTTACTTTTTGAGGGATTAGATTTACAGTTACTTTTGAATAATAAGGTAATGATATGAAAATTTCTTTTGAAGGTAATGAATAATTGCCGGGCTTTGATTCATCTAAATAATCTTTGAACTCAATTTCCCTTAATCCGTTTTTATTATTAATTGAATATTCAACAGATTTAAGATTAACATTAAATTTAATATTATTTTCAGATTGGTTGTAATTTTTAATTAAATTCTGTGGCAGAATAAAAAAACTATTATAAAGTAATATTATAAATATTATTCTTTTAAACATTAGACTAAATATAAAAAATATGCAATATGGTTATTAAGTTCCGCAATAGTTTTGTTAACATAACTAATGAAAATGAATATTTAATTAATATTATTGCTTCTTTGAATAATAATCAAGCAAAAACCTTTTTCTATCTCAATTCTTATTCATTTTATCTGTCTGAAAAAAATACAGAATTTAGAGAAGCAATAAATAAAGCTGACTTTATAATAGCTGACGGTTATAGTATTGTTTTACTTGCAAAATTATTATATAAAATTGAGATAAAAAAAGTAGTATTTACATATATTTTTGCAACAAAAATATCTACTTTAATAAAAAATAATAAAATCTTTTTACTTGGTGGAGAACAGAAAATAATTGAAAAAACTGCAGAAATATTGATAAATAAGTATAACTTGCAAATCGTTGGTTTCTTAAATGGCTTTTTTAATGATGGTGAGGAATTAATAAAGAAGATAAATTCATCCAAAGCTGAAGTACTTATATGCGGAATGGGTATGCCAAAAAGTGAAATTTGGATACAAAATTATTTATCTAACTCAAAATTAAAATGTGTTTTTAGTGTGGGCGGATTTTTTAATTTTTTGGTGAATGATAAAAAGAAGGCACCTAAGTTTTTTTATAATTCAGGATTTGAATGGCTTTTCCGTCTTATTCAAGAACCAAAAAGACTTTTTAAAAGATACTTTTTAGCTAATACTTATTTTGTATTTCAATTATTAAAAGCACTTTTTACTCATAAAGAAAAAAAGAGCTCTTTATAGCTTTTTAAACATTTTTCAAATGTAAAATTTTTAAGGTTTTTATAATTATCATCCCCCATTATTTCTTTATCTGAAATAGATTTAGCTAGAAAGTTATTCAAAGTGTTTTTTAATTCGTGAACTTCATTCTTAAAAAACATAGTACCTTGAGGCGATAATATTTCTTTGAACACAGAAAGATCAGAACATAAAATAGGTTTTTTAAATTTAGATGCTTCCAATACAACAGTACCGAAAGCTTCATAGTCGCTTGCAAATACAACTGCCTTGCAATTTGAAATATATTTAAATTTTTCTCTTTCAGTTATATACCCCAAAAGATGAATATTTCCATTCCTTTCTACTATTCTTTTGTACTTTGATTTTAAGTCTTGATTTCTAATTGTCAGCAATAATTTTAAATCTTTTATTTTTAGATGGTCGAAAGCTTCAATTAATAAATCATATCTTTTGTTTTTTTCTGCTCTGCCTAAATAAAGAAAATAATTTTTATAAGTTGGTCCGCTTAAATTATATTTTTCCTTATCTGTAACAATGTAATGAGGGATTATATCAATTTTATTTGACTCAACATCAAAATATTTTAACAGATATTTTTTTTCATATTCAGTAAAACAAATTATTTTATCTATTTTATCAAGTAATTTTTTTGCAATTAATTTTTTATGTAATGATTTAATAAAGCTAAATCTTTCTGTATGGAAATAAAAATGAGGTGTTAAAATTATTTTTGTTTTTTTATTTTTTGAAACATAGTTAATTGCATAATCGCTAAAATATCTGCCAAATTGATTTATACTTAAAACATCATAATCGTTGTCTAAATATTTTTTAAGATTAGGGGTTATGTTATAAGGAGTATATTGATTTATAAATATTACATCATCTCTGGATAAATTACGATCTCTTTTTTCAGTAGAATAATTTGTAGAAATAAGATTATAATCTATTCCAAGTTCCTCATAAATCTTAAATCTGTCAGCAACAAATTTTTCCATCCCACCCACGGAAGGATAAAACGATCTTGTAAGTTCAAGAATCTTCATAATTATCTAAAATTTCATATGCGTTTTTCAATACTTCGTCTACAGTAACTTCCGTTAAACAATAAGGTTCTTTATGAATACATCTTAGCTCACACCCAAAACAATCCATCTTATTATAAAGATATCTAGTATTGTAATTGTCATTGTAGGGAAAAAATCTTCCAAATAGTGCCCCACCAATTATTGCAATTAAGGGTGTTCCAACTTTAAGTGCAATATGAGATAATCCAGAATCCAACCCAATAAATAGTTTAGAGTTTTTAATAACATTCTGAATATTATTTAAGGGTATTTCTCCAGCATCAATGCTTACATTGTCATTATCTTTTTTTAAACTGTCTAATTTATTTTTTTGTTCAAATGCTCCTAATAATAATATTTTATTCTTTTGTGATAATATTTTAATTAATTTTTCAAATTTTTTTCTTCCCCATTCTTTATTTCTAAGAGATGAAAAAGGAGCAATTACAATATCATATTTATAAGTATTATTATCTTTTCTTTGATAATTTGTTTTATCAAATTGATAATCTAAACCTAAATATTTTAAAGCTATAATATTCTTATCATATTCATTCAAAATATTTTTAGCTAATATTTTAGTATACATTTTATCAATACTTTCACCGAATAATTTTGTTAAATATCTATAATTGGAGTTTAATGCGAATATATTCTTTCCCCCTGAAAGTAGTGATAATTCATCTACAGTAATTCCCCTTGCAGCTGTTAAATTAAATGTATCAATTATATTTAATTTCCTTAAGTTTAATAAAAATTTAATCCTATAAATAATATTATATTTATATTTTTTATAATTCCATTGAATAAAATTAATCTTATTTTCATCCTTAAATAATTCTGCAAATTCATATTTAAGCAAGAAATAAATATTATCATATTTTTTTTTTAGTATGTCAGCATTTTTAAATATTAAAGATGAGATAATTAGATCACCAATTTGACCGGTATTTATAAATAATAAATTTTTCGAGTTATTATTTGATAATACTAAGTAATGTTTTAACATTTTAAATATAGTAAATCCTATAAAATTTTTAATTATTAGTATTACATGCATGATGAAATGAATAAATATTTATCAAAATAATTTTTACAAGATATAATTTTCTGAGAATGAACAATACTGGTATACCTTAAAATTTTTATAGGGGCTCCAAAAATAATAATAAGGAATAAATATCTATACAATTTTTTAGGGTGGTTTGTATTTAGAAATAACGATTTTAAGAAATAGTATAGTGCATTAATTAAATAATTATTATAATAATTGATCAATCCTTTTTGAAAATAATAGGTTTGTCTTTCTAAATTTTTATATTCTTTCTCTAAATATTTCAATGAAATATCTTTTGATTTAGTTATGGTTTCTTTTCTTAGAATATTTGATATTTGATTTTTATACCGTCTCCAATTATATAAATATTTAGATATATTATAATATTTACAATTATTCTTAACTCTTAAATAGAATTCATAATCTGATGAAGGATAATATGTTTTATCAAATAAACCATATTTATAAAAAATGTTTTTTTTCATACACACGCTTGAATTAAACATTGCATAATTTTTATATAATAATTGTTCTTTAATGTCATTGTCAATAGTTGGTAGTATTTGTTTACCTATAATCTTACCATTTATATTTATTACATTGAAAAATGAACCACATATATCTATATCACTATTGTTCATTAAATTTAGCTGTTCCATAAATCTTTCTGAATGCGAAATATCATCTTGATCATGGATAAAAATATATTCACCTAATGATTCAATAAAACCACGGTTATATGCATCAACTTGACCACAATTCTTACTAATTATGATTCTAATTCTAGGATCATCATAAGATTGAACTATTTCTAATGATTTATCTGTTGAACAATTTTCAATTATTAATAATTCAAAATTTGAATATGTTTGATTTAATACACTTTCAATGGCTTCTCTTAAAAATCTTTCTCCATTATGGACAGGCATAACAACTGAGACTAATTTATTATTATCAATCAAAGCATACTCTTATATAATTGAAAATATTCATTTACCATTTTATTTACCGAAAATTGTTTCGCTGTTTCAATAGCATTAAATTTAGTTTTATTTGTATCTAAAGAAATTATTTTTTGTGCAATTTTATCTATATCATTTGTTTCTATCAAGTATCCATTTATACCATCTTTTATTATTTCCTTATTACCTCCATCATTTGATACAACACAGCAAATTCCACAAGCAAGGGCTTCCAGTACAACTAAATCAAATATTACTTTTTCAGATGTCATTATAAATATATCTGATAATTTGATAAATTTAATCACTTCATTGTTTGATAATTTTCCTAAAAATTTCACATTATTTTTTATACCCAATTCAGTTGATAATTTTATTAAATTATTTGTCAGACTACCTACTCCAATATTAATTAGAAGAATATTCTTGTAATATGTTTTTTTTAATTTCTGAATAACATTTAACAAAACATCAATTTTCTTTTCATGACTATGTGCTGAAATATTTAATAAAATTAAATCGTATTCTCTCTTATTAATTGAATAATTATAAAATATTTTTTCTTCGGCTTTTATATTTTTAATCCATTCAGTATCTACTCCATTATATATTATTCTAACTTTATCATTTTTTAGTTTTAATTCTGAACTGTTTTCAAAATATTCTCTTGAAGCTTTACTTGGAAAAGTAATAATATCTGCATATTCAATACCTCTTTTTTCAAGAATTTTTAGATTTTCACTTATTCTATCAAACAATATTTTTGATCTCGACATATTTTTTAATTCATCACTTAATGGACCTTTGCTATGTACGGTAAATATTTTTGATGAGTTTATGTTTTCACGATTTAATAATGATAATGAAATTGAATCGTGACAATGAATAATATCATATTTATTATCTATACAATTAAATGATCGAAATTTTTTATTTTTTTTATAAAAATGGTAGGGTAAATAATATTTTGAACTAAATATATTTCTGTATAATTGAGAATTTTCACCCAAATAGGAGGTGATTTTTTTTTTAATACTTAGATGTTCATTACAACTAAATAAATTATCTTCTTTTAAATTTTCTACAAATAAATCACTTGATAAATAATCGAATACAAATCCACTATTAGTTGATCCTTGTATAATTTTATAAATTATATTATTAGGTCCGCCTGAATCAAGGTTTGGATATTTATCAGTATAGATACTATATAAAATTCGATTCATTTACTTATTATTTTTGAAAATATTTTTAAACTATTTGCAATAACCTGGTCCATATTATAATATTTATATTCTGCTAATCTACCACAAAATATTACGTTTTTTAATTTTTTTGCTTCATTTTTGTACATTAAATATAATTTAGAGCTAGTATTTGTAGGAATAGGATAAAATGGATCACCATCTTTTATAGAATATTCATAGCTGAGTGTTGTAGTTATTTGTCCTTGTCTGGTTAAATGTTTGTATTCACAAACTCGAGTAAATTTCTCATCACCAACATGGTTAACTACTGCTACTTTTTGATGATATTCTTTTTTATAATTCTTCCATTCAAATCTTATTGACCTATAAGGAAGTTTACCAAATTTATAATCAAAAAAATAATCAATTGGACCTGTATAGATAATTTTATCATATTTATATTTATCTAAAATTGCTTTATAATCTATTCCTAATAATAAAGTAATATTTTTATGTTTTAATAAATTTTCAAATAATTTGGTGTAACCATCTTTAGGCATAAATTGATATTTATCTGTAAAATATCTGTCGTCTGTATTTGTTCTAACAGGAATCCTTCCGCAAACTGCAGGTGATAATTTTTTGGGATCTAAATTCCATTGCTTTTTTGTATAATTTCTAAAAAATTTTTCAAAAAGATCTTTACCTACTTTATTTACTATTACATCTTCTGAATTTAATATCGGATTTCTTTTTTCTTTTACTTTATTATAATAATCTTCAACCTCTTTATCTGTTGTAAATTTCTTATTGTAAAGTTTATTAATTGTGTCTCTGTTTATTGGTATGGGATAATACTCATCATTTAATTTTGCCAGCACTTTATGTTCATATTTTCTCCATTTTGTGAATTGAGAAAGATAATCAAAAACTTTTTTACTGTTTGTGTGAAATATATGCGGTCCGTATTTGTGAACTAAAATTCCATGCTTATCATATTCATCAAAAGCATTACCACCTATGTGATTTCTTTTTTCAACTACTAATACTTTTTTGTTTAATTGTGAAGCTATTCGTTCTGCTATAACGCTTCCAGCAAAGCCGGCTCCAACAATTAAATAATCGTATTTCATATTTGTAGAGTTAATTTATGCTAGTAAATTTTTCTTTTTAAGAAAAAGATATGTTGCTAAAGTAACAAAAACCTCTGTAATTGTTACGGCTATAGCAGTTCCAATAGCAAAATAAACCGGTACTATAATAAATGAAACAATTAAATTAATAACAGAAGCTACAAATATAATTTTTGCAAAAGTTCTTTTAAAACCTAAGTTTAGCATTAACTGAATCCCAAAAATATTACTCAAGTAAATTAGGAAAGGAAGCCAACAAATTATTTTAAGAATTAGAATTGAATTTTGATAATCTGAACCCAATAAAAGCAAACATATTTGTTCACTAAATAAAAAGACAATTAAAGAAAATGTTAAAGATAAAATACCACCATATTTAATTAGTTTATTTATCTTCCTAAACGCATCTTCAATTTTATCATTTAATAATCTGGTAAGAAATGGAAATAATGTTTGATTAAATGTACTGTATATTATAGTTATAGCATTTCGAATTTTATCAGCAGCAGCCCAATAACCAACTACAGTATTTGAAGCAAATAAACCTAAGATAAATGTATTGGTATTTGTATAAAAACTAATTCCAATATTGGTGATAAAATAATCCCAGCTGTAATTTAGATATACTTTTACTTCATTCAGATTTGGTATAATAAATTTAATATTAAACTTCCATTGGATAAAAACCATTGCAAACAATCCAATAATTAAGGTTGTAACTCCATTAATTCCAACTAATAAAAGATAATCAGATGGCTCAGTAATAAAAACAAAGATTGCAATTACAGATAAGGCTCTAAAAATAATTGTTATTGATGCAATATACCCCATTTTTTCTATCCCCTGAAAAAACCAATTTGGGAAAAATGTAGTACCAACTACAAATAAAAAAGACAGATAATACAATTGATAATCATTTCTAAAAAAATCAATTGAAAAAATTATTATTGATAATAAGATTACAGAAAGAATGATTAAAAATATTTTTATTGAAATAACTGAAGAATAGTTTTTATCAAGTTTTAATTTTTCATTTCTATTTAAAGAAACAAGTTGAGTCGCCGACCACGAAAATCCATAATCTGTTAAAAGACCAAAATAAGCAACAAAAGCAGCAGCAAAATTTATAAGTCCAAATTTTTCAACACCAATTACTCTAACTATATATGGAAATGTAATAAAAGAAAAGACAAAGTTAAAAAAATTTAAAATTGATAGAGATGAAAAATTCTTGATTTGTGTTTTATACCTTAAATAAAGATTTTTCATTAATTAATTTATTACTTTTTTGCTAACCAAATTTCAGGATTTTGATTATTTCTTGATTTCCAAATTTCAAAATGTAATATATATCCTTCTAAACTTTCCCCCACTTTACCTATACCTGAGTTAAATTTTAATTTATCACCTTCGCTTACAAATATTTCTTCAAGGTGACTGTATACCGTTCTATAATCCCCTTTATGGGAGACTATTACGACACTTCCATAACCGGGGATCCAATCAATTGCTGAGACAACACCTTCGGCAACTGCTTTTACTTCGAGTGAAGATTGAACTTTTATATCAATGCCGTGATTAACAGTAACTGTTTTTAGCTTTGCATTTCTATTTTGTCCGAATTTTTTAAATACCGTTCCCCGACTAATTGGCCAATTCATTTTCCCTTTTTGTGCAGCAAAGGAAGAAAAATCAGTTGTTGTTAAATCTACATCATAATTTGGTTCAGGTATTGCAGTGGCTGTAGTTTTGTTATTCTTTAATCTAGCTAATCGTTCTTCTTCTTTTTTCTTTTCAGCTTCAATTAAATTTGAAATAAGGTCTGATATTTTATCTTTTGTATTATTTTTAGCGTTAATTTCTTTTTTTAATTCATTTTTATCTTTTCTAATAGCATTTAGTAATCTTTTGCTTTCTGATATTTTAGCTAATAAATCTTTTTCTTCTTTTTGCTTTTCTCTAACAAGCAATTGTTTTTCATTCTTCTCATTTTCCAATTTTACATTTAATTTTTGCAAATCTTTTTTTGAAGTCTTTAGCTTTGAAAGATCTTGTTCTCGCCTTTTACTAAATTCTTTTAGATATTTATATCTTAAAAAAAGTCTTTGCATAGAAGATAGATCAAAAAATATACTCCACTCACTTTGCTCACCATATTTATTAATAGAGATTAAATATTTTACATAGTTTTTCCTTAGTTGTTTAATCTCTTCTTCTAAATCAGATATTTTTCGTTTTGTAAGACTTATTTGATATGCTTTATCCTGCTCTTGTTTTTTTAAATTTGTTATAAGTTTATTTAAAAGAAATTTTTGTCTGTTAAAATTTTGAAATGAAGAGTATGATTTTTTTTCTTTGGAGGATTTTTGTTTGTATTGGGTCTCAAGTAACCTAATTTCTTTTTTTATTTCAGAGAGTTCTTCTTTCTTTTGTTTTATTTTTTGCTGTTGAGCAAAACCTAAAAAACAAAAAGAGAATAAAAACAATAACAGAAATTTATATTTACTACTTTTTACCATCTAAGAATTTTTGCATCATCAGGAATATTGAAGTTTATAGAAATATCATTTGAATTTGTTGTAACCTTTTTATAGTGGATTTTCACTTCTTGGTTTTCCTTTTTGTTTTGAACACTAATATCAAAAGGTACTGCAACATTTTGAATCATTTTAAATTCCGAATATTGTCCCGTTAAAATTAAATCACCATTTGCGTTAGAAAGTTTATAATCTGTTATTCCTAATTGCTTCATATTAATAGTATAATTTGTTGTAAGATCCTTCAATGCATCATGATAAGTTAAATTGTATACATCATCAACAACTGAATATGAATTTGGTTCTTTATATAAGTGTGATGTTAAATTTACTGCGCCAATAAAAGCATCCATTAAATCTGAAAAAGGTAAATTAATTCTAAAAATATCTCTTAAAACATGTTCACTGGTTGCACCAACAAAAAGAGTGTTATGAAGAACATCATAAAATTTAAAATCTTCTTTTGTAACCAAACTTTGTGCTAATTCAATACCAAACGGACCCATTATTAGTAATGAAATTGAATCAGGTTTAATTAATGTTACTTTGAATGTTGTACTTGTATTCAATTGATTTGAAATTACTGTTAGTGTACCGATACCTTCAAAGCTATTTATTTTTCTTCTGTTTGCTTCCAAACTTTTAATTAATCTTTCAGAAGAAAGTGAAGATTTTTCTTTAATTACTTGTGTTGGTGCACAACCTGAAGTTATAATGATAGACAATAATATAATTACAGAAAAGAATATTCTTATTTTTTTCAAATTTTACCTTCTTTAATTTTCTTTTTTATTGATTCATTTTCGGGATCTAAAATTAATGCTTTTTTCCAAAGTTTAATTGATTCTTTCTTATTATTTAATTTATATTCAATATCACCTAAGTGATCCAGCATAGTTGCACTTTCTCCACCTACCTTAATAGCTTCTTCTAAATATTTTTTTGCCATATCAAAATTATTCAATTTAAAATAAACCCAGCCAATAGTATCTAAATATGACGAATTTAAGGAATCTTCTGCAATAGCTATTTTTACCATTTTTAAAGCTCTTTCTAATTCTATTCCTCTTTCTGAAAGAGAATATGCATAATTATTATTAACAAGAGCATTCATAGAATCAATCTTCAAAGCACTTTCATAAACACTATCACTAAGTGCCATTTTATTTTGTTCATTGTAAATAAGTCCTAATGTACCCAGCAAATTTACATCATCAGGTACAATAAGAAGTGCTTTTTTAAGATAGAATACTGCATCATCGTTTTTGCCAATCTGTCTTAAAGTAAATGCGTAACCGGAAAGTGCATTAATATCTCTGGAATTTAATTCTACCGCTTTTTCCAGGTATGGAATTGCCTCTTGGTTTTTATTGCTTTGTGCATATGATAACCCAATAATCAAATTAACGGCAAAATTCTGTGGGAATTGTTTTACAGCCTGATCCATAAACTTAATAGCTTCATCGTATTTTCCGTTATCAAAATATAATCCACCTAATCTTATCCAACCATCCGGATTCCATTTTGCAAGTTCAATTACTTTTTTAAATTCAATTGCTGCAAGTGAGTCCCTGTACATAGATACATCAATTGCTCCTTTGTATAATTTAACTTGCCAATCTAATGTGTCTTTATCAATTATTGAAAAAAGTGAATAAGCAAATGGAAGAAGTGTACTGTCTTTTAATGCTTCATTAAAATATGTACCTGCTGTATTAATTTTATTTTCTAAAGAAATATTTGGACTCGCTAAAATAAATTCAAATTCTTTTGATGCTTTTTTCCAATCGTCTTGTTCAAGATAAACCTGTGCTTTAATTTGATGGGCTTCAATATCATCAGGAATTAGTTCTAAAACAGAGTTAATTGTTTTTATTGCATCATCATATTTTTTTTGTCTTAAAAATAATTGCACCATTAATTTTTGTATCTGTGCATTGCTTGGGTCAATCTCCAACAACTGAGTTAAAGCTTTAGATGCTTCTTCATAATTTCCAAGTTTTTCATTTAATTCGGCAACTCTAATTAATACATTCCAATCCGGACCAATTTCCCCGGTCAATTTATCATAAATTCTTATGGCTTTTGAAGGTTGGGAGTTTTCATAAATTCTTGCCAATTTATAGTATAAATTTAATTTTGTTGAATCTACAGCAATTATTTCATTTAATACAGTTGCTGCAGAATCAAACTGACTTGCAGAAGAATAGATGTTGGATAAAAGATCTTTATATTCTAAATTTTTAGGTTCGAGCTTAATTGCTTCGTTTATATAATGTAAAGCCGGAGGTATTTTATTTAAAATATAATAATCTTTGGAAATTGAGAAATAAATTCCAGCTTTATCTTTAGCAATTTGTGCAGCAAGAATATAAAATTGAATTGCTTTTTCATATTCTTTTTTTGCATCAGCTGTAGCACCATCAATAAAATATTCTAAAGATTTCCTTTCATCTATTTGTGAACTGTTGCTTTCTTTAGTTGTTTTATTTTCTGTAGGTTCTTGCTGAGTAATTTTTGAGCTAGAACAATTAATAGAAATTAAAGTCAGTAGTAATAAAAAGAAATATTTTAGCATTTGCATAATTTTTGTTCAAAAATATATTATTAAAGCATAGTAATAACAACAGTAAATTAAACTTAATTTACATTAAATCAATATGTTATAGTTTAATTTGTATCAATTAGTTTCAATTTAAAATGATAACAACAAGTTTTATAGTAATTTTATCCTTATCACTTACCGTTTTATATTTAGTCTATTATTTTATTTTCAATATATATGAAATTGAGGTATCTGCTGATCCAAAAGAACTAAAGCCTGATAATAACTCGGTTACTAAAATAAGTATAAAACCAATAAATTCTTTAGGAAAAGAAGTACCATTTAGAAAAGTTAATTCAGAAATAAATTTTATTTCAGGTATTGACTTAGTAACTATTGTTTCAAATGAAGATAGAATTATTATATTAAAAACCAAAAATAAAAAAGGACTTGTTAAGATTGAGATAGATTCAAAATTCAGTTTACTGCTAAATGTAATTGAAAT
>Ga0210044_10008890_pt1 | contig 12406 bp, 9 predicted proteins | sample CryGey13umfilter_2_FD_183959 | JGI IMG/M metagenome (GOLD analysis project Ga0210044, IMG submission 183959) | Groundwater microbial communities from aquifer in Utah, USA - Crystal Geyser 4/9/14 3 um filter (SPAdes) (version 2) | ecosystem: Environmental > Aquatic > Deep subsurface > Groundwater... | reverse complement strand
CTGCTTTCATATGTGAGTTGTATGAAAATTCATCTTGATCTTCGCGTGATATTTTATATTGAGTTGCAACTTTCTCTGCTGTTAAACCCATACTCATATAATATCCGGGGTAATCTTTAGCAAGTTTGTAGTTTGTTGCTAATTTCCAGCCTGTCATTGGCACCATTGACATCGATTCGGTTCCACCTGCAATTATGCAATCCATCATACCTGATCTTATGCGTGCAACTGCAGTTGAAATTGTATCAATTCCAGATGCGCAAAATCTATTAATAGTCACACCGGGTACTTCTTGTGGAAGACATTGAAGTGCAATCATCCTACCTACCTGTAAACCCTGTTCGGCTTCAGGGAAAGCGTTTCCTACAATTAGATCATCCACTCTTTTGGGATCTAATTCCGGGACTGATTTTAATAAATGTTTAATTACATCAGCAGCTAAATCATCAGGCCTGTAAAAACGAAAGCCACCCTTTTTAGCTTTGGCTATTGCTGTTCTATAACCTGCTACTATATATGCTTCTCTCATAATATTTTCTTTTAATTTATTTTATAAATCGTTTTAATTACGTAACGGTTTGCCCGTTGTTAAAATACTTTGGATTCTCTCCATAGTTTTCTTTTCACCTATCAGACTCAAAAAAGCTTCTCTTTCCAGGTCCAATAAATATTGTTCATTTACTTTTGTTTCAGCTGAAAGGTCGCCGCCACACATTATGTAAGCTAATTTTTCTGCAATTTTTTTGTCATGAGAAGAAATGTAATGTGCTTCACTGAAAGAATAAGCACCTAATAACATGTTAGCCAATGCAGCTCTTCCCAACACTTTTATATCTTCTCTCTGAATTGGTTTTGTATATCCTCTTTCAGCTAATTCAATTGCTGATTTTTTAGCCTGTGCGATTGCTCGGTGGGAATTAATTATAATGTTATCTCTTCCTTTTTTGAATATATCCATTTTTATTGCTTCGCTAGCAGAAGTTGCAACTTTTGCCATAGCTATATTTAAAAATCTCCATTGCAGTTCATTAAATTTAACATCTCCTGGTTTATAATTATCCGATGCACGAAGTGTCATTTCTTTTGTTCCACCACCTGCCGGAATAATTCCAACACCAACTTCAACTAAACCAATGTATGTTTCTGCTGAAGCTTCCACTCTATCAGCGTGAAGACATACTTCGCATCCTCCGCCGAGTGTTAATCCATGAGGGGCTACCACAACAGGCACAGAAGAATATCTAATATGCATTGTTGTATTTTGAAATGTTCTTACCGCAAAATCTATTTCATCATATTCCTGCTCTGTTGCAAGCATAAACATCATTGCAAGATTTGCACCTGCTGAAAAGTGCTGCCCGTCATTACCAATTACTAATCCTCTATAATCTTTCTCGGCAATTTCAATTGATTTATTTATTCCTTCCAGTACTTCACTACCGATTGAATTCATTTTGGTTTTGAATTCCAGGTTTACAATTCCATCACCAATATCGTGCAAAACTGTTCCTGTATTTTTCCATACAGGCTTGTTAGTGCTGTAATTATCAAGAATAATAAAATCTTTGATGCCTGCTATTTCTTTATAAGAATTTGAATTTATATCGTAATATTCTTTTTTGCAGTCGTGTATGCTGTAAAAAGAGTTCACTCCACTTTCCAGCATATCGTAAATCCATTGAGCAGGTTTCATTCCTGCCTCTTCCATTTTTTTAACTGTTTTTTCAACGCCTAACGCATCCCAAGTTTCAAATGGTCCTATTTCCCATCCAAAACCGGCTTTCATTCCATCGTCAATTTTATAAAACTCATCTGTTATTTCAGGAATACGATTTGAAGAATATTGAAAAACATAGAAATATAATTTCTGTAAAAATTCTCCGGCTTTATCTTTTGATGAAACAAGCATTTTAATTCTATCTTTTAAATCATCAACCGGTTTGGCTGCTGCAACCGATGCAAATTTTGGTTTTACAGACGGGCCGTATTCCCCCGTTTCAATGTTCATTTCAAGAATTTCTTTTTTCCCTTTTTCATCTTTTGTTTTTTTGTAAAATCCTTGTTTTGTTTTATCGCCCAGCCAATTATTTTTTATCATCTTATCAACAAAATCCGGTATCTTAAATAATTCTCTGGATTCATCTTTTGGGCAATCATTGTAAAGATTATTTGCTACGTGCACCAAGGTATCAATTCCAACAACATCTGCAGTTCTGAATGTTGCTGATTTAGGTTTACCTGTCAATGGTCCGGTTAATGAGTCAACTTCTTTAATCGTGAATCCCATTTCTTTCAACAATTTAAAAACAGCCATGATTGAAAAAACACCCACACGATTTGCAATAAACGCAGGTGTGTCTTTGCAGAGGACAGTTGTCTTACCAAGGAAGAGGTCACCGTAGTGCATTAAGAAATCAACAACTGTTGGGTCTGTTTTGGGTGTAGGAATAATTTCCAATAGCTGTAAATATCTAGGTGGATTAAAAAAGTGAGTACCGCAAAAATGTTTTTGGAAATCTTCGCTTCTACCCTCTAACATTTTGTGAATAGGAATACCCGATGTGTTGGATGTTATTAAAGTTCCTTCCTTTCTGTATTTTTCAACTTTTTCAAAAACCGTTTTTTTGATATCTAAATTTTCAATTACAACTTCAATTGTCCAATCAACTTCAGCAAGCCAGTTCATATTGTCTTCAAAGTTCCCCGTTGTTACAAGTGATGCAACTTTATTATTATAAACAGGAGATGGTTTAGCTTTTAGAATGTTTTTGAAATTTTCATTAACAATTCTGTTGCGGACTGAAGGATCGTCTAAAGTAAGTCCTTTTTGCTTTTCTTTGTCATTTAATTCTCTTGGTGCTATGTCCAATAAAAATACTTTACAACCAATGTTGGCAAAATGTAATGCTATTCTTGAGCCCATCACACCTGAACCAAGGACTGCTATTTTATTTATTTTTCTTTTCATAATATTTTCTTTATTTGTTATTTATATCAGATAAATTATTTCTGTAAATTTTTTCAATTTCATTTTTATATCTTTCTTTTATCACGTTTCTTTTAACTTTCAAAGTAGGGGTCAATTCACCTGTTTCAACTGACCAAGGATCGTTAACAAGTATGATCTTTTTAACTTGCTGAATGTGACCGAATATTTTATTGTACTTATTAATTTCTTTCATAATTCTTTCTCTGACTATTTCAGAAGTAATCATTTCTTTTTTGGAATTAAATTTTAGTTTTTTCCCTTTGCACCATCTTTTTAAGAATTCAAATTCAGGTAAAATTATTGCTGCAACAAATTTTTCATTTTCTCCAATTACCATTATGTGCTCAATAAAAAATGACTCTTTCATTTTATTTTCAATTGGGTTAGGAGCTACAAATTTACCGCCACTGGTCTTAAATATTTCTTTTAGTCTTCCTGTTATTTTCAAAAATTTATCTTCAACAAATTCACCAGTATCTCCCGTATGAAACCAACCTTCGCTATCAATTGCTTTCTCTGTTTCTTCCGGTTTATTATAATACCCATTTGTTACATTTGGACCTTTAGCAAGTATCTCTTTGTTTTCACCAATTTTTAATTCAACTTCAGGTATAGCGGGTCCGACAGTGCCTAAATTATATTCACCTTTTTCAAATCTGTTGCTTGTTAAAACCGGAGATGTCTCGGTCAATCCATATCCTTGAATAATTTGAATTCCGGCAGCTGTAAAAATTCTTGCGAGTTTTGGTTGCAAAGTTGCAGAGCCGGAAATAATTGCTTTTATTTCACCGCCCAGAGCTTCTTTCCATTTTTTAAAAACAAGTTTTCTTGCAAAATATAACTTGAAATTATAAAACCAATTATTATATCCTTTAGGATCAAAATTATCAGCCAGATTTACTGCCCAACCAAATATCGCTTTTTTTGGCAGGCTAAGTTCGTGCCCTTTTGTAATTATCTTTTCATAAATTTTTTCCAGCAATCTTGGAACTGTAATAAAGTAACGTGGTTTTACTTCTAAAATATTTTGAGGAAGTGTATCTAAATTTTGAGGATAATTTATTGATCTGGATAGATAGATATAAAAATAAACTGCAGTCCTTTCAAAAATATGACAGAGCGGTAAAAAACTGATTGTTCTGCAGAAATTATCAGCAGGCATTATTTCTGCAAGTGACAGAACATTACTAATTATATTATAATGTGTAAGTCTTACTCCCTTTGGCTCGCCTGTAGTACCGGATGTATAAATTATAGTTGCCAGATCATCTTTATCAATTTTTCCTAAAAGATCATTTAATTTTTCTCTGTATTTTTCATCGGCTAAATTTATTAAGTCCTGCCAACTCTCAACATTTTTTGTTTCATCAAAAGTATAGATCTTTTCTAATTTTCTTTCGAGTTTTTTTTCTACATTTTTTACTTTTTTATATAATTCTTTATTCTCAACAAATACTATTTTTATATCAGCATCATTGAATATATATTTATAATTATCTTCACTCGTGTTGGGATAAAATGGAACGTTAATTGCTCCTATTTGAAGAATACCCAGATCAACAAAATTCCATTCAACTCTGTTATGAGAAATTATTCCAATTTTATCACCGGGATTTACCCCTAAGCTGAGTAACCCTAAACTTATTTTATCAATAATATCTTTTGCTTCTTGAGTGGAAAAACTTCTCCAACGGCCTGTTGCTTTATCACTAAACGAGTTCACCAAAGGATTATCAGCCAACTGAAATGGGATTAGGTCGGTAATTCTATCTTTTTTTAGTTTTGAATGAAACATATTTCTCAAAATATTATTAGGAATTAAAATAAATACTTATTATTATATATGCAAGCGAATTTTCGCTATTGATGGATTTCTGCATATTTTTTTTGAACTGGATATCTTTTTATTTATATTGATTTACACACTTTTTTAAGTATTTTTAAATGCAGCTAAGTAATACTAACATAAAATTAATTTTCGGCCTAAAGTTAAAACAGCTAAGAATACTCAATAAATTATCAATTTCTCAACTGGCAAAGAAAAGTGGAATATCAATTTCGTATTTAAATGAAATTGAGAACGGAAAAAAATATCCAAAATCGGATAAAATAGCTGCCCTTTCTTCTGCGCTAAATGTAACTTACGATAATTTAGTTTCTTTAAAACTGACAAAAAAATTAAAACCTATTGCTGACCTGCTGGAGTCTAATATTTTAGAACAGCTCCCACTGGACCATTACGGCATTGATCTAAACAAACTTGTTATGCTGCTTTCCAATGCTTCTTTACCATTAAGTGCATTAGTTTCTACCTTGGTGGAGCTTGCTAAAAATTCAGAAATGAGTGAACAGAACTTTAGCAGAACTGCACTGAGAACATATAAAGAATTTAATGAAAATTATTTTGAGGAATTAGAAATTAGTTCAGATAAATTTATTTCTGAATTTATTAACGATTATTCTATTCCATTAAAAAGTACTGTATTAGAAAATATTTTAATAAACAATTTTAATTATGCTATTGATAACAAGACCTTAAACGCATATCCTGAATTATCTGAGATAAGATCAATTGTTGTTCCCAGTGATAAGAATAAACTTTTGCTGAATAAAAATTTGTCAGAAGCTCAAAAAACTTTTACACTTGGCAAAGAATTAGGATATAATTATTTAGAAATTAAAGATAGAAATCTTGCCTATTCCCAAATGAAAGTAGATTCATTCGACCAGCTTTTAAATAATTTCAAAGTATCATATTTTTCTTCCACACTGATGATGAATAGAGATTTGTTTTCACAGGACATTCAGAAATTTTTTAAACTTCAAAAGTGGGCCCCACAATCATTTCTAGCAATTTTAGATAAATATAATATTACTCCTGAAATGGCATTCCAAAGAATTTCTTCTTTAGCATCCAAATTTTTTAATCTAAATAGCATGTTCTATCTCAGATTCAATACTACGAATGATGACCGTGAATACAGCCTTATAAAAGAATTAAGGCTAAACTTAACTGAAAATCCGGGAGGTTATGCAACAGATGAACATTATTGCAGAAGATGGGTTTCTCTAAATGTATTAAAACAAGCTAAAAATTATGGTAATAAAAATAACAGTAAAAAATTATTCATTGATGCTCAAATTTCTGAATTTGTTGTTTCTAAAAACAAATATTTTTGCATCTCAGTAGGAAATAGTAATGCACCAATAAATAAAAACTATTCAAGTGTAACTTTAGGTTTCTTATTGAATGATAATTTTAAAAAACAAATTTCTTTTTGGAACGATCCAGCAATAAAGACTAAAGAAGTAAATGACACTTGTGAAAGATGTGCAATTGAAGATTGTAAAGAAAGAGCTATAAATCCAATAAGAGCTGATGAATACACAAAAAATGAAAATATACGAAACACAATTTCTGAAATTATTAAGAATATAAATGAAGATAATTTAAGTAATTAGCTTTTTTTAGTTTCAATTAGTTTTTTTCACCTCCTTTTTAAAATAATAGTCATATAAAAAGTAAATTGTATAAATTAAATTTTAATTTTATGAGATTAACTTGTCAAAAATAATAATCGGAATACATGGCTTAGGCAACCAACCTGCAAAGGAACTATTAAAGCAGTGGTGGATTTCATCGATTGATGAAGGACTTGAAAAGATCGGCATCAAAGGGAAAAAATATAATTTCGAATTAGTGTACTGGGCTGATGCACTTCATACAAAACCTTTAGATATAAATATTACAAATGAAGAAGATGAACTATACTTACAAGAGAGATATCATCCGGCTAAGGATAACCATGAAAAAACAGAAAAACCTTTAAAGGAGAAAGCACTTAATTACATTAAGAAACAACTTGATAATTTTTTATTCAATGAAAAATTACATTTAAATTTCCCATCATTTACTGATATTCTCGTCAAGCACTTTTTTAAAGATATGAAAATTTATTTTACACAGATATGTTCAGAAGAAAATAAAGCAGATTGTCTGGCAAAAGATGTAATAAGAGAAAAATTAAAGGATGTCCTATTAAAATATAAAAATGATAAAATAATGATCATTGCTCATTCAATGGGATCAATAATTACTTATGATGTACTTTTAAGAAATAAAGAAATTAAAACTGATTATTTAATCTCTGAAGGTTCTCCAATTGCAGTACCTTATATATTCGGACAAATGAAATATAGTCTCGAAGATATTTTACCGAATATTGAAAAATTACCAACACCAGATAATATAACAAAAGCCTGGTATAACCTTTATGATACTGAAGATAAATTAGCACAATATTCAATATTACCAGAACTATTTGAACCAAACAAACTTAACATTTCTCCAATTTCAGAAGCAGTAAAAAATGATTATGAAAATGAAGGAGTTGAGAATCCTCATAAAATTTATGGATATCTTCGCTCAAAAAGGAATGCACAATTAATAAACGAATTTTTAACAAAAGATAAAAATAAAATCATCCTCTGGTTTCAGGATAAAATTGGCAAGTATTTTAAAAAGTGATCGCGCTACGCAAAAACTTCTTCTATAATTTTCAAAGATTTATTCAGATCTTCATCCGAAATATCAAGATGAGTAATTGCTCTAAGTGATCCAACTCTTCCAACAGATAACAACAATCCTTTTTCTTTGCATTTTAATAGAGCATCATCTACTGAAAGTTTAAGTGTTTCAAAAATAACAATATTTGTCTGAACACTTTTCAAATCAACTTTTAAATTTGAAATTTTATTAATTGTTTCTGCAAGCAATGTTGCTTTTTGATGATCTTCTTTTAATCTATCTCTGTTGTTTTCCAAAGCATACAATCCTGCAGCAGCAATAATACCGGCTTGCCTCATACCTCCACCGAATGATTTTCTAACTCTAAATGCTTCTGTTATAAATTCCTTACTTCCTGCAATAATAGAACCCACAGGAGCTCCAAGTCCCTTTGATAAACAGCACGAGATACTATCAAAATGTGAAGCATAGACTGCAACAGAAATATTTGTCTCAACTGAAGCATTCCAAATTCTCGCACCGTCTAAATGTGTTTTTAATCCGTATTGATCTGCAAGTTTTTTAAGAGCTATAATATTATCAATTGGATGAATAGTTCCACCGGCACGATTGTGAGTATTTTCAACTTCAATCACCTTTGTTCTTGGCATGTAATAAGCACTCTTGGGTCTGATATAAGGTTCAATCTGTTCTGGAGTAAAAACACCCTGTGTCCCATTTATTGGTAAAAGTTGTATGCCACTTAAAGCTGCAGGTGAACCGGATTCATAATTAAATATATGCGAATCACTTTCACAAATTACTTCGTCAGCTGGTTGTGTATGCACATTTAAACATATTTGATTACCCATTACACCGCTTGCCACAAAAAGTGCCGCTTCTTTGCCCAATAATTCAGCAGCGTATTTCTCCAATTTATTTACAGTAGGATCTTCCTTAAAAACATCATCGCCAACTTCTGCTTCATACATTGCCTTACGCATTTGCGGTGAAGGTTTTGTAACTGTATCACTTCGTAGATCAATATATTTCATAACTATTTTTTTCTCCAAATAAATTTTCTAATTATCACAATTAAAATAACTGATAATGAAATAAATACTGAAAAGATTGGAATTAAATACGGATGTTTTGTATAAAATGTGATTTCATTTTCTAACATTACATTTCCAACCAAAACATCTTTAGTAAATAATTTAGTTTCTGCTACTGTTGTCCCTAGCGGATCAATTATACAACTGATACCTCCGTTTGCTGCCCTTACAACTGATCGCCTATTTTCAATTGCTCTTAATACTGCAATTTCTTTATGTTGATATGGTCCGCTTGATTTGCCGTACCAACTGTCATTTGTAACTACAGTAATTAACTCAGCACCTTTATTAACAAATAATGTAACAAAAATTGGATAAACAGATTCGTAGCAAACCAAACTGCTTATTTTCACAGAATCTGTATTTGTTACAGATGTTGAATCATTTTCTATATTATTTGAGAAAGTAAATAGTGTTGTATCTTGCCCAACATTCCATCCGCTTAATCCAACACCCCAGCTAAAAAGGTCTCCAAGGAAATTAAAAGTATTTACGAAAGGAACTCTTTCACCAAAAGGAACAAGTTTCATTTTTCCATAATGTTGAACCATTGTATTTTGATAAGAAAACCCTAACACACTATTGTAAGTAGCATATTTTGTATTTCCGTTATCTGTAACTTTTGCATCGATAGGTATAACATCATCTTTTGAAAAATATTTTACATTAGGCATTCCGGTAAGTAAAAATGTTTTTGTGTTAAGCAGAAATCTAGTTATTTCATATTTTGTTTTGAAATATCCCGGAGTATTTAAATAAACAGGTAATGCAGTTTCAGGCCAGATTAACAATTTTGCATAATTTTCTACTGCTTTTTTTGAAAGTGACAGATATTCATTTTTTAATTCTTCCAGTTTATCTTCTCTCCATTTTTCCCAAGGGTCTAAATTTGGTTGGATAATTCCGACTGTAATTTCTTTACCTGAATTATTGAATGTAGATATTCTGTAAACTCCATAAAAAATGGAAAAACTAAAAATCAGTATTACAATCAAAATATAAATTGAAATTTGTTTGGGATTTTTTTTATAATCTCTTATTGACAGATAAATAAAAATATTTATAAAGATTACCAAAATTGTAATTCCAAATGCACCAATTATATCAGCCGATTGTATAAATACTTTGAATTTAGAAAGTCCGGTTCCTAAAATGAGCCATGGGAAACTGATATCTGTGAGTGTATAGAAATATTCGTAAGTAAGCCAGAAAAACGGAATCAATATCAAAGCTATTTTTGAGTTTAAATATTTTTTTGCAAAATAATATAGAGTTGATGGAATTAAGAAAAGTAATGGGTTGAAAAATAATAGCACAACACCGGCAATCATTAAAAATGGATCTGTGCCTGTCTGCCAACTTCCCACCCAGTAAATTGTTATCAGACTAAAAACGAAAAAAGTTAGATAAGTTGCTTTATTTATTTCAGCTAACCCATCTCTTTTTTCAATTACAAAAAGATATGGGATTAATGCAACAAACATTAAAAGTTGAAATGGAAATGGGAAAGGCGGAAAAGAAAGTCCAAGTAAAATTCCGCTTGAAATTAAAAGTAACTTTTCCTTTTTCTTTTTCTTTTTTATTTTTTCTTCAGCAGATAAATTTTGTTTTTTCTTTAGACTAAACAATTTATTTTTTTAATCTTTTTTTCTGCACAAAATATTTAATTATAAAAAATAGAACAATTACTACTGTAATTGCAATAACAATATTGCTGTAAGTTGATAAATATTCGTCCACTAATTTAATATTATTACCAAAAATAATACCCAAATAAATAATTATTGCATTCCAGACTAATACACTTCCGGTTGCAAGTATAACTGTTTTTTTAACATCGAGTTCACTCAATCCAGCAAAAAAAGAAATTACTGAACGAGTGCCGGGTAAAAATCTGTTACCTAAAATTATAAAGTAACCATATTTATTGAACCATAACTCAGTATTCTCCAATGCTTCTTTGGAAATAAATTTAAATTTCCCTGCTTTAATTACTTTTTGATCTAGTTTAGAACCAATGAAAAATAAAGTCATAAATCCTAAAACACTTCCAAGAGAAGTAAGTAATAAAGTCGGTGCAAAGTGAATGGAATTTGCAGCAATCAAAGATCCGCCGACAACTACAACTAGATCACTGGGTGATGGCGGAAAAACATTTTCAATGAAAGCAAAAAAGAAAAGTGCACAATAAATCCAAAAAGGTGAAAGATCGGAAATAAAGGAAAGAATTTGTTCGATCATTTTATATTTCTTTCTTTAATAATACAACAGCTGAAGAAGCTATTCCTTCTCCCCTTCCTGTAAAGCCAAGTTTTTCTGAGGTTGTTGCTTTTACAGATATTTGTTCTAAATTTATGTCTAATGCATTACTAATATTTTTCCTTATCTGTAAAATATAATCTGTGACTTTTGGTTTTTCTAAAATTAAAATAGAATCAATATTTGATATACAATATGTTTTTTCTTTTACCAATTCATATGCTTTTTTTAACAAAAAGATACTATCTGCATCTTTAAATTTTTCATCGGTATCAGGAAAATGTTTTCCTAAGTCGCCTAGAGCCATGGCACCTAAAATTGCATCGGTTATTGCGTGTAGTAAAACATCCGCATCGGAATGTCCGAGCAGACCTTTTTCAAAAGGAATTTCTACTCCACCTAAAATTAATTTCCTGTTATCAGCAAAGGCGTGAACGTCATAACCGTTTCCTATCTTAAAATCATTCATAGTCTTATTTCAAAATTATTAAATTCATTTTTTATTTTATCCCACATAATATTACAGTTTTTAACATAAGCATGCGAAGGACCTATTTTAATTCTATTAAAGAGATCCTCTATTAGAGCAATATTACCTTCAACAACTGTAAGTACTTCACCGGTAGCTAAATTTTTTACAAAACCTTTCAAACCAATTTCTTTGGCGTTTTTGTAAACAAAATATCTGAATCCAACACCTTGAACCAAACCGTTTGCAATTATTTCAGCACGCTTAAGCTCCATATTAAATTGTTGATTTTCTGTTTCCCAATATTTCAGTTACAAGTAAACCTGTAAAAATTAATGCACACCCAATATAGCCAAAACTTGAAATTCTTTCACTTAAAATTATAAATGCAAATAGAGCTGCAAGTGGTGCTTCAAAAGAAAAAATAATACCTGCTTTAGTAGGTGTTACTGTTTTTTGATATTTAGTCTGAAGAAATGTAGTAATAATAGTTGCAAATATTGAAGTATAGATAAGAGCAAACAATAATTGTTTATTTAATGTTAGAATAATTTTTTCAATACCAATTGTTGAAAATAACAAAGCACAAACAATAGCAAAAATTGCTGTAAAGAATATCTGCATATAAAAAAGAGGCATATTATCATGCTTTTTTGTAACAACGTCAAGGTAAACTAAATATAGTGCAAATGAAATTGCACACAATAATGTAAAAAAGTCACCAATATTAAAACCGCCACCAAGTTCTTTAAATATATTTAAAAATGATTCACCTTTTGATGATAGGAAAGTCAAACCAAATAAGATGATAATAATACCAAATATATTCTCTTTGGTTGGTACTTTTTTTTCAATCAAATATTGAAAAATTGGTGTAAATAAAATAAAAGTGCCTGTTATAAAGCCTGATTTAGTTGCAGAAGTGTATTTCAATCCTATCGTTTGAGTAGCAAAACCGACAAAGAAAAAAAAACTTAATAACAATCCGCTTAATAATAATTTTTTACTAATATTATTAAATGTTTTTATTATTAAAGGTGAAAGTATTAGAGCAGCTATCGAAAATC
>Ga0210044_10008884_pt1 | contig 12409 bp, 8 predicted proteins | sample CryGey13umfilter_2_FD_183959 | JGI IMG/M metagenome (GOLD analysis project Ga0210044, IMG submission 183959) | Groundwater microbial communities from aquifer in Utah, USA - Crystal Geyser 4/9/14 3 um filter (SPAdes) (version 2) | ecosystem: Environmental > Aquatic > Deep subsurface > Groundwater... | reverse complement strand
TCTTTAGATAACAATTTTCTTGCCGGAGCTGAATTAGAATTCTTAGCCTCAATAAATGATTTAGCTGTATTTAATGATGAGGCGCATCATATACACGAAAACAAAACTTACGGTGAAATAAAAGAAGTTGAGTGGCAAAAAAGCTTGAATTATATCTCACAACCAAAAGGAACTAAGTTTATTCAAATAGATTTTTCTGCTACACCTTACGATGTTACCGGAAGCGGACAGAAAAGGACAAAACATTATTTCCCCCATACTATTATTAATTTTGATCTTGCTTCTGCAATAAGAAACGGTTTGGTAAAAACAATTGCACTTGATAAGAGAAAAGAAATTACTGCAATGGAATTGGACTTCAAAGCAGAGCGTGAAGGAAATAAACCGGTTAGTCTTTCTGAAGGACAGCGGGTAATGTTAAGAGCCGGTTTAACAAAGTTAAAACTGCTGGAAAGTGAATTCATAAAAATAAAAGCTGAAAAACATCCAAAGATGTTTGTGATTTGTGAAGACACGAGCGTTTCACCTTTGGTAACGCAATTTTTACTTCAAGAAGGACTTGGCGAAGAAGATGTAATGCAAATTGATTCGGATCGTAAAGGAAATATCCCGGCAAAAGAATGGTTTCAAATAAAGCAAAGGTTATTTAATGTAGATAAACATATACAACCGAAAGTAATTGTTTCCGTTCTGATGTTAAGAGAAGGATTTGATGTAAATAATATTTGCGTGATTGTTCCATTGCGTTCAGCACAAGCTCCAATACTATTAGAGCAAACGATTGGACGCGGATTAAGATTAATGTGGCGTGAGCCGGAATTTCAGGATAGCAAAGATGAAAACAGAAGAAAATTACTTACTGAGAAGAAAGAGCCGGATAACTTGATGGACATACTCCATATAGTAGAGCATCCAAAGTTTGTTGAATTCTATGATGAGTTGATGAAGGAAAATCTGGCTGGAACAATAGAAGGAACAGGAGGCGGAGTTACCGGCGATATAATTACTGTTGGATTAAAAGATGATTATAAAAAATATGATTTGTATTGGCCGACAATTGTGAGAGATAGCGAAGAAGAGTTAAAGGAAGTCTTGCTAGATGTTGAAAAGATAATACCGTTTACCACATATCGCATAGAGCAGTTAGAAAAGTTTATTAACCGTGAAGGAGATGTTTTCTTTTCTGAAGAAATGACAGTTAAGACAAGATTTGGCGAATATATTGTTAAGGGCGATTTGTTTGATGCTAAAAGCTATAACGAATATCTTTCCAAAGTTGTAAATGTGATTACGAATGCAGTTGTAAATATTGGATTACGAAAGCAAAAAGCGTTTCCATTTTTACAAGTGAACAAAGCAGAATTAGTAAGGGCGATTGATATTTTTATTAGGCATAAGCTGTTTTCTCAGGATTTTGATCCATTGGTGAATAATAATTGGAAGTTACTTTTGATTGCTAAATCAGGCATCATAGACCACATGATGAAAGAACTTGGTGAGGCAATATATAACGCACAACAAAATATTACTGCTACCGAAGCTGTAGTAATTAAAAACTATTTCTCTGAAGTAGAAATGTTAAGAATGAGAGAGAAATATTGTTTGCCGTTGGTGAAAACAATTTATAAAGCAATCGCATATCCATCCAATAAAGGTGGATTGGAAAAAACATTTATGGAGTTTGTTGATTTACAAGCTGATGTTCTCGCATTTATTAAGATAAACGAATACTACCATGATTTTGCTAAGATATTTTACGTTAGAGAAGATGGATTGTTAGCATTTTATTCCCCGGATTTTTTAGTTAAAACCACAAGTGGAATTTACATTGTGGAAACAAAAGCGCAATCGAATTTAACTCAAGGCAATGTTAAACAGAAACAAAAAGCAACAATCGATTTGGTTGAGAGAATTAACAAGCTTGAAGCTAATAATAGAATGGATGATATCTGGAGTTATGTGTTACTTGGTGAGAATACATTTAATATTTTTAAAGATAAGGGTGCAAATGCGGTAGAAATATTTGAATATTGTAAGATATTAAAAAACGAGTTATTCGGTGTATTATTTTAACTAATGCAGTATAAATTTAAAATAATTTAATAGATTATTGACAGAAGAAAAATTAAGGGCATTAGAAAAATTAAGTTCGCCTGCCGGAAAGACTGACATATAGTTTTTTAAAGAGTAAAATCACTCTTCTAACAGTATCTTCATCGGCTGTTCGAGTGCTTCACAAATCCATCTTAAAAATCTTGCAGCATCAGCACCGTCAATAATTCTGTGATCGTATGAAAGAGAAAGGGGAAGCATCAATTTTGGTTTAAAAGATTTATCAATGTAAACCGGTTCAAAACTACCACGGGAAACACCGAGTATTGCTACTTCGGGTGAATTTACGATTGGTGTAAATGAAGTTCCGCCAATTCCGCCGAGATTTGTTATTGTTATACATGCACCCTGTAATTCATCCAATCCGATTTTTCTGGTTCTTGCTTTTTTTGCAAGTTCACCCATTTCTACAGATAATCTTGTTAAATCTTTAGTGTCTGTGTTTTTCAAAACCGGAACTATCAATCCGTTTTCCGTATCAATAGCAATTCCGATATTGAAGTATTTTTTATAAATAATTTCCTGTTTATCCATATCAATACTGCAATTAAAAGTAGGGAAAATTTTTAATGCCGATGTAATTACCTTTATTAATATCGAAGTTACAGTTAATTTTCCACCGGTCTTCTCTACTTTTGGATTTAATAATTTCCTTTGTTTTTCCAATTCTGTTATATCAGCTTTATCAAATTGTGTTACATGGGGAATGTTTGACCATGCATAACTTAAATGTGTTGCAGTAACTTTACGAATCTTGTTCATAGAAACATTTTCAATGCTTCCGTATTTAGAAAAGTCTGGCAATTTCTCTTGTAAAATATTTGAAGAACCTGAAGATGATTTATTTAAGTTAAGAGCTTTAACATAAGCTTTAACATTGTCCATCGAAATTCTTCCGGCAGTTCCAGTTCCTTTAACTTTATTAATATCTATGCCAAGTTCTCTGGCTAATCTTCTAACTGATGGTGCTGCAGGTGCGGCACCTTTGGTAATGGGGGGTTGATGATCATCAAATTCACCTAAATTACTACTTTCTATTTCACCCTTGTATGGGTCAATTTTAATTTCTTCCGGTTTGGAGGCTACAGCTGTAGATTCTTTTTTATCTTTTACAATTTCTTTTTTAAAACTATCTGATGTGTTTATCTTAAAGATAACATCACCGACTTTTGGTTTTTCACCTTTTTTAACAAGAACTTTTTCTATAATTCCGTTTACAGTTGAAGGAACTTCGATGGTTGCTTTATCGGTTTCAATTTCCAATAAAGATTGATCTACAGTAACACTGTCACCTTCTTTTACAAGAACTGAAAGTATGTCTGCAAAATCAATATTCTCTCCAAGCTCGGGTAAAGTATAATCAATGGTTTTTTGTTTGGATGATTTTATTTCTTCTGTTTTCTTTTTATCTGCTTCGGTTGGTTCAGAAGTATTAATTTCTTTTTTTATGGCAGGTTCATCTTGTTTGCTTTTTTTTGTGTCAGTTTCTGTTGATGCATCTTCATCATCTACTATTAATATTGTCTGACCAACTTTTACATTATCTCCGGCTTTAACAGATATTTTTGTAACTATACCTGAAATATTAGTCGGAACTTCTATTGTAGCTTTATCGGTTTCAATTTCTATAATTGATTGATCTAAAGTTATTTTATCTCCTTCAGAAACCAGAACAGTTAAAACATCAGCTGATTCTATATTTTCTCCGAGTTCCGGTAATTTAAATTCTTTACTCATAATAGACCTAAAGTTTGACAGATTGAATTCATCAAGATTTCATTGGGTTTAATTTATTTGATTTAATTCCTAAATCTTTAACCGCTTTTGTAAGCTGTGCTTTAGTGATTTTTTTATCGTCAGCTAGTACGGATAAAGTTGCAAACACAATGTGTTTTGCATCTACTTCAAAAAAATCTCTAAGACTTTCTCTTGCTTCACTTCTTCCAAATCCGTCTGTACCTAAAGTATAAAGTTTTTTTGGAAACCATTTTGCAACGGAGTCAGGTACAGCTTTAACATAATCAGATGCCGCAATAAAAACACCACTTTCTTTTTCAAGGATCTTTTCTATATAAGAGACTTTCTTTGTTTTATCTGTGCTTAACATATTATCTCTTTCAACATTTAGAGCATCGTTTCTTAATTCTTTATAACTTGTAACACTCCAAATATCCGCAGCAACTTTATATTTTTTCTCTAAAATATCTGCAGCTATTATTACTTCATTAAGTATGGTTCCGCTGCCAAACAAATTTGCTTTTAGTTTTGATTTACTTTTGCTTGCACTAAATTTATACATTCCTTTGATTATACCTTCTTTAGCTCCTTTTGGCATTTCCGGCATAGGATAATTTTCATTCATAACAGTTATATAATAAAAAACTTTTTCTTGTTCCTCATACATTCTTCTAATCCCATCTTTAATTATAACTGCTATTTCATAAGCAAAAGCAGGATCGTAAGCTACAAGATTTGGTATAGTCAATGCAAGTAAATGACTGTTACCGTCTTGATGCTGAAGACCTTCACCGGCTAAAGTAGTTCTGCCAGCAGTTCCACCAATTAAAAATCCTTTACAGCTCATATCACCGGCTGCCCAGGCCAGATCACCTACTCTCTGCAAACCGAACATTGAATAATAAACAAAGAATGGAATCATATTAATTCCATGTGTAGAGTAAGCAGTTCCGGCTGCAATAAAAGAAGACATTGAACCTGCTTCGGTGATCCCTTCTTCTAGAATTTGTCCATTAGTAGCTTCTTTATAATACAATAAACTATCTCTATCAACTGGTTCATAAACCTGACCTGCATGTGAATAAATTCCAATTTGTCTGAACAATGCCTCCATACCAAATGTTCGTGCTTCATCAGGTACAATTGGAACAATTAACTTACCAAGTTCTTTATCTTTTAATAGCTTAGCTAGTATTCTTACAAAAGCCATTGTTGAAGAAGCTTCTCTGCCTTCTGTGCCTTTATAAAATTCTTCAAATAAATCATCGGGTGGTGTTTTTAATGGTTTTAAATTTGGTTTTCTTGATGGAACAAATCCGCCAAGTTTTTTTCGTCTTTCTTTTAAGTATTTAATTTCTTGACTGTCTTCTTCGGGTTTATAAAACGGTGCGTTAGCAATGTCATCATCAGAAATTGGAATACCAAATCTTGTTCTGAATTCTTTTAATTCATCTTCATTTAATTTTTTCTGTTGGTGTGTAATGTTTTTACCTTCGCCGGCTTCACCAAGACCATAACCCTTTATTGTTTTAGCTAAAATAACAGTTGGGCAACCCTTATTATTTACTGCTGATTGATACGCTGCAAATACTTTTTCAGGATCATGTCCGCCGCGTTTTAATTTATTTAATTGTTCGTCTGTTAGATCTTCAACAAGTGCTTTTAATTTTTCATTAACACCAAAAAAGTGATTTCTTATATAACTACCGTGTTCAACAGAATATTTTTGATATTGTCCGTCAACAACTTCTCCCATTCTGTGTACTAATTTTCCTTCCTTGTCTTTTTCTAATAGCGGATCCCATTCTCCTCCCCAAATAACTTTTATAACATTCCAGCCGGCTCCTCTGAATATTGCTTCAAGCTCTTGAATTATTTTTCCGTTTCCTCTAACTGGACCATCTAATCTTTGAAGATTACAATTAATTACAAAAATTAAATTATCCAGTTTTTCTCTTGAGGCAAGAGTAATAGCGCCTAAAGCTTCAGGTTCATCTGTTTCCCCATCACCAAGAAAAGCCCAAACCTTGCTGTCTTTATTTTCTTTTAATCCTCTGTCCTCTAAATATCTGTTAAATCTTGCTTGATAAATTGCCATAATTGGACCGAGCCCCATTGAAACAGTTGGAAATTCCCAGAAGTTTGGCATAAGCCAAGGGTGTGGATAAGAAGTAAGTCCACCGCCTTTTTTTAATTCTCTTCTAAAATTTGTTAATTGATCTTTCGATATTCTTCCTTCCAAAAATGCTCTTGCATAAATACCCGGTGAAGCATGTCCTTGAAAGTAAATCTGATCACCATCATAATTTTCACCTTTACCTTTAAAGAAATGATTAAAAGCAATTTCATACAAAGTTGCTGCGGAAGCATATGTTGAAATATGCCCGCCTATCCCGCTTGATGTTTTATTAGCTTTAACTACCATTGCCATTGCATTCCAACGGATAATACTTTTTATTCTTCTCTCGATTTCTCTGTTGCCGGGAAAGTGGGGTTGATTTTTTCTAGAGATAGTGTTTATGTAAGGTGTGTTGGCTGAAAATGGAATTGTTACACCGGCTTTTTGAGCGCGAATTTGTAAATCTTGGAGTAACTCACGAACTCTTTCGTGACCACCATGTTCTAAAACATAATCTAGTGAATAAAGCCATTCACGAGTTTCAAGTTCATTAGTTCCTAAATCTTTTTCATTATCATTCATTTTTATCAAATCCTTAAATAAAATATTTATCAGTTATAAAAATCTATTATTAATATAATCATTTTTTTTAGGGCTTTAACCGGTAAGTTTTATATAAATATAAAAGGTAAATTTATAAATTTAGGTCAGAAAACTCAAGAATTTTAATCTCATAAATGTAAGTAAATTTACAGTTTAATTTTAATTATTCCTTAGTTTTTTTAATAGATTCCCAAATAATTAAGGTCCAACCAAACAATAAGCTAATACCTCCAAATGGAGTGATTATTGCAAATGTTGTGTTATTTGTAATAGCATAAATATATAGCGAAAATGAAAACAAAAACACACCGATTGATAAAAAAAATCCGGCTCTAAAGTATTTAACTTTTCCTGTCATTCCAATTATATAAATCACTACTGTATGAATTAAATTATAATAAGTAGCGGTTTTAAATATTTCAATCATTTCAACAGAAAGTGTGTCTTTTAGTGCATGAGCACCAAATGCACCAAGTGCTACTCCTAAAAATCCATAAATGGCAGCAATTGTAATAAATATATTTTTTTTCATTGAATTCCCTGTACATTAAATAAGTTTATCTAAGATAAAAATTTACAATATTTATTAATAAGTCATGTTACGCAAAATCTGTTTTTGACTTGCCACGCCCTTTGGGGCGTGGATTAAAAAGACCTCAAAATTCTGGACTTTAGTCAAAAAAAAACAAAACAATTTGGGCTAAAGCCCGGTTTTCGTAGTGTTTTCTTGCCACGACTCAAAGGGCGTGGCAATTCACAAATCATATTGCGTAACATCAGTTAATAAGTATTATATCATATTATTATTTTTATGTGTTTATAATAAACCCAGATTTTCCATTGGAAGATCTGCCCTCTGGGCCGACAATTTGTAAGTAAATAAAGATCATATACTTAGTTATATAAAAATCTCGGAATTCGTTATTTGAGTAATATGTTTTTCTTACAAATTGTCGGGGTTAACCCCGCTATATAAAATGTTTTATAAAAACATTTTATGAGCGGCCTTCGGCAAAAAATTCATTTCCAATGAATTTTTTGGGATAAATATTACTTGGTTTTAGAGTTTTAAAAAATTGAAATGAAATCTAAAAATCTTTTGTTTAAATAATAAGATTAAGTCCTTTTACTTTCCTTTTTGCAATAATCTGTTTTTCACATTTTATAATAAAAAACCACCTGTCTAAAAATAAATTTTCTTAAATTTAAGTTTAATTAAAAATTTTTGAGGTGAAAATGAAAAATTTGCAAAAATATATACTACCCCTGCTAATAGTGGTAGTAATCGGGATGGTGTATTTGTTTTATTTTAAGACAGACAACAAACTTGGATCATTCTCAGCTTTTGATACAAACAATAGTGCGGTTAAAGACATAAAAGTTAAAGTTCTTATAGAAAGAGGAATTAGCAATAACTCCTTTTATGTTTCTGATAATGATGGTACAATTGTTTTAGTGCAGGCAGATAAAATTCCTGATGGAATAAACAATTCAAATACAGTAATATTAAGGGGACACTTAAATAAAGAATCATTCCATGCACATGATGTACTGTTAAATTAAGTGTAATGAGTAAGTTTGAATTAGTTTCAAATTATAAACCAACCGGTGATCAGCCGAAAGCTATTGATGCTTTAGTCAATGGTTTAAATAAAGGTGAAAAACACCAAACACTTTTGGGAGTAACCGGCAGCGGAAAAACTTTTACTATTTCTAATGTAATAAAAGAAGTCAATAAACCTACGCTTGTTGTTTCACACAACAAGACGCTTGCCGCTCAATTATATTCTGAGTTTAAAAGTTTCTTTCCCAAAAATTCTTGCGAGTTTTTTATAAGTTATTATGATTACTATCAGCCTGAAGCTTATGTAGTTGCAAGCGATCTTTATATTGAAAAAGATTTTTCTATTAACGAAGAAATTGACAGACTAAGATTAAAAGCCACAACATCATTAATAGAAGGAAGAAGAGATGTAATTGTTGTTGCAAGCGTAAGCTGTATTTATGGTATTGGTGATCCTAAAGGTTATGCCAGTCAAATTATGTTTGTAAAAAAAGGCGACATAATTAATAGAAAGAAATTCCTCCGTCAATTAATTGATATTCATTTTATTAGAAATGATCTGGATTTCAGCAGAGGGTCATTTAGAGTTAGAGGAGATGTAATAGAAATAATTCCGGCATATCAATATGAGGAAGCTTTGCGAATTGAATTTTGGGATAATGAAATTGAAAAATTATCTATTATTGATTCTAAAACAGGCGAAGAACTTCGACAAGTTGAATCTTCTGCAATTTATCCGGCAAAATATTTTGTAACAGAAAAGCCAAAAGTACAAAAAGCAATAATAAGTATAGAAGAGGAGTTAAGAGAAAGACTAAAATATTTGCGAAATGAAGAAAAATATTTAGAAGCTCAAAGACTAGAGCAAAGAACTTTGTTTGATATTGAAATGATGAAAGAGATAGGTTATTGTTCCGGCATAGAAAATTATTCCAGGCATCTTGAAGAAAGACAACCTGGACAAAGACCATTTAATTTGATTGACTATTTCCCGGATGACTTTTTACTTGTAATTGATGAATCACATGTTTCAGTATCTCAAATAAAAGCAATGTATAACGGGGACAGATCTAGAAAAGAAACCTTGGTTGAACACGGTTTCAGACTTCCTTCTGCGCTCGATAACAGACCTATGAAATTTGAAGAGTTTGAGAAAATGGTTAATCAGGTAATTTATGTTAGTGCAACACCTGCTGATTATGAACTTGAACATTGCGGAGGCGTTGTTGTAGAACAAATAATAAGACCCACCGGATTGCTTGACCCTGCTATAGAAGTAAGACCTATAAAAGGACAAATTGACGATTTAATTGGTGAAATTAGAATCAGAGTTGAAAAAAGGGAAAGAATCCTTGTTACAACATTGACAAAAAAAATGTCAGAAGATCTTGCTGATTATTTGGATAAAATTGGAATATTAGTTCGATATATTCACAGTGATATTGATGCTCTTGAAAGAGTTGAAATATTAAGAGATCTTCGCATGGGTCAATTTGATGTGCTCGTTGGAGTAAATCTTTTAAGAGAAGGTTTGGATTTACCTGAAGTTTCTCTGGTTGCAATAATTGATGCTGATAAAGAAGGATTTTTAAGGAGTGAAAGATCTTTAATGCAGACTGCAGGGAGGACAGCAAGAAATGTTAACGGTATTGTAATAATGTATGCCGATAAGATTACAAATTCAATGAAGAAAACTATAGACGAAACTAACCGAAGAAGAGTGTTGCAAAAAAAATATAATGAAGAAAATAATATCACCCCAGAAACCATTTATAAAAGTATGGAAGAAATACTTTCCTCTACCTCTATTGCAGATATGAAAAAGAAAGAGAAGGTGGAAACTTATTCTTTTTCAAAAGTTGCAGAGCCTATTTTAAAATATATGGATGATGATCAGAAAAAAGATTTAATAGAACAACTAACACAGCAAATGAAAGAAGCAGCAAAAGATCTGGAATTTGAAAGAGCCGCAAGTCTAAGAGATGAAGTTGACAAACTTAAAAAAACATTAAAGAATTGAATTGCAAATGTAGATTAACGAATAATAATTTTAGAAGTACTTCATCATTCAAAATTAAATCATAATTCATAATTCAGATTGGTAGTTTCCTCAGCATAATCATCCGGTGTTTCACAAACCCTTACTTTTAATCCTGTTACATTTTTAGGAAGCGAAGCTTTACTAATTTCTTTAATTAAATATCTTGTTATGTTTTCAACTGTTGAATCAAAATCAACAATCATTTTTTTTGAATTTAATTTTTCCAAAAAATCTAAAACAAGATTGTCTTTTTTATTTACCATAAAAGAATGATCAAGTTTTTCAACAATAGGTTCTATAATTTCTTTAACTATATAATAGTCAATTATCATTCCGTTTTTGTCTAGCTCACCTTCAAATTCAACCATCATTTTATATGAATGTCCGTGTATGTTTTTGCATTTACCAAAATGATCGGGAAGTCTGTGTCCCATTTCCCATCTAAACTCTTTTGCTATTTTCATTAAACACCTTTTGTTTTAGGATCCCAAATATATTTATGTGCTTGTAATTGAAATCTAACTTTTAAATTATCATGTAAAATCCAGTTTACTAATTTTTCAGGTTTTAGTTCATTAAAAACATTTGAAAATAAAATTTCGTGTTTATCTATCATACTATATTTTTTTATAGTTTTTTTGCACCAATTATAATCTTCTTTATTTCCAACAACAAATTTTAACTCATCAGTATTTTTCAGGTAATCTAAATTTTCATATAAGTTTTTTTTCATCATTCCACTTGAAGGACATTTCAAATCCATAATTATTTTTACTCTTTTATCAACTTCTTTTATAGATAAACTTCCTCCTGTTTCAAGCAAAACTTCAAAACCATTTTCACAAAGTAGGTGAATCAATTCAAAAGATTCTTCCTGCATTAATGGCTCGCCGCCTGTAACTTCAACTAAATTGCAGTTATACTTTTTAACTTTTTTAATTATTTGCTCAATTGTCAGATCTTTACCTTCATAAAAAGCATATTCGGTATCGCAATAGGTACAGCGTAAATTACAGTAAGTTAATCGCACAAATACGCACGGAAGTCCGGAATATGTGCTTTCTCCCTGGACTGAATAATATATTTCATTAACCTTTAACACTTTCTTCCAAAATCATTTTAATATTTTAAAAAAGAGCCATAAATTTAGTCAAGTATAAATTGACATCAAACCTATAAATATATATATTTGTCCTCTATTTAATTAAAAAGGAAGGATTTTAATGGCGAATCATAAGTCTGCCAAAAAACGCATACGAACAAACGAAAGAAAAAGAGAAATAAATAAAGCAGCAATTTCTCAAATTAAAACTAATTTAAAGAGAACTTTTACCTCAACAGATAAAGCTGAAGTAGAAAAATTATATAAAGAAACAGTTTCTTTATTGGACAAAGGAAGCTTAAAAGGAATTTTGCATAAAAACAATGCTGCACGCAAAAAAGAAAGATTAACTAAACACTTGAATAGTTTATCAGCAGCTAAATAATTAAAAATTATTTTATTATAAAAAAAGCTCTCAAAATTTGAGAGCTTTTTTGTTTTAAAATAAAAAATGTTTTTAATATTGCCACGACCTTCAGGTCGTGGATAAATAAAAATTAAAAAAGGGTTCGGCTTTAGCCGCAATTATTAAAATTTACACTATCTCTTCAACTCCTTCTGCTTCCGGTAAATAAAATTTTACAGACGACCCTCTCTTTTTAATCTTTTTATTTATTAAAACACTATGAATAATTGTTGTATCATCAGCTATAGAGGAGCCATAAATATAACTCGTTCCTTTTATCAAAACATCCTTACCTATTTTGGTTGGTAAGTTCTCACTGCCTGTAATGTTAACGCGAGATTCTATTCTACAACCTGCACCAATTGTAACCATTCCTTTAATAATATTAGCATCATAAACCATAACATTGTTTCCAATTGTCATTTTTTGTTTTTCATATGTGGTTAAACTTACATTCGGATAAACAATTATATTTTTTCCAAACCGGATATTCCCACGAATATAAGCTCTTCTTTTAAATTCTAAATTGTAATTTAATTTAGCTCCTTTATCAATATGCACGCCCTTTCCAATTTTAATATCAAGCGGAATATTTTTTTTATCTAATTTTAATATCTGTTCAATTACAGAATCTTCAATATAAAAATCATCATTGTCTTCAATTTCAATTATGTCTTTGAGTTTTTCATATATTTTCTGTCTTGCAATATTCTCCATTTCCTTCA
>Ga0210044_10008882_pt1 | contig 12410 bp, 14 predicted proteins | sample CryGey13umfilter_2_FD_183959 | JGI IMG/M metagenome (GOLD analysis project Ga0210044, IMG submission 183959) | Groundwater microbial communities from aquifer in Utah, USA - Crystal Geyser 4/9/14 3 um filter (SPAdes) (version 2) | ecosystem: Environmental > Aquatic > Deep subsurface >... | reverse complement strand
AGTACCGCCCGGGCGACCTCGTCCTGCCCGACGACCTCCTCGACTTCACCCGGAACCGCCCCTCGACCTTCTACGAGGGGAAGGGGATCGGCTTCATCCGCCAAGCCCCGGTGTTCTGTGAGCCCCTACGAAGCGCCCTTCTCCGCGCCGCGAAGCGGCGCTACGCAGGGCGCGGAGTAGGGCGATTCCACCCCTCCGCCACCTACGCCTGCACCGAGGGGCCGCGCCTCGAAACCGCCGCCGAGATCCGGTTTCTCGCGCGCGCCGGGGCGGATCTCGTCGGGATGACCCTTTGTCCCGAGGCGTTCCTCGCGAGGGAGCTCGAGATCTGCTACGCGCCGGTGGCGTACGTGACGAACTATGCGGAAGGGGTGCGGAAGATGCCGTACCGGCGCGGCGCCCTGTTCGAGGGGATGCTGCCGCCCGGGGAGGCGGAGGCCGTCGAAGCGGCGAAAAACGCGATCCCGGGGATCGCGATCGCGGCCGCCCGCGCCGTCGCGGGGGAGGAAAGGGATTGCCCCTGCGCCGTTTCGATGGAAAGATACGGGAAGCGGGGCGTCATCGGCCCCGACTTCCGCGGCTGGGTCTCGAAGCCGGACAGGGGAGGGCGTTGAGGTTCACCGACGATCTGGTCCGGCGCCTCTGCGCCGCGATCCTGGCCCGCTGGAAGTCGAAGGGGCTGATCCGTCCGAAAGCGTCCGATGAAGCGCTCCTCTCCCGGATGACGGCGGAGATCCACAAGGACATCCACCGGGAGGCGGAGCTCGACCGCGAGGCGGAGGCGCTGCTCGGGAAGCACCTGGGGGAGATCGAGAGCTCCCAGGCGAACAGCCGCATCCTGTTCCAGAAGATCAAGGAACGCCTCGCCAAGGAGCGGGACGTCGTCCTGTGAGGAGAACGCCGTGCGCCTGACCGATGCCCGCATCTCCCATCTTTCCCACCGGCTGCGCAACGCCCTCTTGAAGGGGGGGCTCGCCGAGTTTCCGAACGAGCCGCAGGCGCACCGGGAGGCCAAGGCGGTCCTCGATTCGTACGCACAGGCCGAGGAGGCGGTGGACGCCTTCGCACGGGACCGGATTTCGCGGCTTTCCCGCAAGGTGCCGGAGGGCGGACGGGAGTGGGAGATCCTCTACCGGAAATATTTCGAGGAGGAGATCACCCGCCGGAAACTGTAAAACGGGAGGGAAAGCGGTCCTCCCGTCCCGCGCTATCGATCCAATGCGTTGAAAGCATTCCGTTTATCCGACGAGTCTTTTTCTCTCCGTATTCCCTTGACATCCCTCCCGGCGTTTCTGTATGATCCCTGTTAGCACTCAATGCAAACGAGTGCTAACCGCCGTCAGGCCATCAAGGCCACATTCAAAGGTGAAGGAGGAAACAGCATGAAGGTCAAGCCGTTGCAGGACAGGATTCTGATCAAGCGGGTGGAAGAGGAAGCCAAGACCAAGGGAGGGATCATCATCCCGGACTCGGCCAAGGAGAAGCCGCAGGAGGGCCTGGTCGTCGCCGTGGGCCCCGGCAAGGTGACGGACAACGGGACCCGCGTGGCCCCCGAGGTGAAGGCGGGCGACCGTATCCTGTTCGGAAAATATTCCGGCACGGACATCAAGGTGGACGGCGTGGAGCACCTGATCCTGCGCGAAGACGACATCCTGGCGATCCTGACCAAGTAGGCCGCACCCCACCCATACGAGCGAACAAACCAAGGAGGAAGGATACGATGGCGAAAGTTCTGAAGTTCAGCGAGGAGGCCCGCGGCAAGATCAAGGTGGGCGTGGACGCATTGGCCGACGCGGTCAAGGTGACCCTCGGCCCCCGGGGCCGCAACGTGATCATCGAAAAGTCGTTCGGCTCCCCTCTGGTCACCAAGGACGGCGTGACGGTGGCCAAGGAAGTCGAGCTGGTGGACAAGTTCGAAAACATGGGCGCGCAGATGGTGAAGGAGGTCGCCTCCAAGACGAGCGACATCGCGGGCGACGGGACCACCACCGCCACCGTGCTGGCCCAGGTGATCTACCGGGAAGGGGCGAAGCTGGTCGCGGCGGGCTACAACCCGATGGACCTCAAGCGCGGGATCGACAAGGCCGTCGAGAGCGTCGCCGCCGAGCTCAAGAAGATGTCCAAGGCGACGAAGGACCCGAAGGAGATCGCCCAGGTCGGCACCATCTCGGCGAACAACGACGAGACGATCGGGAACATCATCTCCGAGGCGATGGCGAAGGTCGGCAAGGAAGGGGTCATCACCGTCGAGGAAGCCAAGGGGATGGAGACCACCCTCGAGATCGTCGAGGGGATGCAGTTCGACCGCGGCTACCTCTCGCCGTACTTCGTGACGGACCCGGAGCGGATGGAGGTCATCCTCGAGGACCCGTACATCCTCATCCATGAGAAGAAGATCGCCAACATGAAGGACCTGCTCCCGCTGCTGGAGCAGATCGCCCGCGCCGGCAAGCCGCTGCTGATCGTGGCGGAGGAAGTCGAGGGCGAGGCGCTGGCCACCCTCGTGGTGAACAAGCTCCGCGGCACGCTGAACGCCTCGGCCGTCAAGGCCCCCGGCTTCGGCGACCGTCGCAAGGCGATGCTCGAGGATATCGCGATCCTCACCGGCGGAAAGGCGATCGCCGAGGAGATGGGGATCAAGCTCGAGGCGGTCACCCTGACCGACCTGGGCCGCGCCAAGCGGGTCGTGATCGACAAGGACAACACGACGATCATCGACGGGGCCGGCAAGAAGGCCGATATCGAGGGCCGGGTGAAGCAGATCCGGGCGCAGGTCGAGGAGACCACGTCCGACTACGACAAGGAGAAGCTCCAGGAGCGGCTGGCCAAGCTGGTCGGCGGCGTCGCGGTGATCAACGTCGGCGCGGCGACCGAGTCCGAGATGAAGGAGAAGAAGGCGCGCGTCGAGGACGCCCTGCACGCGACCCGTGCCGCGGTCGAGGAGGGGATCGTCCCCGGCGGCGGTGTCGCCTACATCCGGGCGGCGGTCGCGCTGGAGAGCCTGAAGATCGACCACGACCAGCAGGCGGGCGTGGACATCATCCGCAAGGCGCTGTTCGAGCCGGCCCGCCAGATCGCGATCAACGCCGGCCAGGACGGCGGCGTCGTCGTCGACAAGATCAGGAACGGCAAGGGGAACTTCGGCTTCAACGCGGGCACGGAGGAGTTCGAGGACCTGATGAAGGGTGGAATCCTCGACCCGACCAAGGTGAGCCGCGTGGCGCTGCAGAACGCGGCTTCGGTGGCGGGCCTCATGATCACCACCGAGTGCGCCATTGCCGAGAAGCCCGAGGAGAAGAAGGAGATGCCGCAGATGCCGATGGGCGGCGGCGGCGGGATGTACTGAAATAAGGAAGTGGTGGGAGCGCTCCCCGGGCCCCTGCGGCCCGGGGAGCGCTTTTTCGTTTCGCGAGGCAAGGAGGGTTCGCGGCATGCCGATTTACGAGTACAAGTGCCGGAAGTGCGGCCAGGTCACCGAGTTGATCGAGGGGGCCCACGACGACCCGCTGAAGAAGTGTCCCTCGTGCACGGGGAAGGTGGAGCGCATGATGTCCGCCGGCGCCTTCATCCTGAAGGGGACCGGGTGGTACGCCACCGACTACGGGAACAAGAGCCACGACAACGGGAACGGCAAGGGGAAGGGACACGGGAAGGGAAACGGGAAAGGGGAGCCGAAGGCGAAGGAGCCCGCCCCGGCGTCCTGCCCGGCGGCCTCCGGGGCCGGAGCGCCCGCCCCCGCCTGCGCCGGCTGCCCCAAGCTGGACTAAGTGTTGCGTTTTATAAATACGGCAACGTATCGGGAAGACAGCGGCGCAGCCGAAGGGTGAGCCCGAAGTCCCTTAATAGAACATATTGCAGTATCATGACTCCACTCGATTGGGGGGGCCGCATGACCGCCAAGTTGATCGACGGGAAGGCCATCGCCGCATCCGTGCGGGCGCAGGTGAAGGAAAAGGTCGCCGCGTTCACCGCGCGAACGGGGGTTCGCCCCGGCCTCACCGTCGTCCTCGTCGGGGAAAACCCCGCGTCACAGGTGTATGTCCGCAACAAGGGGAAGGCGGCCTCCGAGGCGGGGATCCTCTCCCGCCAGGTCGATCTCCCCGCGTCCACCACGGAGTCCGAACTCCTCGCCCTCGTGGCGCGGCTCAACGCCGACGACACCGTCCACGGGATCCTCGTCCAGCTCCCCCTTCCGAAGCGGATCGACGAATCGAAGGTGATCGAGGCGATCGATCCGGCCAAGGACGTCGACGGCTTCCACCCCGTGAACGCGGGACGCCTTTTCACGGGCGGAATCGCGTTCCTGCCGTGCACCCCGTACGGAATCCTCACCATGCTCGATTACGAGAAGGTGGAATTGAAGGGGAAGCACGCCGTCGTCGTGGGGCGCAGCAACATCGTCGGGAAACCGGCCGCCATCCTGCTGCTTTCGCGCCACGCGACCGTGACGATCTGCCACTCCCGCACCGTGGACCTTCCCTCCGTCGTCCGCACCGGCGACGTGGTGGTGGCGGCGGTGGGACGGGCGGAGATGATCCGGGGCTCCTGGATCAAGCCGGGGGCCGTCGTGATCGACGTGGGGATGAACCGGAACGCGGCGGGAAAGCTTTGCGGCGACGTCGCCTTCGACGAGGCGAAGGAGGTGGCGGGGCGCATCACCCCCGTTCCGGGCGGCGTCGGCCCGATGACGATCGCGATGCTCCTGCAGAACACGCTCGAAGCCGCGTCCCGCCGGATGGCGGAAAAGTAGGCTCTGGGGATGCGCCCGCCCACGGACCGCCGTTACTCCAGGTCCCACGCGTGGGCGATGCGCGATTCCCGGGGCGACGTTCGCTCCGGGTTGACGCACGTGCCGGGAGCGTTCCTCGGGGACGTCGTCTCCGTGGAGCTTCCTCCCCCGCGGACGGAAGTTTCCGCCGGGGAGCCGATCGGGCTCGTCGAATCCACCACCACCGTGTTTGAACTCCTGTCGCCCCTCTCCGGAATCGTGGCCGGCGCGAACCCGGAGGCGGAGAGCGCCCCGCGGAAGGTGACGGAGGATCCGTACGGCGAAGGGTGGCTGCTGTCGATCCGGCCGGCCGGCGGCGAGGAGTTCGACGCCCTGCTCACCGCCGAGGAGTACGTCCGCTTCATCGGCGAGAAGTAAGGAGGCGGTCACCGAAGCCGGAGCGCGCCGCCGTGGACGTAAACGAAGCGGCCCCGGATCTGCAGGCTGGGGATCTTGTACCGGGCGGGGATCGGATCGAACGGGGCCGCCACCCGGATGGAGCGGATCGCCTCGTCGTCGAGGATCTTCGACCCCGAGCTGCGGACCAGCTCGATCGAACTCACCGCCCCGTTGCGCGCGATCACGAAATCGAGGGCCAACTCTCCCTGGATCCCGGCCGCCGCGGCTTCGTACGGGTATTGCCACACCAGCTCGATCTTCCGCTTGATCGACGCGAAATACGAGATGTACTGCACCTCCGGCGCGTTCAGCGACGTCAGGCGGAACCCGCCTCCTCCCTCCTCGGTGACGCCCTCCTCCCCGGTCGCTTTTCCTCCGGTGCCCACCGCGTTCCCCCCCACGGCTCCCCGCCCTCGGCCTCCCGACGGTTCTTCACGCGTCATCACCATCTTGCCGAGGGAAGGCGTGAGGTCCCGCAGCGACTTCGACGGGGCGCTCCGCGGCCTCGCGCCCGAAGGCGCCGGCCCCGTCCTGGCCTCGCGCCCGCCTGCTTCCTTTCCCTGCGGGCCCGCCGCGCCCTTCGCCTCCGGGGCCGGCCCCGCCTTCTGCGCCTTGATCGGGAACGACTCCTCGGGCGGCAGGTCCGGCTTCACGGGAAGGTCCGGGACGCGCCCTTGAAGCGCGGGGGGGGGCGAAGCCGTCTCTGCCGCTTTCGGGGAGGGCGTGGGGCGAGGCGTCCGCCCCTCGAGGATCCCGCGCTTCGCCGGCAGGAAGTCCGTAGCGCGGGGAATGTCCGACAGGTCGACCTCCATGACCTCTTCCGGGCGGCGGACCGTGGATGGGAACCGGTACGCCAGCCAGAGGACGAGAAGGTGCAGCAGCACGGAGACGCCCGTGCAGATGAGGAAGAGCCGGCGTGATGGCATACTGATCGATTATAGCAACTCGGGTCTTCATTCCAATGTTTCCGGGCAACGAGGCGATTTCGCCCGGACCGTTTAACCCTTGACATGCGCGTGTCTTTCGGGATTAATGAAAAACAACTTCCATCGTGCTCCAACGGCGTGTTTCCCGGTTTCCGGGAACGTCATAAAAACTTCAGGAGGTTCGGCAGATGACGAAAGCGGAATTGGTCGAGGCCGTTCGCGCACAGGCGGGGATCGGGAAAGGGCAGGCCGAAGGCGCGGTCGAGGCGTTTCTCGGCGCGGTCACAAAGACGTTGAAGAAGGGCGAGAAGCTGACGCTGACCGGCTTCGGGACCTTCAGCGTCAGCAACCGGAAGGCCCGCAAGGGACGCAACCCCCAGACGGGCGAGACGATCAAGATCAAGGCGGCCAAGGTTCCAAAGTTCACCGCGGGCAAGGGACTGAAGGAAGCGGTCGGCGGAAAGAGGAAGTAAGGCGCTCCCGCTCCCGCTCCGGCGGTTGCCTCTCCGATAGATTTCGCGCCCCGGCCGGACCGGTATCCGGCCGGGGCGTTTCCATTGTGCGGGGGTGGCCATGTTCACGACGATCCTGTTGCCTACCGATTTTTCCGGATGTTCCGCCGAGGCGGCACGCGCGGCGCGGCGCCTGGCCGACTGTTTCGGATCCCGATTGATCGTCCTCCACGTCCTCGACGAACCCGCGGCGCTCGACCCGATGTTCCGGGGCGAGGTCCCGCTCGAACTGCTCCGGGGGCGGATGGAGCAGTACGCCCGCGAGGGGATGGAAGCGTTCCTCAAGACCCACTTCGAGGGGCTCCCGGGAGTGGAGACCCGGACGGCCGCCGGCGTTCCCTACCGGGAGATCGTCCGCGAAGCCCGGGAGTGCGGGGCCGGGCTGATCGTCATCGGGACGCACGGCCGCACCGGGGTGGAGCGCGTGATCTTCGGCAGCACCGCCGAGAAGGTGGTGCGAATGGCGCCGTGCCCCGTGCTTTCGGTCCGCGAAGGAGGCAAGGAATTCGTTCATCCGTAATTCGAACCACCGATAACATACGGAGGAGGAACGCGGCATGACGATGATCGTCGATGTGCACGGAAGGGAGGTCCTGGACTCCCGGGGAAACCCGACCGTCGAGGTCGAGGTGCTGCTCGAGTCCGGCGCGGAAGGGCGCGCGATCGTCCCCTCGGGGGCGTCGACCGGGACCCGCGAGGCGGTGGAGCTACGCGACGGCGACCCGAAGCGGTTCATGGGGAAGGGCGTGACGAAGGCGGTCCGCAACGTGAACCGGGTGATCGCTCCCAAACTGGTCGGATACGACGCGACGGAGCAGGTATTGGTCGACCGGATGCTGATCGATCTGGACGGCACGGAGAACAAGGGGAAGCTGGGGGCGAACGCGATCCTCGGAGCGTCGATCGCCGTCGCGCGCGCGGCGGCGGAGGCGTGCGGCCTCCCGTTGTACCGGTACCTCGGCGGCGTCGGCGCGTGCACCCTCCCCGTCCCGATGATGAACATCCTGAACGGCGGCTCCCATGCCGACAACAACATGGACATCCAGGAGTTCATGGTGATGCCGGTGGGGGCGAAGAGCTTCTCCGGCGCCCTCCGGATGGGGGTCGAGACGTTCCACAACCTGAAAAAGGTGCTGAAGGGGAAGGGGCTGAACACGAACGTCGGCGACGAGGGCGGGTTCGCCCCGCAGTTGCGGTCCAACGCAGAGGCGATCGAGGTGATCCTCGAAGCGATCGCGAAGGCCGGGTACAAGCCGGGGAGGGACGTCAGCGTCGCCCTCGACTCCGCCGCCTCCGAGTTCCGCGAGAAGGGGAAATACGTGTTCCGCAAGTCCGACAAGTCGAAGCGGGACTCCGCGCAGCTCGTCAGGTTCTACGAGGACCTGTGCCGGCAATACCCGATCGTCTCGATCGAGGACGGATTCGCAGAGGACGACTGGGAAGGCTGGAAGATGTTCACGGACGTGATGGGAAAGAAGATCCAGATCGTGGGGGACGACATCTTCGTCACCAATCCGTCGATCCTGCGGAAGGGGATCGCGAAGGGGGTGGCCAACTCCGTCCTCATCAAACTGAACCAGATCGGCACCGTTACGGAGACGATCGAGGCGATCGAGACGGCGAAGCGCGCGGGGTGGACCGCCGTGGTCTCCCATCGATCCGGCGAGACCGAGGACAGCACGATCGCCGACCTCGTTGTGGGGCTCTCCACCGGACAGATCAAGACCGGCTCGGCATCGCGGACGGATCGGATCGCCAAGTACAACCAGCTGCTCCGGATCGAGGAAGAACTCGGCCCGGCGGCCCGGTTCGAAGGGCGGGAAGTGTTCTATAATCTCTGACATGGGGAAACGCCCGTTCGTCGCACTGATCATCATGGACGGCTGGGGCCACCGCGAAGAGAAGGAAGGGAACGCTGTCGCTCTCGCCGACACGCCGTTCTTCGACCGGCTCTGGGCGGGGTTCCCGCGGACCCTGATCCACGCCTCGGAGGAGCGCGTGGGGCTTCCGGCCGGCCAGATGGGGAACTCCGAGGTCGGGCACATGAACCTCGGTGCGGGCCGGGTGGTGTACCAGGACCTCGTCCGCATCTCGAAGTCGATCCGTACCGGAGACTTCTTCCGAAACCCCGTCCTTTGCGCGGCGATGGACGCGGCGAGGGAGAAGGGGAAGGCGCTGCACCTCGTGGGCCTGCTCTCCGACGGCGGCGTGCACTCCCTTCACACCCACCTTTACGCCCTGCTGCGGATGGCGAAGGAGCGCGGGCTCCCGAACGTGTTCCTCCACCCCGTGTTCGACGGTCGGGACACCCCGCCGCAAAGCGGGATCGACCACCTGCGCGCCTTGCTGGCGAAGGCGGCCGGGATCGGCGCCGGGGAAGTGGCCACCGTCATCGGCCGGTACTACACGATGGACCGGGACAACCGGTGGGACCGCGTCGAGCGTGCGTACAAGGCGATGGTCCGCGGCGAGGGGGCGCCATTCGCCGACCCCGTGGCCGCCGTCGCCGCGTCGTACGCGGCGGGGAAGACCGACGAGTTCATCGAGCCCGCGGTGATCGTGCGGGACGGCCGGCCGGTCGGGCGGATCGCCCCCGGCGACTCGGTGATCTTCTTCAACTTCCGGGCCGACCGAGCGCGCGAGATCACCCGGGCGCTGACGCAGGAGGCGTTCGACCGCTTCCCCCGCCCCGAGCGGCTTTCCCTCACCTACGCCTGCATGACCGCCTACGACGAGACGTTCGGGCTTCCCGCGGCCTTTTCTCCGCAGCGTCTCGACAACATCCTCGCACGGGCGCTTGCCGACGCGGGCCTTTCCAACCTCCGGATCGCCGAGACGGAAAAGTACGCCCACGTCACGTACTTCTTCAACGGCGGCGAGGAGACGGTCTACCCCGGGGAGTCGCGGATCCTGGTCCCGTCGCCGTCCGTGCCCACCTACGACCTCATGCCCGAGATGAGCGCGTACGAGGTGGGAGAGCGCGCCGTCGCCGAGATCGCCTCGGGGAAGCACGCCCTGATGGTCCTCAACTTCGCCAACGGGGACATGGTGGGGCACACCGGGGTGCTCCCCGCCGCGATCCGGGCGATCGAAGCGGTGGACCAAAACCTGCGGCGGGTCGTGGAGAAGGTGTGGGAGGTCGGAGGGGCGGCGCTCGTGACCGCCGACCACGGCAACGCCGAGCAGATGATCGACCCGGAGACCGGCGGTCCCTTCACCGCGCACACGACGAACCTCGTGCCCCTCGTCCTCGCCGACCCGCGGGCCGCCGGCATGCGGCTGCGGGAAGACCGGGCGCTCGAAGACCTCGCCCCGACGATCCTCGATCTTCTGGCGCTGCCCGTCCCGGCGGAAATGACCGGCGCCGATGTCCGGGAGGGCTGACATGGAGGCGTCGCGGGAAGCCCGGTCCTCGATCCTGGTCATCAGCAACGATGCGGCGGTGCGGGACATGCTGGCGAACCTCCTCTCCGGGGAGGGGTTCCACGTCGCGCTGGCGGGATCCGGCGCGGAGGCGCTGAAGATCGCGGCGAACGCGTCCTTCGACCACGCCCTCGTCGAACTGTTCCTTCCCGACACCTCCGGCGTCGAGTTCAAGCGGCGCCTCGCCCGCGTCTCCCCGAAGACCCGCATCGTCGTCCTGTCCTCCTTCACGACGATCCGCAGCTCCGACGACGTCCTTCGGTTCGGCACGTCCGACTTCATCCTCGACCAGAGGGAAATCGTCGAACTCCTTCGCGCGGTCTCCACGGCGCGGCCGGCGATCGCGAAGCCGGCCGCCGGGGACGAGCGGCTCAAGAAATGCCTGATCGAAATGGTCGACGTCCTGGTCGGCCTGCTGGAGGTGAACGACCCGTTTTTCGGGGGAAACTCCCACATCACGATGGAGTACGCCCGCGCCGTGGCCGAGGAGATGAAGCTCGACCGGGAAACGTTGGACGAGATCGTCGTCGGGTCGCTCCTCCACGACATCGGCCGGGTCGGCATCAAGAGCGACATCCTGGTCGGCAAGCGGGAGATCTCGGAGTCGGAGTTCAAGACGGTCCGGTCCCACTGCGAAAACGGCGCGAAGATCATCGACGCGGTCGACTTCCCGTGGAAGGTCAAGCCGATCATCATCCACCACCACGAGCGGTACGACGGGAAAGGGTACCCGAGCGGCCTGAAGGGGCGGGAGATCCCGATCGGCGCGCGGATCCTGGCCGTGGTCGACGCCTTCACCGCGATGACCGCCCACCGTCCGTACCGCAGCCGGAGCCTCACGCGCGAGGAGGCGATCCAGGAGCTTCACAAGAACGTCGGGACCCAATTCGACCCCGAGGTGGTGGAGCTGTTCACCTCCGTCGTGGACCGGAAGTTCCATTTCCGCGGGCTGGGGCCGAAGCCGAGGATCCTGATGGTGGACGACGAGATCGACTACCTCATGCTCCTCAAGCTGAAGCTCGTGAACGAGGGGTTCGACGTCACCGCGGCGGAAAACGCCGAGGACGCGCTGGCCGCGATGGAGAAGGACCCGCCCGATCTGGTCGTGGCCGACGTGCTGATGCCGGGGACGGACGGGATCGCGATGTTCCGCAAGATGCGGGAGGCGAACGCCTCCTGGGGGGAAACCCCCCTCATCTTCCTCAGCGGCAAGGACGAGTCGCAGACGAAGGTCGACGCGCTGCACCTGGGCGCCGAGGATTTCCTCGTCAAGCCGGTGGACCTGAAGGAATTGGCCGCGCGGATCCGCAACGTCATCCGGCGCGACGCGAAGTGGCGCAAAGGTGCGTCGGGTAAAGTTCAGGCCGCGGGGGTGGTGGGGGACCTGAAGAACCTCGGCGTTCCCGACATCGTCCAGACCCTTCATCTCGGCCTGAAGACCGCGTGCGTCCGCGTCACCGGGAAGGGAGGCGAGGGGAAGATCTGGTTCGAAAACGGACGGATCCGCCATGCCGAACTGGGGAGCCTCTCGGGAGAGCTCGCCTTCTACGAGATGCTGCGCTGGCAGGAGGGGCCGTTCGTGATCGCGCACGGGCAGTCCACGAAACTCCGCACGATCGAGATGGACGAAATGCTGCTCATGATGGAAGGGCTGCGCCGGCTCGACGAGGAGAGGAAGGAAGACCCGGCCGGATGACCCTGTTTCGCGGGGAACGAAGAGGGAAGGAGCGATACCGCCCATTGGCCACCGTCGTTTTCACCGTCTGCAGCGGAAAGGATCCGGGACGGGTTTCTTCCCCCGTCACCGGGGACGTCCAGGACGTCTCCACCACCGGGATGTCGGTGGTCACACCCCGGCTCGCCCCGGACGGCATCCACATCATGTACGACACGCTCATGACCTTCCGGAACCGGATCGACGCCACCATCCTTCCCGAGGGGAAACCGCCCGTCCGGGTCCAGGGGACCGTGACCTGGTTCCGGGCCGCGGACGCGCCGGAGGGCTTCTACATCTTCGGGATGCTATTCGACCAGGAGGCGCCGTCCCTCGAGGAACTCCGGCTCGCTCCACGGAAAGACCCCGAATAGGGGGTTCAGCGGCACTCGAACGTTGAGGCGGCCGGTGGAATCGTCTATACTGAATAATTCGGCGCCATCGAATGGGCGAGAGTGGCGGAATGGCAGACGCGCCGGATTTAGGATCCGGTGGGCAACCGTGAGGGTTCAAGTCCCTCCTCTCGCACCAGGTTGCCGTCGCACGACATCGAATGGAAAAGGGGAACCGTAGAGCGATGAAAACCAGCGTGGACGCCGTTTCCGGCGCCGAACGGAAGATCACGGTCGAGATCCCGGCCGAAGAGGTGGACCGCCGGATCGATCGGG
>Ga0210044_10008878_pt1 | contig 12412 bp, 10 predicted proteins | sample CryGey13umfilter_2_FD_183959 | JGI IMG/M metagenome (GOLD analysis project Ga0210044, IMG submission 183959) | Groundwater microbial communities from aquifer in Utah, USA - Crystal Geyser 4/9/14 3 um filter (SPAdes) (version 2) | ecosystem: Environmental > Aquatic > Deep subsurface >... | reverse complement strand
CAAGGAACTGGCCTGTTTGATCCGGCACAGCGACCTTTTATTCTGCAACCACACAGGCATCATGCACCTGGCCTCGGCAGTCGAAACTCCCGTCCTCGCGATTTTTAAACACGGTGAAATCAAACGCTGGGGGCCGTATAATACGCCGAGCCTCATTCTCGAAGAGAGGGACTGCGACTCCCTTCAGCCGCAAACGGCGCTGGATTCCATCGAGCGGTTATTGAACCGCGAAAAAAGCGTGACCGCAGAGCAACAAAAATTTTAAAAATTTTCATTATAAAAAAAACAAGTTACCGATAATTATCTAATCTAATAAATTAAGTTAAACTTTTATTTCCAGGACAACCATCCATGAACGAACAAAGCCACCGCCCCAAACATCAGGAACCGTCCAACGTCGCCGCCCGTGGCTTGATATTCAACGAACCGGTCCTGTTCGAGATGGGCTCGCCCGGAAGACAGGCCTACTCGCTTCCCGAATGCGACGTGCCGGAAGTGGAAATCGAAACCCTGTTGCCACCCGGTGAGATCCGCGGCCCCATCGAGGAGTTTCCGGAGCTCAGCGAACTCGACGTCGTCCGCCACTTCACGCGGCTTTCGCAATGGAACTTCAGCATCGACACCAACTTTTATCCGCTGGGTTCGTGCACGATGAAATACAATCCCAAGATAAACGAAAACATGGCCCGGTTGCCCGGATTCGCTCAGCATCATCCCTACACGCCGGAGCTGTTCTCCCAAGGCAGTCTGCAACTGATGCACGAATTGCAGGAGTGCCTGAAAGAGATCAGCGGCATGGAACACGTGAGCCTGCAACCCGCCGCCGGAGCCCAGGGCGAATTCGCCGGCATGCTGATGATTCACGCCTACCATGCAGACAGGAAAAAACCCAAGAACAAAGTCCTGCTTCCCGACTCGGCGCACGGCACCAACCCGGCGAGCGCCGCGCTCTGCGGTTACACCGCGGCGCAGATTCCGTCCAACAAGGACGGTCTCATCGACATCGACAAGCTCAACCAGTTGATGGACGAGGACACGGCGGCGATCATGCTGACCAACCCCAACACACTGGGCATGTTCGAGAAAAGCATCTTGGAGATCACCGACATCGTGCACAAGAAAGGCGGGCTGGTGTATTGCGACGGCGCGAATCTCAACGCCATCATGGGAATCGCCAAAATGGGCGATATGAATATCGACGTCCTGCACTTCAACCTGCACAAGACGTTTTCCACCCCGCACGGCGGCGGCGGACCCGGCGCGGGTCCCGTCGGCATTCACTCCAAACTCGAACCGTTTCTGCCTGTGCCGGTGATCGAGAAAAAGGGATCGCATTACCACATGAACTATGACCGGCCCCAAAGCATCGGCAAACTGAAAGCGTTCTACGGCAACTTCGGCATTCTCGTCCGCGCCTATGCGTTCATCCGGTCACTGGGAGCCGAAGGTGTCAAACAGGCCGCCGAGGGGGCGGTGCTCAACTCGAACTACATCAAATCGCAGTTGAAGGACGTCTATCATCTCCCCTACCCCGGACCGAGCCTGCACGAATGCGTCTTCAACGACCGAAACCAGGCGCCCAAGGTGACGACAATGGACATCGCGAAAGCCTTGATCGACCGCGGATTCCATCCGCCGACGGTTTACTTTCCGCTGATCGTGAAGGCGGCGCTGATGGTGGAGCCGACGGAATCGGAATCAAAAGAGACGCTCGATCTGTTCATCCAGGCCATGAGAGAGATTGCCGAGCAGGCCAAGGACGATCCCGACGCCGTGCACGACACGCCCAAACTGCCCAAAGTCTCCCGTCCCGACGAAGCCCACGCCGCCCGCCAGCCGACCTTAAGGTGGAAAAAATAAATAGGAACTTAGTTTGTCACCCTCTCCCCAAAGGGGGAGAGGGAGGGGTGAGGGAAAAAATGAAAACCCACCACAAGTCTATTGCCAGAAACCTCCGTAAAAACTCCACCGAAGCAGAAAGAAAATTGTGGTCACATCTCCGCAATCGCCAACTACTAAACCACAAATTCCGTCGGCAACATCCAATTGGAAAGTATGTCGTGGATTTCGTCTGCATTGAAAAGCAGTTAATCATCGAGTTGGACGGTGGCCAACACATGGAAAGAAAAAGCGAGGATGAAGAACGCACAAAGTTTCTGGAAACTCAAGGATACCGCGTTCTTCGCTTCTGGAACGATCAGGTTTTGAAAGAAACAGTGTCGGTGTTAGAGGTAATCCTGAAAGCTTTAGAAGAGGAATAATTTGAAAGCCCCCTCACCTTAATCCTCTCCCCCACAGGGGAGAGGAATTTTAAAGAAGGAAGAAATAATAAATTGGGAGTAAACCGCAAAGACACAATGGAAGCAGAGGACGTCATCACCCTCGCCCCTCTGGGGAGTGGAGCGCTTACAACAAATACTGACCTTCCTTCCCCCTCTCCCCAGTGGGGAGAGGGAGGGGTGAGGGGGTTTTACCGCAACACCCTATTCTTTTCTAAAGAAAAACCCTCTGCACCAAAAGCAGAACCAGCGTGGTCACGAGGATCGCGCCCAGGAAATTCAGCGCCACCCCGGCCCGCGCCATTTTGGGAATGGTCACCCAGCCGGAGCTGTACACAATGGCGTTCGGCGGCGTGGCCACGGGCAGCATGAACGCGAACGACGCGGACAGGGTCGCGGGGATCATCAGCATCAGGGGGTGATAGTTCGCCGCCACCGCCATCGCGCCGATGATGGGAAGGATCATCGTCGTGGTCGCGGTGTTGGAGGTGAGTTCGGTCAGGAACGTAATGGCCAGACAAATGAGCAGTATGATCCCGACCAGCGGCAGCGAAGCCACCGCCGCCAACTGCTCGCCGATCCATTTGTCGAGTCCGGTTTTTGTAAATCCTGCCGCCAGCGCAAACCCGCCGCCAAACAGCAGAAGAATCCCCCACGGCACCCGGCTCTGCACGGTTTCCCAATCGAGGACGAAATATTCCGTCCTGCCCCGAAGCCCCATGCCTTTGCCGAATTTAAGCGGCAGGAGCATAAGGAGAAGCCCCATCGCCATCGCCACCGTGGCGTCGTGCAGGAGTTCCGGGCGGGAAAACAGATTGGACCATCCGGGGATAGTGACCGAGCCGATGACAATGGGCTCGCGAAAAATCCATAACAGCGCCGTCATCGCAAACACCACGGCGATGATTTTTTCCGCATGATTAATCTTACCCAGAGCCTTCAATTCGTTTTTGATAATCTCAGGTTCGTTCTCGCCAAACTGGATCTGCTTTAAGGGAATCGGCGCGACAAACCGGCACAGGTAATACCAGACCAGCGGCAGGAAAATGCAGACCACGGGAACCGCCAGCACCATCCACTGGAAAAATGTGATCTCGGCATATTCGGGATACAGTTTTTTATAGAACCCGGCGAACACGATATTGGGCGGCGTGCCGATCAGCGTGCCCACGCCGCCGATGCTGGAGCCATACGCCAGCCCCAGCATGAGGACGAGCCCCAGGCTGTGCTGAATGGCGATTTCGCTCTCGGCATTGCGTTCGCCGTTAAGTGATGCTTCCTCGGCGATCTGCCGTACCACAGCCATGCCGACGGGCAGCATCATCATGGTGGTGGCCGTGTTGGAAATCCACATCGAGAGAAACGCCGCCGCGACCATGAACCCGAACACGATGCGGTTGAGGTTCGTGCCAATCAGGGCAATGATGACAAGCGCGATGCGTTTGTGGAAATCCCATTTCTCCATCGCCAGCGCGATCATGAATCCGCCGAGGAAAAGAAACACGAGATGGTTGGTGTAGTTGGGCGCGGTTTCCTTGCTGGACAGGATGCCGAGAAGTGGAAACAACACAAGCGGTAAAAGCGCCGTCACGGTGATGGATGTCCCCTCCCCCATCCACCAGATGGCCATGAGCAGGACAACGCCAAGCAGACGCTGCCCGGATTCGGTCATGCCCTCGGGCTGCGGCATCCACAATATAATAAGGAATACAATCAGGCCGCCGAGGAGAACGGCGATTTGCTTTTTGAATTGAGCCGGGGAATCTGCCAACGAGGAATCTCCTGCGGGTTGGACGGTCGCGCTGGAGGTAATATGCTACAAACGGGGCATTTCAGCAAGCGATTGTGGGCTTGGCGCAGAATCCGGGCGTCGCTCCCAACGGTAGCACAGCCTTTCCAGGCTGTGCTACAACGCAGGCTGGAAAGCCTGCGCTACCAAAACCTTGGCGGAAAACCCGAGCCATTAGACTTATGCAAAGGTCTTTTCCCAAAGGAATCAGCCTGCCGCTACCAGCTTGCGTTTGATCCTGGAGGTGGAGACGATGTGTTTGTCCATGTCCAGCTCTTTTGGGGTATACCCAAGCGCCAGGGCCACCAGCTGCGGCAGATGCAGGATGGGGATGGAATATTTTTTCTGCAGCATTTTTTCGATTTCCGGCTGATAGGAATCGAGATTGAGATGACAGAGCGGACATCCCGTCACCACGCAGTCGGCGCCGCTTTCGATGGCATCGACCAACGCGTTGCCCGCCATTTCCAATGAAGCTTTCTTGTTCATCATGACGATGGGAAATCCACAGCACTTGGTTCTGCTGGGATAATAAACAGGAGTCGCCCCCAAGGCTTCAAAAATCTCTTCCATGCCGGTGGGGTCGTCCGGGTTCTCGTAATCGGAAAGCCCCGACGGACGCAATACATAGCAACCGTAAAACGCCGCCACTTTCAACCCCGTGAGTGGTTTCTTGATCTTTTCCTTGAGCAGTTTCATGCCTTCTTCGGTCGCCAGGATATTGGCGAAATGCTTGATGCGGCTTTTTGTGCCGTCGTACTGATGCCCGCCTTCGTTGAGGATATGGTTGATCTTTTTCTTGTACTCCGGATCCGATTTGATATTACATTCGGTTTTTTTCAGCACGCCCTGGCAGGTCGAACAGATGGTGACGAGGTCGAGCCCCTGTTTTTCCGCGATGGCGAAGGTGCGGGCATTGAGCGCGTCGGCCAGTATCGCGCTTTTCTCGGACAGCACCCCCGCGCCGCAACAGGCCGCGCTTTTCATTTCGACAAATTCAATCCCCAGCCCTTCGGCGGCTTTGCGGGTCGATACCATCAATTCACGGGTCGCGCCCTGGGACACACATCCGGTAAAAAGAGCAAATTTCATTGATCCAGTTCCTTAAATATACGCTTGACGTCTTGAACGTCGTCTATGGACTTGTGAATGATCGGCGGAATCTTGCGTTTCAGGAGCATGCGCAATCCGATAGGGATGAGCTCGATCAATCCCTTGATATTAAAATACCCCACCGACTCCACGGGAATCTGATTCTCGTTGAGGCGGCCGCTGTGTTTGATGGACTTGGCAAATGACAACGCATGCCGGGCGCCGTTGTTGTTATGAACCCCCTGCTCCAGAGCCACCGCCATGATTTCCTTGATGCGGTAAAACGGTTCCGCGGGTTTGGGACAGCGCTCCACGCATTCGCCGCAGTGGGTGCAGTCCCAGATGCCGCCGGGTTCGCTGAGCTCGGTCACCCGTTCCAGCGTTTTGCCATCACGGGAATCGCCGACAAACCGCTGGGCTTTAGCCAGAGCGGCCGGCCCGAGGAAATTGTCGTCCACCTCCAGCACATTGCAATCGGAATAACAGGCGCCGCACATGATGCAGGTGCTGGAATCGTCGATCAGCTTGAACTGCTCGGGGGACTGCTTCCTCTCTTTCTCCGGAACATTGTCATGGGTCTGCAAATAGGGTTTGACCTTGTTGATTTTGTCCCAGAACGGAGTGAAATCGACCGCAAGATCTTTAATAGGCTTCATATTGCCCAGAGGTTCGATCTGAATCGTACCGTCCTTTTTCAGGAGGCTGGCGGCCTGCTTCTGACAGGCAAGAACGGCGTGACCGTTGGCTTTTACGGCGCAGGAACCGCAGATCGCGCTGCGGCAGGACATGCGGTACGTCAAACTGCCATCCTGGGTCCACTTGATCAGATTGATGCAGTCTAAGAGCGTGGAACCTGCAGGGATATCCAGATCAAAGTCCTCGAAATAGGGTTCCGCCTGCTTTTCCGGATTGTAGCGTTTGATCTTGAACGTCGCCATCAATAAGTTCTTTCCGCAGGTTGATGTTTGGTGATCACCACCGGTTTGTATTTAATCTCCAGATCCTCGCCGGAGGGATAAACCAGGGTATGCTTGAGAAAATGGTCATCATCCCGTTTTGGATAATCCGTCCGGTGATGCCCGCCGCGGCTTTCATTGCGGGCCAGGGCGCCGACGGCTATGATTTCCGCCATTTTTAACATGTTTCCCAACTCGATGATCTCGTATATTTCGGTATTGAACAGCTTTCCCTTATCGGTCACTTTACCGTTTTTGAAGCGGGTTTGAAGTTTTTTAATGTTGTCGACGCAAATTTTCAATTTTCCTTCGTCCCGGAACACGCCGCAATTTTTCATCATCTCTTCTTTCATTGCATCGCGGATTTCATTATAACTTTCCGTTCCCTTGCGCTGAAATATGTCCTCAAACAGCTTCAGGACCCGGGTTTTTTCCCGGCCCTCGTTGACCTTGGCAAAATCCACAGTTCTTGCATATTCCAGAGCAGACTTACCGGAACGTTGTCCGAAAACCGTGGCATCGAGCAGGGAGTTGGTCCCCAGCCGGTTGGCGCCATGAACCGAAACACAGGCGCACTCTCCGGCGGCAAAGAAACCTTCCATTTTCGTTCCCTTGTCATCCAGAACCACCTGGCCGAATTTATCGGTGGGAATACCTCCCATCGAATAATGCGCCGTGGGTTGAATGGGAAGCGGGTCCTTGACGCAATCTACTGAAATAAAGTCGATCCCCAGCTGGCGGATCTGCGGCAGCCGTTCCATGATCCGGGCTTCTCCCAGATGCCGAAGATCGAGATGAATATAGTCCTTGCCATCGACTCCGCGGCCTTCATCGATTTCACTCTGTTCGGCGCGGGCGACGATATCCCTTGGCGCCAGTTCCATACGCGAGGGCGCGTATTTTTCCATGAACCGTTCCCCCTTGCCATTGAGCAGGTAACCGCCCTCGCCGCGGGCCGCCTCGGAAAACAGAATTCCCTGGCGGTACAACCCGGAAGGATGAAACTGGACAAACTCCGGATCCTCCATGGGGACTCCGGCGTTAAACGCCGCCATGACGCCATCCGCCGTGCTGGCAAACGCATTGGTGGTGATTTTAAACACCCTGCCGTATCCGCCGGTGCAGAAAATCACCGCCCTGGCCTGCATGACTTCCACCGCCCCGGTGCGGATATCGCTGACCACCACGCCGTTACAACGGTTGCCCTCGGTAATGAGGGAATGCATGTACCATTCGTTATAAATTTTGACGTTTTCGCTTTTCTTCATCAGCTGTTCATGAAGCGCATGAAGAATGGCGTGCCCCGTGCGGTCCGCTGAAAAACAGGCCCGCGGCTTGGAATGACCCCCGAAACTGCGCTGAGCGATTTTGCCCTCCGGCGTGCGGCTGAAAATACAGCCCATGTGCTCCAGCTCGTAGATGATGCGCGGGGCGGATTTGACGTACTCCTCGACCGCATCCTGATCGTTGAGAAAATCTCCGCCCTTGACGGTGTCGTACATATGCTCTTCCCAACTGTCCGGCTCGGAATTTCCCAGCGCGGCGGCGATGCCTCCCTGAGCGGCGCCGGAATGAGACCGGGAGGGATACACTTTGGTCAGCAGAGCCACATCCAGCTCCTTGGAAACTTCCAGAGCCGCGCGCATTCCGGCCAATCCCGCGCCTATGATGACCACATCATGTTTAATCACAGCAAGTCACTCTCAACCGTTTGAAAATAAAAGATATTTATTAAACTTAAAATCGGGAAAGGAAAATTCAATCCCCAGGTTACGATTCAGCCACTCTACCCCGCGACGACAAAAGCACTCGGAGAACAATCAACGGGAACTCTTTAAACTCAAGAAAAAATACGCTGGCAGGGGCTTTCTGGTATCATGTTAACTGGCGAAAATTGAAGGGCGTATTGAACCATTATCCATTGTTGTCTGTCAAGAAAAATGAGTTTCCTGTTGAAATAGAAAGATAAGGAAATATAATGTTTTTATTACTTTAATAATCTTATAACATTTTATCCGTCAAATTCCGATCAACCACCCTTTACCGCGGTGAATGCTTTTTCCAGCCCTACCCGCACTTGGAGCCCCCCTTGGAGCAAATAACATTCGAGTCTCTTCCCCTTCCGGAACCGGTATTGCAAGGCATCCGGGACGCTGATTTTAAATACTGCACTCCCATTCAAAGCGCCACGTTACCGATTTCCCTGGCAGGAAAAGATGTCGCGGGACAGGCGCAAACCGGCACCGGAAAAACGGCCGCGTTTTTAATCACCCTGTTTACCCGGCTTTTAACCACCCCCCCCCATCCCGCCGGCAAAAAGGGCGAAGTCGGCCCGCGTGCGCTCATCATCGCCCCGACGCGCGAACTGGCCCGGCAGATAGAAAAGGATGCCCTGCTCCTCGGCAAACATTGCGGTCTCAATATCGTCTGCATTTACGGCGGAATGGACTATGACAAGCAACGCAATCAGATCAAAGCCGGAGTCGACGTTCTCATCGCCACCCCAGGCCGGCTGATCGATTACTACAAGCAGAAGTTTTTCAGCCTCAAACTGGTGGAGGTCCTGGTCATCGATGAAGCCGACCGCATGTTCGACATGGGGTTCATTCAGGATTTGCGTTACCTGCTGAGAAACACCTCGCCCTACAACAAACGCCTGTCGATGCTGTTTTCAGCGACGCTCAATTTCCGGGTGATGGAGCTGTGCTACGAGCACATGAACAATCCCGAGAAGGTGACCATCGAACCGGAAAAGACCGTCGTGGATAATATCAAACAGCTGCTTTACCATGTCGGCCACCATGAAAAACCCAATCTTCTTCTGGGACTGCTCAAGCAGGAAGAGGGAGAAAAAATACTGATTTTCTGCAACACCAAGGCCATGGCCGAACGGCTGGAGACCAAACTGAAACATAACGGCTACAACGCCGGGCAGATCAGCGGCGACCTCAATCAAAACGCGCGCATCCGGGTTCTCGAACAATTCAGCTCCGGCGACCTTGATATTTTGATCGCCACCGACGTCGCCTCGCGCGGCATTCACGTGGACAACATCACCCACGTCATCAACTACGATCTTCCCCAGGACCCGGAAGATTACGTCCACCGCATCGGCAGAACGGCGCGAGCCGGTGCCAAAGGCACCGCCATCACCCTGTGTTGCGAGAATTATGCCCAGCACCTGGAACGGGTGGAGGAATACCTGAAACAAAAAATCCCCGTGGTCTGGGCAGAGGAAGAATTGTTCCTCAAAGGGAAAGAGGGAGAACCGCAAAGGCGGCAAAAAAGCAAACGCCCGCCTCCGCGTAAACCCTCCCAGGACAACAAAAAACCTTCCAGGGGAAAACCCAGGCGCCGCAGGCCTGCATCAGGACGCCTGGGGGCCCGTCCCAATACTTAAAAACATTAAGCCTGTTAAAAGTCCCGGACTATCTGCCGTAAGGATTATCTTCCTTTTCCGTGGTAGCGATGCCTTCCGCCGCGCCCTCCATCGCGGAACCGGGAACTTTCAAGACCTTTCCGACCGGCTTCCCTGCTTCCCGTGCGCCTTCATTGGCGCTATCCAGCCCCTGATTGACCGTGGAACAGGCGCCGCAAAATAAAAAGGTGAAGAAAACCACCAGGAAAATTGCTGACCCGCGCTTATTCATTAGTATCCTCGAATTGAAATTAAGTTTCCCCCGGCTCATTGGCCGCTGGTCAAGAACTTCCCATCACTCTTTGAGAATAAAACCCTGCTCAATAGGCTTTTCCGTCTTGGAAACGGCCTTGGAAAATTTTTCCTGTACAGAAACAATTTCAATCGTGCCCACCTTGGTTTTTTCAGAACCCAGATTCTCACCCGTGACCGGATCGAGAATATCCTCTCCCGGTGAAAATACCGTAAACGTATCCCCTGCTGAAATTCCGTTTCTTTCACCCATGTTGGTAATGATCGAACCCTCGCTCACCTTGATGACTCTGCCTTCAAAAGGAATAGGATTTAAACTATTGCCAATCTGCACTACCGCCCGGTCGATGGCGATTTGAGTGGCTTTCCCCAGCGGGGTTTTGACAAAGCCGTCCGTTCCGAAGCCGATGCCTCCCTTATGGATACCGAAACTGGTGCCTCCCGATTTTGCTTTCCCTTCAACCCGTTCCGATGCAAGGATTTCTCCCGTGGTGGTGTCAATGATGCGCAGGATGACCCCCACATGCGCCTCTTCGGCTTTGGACCCTATCTTCACGCCGCCAAAACTGAACCCCGTATCGCTGCCGCTGGTCTTGTTTTCAAATTCGGTGACGGTTCCCTTAATGAGGATCTGGGCAGGCACGATTTTTCCAATTTGCGCGGTTTTGGATTTCGCCATGCGCCCGCTTGCGGCCAGATCCTGCTCGCCCAGGACATCACCCAGGGTTTGCCGTTCCAGAACCACAAAATTACCGCTCTGCACCAGAGCATCGGCTAATTGATCCGCCATTCCGTATCCCACTTTAAAATGAGCCGCTATCCCGGCTTTTTGTTCAAACTGGGATACGGCGATCGTCTTTTTGAATTTGGCTTTACTCACACCGGAAGAAGACGCCATCGCCGGAGTCCCCTCTGTCGATGCCCGCACCGCATTCCCCTCGCCCGATCCTTGACCCGTAGCTGAATTAGAGGTGGAGTTGCTGGAACTCGAAAGGCCGTCCTGACCGCCACCGAACCCCTGGGGCAGACTTTCACACCCCGTACTCACGACAATCATCAGAAAGGCGGATACAAAAAAAACCGGTTTGAGTCTCATGGTATTTTCCCTTATAAAATTATCAGGTTTTCATTCGCAATTATTTTCAGTCAACGACCGGGTCAACAAAGTACAACCCCATAATAGGCAACCGCCTGCTCTCCCCCCCACCCTTGACAACAATCAAAACACCACACTTTTCACCGTGGCTTCCAAGGATCTGGCTAAGAATTTTAATTGCCGTGAATATAGCATATTTGCCGGTTCATTTGCCCCTTATGTCCTGATAAATAGTTCCTCCCATGCGGAAGGCAGGCTGGCTCACGCCGTACCCCACTCTCTGCCTTGAGCTCCCACAGCATCCAAACCTTCCAATTTCCAGGTCACCCCGATTCAATACAGCTATTAGACTGATTTTAGGGAACCTCTAAAAATTCGTCCAAAGCCATGAAATAAGAAAACCGGATTGGGTGGGACAAGCTTTCCAGCCTGTCCACACGGGCTGGAAAGCCCGTGCTACCCATTGAAGGATCAAGAGAAAATCTCACAATTTGTATTTTTAGAGGTGCCTTTTAAAAGGTGGCCATGCCTCTCTAGGGAATGCTCAGTAATTCCTTGTAGCCGACGCCTGCGGCATAATCCATGATAGTTTCTCTTTGCACTTTATTTCCCTTTACGATGATCAAATATTTTTTCCCGGCCACAATGGTCGCTTCCCCTTTTAGTTTCCCGGCGTCATATTTGACCATCGCCTTGTTGCCTTTGATCCGCTCCAACTCTCCCTGACCTCCCTGGGCAAACATGGGGTTGGAAAGCATCATCATGGAGCTCTGGATCAAGGGGGAATCCGAATGGATCTGCACGGTTACGTGACTCGAATCTTTTTTATATTTTCGTTCAATCAAAATCCCGCCGCCCAGGAAAGCCGCTCCCGCGGATTGCGCAATCGCTTCTCCTGCCGTCCAGCCCTTCAGGGGGTCAGGAAGATGACCCTTCAGCATCTCACCCTTTTTCTGCCGGATTTTTTGGGCGGCGTAATTAAGCAACTCCGCGGCTTCTGTCCATTCCCGATTCTCATACAAGTCGACCGCTTCCTTGACCGCTTTCAAAACCTCGTCTTTTCCGCTGCCTTCCGCCGCCTGCCCCAAGGGGGGATTGAATGCGCTGAAAAAAAAGACCATAAAAGCTACCTGCAATATAAAACGATAATAACCTTTCCGCATGATCGCTCCTTCCAACACTTTTAAGCGTCTTTGTTTTTTGCAAAAGTATACTGGAACCCGGAACTCTTTCCGGGTAAAAATTTTTGAGCCATTCAGATCAGTGGGTTACCAACTTGTGTGTCATAATGAGGCAAAGAAAAAAAAACACAACCATCCGTACAATCCATTGCCCCATGAAAACCGAAAATCCCTGGCACGCGCTTCCCGTTGAAAAGATATTCGACCTGCTGACCACATCCCCATCCGGCCTGTCCGCAAGCGAAGCCCGACAACGGCTGACTGAATACGGCCTCAACGAACTGACGGCGGCGGATCACATCTCCCCCTGGACGGTTCTGGCAAACCAGTTCAAAAATATTCTGATTCT
>Ga0210044_10008877_pt1 | contig 12413 bp, 10 predicted proteins | sample CryGey13umfilter_2_FD_183959 | JGI IMG/M metagenome (GOLD analysis project Ga0210044, IMG submission 183959) | Groundwater microbial communities from aquifer in Utah, USA - Crystal Geyser 4/9/14 3 um filter (SPAdes) (version 2) | ecosystem: Environmental > Aquatic > Deep subsurface >... | reverse complement strand
CCAAAGGGCCATTATATCAAATGATTCATAACCATACTGTTTCATATAAATTATCAGTTCTTGGCGACTAGCTCCAAGTAATGGATAAGCACTCGGCGTAATTTCACAAATTATTTCCGGCCGGTGTTTTGTATTTTCAAAATATTTTCGAAGTCCTTTCAAAACAGGGAATTCAAAACCTTCAACATCTATTTTAATTAAAGCAATTTTATCTTTTTTAATTTTTTTTTGCTCAATATAATCATCCAATCGCATTACCGGTACTTCAATTGTATCTCTGGGGATGCTACTGGGTAAAACACCCGAGGCCATAGAACTGCCGCCAATATAAGGGGGCTTAGCAAAATCTATTTTGGTCTGACCATTATCTTCACCTAAAGCACATTGATTAGCTATAATATGATACTTAGGATTATTTAAAGCTAATCTTTTTAAAGACTCAAAATACAAGGGAATTGGTTCAAAAGCATAAACTTCTCCATTTTTTCCCACTAAATCAGCAGCGACAGCTGCAACATAACCAATGTTTGTACCAATATCCAAAAATATGTCGCCTTCCTTAAGAGTCTTTTTTATAAACTCTATTGTCGCAATCTCGTAAAAATTAAAATACATTTGATAAAAATAATCATCCCCAATAGGAAAGTCAAAATTAAAATCAAAAACTATCTTGCCGATTTTTTTTACTTTATTTCGAGGTATCCTAGAAAGTTGGTGTTTCTGACAAAAAAATTCAAATAGGTGTTTCCTAAAATATTTCAAGAATAAAGGCGGGTTAATCACTAATAATTTTAATCCTTGAATAAATTTAGAAATTTTTAAGTTCATGTTAAAAATATACTTATAAGTTATTTTAATGATCTATATAAACGTAAAACCTCTTGCACTCGATTATGATAGGTATGGTCTTTCAGGGCTCTAATGGTTCCTTTTTGCTGAATGGTTTTTCTTTCTTCTTTATTTTTCAAATAATAATCTATTTTTTTAAACCAATCTTGGGGGTCAAGATTAGCCATTACAACCTCATCTTCGGTAAAATACTTTCTTAACGCCGGGACATAATCACAAATTTCAAAACCACCACAAGCCGGGATTTTGAATGTCCTCTGATTCAAAACATAATGAGGCTGACTGCCGTCATTTTCTCTTTCATGAAAATTAAGAGAAATTTTTGCCGAGGAATATAATAAATTCTCTTCTTCCGGCGGAATTACTATTCTAAATTTATTAAAAAAATCTGCTCCTTTTTTGAATTTTATCTCCCGACATATTTTTTGACTTAGCCGAAGCAGATTATCTTTTAAGGTCCAATAGGGACCGAAAATGCCGACATTATATTTCTTTGTCAAAGGAAAAAGAACATTATTAGTAAACCATTTTTTATGAGGTAATTTAGCCCCCAGATAAACAATGTCATATTGGTATTTTTTTACGGGTTCGGTTGGAAAATGCAAAAGCTTGTTAGCGGCATTAGGAATTAAAACATACTTACGGCCAGTCAATTTTTCAAATTCAACCATTGATTCCGGCTCTCTCTCACCGAAATAGACATCGGCTATTTCCCCTTCTTTTATAATTTTCACCTCTTCTTTTTTAAGAGGCCAGTAAACTATTAAAAAGATTTTAATTCCTTTATTGCGAATCCACTTTAAAGTTTCTGAATGCTTTAAGACGATATCACCCAAGTTGGCGACAAAAAAAATATCCGGATTAGTTAACTCAACCTTAGTTCTCAAATCATCATATTCTGTTGCTTCAAAAAATTTATGACCCATATCTTCGAAGGCACCCTTCCATCCTTCATAAATCCAGCGGTCAGCTCCGGTAGAATGAGGATAAGGTATGTAATAAAGTATTTTCATAAGATAAATCTAAAATTGGGTGCCCCAATAATAATTTATAACATCTTTATCTTTTGAAAAAAAGAAGTCCACAGAAACGCCGATAAAAGCAAACCCGCAGTTATGAAGCATTTTAAAAACCTCAAGATAGTCAGAAGAGTCGGACGGCTTTCTTAAAGGCGAGATTTCAATAAAAACATTGTCAATTTTATCCCTCAAGGTATTTATACCTCCTTCTAAAACTTCTTTTTCTACGCCTTCAACTTAAGGGGGGGGGCGCCGACCAAACAAAGCGTCCCATATTCCTTTATTTAAATATTTCAACTTCAACATTTTAGCGTCTTCGTATAAGATTATTTTTATCACGGTTTTCATAAAATTAAAAGATGCTTCTAAAATCCAAATCGGTTCTCGCCAAAAATAGATAAAAAAAATTTCTAAAAGATTCCTCGTCATCAAATAATAACGCCATGGTTCGTGATTAGCCACCAAAATAACTCGGCCAAAAAAATGATGTTCTTCCATTTTGCCGGCCGCATGAGTCATCAATGGCCGGCAAGAAAGCAAAACTTCATATCCATACTTTCTTAATCTCAAACAATATTCCAAATCAATTCCCTCAATAAAAAAATCTTCGCGGAAGGGCCCGGCTTTTTCATAGGCGGTTAAAGATAGTAAACTGCCGGAGGTGATAATCGTTTTGACTTTAATAAAATCCTTTTTGCTATTTTGACAATTAATATACAGACGACCGCTGTACTTGCTTCTTGAATTAGAACCGATGAGGCCAATTTTTTCATAAAATGGGCATTGGGAATAAATAGAAACTAATGATTTAACCATATTATTACCAACAATGGTATCCTGATCTAAAGTTAAAACCCAAGAATAACCCAATTTTTTTGCCCATAAAACTCCTTGATTTAAAGCCACGGCAAGGCCCTTATTGCTTGTATTTTCTATAACCTCTATTTTTGAGGATTTTAAAGCCCGCAACATCTGGCGAACCAAGGGTAATGAATAATTATCAACAACAATAACTCGAGCAACTTGGTTTTTAATTAATTCTATTCTTTCCTTAAATTCTTGGTCGGGGTTATAGGTTACGATAACGGCAGCGACTTTTTTAATATCTATATAAGAGAACTCTTTCTTAAGTTTGACTTTAACAGTAAATCTTGATAAATAATTTTTAATTAAACTTCGGAAACCCTGATAGAAACTGTGTATTTTTTGATAAAATAAAATGCCGCCAAAGGAAATTACATATTGAAAATAAGCAATTAAATTAAAAGGATATGTTTTTATGGCCTCTTTTATATAAAGCCGTCCCTCCTTTAAGTGGCCGAGACGGCAAAATTTTCCGCCTATTTTTTGTAAAAATTGACTCTTAAGTTTTGAATTCTTTTCAAAAAAATCTTTATAATTTTTCAAAATTAAAATCTCTAAATCAGCGGCTTCTTTTATCTTGTCGCCTAATCGCGGCCCGAAATGACTGCGAATTTTAAGAACTATCTCCGGTGTAAAATCAACTTCAAATTTCTCCGCCAGTCTCAAATATAATTCAAAATCCTCGCCAACCAATACTTTCTCATTATACTCTCCAATAACTCTAAAAACCGATTTTCTTAAAATAGGGTTTGAGGCTGAACCGATAAAAGGATCTTTCTGAGAAAGAAGATTAATAAAAATATTGTCTTTTAATTGCGGTCTGTGGAATTCCAGCTCGCGACCGAAGTCATCTACCCTGACAAAGCCACCGTAAACCAAGCCACAATTTTGGTTTTTATTTTCAAAAATTTGCAATTGGGCTCCCAACTTGTTGGGTAACCATTCATCATCATCGTCTAAAAAGCCGATAAATTCGCTGTGGGCCTTTTTTAAACCCAAATTTCTCGCTTGAGAAATACTCAAAGGTTGATGTTTAATATACCTAATCCGCTCATCATTAAAACTCTTAACTACCTCTTCGGTATTGTCAGTAGAACTATTATCTAAAATCAAAAGTTCAAAATCGGAATAGGTCTGATTTAGTACACTTTTAATAGCCTTTTCAAGATATTCGGCCCGATTGAAAGTTGTAATAATAACTGAAACTTTCGGCATTGAAATTAATTTTTAAGTTGAGCAATTACAAAAATTGTTGGCCTTATGCCCAAAAAATACAAAATTTCACGAAAGGGAAATGATATAATTCTATAGAAAGATATTAATACTTTTTTCAATAAGCCTGAACTACGAAGGGGTATTTTAAAATCATTACTACTTTTATCATCGTTATTCGAAGGCAATGAAGTATTTTTTATTAATTTCAATTTAATTAATACATTAATTAAAAGAGCAATTGTATCTAGTCTGCTAATTTTCTTCATGGTAATAATCTCAAAATTGTTTTTTGTCAAAAATATTTTTAGTGTCTCTGGGGTCCAATAAGCGGTATGGTAAGGTGCTATATTACACGAATATTCCCAGGGACCAAACATTTTTACATCTGGCACGCTCAAAGCTACAAAACCTTTGTTATTTAACAGATTTTTTATGGTTAAAATAAATTCTTTTGGAGCTTCTATATGCTCAAGAACCTCGAAAAGGGTTATTAAATCAAATTTGGGTAAATTTGGTAATAAAGCAAAGTCATAGATTGATAAAGGATATAGGTTCTTTAATCCAAATAACTTTTTAGCTTTCTCAATTGCCTTGCGATTAAAATCAACCCCAAAAACATTAAACCCACGTTTATGAAGTTCTGTGAGAAATAAATTAACTCCACATCCAATATCTAATATCGTTCCCTTTTTTATGGGTAGAAGTTTTAAAATCAACTTATGTCTCAAAGCAAGGGTTGGTTTAATTAATATATCCGCAAAATCTTTATAATGTTCCTCAAAAAATTCCTTAGGAGCCTGACCTGGTGGATCCCAAAATTGGAAAGCACATTTTGAGCATTGATATAAATCCCACCGATCATGATGGCGTAAGTGCTTAAATTCTCCCTGTTCATTTGATTTAAAACCGCAAACAAGGCATTCTAATTTTTGCTTCGTCTTAATAAATTCCATTATTTCAAAAATAATTTTAAGCCTTCATCTAAATTAATTTTTGGCTGCCAACCCAGTTCTTTTTTGGCTTTGGAATTATCTAAACAGTACCTAATTTGCTCGCCAGGCCTATCAGGATGATAAATGGGTTGGGATTTTTTGCTTAATAAATCGGCGATTTTTTCATAAACCGCGTTTAGGGTCGTCTCCACGCCAGTGCCGATATTGAAAACTGGATTGGGGTGATTCTCAGAAACATCTAAAGCAAGTAAATTGGCATTAACCACATCCTTAATAAAAACATAATCTCTGGTTTTGTTGCCATCACCCCATATTTCTGCTTGTTGGTCTTGAGCTAATTTTCTGATATAGTCAGCCATTGCTCCGGTGACTTGTCTTGGTCCATAAACCGCAGAATAGCGCAGAATTACATAAGGAAGTTTATAGGCTGAATAATAAAATCTCAAATAATTTTCAACAGCATCTTTTGTCACAATATAGGGCGAAATTGGCATTACAGGTTCGGTTTCTTTAGCGGGTAAATTTTTAGTATTTCCATATAAAAAACCCGAAGAACTAAGAACAACTTTTTTGACGCCGAGGTTTTTGGCTCTTTGTAAAATCCTAAGAGAACCAACCAAGCAATCCATATCCAAAAGAGGATTTTCCACTGATTTTGGAACTAAAACAAAAAAAGCGAAATGATAAATAAATTCTGGTTTTTCTTTTTCTAAAATTTCTTCAATTTTAGGGTCAGCAATATTTATCTGATAAAATTTTGCTTGAGGATTAAGATTTTCCTTTCGGCCAGTGAAAAGATTATCAACAACCACTACCCTGGCTCCTTGTTTAATCAAAGCATCAACTGTATGAGAACCGATAAAGCCAGCTCCGCCAGTGACTAAAATTTTTTTATTTTTCAGATTCATTTTTTAAATAGAATTTCTTTATAGAACGCCAAATATTGTCCCGCCATTTTTTGCCAAGTGTTGGCCACTCTAAAAGCGCTTTCTCCCAATTCTTTTCGCTGTTTTTCAGGCATTTCTAAAAATTCTTTCATTTTTCCAGCCAGCGATTCCGGATTTTCCGGCTCGGCAATCAGTCCCATTTTATTTCTTTTTACCAATCTCCCCATTTCGGAAACATCGCTGACAATTGAAGGTATTTTACAAACAGCCGCTTCTTTTAGCAAGGGGCCGCTGCCGCCGGTATAGATTTTAATATAGGGTAGGACTAAAACATCGCTGGCATAGAAATAAAAATATACTTCATTTTGGTCAATATAACCTAATTTTAAAAGCACCCTATCTTTTATTCTTAATTTTTCAATGAGATTTAAAATCTCTGATTTTTGATAATCAAACAAAGAACCGGCTATTAAAACCCTAAAATCTTTATTTTTTAAAAGAGAAATCGCTTTAAAAAAATATTCTATCCCCTTGTCTCTTCTTAACATTCCAAAAAATAAAAAAATCGTTCCTTTGTAATTTATCCCTATTTTCTTTCTGGCTTCTTCTTTTTTTAGAGAAAATGGCGGGGGGTTAGCTCCGTCGTAAATAACCTTTATCGGGAAATCTTTATTTAAATCAAATTGCTTTTGGAGTTCTTCTTTGTGAAATTCCCCCAAAGTGATAACGGCTTTTATTTCTTTATCCAAGCAGCTTTTTAAGATTTTTCTTTGAAGCGTTTTATAAACTCTTTTTAAAAAAGAGCCGGGATATTTCAAAAAAGAGAAATTTGGCGCTTGGATTAAAAGAACCGTTGGGGGAAGAATCTTTCTGTAGATTTTTAAAAGACCGGATAAAATTCCATATTCAGTATCCAATGTTTGGACTATGTCAAAATGATTTTCTTTTAAAAACTTCAACGCTGCTCTTAAAATCATAAAAGAGTTCCTTAAATATCCGAATTCATAAAAAAATGGGATTTTGCCTCTGTTTTTGTCAAATTTATCAAATTTATATTTACCATTTTTAAACTCAATTATTTTAAATAAAGGCGTCTCGGAAAGAAATTTTTCCGGATAAATTTTGTTAGTAAAAAGCCAAACCTCATTGCCAAGTTTGGCTAATTCTTGGCAGAGATTCGCCGTATACACACCATAATGACCTCTTTTGTCGGCGGTTGGCTGAATAAATAGAATTTTCATTTTAATGTTTGATTTTTGCTATTATTAGAGTGTGCCAACCAAAATGTCTTTCCAACCAGTGAAAAATAATCTTTGGCAGCCAACGAAAATACCAGACCCATTCATATTCATAGTTAAGGTATTTGTCAATTTTATAAGGAAAAATGTGGTCTTTTATCATCTTAATAATCTCAAAATCCTTCATCAGACACCTAATATCTCTAAAAGAGTAATAATGAGTTACTGGGGAGCCAGCTTGGGCTTCGGAATAGGTTCGGATTAAATCTTTAGCCCGCCAAAATGCTCCCTTGCCATATTTCAAAATAATCCATAACGCCTTAAAACTCCATTTACTATAAAGCATTATCCTTATTTCAGTATTGAAATGACAATATTTTTTAATTTCTTCAAAAACCTTTTCTGGATAAGGAGTGTGATGGATTACCCCAAAAGAATAAATCAGGTCATAAGGTTCAACTGGTAAAAAAGAGTTTAATTCTTCGGCGTTACCTAAATAAAATTTTGCTTTTAAACCGTAGACACTAAATCTTTTCCTGGCAATTTCCAAACTTTTTTCGGACAATTCAACGACCGTCAAATCGGCGCCATTTTTGGCAAAATTTATTGAATCGGTTCCGATGCCACAACCAATTTCCAAAACATTTTTTCCTTTCCATTTCTCAAATTGAGCAAATTGGGGGATATGGGGTTCAACAAAATATTTTCTTTTTTCTACTTCATCAAAATATTCTCTGCTCCCTATTTCTCTTGGGGAGTGTCGGACATTACAAGGGTGGCTATCCCAATAGTCCTTAACTTTTTCTATTTCGATTTCCATTAATTTCCCCGTGAAAATGGCCGGTTCTTAAATGGCGGACTTTCCGATGAAGTTTTTTTGGTTCCAAGTGCCGCCAAAAATCAATAATGGTAATTCGTTTTTGCTTTTTAAGATGTTTTTTATGGAGATGATGAATTTTCTTAAATTCCGGATGGGGTTGGGCAATCACCCATAAGGCCGACTGGCTTAAACAGTGGTCTATTGAAGAAGCATAATGAATTCTCTCGCCGAAAATTTTTCTGACATTTTCCATGGCTAGAGGGTCGTAAACGCTGATTTTGATATTTTTATTCTCTAAAAGAAGTCGGCGGATAATTTCAATACTGACCGATTCTTCAATCTCCGGCGTATTAACTTTATAAGCCAGACCTAGAATAGAAACCGCTTTGTTTTTAGAATTTTTAACGAGTTTTAATATTTTTTCTGTCGTGTATTGAACATAAAATCTATTTAAGTAATCCGTGGCTTTGGATAAAAGAGCATCCACTCCGCAATTTTTAGCAAAAATATAAAAAGCCCGATTGTCTCGAGGGAAACACGGTCCAGCATAACTTAAGCCGGCTTTTAAAAAATAAGGAGAGACTCTTTTGTCAGCGCCTAAAGCTGCAGTAATTTTATCAATTTCCGCTCCTTCAATTTTTTCACAAACTCTGCCCAAAGTATTGGCAAAGGTAATTTTCATTGTCACATAAACATTCAAACTGATTTTAGCAATCTCGGCACTGATAATTGACATTCGGGCAATATAAGGCTTGTTCTCACAAACTCTTTTATAAATAGCTTCAAGTTTGTCTCCGGCTCTTTTGTCGCTTTCACCGATTAAAACCATATCTGGTTTCAAAAGACCATTTATAACATCACCTAAAGCGATAAATTCCGGATTATAACAAACCCCAAAATCCTTGTTTAATTTCTTAGCGGAATATTTTTCGATTAAAGGAATTAGTTTTTTTTCAATTGTTCCCGGCGAAACCGTGGAAACAATAACGAAAAGATGATAAGCTTTTTTATTTTTTAAATCCTGAGCCAAGGGTTTTAAGGCGGCTTTTAAACACTCGTCGGAAAAACTGTGGTCTTTTTTAGAGGGCGTGGGGACAATAAAAAAAGTAATATCGGAATTTTTAATAATTTTTTTGGAATCAGTTGTCGCTCTAAAATTACTCCTTGATTTATCCAATAGTTCCTGCAGCCGCGGTTCAATTACCGGTGCTTTGCTTTGATTAACCAAATTAATGGTTTTTTTATTAATGTCCAGCCCTAAAACCTTATAGCCTTTATAAACGAAACAGGCGGCAGTACAAACGCCAAGCTTTCCTAAACCGACTACTGAAAGATTAAACTTCCCCATAAATCACAAACAAATCACAAATTTTTTTTGAAAGAAATTACTTCTTGCTCTATCCATTTATATGTTTTCTCTAATCCTTCGCGGAGAGGACGAGAGGGAGCCCATCCGAGTTTTTCCTGAATGAGACGATTGTCGGAATTTCTGCCGCGAACTCCTAAGGGACCGGGAATATATTTTATTGTTAAGTTTTTACCGGCGATTTCCATAATCATCTTAGCTAATTGATTTATTGAAACCATTTCTTCTGAGCCAATATTTACCGGTCCCGTAAAATCTGAATCCATTAATCGCCTCATTCCTTCTAAACATTCATCAATAAAAAGGAAGGACCTTGTTTGTTCGCCATCACCCCAAATTTCAATTTCACCTCCATTTGGTGTTTCAGCTACTTTTCGGCATAAAGCGGCCGGCGCTTTTTCTCTGCCGCCTTTCCAAGTTCCTTCTGGACCAAAAATATTATGAAAACGAGCTATTCGAACATTCAAGCCGTAATTGCGATGAAAAGATAAATACATTCTCTCGCTAAAAAGTTTCTCCCAACCATACTCGCTATCCGGTGCTGCGGGATAAGCAGAGTCTTCGGATAACTTCGGGCTTGTGGTACTTTCCTGATTATAAGCGGGGTACATACAAGCGGAGGAAGAATAAAAAATTTTACCGATGCCTTTTTTGGTACAATGATGCAAAGCATTTAAATTTATAAGCGCGGAGTTGTGCATAATATCCGCGTCGTGCTCTCCAGTGAAAACAAACCCGGCGCCACCCATATCAGCCGCTAACTGATAAACTTCATCAAAATGTCTATCAAGAATTTTTTCCCAGACATTGGGGTTTCTTAAATCGCCTATTACAAAATCATCCGCTGCTGTTTGGTTAAATTCTGGATATTTTAAATCAACGCCCCTGACCCAAAATCCCTCGCTTTTTAATTTTTTTACCAAGTGACTGCCGATAAAACCGCCAGCCCCACAAACCAAAGTTGTTTTGTTCATATTTTAAATATAATATTTTTAAAATAATCAGCAAGAACCCATTTCCCCCGGCTAACCCAAGTGGCCAAGGTGAAAATTACAATGTCTTTAAGGCTTCAACAATTCTTTGGTCTTGAGGCCAATAATCCAGAATTTTTTCGCCGATGAGCCGGGCTTGAGCATTTAAATTGCTTAACCGATAAAATTCAAAAAGACCATAAAGATACTGGGGTCTTTTGGGACTTTTTTCCAGACCTTTCAAAAAATATTTTTGGGCTAGTTCAAAATCTTTTTTTTCTTTGTAAGAAAACCAGTTAATTTCATGAGCCGAAGCAAGTACTGACAAATCCTGGTGGTAACCCAAACTGTTATTTTCGGGCAAACGATTAAATTCCTGGTCTAAATAATCAAGCAATGCCCGAGCTATTTCCGGCGGCGGTTTATTTTGAATAAGCGGGGAGATTCGTTCACCCAGAACTTTTATTGATTCTTCTTGACCAACCGGAGAAAAAAAATCCAGGGGCTTGTTAAAATTATCAAAAAAATCTTGCAAGGTGCGGATTTTTTGAGCCTGCAAATTTATCATTGAATCAATTAAAAGCTGGCTTTTTTTAAACGGCAAATAAGAACCGAAATACATCAAAAAAACGATCACCGCCGCGCTAAAAAGAGAAACAAATTTTTTAAAAATGGTCATTTTAATTTTGAATAAGACAAATTTGAACTCGGCCGAACGTTAACTTGTTCCAAAGTGTTAAAAAGAAAAATGGCAAAAGCAAAAAACAAAAATAAATTAAGATAAACCGGCAAGATATCAAAAAGCACCAGGGCTTGAACCAAATAAATTATGGGCAAAGAGAAAAGTAAAGCTCTTTGCCACGCTGATTGATACGGACCTGCCCCGTAGGGTCGCCGCAAGGCGACTCCTTCGGGGTTTAGGCTGATTTGAACGGATTTTTTGTTTTTAGCAGCATAAATCAGCTTTTTATCAACATTGACCAATGTCTTCTTAAAAAATTGAAGATAAAAAACCGCAAATATTCCCAAATAAGCCAAAAGGCCGATAATGCCGGTCTCGGCTAAATAATCAAAAAATACGCTGTGAGCTCTATCAAACCAAGTTTCCGATGGCTGACCAACTTTGAAATGACCGGTGTTAAAATATTTATCAAAAATTAAAGAAAAGTTTTCCGGTCCCCATCCTAAAATCGGCCTTTCTTTAAAACCCTGAATTGCCGAACCCCAGGTCCAAAAACGGGTCTCCAAACTGCCACCGGAAACTGTTAATTCTAAAAGCCGGCTGCTGGAAGGACAAAAAGGAACAAGCGCCAGAGATTTATTTGATTTATTGAAAAAGAAAGCCAAGCCACCCAAAAAAATAAGAAAAACTAAAGCCGCGGCCGTCAGCCGTCTTGTCAGACCGGCTGGCAAAATAATGAGCAAATATATCAAACCGAGAAAAAGCCCGACTCCTAAACCCAAAAATGCTCCTCTGGTTTGAGTTAAAAGAAAAATGAATAAAAGCACTAACAAAAAGCTACCAAACATTAAATTCCGCAGCCAATTTTTCTTTGCCGAAAGCCAAAGCCAAAGGAGATAAAATAGAGAAAAAATCATATAAATAGCCACGTAAGAAGGGTTGCCGAGCGTAGCTTGAAACCGGTCGCAAATCCCGGTTCCTAAAAAACCTTGCCAATGCAAAGCCGCGGCCAAGCCGTAAAGAATAGACAGCCCGGCAACAATTAAAGAAACAATAAAAAGACGGCGCCAATCTTCTTCCTTTTCAAAAAGCAAAACCAGCAAAAGAAAAAAAATAAAATAGTGAATCATTTGGAAACCGCCGTCGCCGCGCTCATAATTTGACCAAAAAGCGGCTTTGGCATCAACCGCCAAAACCGCTGACAAAACAAAAGCCAAAACAAATAAGGAAATAATAATAACCAGGGGCTGATTAAAAGCTTTTACCAGCCGGGGCTTAAGATTTAAACCCGGTTGAAATCCCCAAGCTAAAAGAAAAAAAATTAAACTTAATTCCACGGCCAGGCGAAAAAAAATGTATTTACCAGTAATAAAAGGAAAAAGAGTTGATGAAGTAATAACAAGGAGAGAGAAAACGGTAAGGTAAAGAAAAAATTTAGAAAGTTTTAAATAAGAGAGCATAGGATTTAAAGAAAGTTTAAATGTTTAAAAGTTTAAGTGTTTAAAAGAGTTTAAGAGCGGATGGTCTCTCGGTAAATGACCGCGAATTA
>Ga0210044_10008876_pt1 | contig 12414 bp, 10 predicted proteins | sample CryGey13umfilter_2_FD_183959 | JGI IMG/M metagenome (GOLD analysis project Ga0210044, IMG submission 183959) | Groundwater microbial communities from aquifer in Utah, USA - Crystal Geyser 4/9/14 3 um filter (SPAdes) (version 2) | ecosystem: Environmental > Aquatic > Deep subsurface >... | reverse complement strand
CTTTTCAACGAAGCAAATGCCGCCTTTAGGCGGCTCCTGAACGCCGCGAAGCGGCCCCCTAGCCGCCTTGGGCGGCTCCCATAGCGGAACCCCCCGGCTTTGCCGGGGGTAGCGCAGCGCTTAGTGAATGCCAACGCTCGAGGCGGCCATGCTGTGCCCGCCGTCGAAGGTCAAAAAAGGAACGCTATGTATTGTCAGGCCTGTGGAACCCCAAATGACGACAACAACTTCAAGTGCATTCAGTGTGGAGGCGTCCTTCCACGCGCCGAACTCGCGGGCCCGCAGCCTGGTCAAACGGTCGACACGCCGCTCAGCAAGAACGAATACCTCATCTACACGATCGCCTTCCTGTTCATCCCCTGCGTCAACGTGCTCGTGAGCTCTATTCTGTATTACATCTGGAGAGCCAAGCAGCCCAACCGAGCCAACCAGATGAACCGGCTAGGCTTCATGGTCTTTGGGGCACAATTACTCTTGGGCATCTTACTGCGACTCGCCGGGCTCTCTTAAGAGCTTCCCTACAAAACCTCGAGGTCCAAGTTTTGCGCCGGGTTCGTGGCATCCAAGTACGCAGAGTTTGACCGGGTCTTCGGTCCCCATGAGCGTCGGTCCAGGCGGACACATTGTGGAAGATTTTCGATAAGTTTCCACCTCTGGACAAACTTCGGTACCCCTGAGTGCAATGATGGAGCTCCCGTTGAAGCGGGAAGCCTCCGGTCGCTGGCCAGACTGCACCCAAAGAAAAAAGCAAAAGGGGGTCCGGGGGACAAAGTCCCCCGGCGGGTCAGGGCTTTAGCCCTGCCTCCACCCACCTGAAACCGCTTACATCAGCTGCTTTAGCGCGGCCTGTACTTTCGCGTCCGCGCCGCATTTGCTCAGCGGCTCGAACAGCTTTTGTGCCGCCGTCAGTCGCGCGCCGTAGTTGCCTTGGAGGGTCTCTAGGGTTCCTTTGGGGACTTCTCGGAGAACCTCGCCGGCCGCCTTGAACTGCGTGCCGTTCGCCGCCGCGAAGGCTTCGAGCTCGTTGCCCATGGTCTCGCAGTCTTCGCCGTTGCGGGCGACGACGCCGCCGAACTGCTCGAAGAGCGCCACGAAGGTGTCGAAGGTGGTCCGCACTTTGGCCAGGTCGATAGGCTCGGCGTCGGTGTCTGCGGGTTGTTCCGCGCCTTTGTTCTTGACGGACGGGGGCTGCGCAGGCTGCGCCTCTGGGCTGCCGACGCTCGGAGCGGCTTCGTTGGGGGCCGCCTCCTCGGTCGACGGCATCGGCGCCTCGGTGGTGTCGGTGCCAGACTGGCAGGCGCAAAGCAGCGCCAACGAGGCCAGTGCTCCCAAGATCCAAAAGCGTGTGAACAACACGGGTTTCCTCCGAAAGGCGTAGGCAAGGCGCCTTGGACGGCGAAGACGTCGCTACAGCGGCAGGCACACCGAGGCGTTCGCTGCGGCTGAGCTGCTGCTCCCAACGTAGCGGTTCACGCCGGTCTGCGCGGTGCCGGGCAGCTCGGTGCAGTAGGCGTTGGCGGCGTGAGCCTTGGGGACGCAGACGCCGCTCAGGCCGCCATCGACGCTGGTGCAGAAGGTGGTGGCGAAGCCGGCGCGGTCGGGGCAGGCGCCTTCGCAGGGTAGGACGCACATCCCGCGCGGCGTGCCGGCGTCGTCATACAAAAGGCAGCGGGCATCGGGGCCAAAGGTGCAAGCGGCGTCGGTGAGGCAGTCGCTGCCGATGAACTTCGCAGCTGGGGGTGGGCTGACGGGGTCGCCGATGCCGACGACCAGCTGAGCAAAGTTCATCTCCTGAGAGCCGATGACATTGCCAGGGTTGAGGTCGCGGATGTGGACGGTCCACGTGCCCGCGGCCGGTTCGCCGGCGAACTCGTCGGTGGTCCCCGAGAAGGAAGACTTTTGCAGTGTCGGCGCGTGGAAGAGGACGGCGGAGTGGCCGGTCTCGCGCTCGAGGCTGATCTCGAGGTCCTTTGGGCTCCAGTGGCTGACCGAAGTGTTGAGGGTGAGGAAGCGGATTTGGCCTGGGTCGTCGAGGGTCAGTTGCAAGGTCGCGCTGCCCTGGCCGTCGGGGATTGGGACGCTCTGGCTGAGCTCGGCCTTGACGATGCGCTCGGAGTCGACGAACTGCAGGACCGGGTCGATGCGCATGACGTGGTTGCCGGTGCAGCCGCTGGCGCGGTTGGGGTCATAGGCGGTGCAGACGTCGGAGGCAAAGCAGGCGCCTTGGCGCGTAAAGCTGTTGCCGCCGGTGCCGCGAATGACGATGCCCTCGGCCACGCCGTCGGGGTTGACGACGACGCCGCCCGAGTTGCCGCCGTAGATGTCCATGTCGGTGTTGAAGTAGAGCGAGTGGCTGTTGTCGACGACGCGGCCAGCGGTCACCTTGGCCGGAATGCCGCCGGGATAGCCCACGGCGGAGACCTTGCCGCCCCCGGCCACTTGGCCTGTGCGACGCAGCGGGAGCGCTGTGCGACCGACCACTGGGCGATCGAGCTGCACGATGGCCCAGTCCGACCAGTATTCGCTCGAGGTGACGGCGTCGACCGAGACGGCGTCTTTGTCGTAGACGTGCCCGACGACGCTGGCGCAGCGATAGAAGTTGTCCGGGGGCACGTCGCCCACGTCGGACTCGTGGGCGCTGCGGTCGTACTGAAAGCCGAAGACGAAGCGGAGCTCGTCGCAAAGGTAGGAGATGTTGACGCAGTGTCCCGCCGTCGCCACGAGGTCTGGCGCGAGCAGGAAGGCGGAGCAGTAGCCAGGCGCGGGCTGGTCGGCGAAGCGTTCGGTGGAGCAGAGCGGCGCGCCGAGCGAGCCTTGGATTTTTTCGGAGTACGTCGTGCCCTCGAGCCAGACGTGGCCGTTGCCGCCGATGTAGAAGTCGGACGAGGTGGCGACGAGCGCCGTGGACTGAGCGACGCGCTGGTAGACGGCCTCGGCGTCAAAGACCTCGCGGCGGTCGTCGGACCCATAGATGTCGGTCTTCCCGCCGGGGTCGACGCCGTCGGGAAGGAGGTCCTTTCCGGACAGCGCGGGCTCGGCACAGCCACCGGCGAGGGCGAGGAGCAGGGTGAGCAAGACTAAGTGCCGCACGGGCAGCCTCCAGCAGAGAAAACGTGCCGTGACACTCTCTCCGACCTGGTGTGTTTCGGCAACCTCCAAGTGCCGGTGCTCACGAGACCAAGAAAAATTAGTCTACAGAGACAGTGTCTGCCTCCTGCGGCCAACCACGCTGACTCGCGCTGACTCGAGATGTCTAGCGCTCAGCGGCCAGCAAGAATATCGAAGGGCGACCCACGCGGTTTCGCGGGTCGCCCTTCCCCCCAACTTCAGTGTCAATTCTCGATCTTGACTGCGTTGATCGCGGCGGCCTCGTTGCGTTTCGCGATGGCTTTGAGCAGCGGCATGAAAGGCCAACCCACGATAGTGCCGAGCAGCGCGCCCATGACCATGAAGAAGAAGAGCGAAGAGAGCAGGCCGATGAGCATCCCGCCTCCCGTCACGAGCTTCGCGAAGAGCGTGGGTTCGACTGGGGTCCCGAAGAGGGCGGCCGTCATCATCAGTCCCATGTAGCCGCCGTAAAGCAGTCCGGGAATCGCGCCGAGAAAGAGGAAAGCCAAGAAGCCACCAGTGGCGCCGGTGTAGGTAGGGAGAAGAAGAGTGGTTTTTTTGCTGAGTTTCATCGGGTAATCCTCCATTTTTTCAATACAGCGAGCGTTCCGTCTGACGCCCAAACCTGCTGCAGCATCAATGCCAAGTTGTTGAGTTGTTTAATATCAGCATGTTAAGCGACACCGTTGAAATCCGGTTGTCTGGAAAAACAAACGCCGCCGCCCTCCGAAATCCAAGAAGTGCGGACATTAGTTCGCTATCTCTTTGATATGTTTTTCGTTTCGACCTTGTTGGGTTTTCCGGAAAGCCTTACGTTCCTCTCCCCGGACACCGAACCCAAGCCGAGCCTGCAATGACCCGACTGCGCACTCTCCTCGTTCATCCCCCACAGTTCGCCCTCTACGCGCCCTTCCTGTCGATCCCGACGGTGACGGCGTTCATGCGGGCCAACGGCTACCCCTGCGAGCAGTGGGACCTCAACCTCATGGTCAACCGTCTCTTTTTGAGCGGGGATTTCTTGCGGCTTGTGGCTCCCAGGATCGAAGCCGTGTCCGAGCAGGACCGTGCCATCCTGGCCTCGCTCGAACCGACGATCGAGCAGCTTCCAGCGGCCTTTTCGACACTGAAGGATCGGACCAAGATCCTGGACGACGCCGCCCTCTTGAGCGCCTTTGCCACCCTCGACGCCGCCTACACCCTGATCAACCGGGCACACTCGCCTACCGAGGTCAGCTACAACCTCAAGATGCGCTACGACCTCAACTACTTCGACCAGGTCGTCGCGGCCACGCAGGACGAGTCCGAGAACCCCTACATCGACCTCTTCCGGCGTGAGTTCGTCCCCAAAGTGCTCGCGGGAGGCTATGGCTTGGTCGGCGTGGGCATGGCCTTCGACGAGCAGCTCGTTCCGGCGCTCACCTTCATTCGCCTCCTCAAGGAGGCCGCTCCCACCTTGCGGATCGTCGTCGGCGGCACTTTGATGACCAAGCTCTCCAGCTCGCTGCGCGCTCTCGGCAAGCTCTTCCCCGCGGTCGACTTCATGGTCTTGTACGAAGGCGAGACGCCGCTGACCAAGTTGGTCGACCACCTGGAGGGGAAGTGTGCGCTGGAGGACGTGCCGAACTTGGTCTACGCCAAGGGTGACGGGTTGCACTTCAACGCCATGAGCAACGAACCTCTGGACGACTTGCCGCCGCCCGACTTCGAGGGTTTCCCCCTCGACGACTACCTCCTGCCGGAGGTCATCTACCCCATGCTCACAACCCGTGGCTGCTACTGGAAGCGCTGCGGCTTCTGCACCCACCACCACAGCTACGGCTGGCAGTATCGCGCGCGACGCAAGAACAAGCTCATCGACGATGTCCAGAGCCTGCGGGATCGCTTCGGCGCCAACACCTTTTATTTCGTCGACGAGGCCGTGCCGCCCTCGAACCTCAAGGCCTTGGCCGACTATGGGCACAGCGCCGAAGGGCAAGGATTTCGCTGGTTCGGCGACATGCGCTTCGAGCGCGCTCTAATGAGCCGGGAGTATTGCGACGACCTCTACGCTGGCGGCTGTCGCGTCCTGATCTTCGGCATGGAGAGCGCCAACCAGCGCGTCCTGGACGCCATGGACAAGGGCGTGTCGCTCGAGACCATGTCGGCGTCGCTCAAGGCCATGGGCGAGTCGGGCATTTTTTCGGTGTTGATGTTTTTCACCGGCTTTCCTGGCGAGTCATCGAAGGAGGCATTGGATACGTTCAAATTCATCGAGGACCACCGGCAGTGGGTGGGGACCTATGCGCAGGGCAGCTTCAGCTTGCTGGAGGGCTCGCCGGTCTACGAGAACCCAGAGAAATACGGGGTCTCAGAGGTGGTGCGGGTGCCTGGGGACCTGGCCACGGACTGCACGTTTCGGGTCAACAAGGGTTTGACACAGACCAACGCAGCGCAGATCGCCGGCTCCATCGACCGCCGTCGCCGGGCCGACCCCAAGTTCGGGCAGAACTGGAGCCGGGAGGTGCTGCTGCTGCGGCAGTGTGCGCTAGAGAAGGTCGAGAAAGCCTAACCCATTGACCTACTTCACCGGCACCCACTGGTCTTTCGCGGGGTCATAGCGCCAATTCAGGTGCGCTTCCTCGAGCCGACAACTGTCGTCGGGCGCCGAGTACTCGTCGCCGCAGACGGCACAGGCAGCTGGCTCGCCGTTGACGTACCAGGTGTTGTCGGGGCAGTAACCCCTCTCGGTGAGCACGAACATCCGCAGGTCCGGATAGGGGTCATGGTCGAGGTCGACGTGAGTCAAGCTGCTGGTGGTGCGGAGGGTGTCGTAGCCGGTGTTCGAGGTCTTGTCGGAGAGCTGCAGCTCGAGCTGCAGACCCTCGAGGTCGCGGACCTCGAAGGTCGTGGTGTAGACCGACGTCTCGTAGGCATCTTCGTAGGTTGTAAAGGAGTACCAGACCTCGACGCTGCCGTCTTTGTCGAGGTCGCCCACCCCGAATCCGACGGGCTCGACGAGGGTTTGGCAGGCGTACTGAGACAGGACCTGGCTCAGCACGGGTTGCGGCGAGTCCTCATTCATGCGGTAGAGACCCAACGTAAGCCGCCGGGCGCCACACTCGCGAGACCAGTAGAGCTGCGGGCTGGGATACGCCTCGATCTGACACTTTTGGAAGGCGAGCTCGGCAGGGCAGTCGGTTTCTGAGTACTGCTCGGACTCCCAGCAGATCGTCCGATCGATCTGTTCGCAGCGGTCCAGGAGCTGTTGAATCCGTTCGTACTCACGGTCGAGGGTGCCGGCCTGATCGAGCCGATTCTCCCAAGCCAGGCGGGGATCGTCCAGGGTCAAGGCGACGACGAGCTTTTCGCCGGCGGCGGTGTAGAGCCGTTGGGCGTTGACGACCTCAGGGCCGAGCCCATCCGTGGAGAGATAGAAGTCGTCGGACAAGGGGCCTGACTGGTAATTGGGCGACGGTGCGTGTGGCGGAGGACCCGTGAAAGCCTGGGCCTTCGCCGCTTCGGGGTTGGAGTCGGCCACAATCGTCGGGCCCGAACAGCCAACGGTCGCTAGGACAGACAAGAACACGAAGAGGCGGAATGGCATGCGAACCTCATGGGCACGTGGGCGAGTCTTTGAGCGCCATCTCCTGACACGCATCGAACGCAGAAGTTCTGCTGTACCCCTTTCGCTTGGAAAAAGAAGCCCTGAGCGCTCGTCACGACGCGCAGAACCATGCGATGGAGTACACTCTCGCTCCGAACTTCAAAGTGAGGCCTTATGCTCCTCTCCCTCGAGACCACTCATCATCCCGCCACCGACCTGGCCCTCTCGAGGGTCTTTGGTTCGGGGCTCAACGGACACTGCAGGGAGAGACCGGAGGTGGCGCAGACGGCGATTCCACTCGTCGCGCGGCACCCCGCTGTGGCCTGTCGGGGCAGGGAGTTCACACGATGAAACTCCTCATCCCAGATTTCTGCGTCGTGGTCTTGATCGGAGCGACAGGCGCTGGCAAGTCGACGTTCGCGGCTCGCCATTTCCTCCCGACCGAGGTCCTCTCGTCGGACAACTTTCGCGCCATGCTCGCCAGCGACGCTAACGAGCAGAGCGTCACCGCCGAGGCCTTCGAGCTCCTGCACCAGGTCTTGGGCGGGCGGCTGGCGGCGCGGCGGCTGTGCGTCGTCGACGCCACCAACCTCAAGAGCCAGGACCGGGCGCACTTCGTGCAGATTGCACGACGCTACCACGCGCTGCCGGTGGCGCTGGTGCTCGACACGCCGGAGGCGGTCTGCATCGCGCGCACTGAGGCGCGGCCGGACCGCTCCTTTGGCGCTTCAGTGGTGCGCAGCCACCGCCGAGAGCTGCTGCGGACCGACCCGAAGCGGCTCAAGACGGAAGGGTTTCGCCGGGTCTTCGTCTTGGACTCGGTCGGCGACCTCGACGCCGCCGTGGTCGAGCGAGAACCCCTCTGGAACGACCGCCGTCAGGCTCGCGGGCCTTTCGACATCGTCGGAGACGTACACGGCTGCTTCGCCGAGCTGCGCGCCTTGCTGGACAAGCTCGGCTACGTCGTCAGCGAACCCGACGGCCACTACGAGGTGGTGCACCCGGCTGGGCGGCGCCTGATCTTTCTGGGCGACCTCGTCGACCGAGGTCCGCAGAGCGATGAGGTCTTGCGCTTCGTCATGGACGTCGTCGAGCACAGCGGTGCGCTCAACATCATCGGCAATCATGAGGTCAAGCTGGGCAAGGTCTTGGACGGCCGCAAGGTCGTCTTGAAGCATGGCCTCGATCGGACCGTCGAGCAGCTCGAGCGCACCAGTGAGGCTTTCAGAGACCGCGTCCGCGACTACCTCCGCGACCTCATCTCACACTACGTCTTGGACGGCGGCGATCTGGTCGTCGCCCACGCAGGGCTCAAGGCCTCCATGCACGGCCGTGATTCGGCAGCGGTGCGTTCGTTCTGTATCTACGGCGAGACCAACGGCGAAGTCGACGAGCTCGGGCTGCCCATTCGCGGCGACTGGGCCAATCGCTACCAGGGACGCGCGACCGTGGTCTACGGACACACGCCCATGCTCGAGGCCGAGTGGTTCAACAACACGATCTGCGTCGATACGGGCTGCGTCTTCGGAGGGAAGCTGACGGCGCTGCGCTACCCAGAGCGCACTTTGGTTCAAGTGGACGCGCAGAAGGTCTGGTTCGAGCCGCCGCGGCCGTTGGAGCGAAGGCCCCGACCGGACTCCGATCGCCTTGCTCTGGATGGCCTCATAGGAGCATCCCTAGAGAATCATTAGGGAGGCAGGGCTCTGCTCTGACCCGCCGGGGGACATTGTCCCCCGGACCCCCTGTTGCTCGCCGACGCGCTGCTCGAGCGACTGCGGGCGGCGCTGTTCGGGGTCGACTTCTCGACGCGCCAACAGCCGGACTGGGTTTGTCTCGACTGCGAGCTCATGGCCTGGTCGTTCAAGGCGAGCGCGCCGATTCGCGAGCGGCACGCTCCGGTGAGGGTCGCGGGCCGCGCGCGGACCCAGTTTGCCCTCGAGGAGCTGCGCGCCGCCGACGCGCTCGGTGCCCCCAGTGGCCGAGCTCAGGAAACGGACGCAGCGGCGAGCCGGCGCCGTGTTGTCCTACCGCAAGTCCTACGCGCCCTACGTCTGGAATCAGATCACGTAGTCCTCGAAGGTCCGCGGCTGCTGGCTGCGGCGCCGCAGCTCGGCGAGGGTCACTTTCTGCATCGCCGCGCGCAGCTCCAACTCGAGCTCGCGCCAGAGCTCATGCAGCGACTCCTCGCTGCGGCTCAGTCGCAGCGCGCCACTGACAGGCACCACGGCGCCCAGCGGGCCTTCGACGGCTTCCCAGACCTCGGCCAGCGGGATGGCGTCTGCGGGGCGGGCCAAGCGGTAGCCGCCCGTCGGGCCTCGTTTGCTCTGCACCAGCCCAGCCTTGCGCAGCTCCGCAAGGATGAGCTCGAGGAACTTCTTCGGAACCCCAGTGTTCTCGGCGATGGCAGCGACGGCGGTGACCTCAGGGCCTTCGGCGAGGGCGAGCTCCAACATGGCCCGGAAGGCGTGCTCGACTTTTTGACTTCTGCGCATGGGGACCTCGCACCAGGGCTAATCTCCTGTGAATCGCTAGAGATTGCCAGAAAATTGTCAGAAACTCAACCCGATAATCGTCCAACAGGGTTCCTCCGTGCTTTTTATCGCCCTGTTATAACAGCGCAATTTTATACACCCCGATTCCCATGGGAATTATTCTTGCTGGCTCGGATATTCAGTGCTAGCTTGCGGAAATGACGATTCAGTCCTGGACGCAACCCCTGCGTTCGAACCCACTCACGAGGCTCACGGCGAGCCACCCCGATAGAGGATCTGAAACATGGCGCTCCCCACCGACCGTAAACTTCGCTACGAGACTTTGCAGGTGCATGCTGGCCAGGAGGCCGCCCCGGGGACGAACTCCCGGGCGGTGCCGATCCACCAGACGACCTCCTACACCTTCGACAGCGCGGACCACGGGGCGCGGCTCTTTGCCCTGCAGGAGTTCGGCAACATTTACACGCGCATCATGAACCCCACGACCGACGTCTTCGAGAAGCGGGTCGCCGCCCTCGAGGGAGGTGTCGCGGGCTTGGCCACCGCCAGCGGCATGGCGGCCCAGTTCGTCGCCCTGAGCACCATCGCGCAGGCCGGCGAGAACATTGTGGCGACGAGCTACCTCTACGGAGGGACGTACAACCAGTTCAAGGTCACGCTGCCTCGTCTCGGCATCGATGTGCGCTTGGTCGATGGCGATGAGCCCGAGCAGTTTCGGCGTCACATCGACTCGAAGACGAAGGCCATCTACGTCGAGAGCATCGGCAACCCGCGCTTCAACATCCCGGACTTCGAGGCGCTGGCCAAGCTGGCCCACGACCACGGCATCCCTTTCATCGTCGACAACACCTTCGGCGCCGCCGGCTACCTGATTCGACCCATCGACTACGGCGCCGACATCGTCGTCGCCTCGGCCACCAAGTGGATCGGTGGTCACGGGACGTCCATCGGCGGCATCATTGTCGACTCGGGCAAGTTCGACTGGGGCAACGGCAACTTCCCGATCTTCACCGACCCCTCTCCTGGCTATAACGGCATGCGCTTCTGGGACACTTTTGGCGCGGGCGGCCCCTTCGGCAACATCGCCTTCGCGATTCGGGCTCGTGTCGAGGGCTTGCGAGACCTGGGTCCGGCGCTGAGCCCCTTCAACGCCTTTCTGCTCTTACAGGGCCTCGAGACCCTCTCGCTGCGCGTGCAACGCCACGTCGACAACACCCTCGAGTTGGCGCGGTGGCTCGTCACCCACCCGCAGGTCACCTCCGTCAGCTACCCCGGGCTCGAAAGCCACCCCTACCACGCCCTGGCCCGTCGATACCTGCGCAACGGCTCCGGCGGCGTCCTCGCCTTCGAGATCAAGGGCGGCCTCGACTCCGGTCGCCGCTTCATCAATTCCGTCAAGCTCGCCAGCCACCTGGCCAACGTCGGCGACGCCAAGACACTAGTCATCCACCCAGCGTCGACCACTCACCAACAGCTCTCCGAAAAGGAGCAGAAGGACGCTGGAGTCACCCCCACGCAGATCCGCGTCTCTGTCGGCCTCGAACACATCGACGACATCAAGGAAGACTTCGAGGAGGCGTTCGCCCATGCCCGCGTCTAGCCTGTCGGCGTTGCCCGACGCCTCTTTCTGCAAGAACACTCCGCTGCAGGTGACCTTGGGTCGCCTGCGGCTGGAGTCCGGCGAGGAGCTGCCGTCCCTCGACGTGGCCTATCACATTTGGGGGCGGCTCAACGCGCAGGGCGACAACGCGGTGCTCATCTGCCACGCGCTGACCGGCTCGTCCGACGCCGAAGATTGGTGGAAACCGCTCTTCGGCGCCGGACAGGCGCTCGACCCCGAGCGCGACTTCATCTTCTGCAGCAACGTCCTGGGCAGCTGTTACGGCACCACGGGTCCCACCTCGAGTTCACCGGACACGGGGCGTCCATGGGGTCCGACCTTTCCACGCATCACCATCCGCGACATGGTCAACGCCCAGGCCGTCCTCGCCAGACACCTCGGTGTGAAACGCTTGCGCATGGTCATTGGCGGGTCGATGGGGGGGATGCAAGCGCTCGAGTGGGCGGCGATTTACCCGGAGCTGGTCGAGACCGTCGTGGCCATCGCCACCTCTGGGCGGCACTCTGCCTGGTGCATTGGCCTGAGTGAGGCCCAGCGGGCCGCGCTCAGGGCCGATGTGTCGTGGCGCGACGGACACTATGACCCAGCTCATCCCCCCACTGCAGGGCTCGCCGCGGCGCGCATGATCGCCATGTGTCTGTACCGAAGCCATGGCAGCTTCGAGGAACGCTTCGGCCGCAGCGGTGAAGCGGCCGGTCTCTTCGAGGTCGCGAGCTACCTCCGCCACCAGGGCGACAAGCTGGTTGAGCGTTTCGACGCCAACGCCTACGTTACCCTCACTCACGCCATGGACAGCCACGACCTCGGTCGTGGGCGCGGCGAATACCTTCGGGTGCTCGAAGGGCTCGAGCAGCCGACGCTGGTGGTCTCCATTTCATCGGACGCGCTCTATCCCCCGGAGGAGCAGCTCGAACTCTACGCGCACATTCCGCGCGCAGAGCTTGCCGAGCTGGTGGCGCCCCACGGCCACGACGCCTTCCTCATCGAGGGCGAGGCACTCAACCAGCTGGTGGTCGACTTTCGGAGCCGTCACCGCGTCTCATCGAACCTCGTCTCGCCCGCACTCCGGCGAACCGAACTCAGCCCCTGCCTGAAGAGCTTCTGAATGCCCGCCAACTATATGCGGCGCCGCGATCTGTTTCTGGACGCGGGTTTTGGCGACCCCGAAGCAACGATCCACTCGCTCGCCGAAGAAGTCGCTCAGTTTGGCCTCGCGCCCACACGCCATGAGTCCCTCGAGAGCCTGCGCAAAGCGGTCCGAACGCGCGCAGCTCGAGTCCCGGAAGGGCAGCTTGCGCTCGCGCTCCTCGTGCCCGAATGGCTCATGGAGCGCAACGGCGACCTGGCCTCCGTTCTCTGGCTCGCCCAGGCCGAGCACCGGGGCCGGCTCGACGTCAATGGCTTCATTCTCGCGATCTTCCAGGCCTTTCTGGATGCTGAGCGCGTTCAGGACGCCCTGACCTTCGCGCGCTTCATGTTCGACATCGACTTTCACTGGGGCGAGGTCTACGGCGATCCCGGCATCGCCTACGGCTTCATGCGCGAGCGTGACCCCAACCCTTTGGTTTGGCGGGTCCTCGACGCGCTGCAAGGTCGGTCATCTTTGCGCG
>Ga0210044_10008875_pt1 | contig 12414 bp, 9 predicted proteins | sample CryGey13umfilter_2_FD_183959 | JGI IMG/M metagenome (GOLD analysis project Ga0210044, IMG submission 183959) | Groundwater microbial communities from aquifer in Utah, USA - Crystal Geyser 4/9/14 3 um filter (SPAdes) (version 2) | ecosystem: Environmental > Aquatic > Deep subsurface > Groundwater... | reverse complement strand
GCACGATCCGGGCCACATACCACTTGTGCCAGCCCTTCGCGGTCACGAAGATCAATAAAAATTACCCCGCCGTGGTCACGGCGACGGTGTGCCCAGCCACACAAAGTAACAACTTGGCCAAGATTTGAAACGTTAAGATGTCCGCAGTAATGAGTTCGCATATTTTTAATAAGTTAATCTAATCTAATCAATCGGAAGGTACATTATTTTGTGGTGGGGAATAGATCACGGGGGTGGCCACTACGCCCATTGAAACAATGGATTTCAGAGCCATATCCACGCTAATATTAATTTCGAGGGTATCAGCACGGCGCACGTAGAAATAAAACCCATTTACAGGGCTGGGTGCAGTAGGAATAAATACCCCCACATACTCATCTTTAAGTTGTTGCGCTACCTCACCCGGAATAGTGGTCTGGAATGCCAACGACCATGCCTCGGGGTGCGGAAAGCGCACTAGCAGTACCTTACGAAAAGCAAGTCCATTGCTGGATAATAGCGTATCACTAACCTGTTTCACGCTGTGGTAAATACTACTAACCACAGGAATGCGGCGTAGCAGATCTTCCCAGTAGCGCAACAAACGTTGCCCGAGAACATTGTGCACCAGCAAACCGGTACCGAGCACAATCACCACGGTGAGAATTACGCCCAAACCGGGGATGTGAATACCGAGGAGTTTATCTGGATACCAATTCACTGGCAGTAGCAGCAGGCTCTGGTCTAGCGTGCTAATCGTCAGATCCAGAACCCAGATGGTAATGCCAAGTGGAACCCACACCAATAGTCCGGTGAGCAAATACTTTTTCACCCGTTGCCACCCGCAGTCGGCGTAGCAGAATTAACGGGTTTAGCAGTGGGTTCCGCTTTAGCTTCTGGCTTGCTGCCCGAACTCTTAAAATCCGTGGCATACCAACCACTTCCTTTGAGTTGAAAGCCAGCAGCTGAAAGCTGTTTACTGAATGTAGGTTTGCCACATGCAGTACATATAGTCAACGGCGTATCGCTTATCTTTTGCATGACATCTTTTTGCATACCACAACTGCTGCAACGATATTCGTAAATAGGCATGACATCCTCCTGTCAGGAATCAAAAAGGCGTACATTATACCGCAGCATCTCGCCAGATGCCTGGGTCCAATCCATCCAGCGTCCACTCGCCAATCCGGTAACGGATCAAGCGCAAGGTAGGGTAACCTACCGCAGCCGTCATGCGGCGTATTTGACGGTTCTTGCCCTCGCGAATAATCATTTCCAGCCAACTGGTTGGTTTATTTTTACGCTCGCGGATCGGAGGAGTTCGCCGCCATAAATTTACCGGCTCTTCCATCAGCCTCGCCATAGCAGGTAAAGTAACAAAATCAGGCAGCTTTACCCCACTCCGTAATTGCGCTAGTGCCATCTCGCTTGGCTTCCCTTCTACTTGCACCCAATAAGTTTTGGCTAGCTTGTAAAGTGGATCAGTAATGTGGTGCTGCAACAAACCGTCATCAGTGAGCAACAGCAAGCCTTCACTGTCAGCATCCAGCCGTCCCGCTGGATAGAAATCAGGAACCGCGATATAATCTGCCAGCGTTGGATGCAGGCCGTCGCGGCTAAACTGACAAATCACGCCATAAGGTTTGTTGAATAGCAGGATGTGGCTCATCCGATTTTCCCACTCACTAAAATTATCCATATTACCCCAAGCTTTTCATCGGGGAGCAAAAATACATGACCCAACACATCAAGGTTCCACCTCAAGGCCAGAAAATTACCGTTAACACTGACCACACACTGAATGTACCAGATCAACCCATTATTCCTTTTATTGAAGGTGATGGTATAGGCGTGGATATCACCCCTGTCATGCGACGCGTGGTGGATGAAGCGGTCACCAAGGCTTACCATGGTAAACGCCGGATAGCATGGATGGAAGTATACGCTGGCGAGAAAGCAGTAAATGTCTATGGTGACGGCACATGGTTGCCGGATGAAACAGTAGAAGCGGTGCGCGACCATGTTGTGTCCATTAAAGGCCCGCTCACCACCCCTACTTCCGGCGGTATGCGTTCGCTCAATGTGGCGTTGCGTCAAATCCTCGACCTATATGTATGCTTACGTCCAATTCGATGGTTCAAAGGCGTCCCTACTCCAGTGACAGCGCCTGAGAAAGTAGATATGGTGATTTTCCGTGAAAACACTGAAGATATTTATTCTGGTATCGAATGGGAAGCTGGGTCGCCAGAAGCAAAAAAAATCATCAAATTTTTACAAGATGAAATGGGCGTGACGAAAATTCGTTTTCCAGAAACCGCTGCTATCGGCATTAAGCCGGTGTCTATCGAAGGCAGTGAACGTTTAATTCGTCGCGCCATCCAGTACGCTATTGATCATAAGCGCAAGTCTGTCACCCTGGTGCATAAGGGCAACATCATGAAGTTCACTGAAGGCGGCTTCAAGAAATGGGGCTATGAACTCGCCAAGCGAGAATTCGGTGGGGTAGAAATCGACGGTGGACCGTGGCTGAAACTGCCTGAAAAATATGGAAGCGGAGGCATCATCATTAAAGACGTAATTGCCGATGCTTTTTTACAACAAATTTTGTTGCGTCCTGCAGAATCTGACGTTATCGCCACTTTGAACCTCAACGGCGACTACATATCGGATGCATTGGCGGCAGAAGTCGGCGGTATTGGTATCGCGCCGGGCGCTAATCTATCTGATAGCATTGCCATCTTTGAAGCTACTCACGGTACCGCACCGAAATATGCTGGCAAAGATTACGTCAATCCTGGTTCATTGATACTCTCAGCTGAGATGATGCTGCGACATATTGGTTGGCCGGAAGCCGCCGATCTAATTATCAAGGGTATGAACGGGGCAATCGCCGCCAAGACCGTCACCTATGATTTCGCACGGCTGACCCAAGGATCACAACAAATATCGTGCTCTGCATTTGGCGAAGCAATCGTTAAAAACATGTAACCATATAGCGGGGCGCCTCTAAAAACTCAAATTACTAGCAGCCTGTCGGACTTGGAGAGTTATAGCGAAAATTTGCCGAGTGAGGGTAGATTTTGACGATATTTAGAGGTGCCCGGCAAGCTGGGTGGGCGTGATCAAGAGCTTATCTTTGGCGGTTACCCTCTAATATAAATCAGCTGAGAACGGTGTTTTTAACTGCAAGGCTCTAGAATAAAGTGCATTCTTTCGTTTCATCCGTTGACATAGACTCATCTTTTTCGTCCGCATATTTGATGCGTGGACGCCAATATTATCTTGAGAACAGAATCACGGCGCTAAATATCAGCCCAAATGGCGACTTGATTACCGCACTTGTCGCAGGTTCAAATAAAAATCACTATCAAGTCAATATCCTTTTGCATGCGCAGCTGGGAGGTCATGTCTTTGTCAACGGGGAGTGCAGTTGCCCGATAGGCTACAACTGTAAGCATGTTGTAGCAACGCTGATCAAGGCTCAAGCTGAATCCCCGCTTGAGGTTACTGCGCCAGCTGAGAAACCATCGCCAAATGTTACGGGCTTGCCCGATGAAATTTCCATCTGGCTAAATGACATGTCGCGCGCAGCCATACCGACTCTAGGCCGCGATTATTTACCACTAAACGTGTCGCAGCGTTTACTGTACGTCTTAACATTAGGTGAGAGCAAGCCGGAGAAAGTGGATGTAACATTTTTCACTGCCAGATTGCTCAAGGCTGGTGGGTTTGGCAAAAAAACGCTTCATAATTCCATAGCCAACATCGTTACCGGCGCGGCGCCACACTATTTTACCGAGCGGGACCAGGAAATCGTCGCTGCATTAAACTTGATACGTGCGACGGGCGGCTATTTAGCTGGTGCACAGGGTGCTAGGTGGATATCAGAAATGATCACCACCGGCAGGTGTTTCTGGAAAACATCTGATTCCATACCTCTGTCTCTTGGTGATAAATTCGTCACGCAGCCTGTTTGGACCATAGACACACAGGGAAATCAGCGGCTACAGATTGAAACAACACCGTCATCACAGGTGCTACCGTTTTCTCCCCCTTGGTATATCAATGAAATCGAATTGGTCTGCGGCGAATTGGATATCGGCCTGCCCGACGAAATTGCTTACGCTCTGGTTACTGCACCAGCAATTCCATCGGCACTGGCTGACCATGTCGGCAAGGAATTGATAAAAAATCTACCCGGTGTAAAGGTTCAGCTGCCACAGGTTCTGCGAGAAAAAAAGGTAAGTGATCGACACCCTGTTCCATGTTTACGTTTTTATACAGTAGGTTTAAATCCGCCGCCTTTTTTGGGCTCTTTCCATTTTAAAGATGACTACGACGATGAGCCTAAAACTCTCGACTTGGTGCGCCTTGAATTCGACTACGGTGGCGTGCGAATTGACGCTATGTCAATCGAGAAGTCAATAGCACAGCGTAGTGGTGATGAACTGTTGCGCATCGACCGCGATATCATCGCCGAAGAGAGCTATTCCGGCGAACTTGCCGGTTTGGGGTTTTTCTTTGTTGATCTGTCAATTTTTTCCGAATTACATAAAAAACACAATGGTTCTTTTATTCTGGGCGGGGATGACAAAGAGTGGATCAACTTTTGCCTTGTCAACCTGCCCGATTTGCAAGCCTCTGGCTGGCAGATCGAAATGGAGCCAAGCTTCAACTTTCGTTTCGCAGAGATTGAAGACTGGACCGCAACTGTCAATGAGGATGGTGGAAACAATGACTGGTTCAGCATAGAACTGGGTATTCAGGTAGATGGACTGCCCGTCAACTTACTACCCGTCTTGCTGGACTTGATTCGCCAGTTCCCGGAACAAATGAGCATGCAGGCACTAGCGCAGCTTGGCGCTGAAGACACACCGCTCATAGCAAGTCTTGCTGATGGACGCTTGGTGACGTTACCGATTTCCCGCATACAAAATATCCTGTCAGTACTGGTGGAGCTTTTCGATAAGGACACAGTGCATAATGTGCAGCGAATCGAGTTGTCTGCGGTTCAGGCGGGGCGCCTGGCAGAACTAGACGATGTTGCAGGTTTGCGCTGGCTGGGCGGCGAGCGTTTACGTGAACTAGGACGCAAGCTGCGCGACTTTCATGGGATTCAGCTGGTTACGCCGCCAGCTGGCTTGAAGACCAATTTGCGGGGCTATCAACAAGACGGGCTTAACTGGCTGCAATTTTTGCGCGAATACGAACTGGCTGGCATTCTAGCTGATGACATGGGGTTAGGTAAAACCGTGCAGGCTTTAGCCCATCTTCTAGTAGAAAAAGAATCCGGGCGCATGAACCGCCCTAGCCTTGTGATCGCACCCACCAGCCTGATGTTTAACTGGCTGCGGGAAACAGAGCGTTTTGCGCCGGATTTACGCGTATTGGTATTGCAGGGACACTTACGCAAACAACATTTCGAAGCTATCGGGGCTTATGACTTGGTACTTACCACCTACCCCTTGCTACCACGCGACAAAGAGGTATTGATTGGGCAAGAATTTCATTTGCTAATCCTTGATGAAGCTCATATTATTAAAAATCCAAAGTCGCAAGCCACTCAAATTGTTCATCAAATCAAAGCACGCCACAGGCTTGCACTCACTGGCACACCCTTGGAGAATCATCTTGGCGAATTGTGGTCGCTATTTCATTTTCTCCTGCCAGGATTATTGGGCGATGACAAAAATTTTCGCAAGCTGTTCCGCACACCCATTGAAAAGCAAGGTGACAATACCCGTCGCGCGGTGCTTTCACGTCGTATTGCCCCATTCCTGCTACGCCGCACTAAAGCACAGGTAGCCAAAGAGTTACCACTCAAAACAGAAATTATTCGCTCCTGTGAACTATCCGGAGCTCAGCGCGACTTATACGAAACTATCCGGGTAGCTATGCATGAAAAGATACGTCTGGAAATCGACAAGAAGGGCATGAATCGCAGTCATATTATTATTCTCGATGCGCTACTCAAATTGCGTCAAATCTGTTGCGATCCCCGTCTGCTTAAATTGCCTGCTGCTAAGCAGGTAACTCATTCAGCAAAGCTGGAGCTCCTTATGTCCTTGCTGCCAGATATGGTCGAAGAAGGACGGAGTATCCTGTTGTTCTCTCAATTCACCTCTATGTTGGCATTGATAGAATTGGAGCTTGTCAAATTTAACTTACCCTTTGTCAAGCTTACCGGAGACACCCGTGATCGCGCCACACCAGTAAAACGTTTTCAGAGTGGAGAAGTCCCCATTTTCCTGATTAGTCTCAAAGCGGGCGGTGTTGGGCTGAATCTTACCGCGGCCGATACTGTAATTCATTACGATCCATGGTGGAACCCTGCGGTAGAGAATCAGGCCACTGACCGCGCTCATCGCATAGGCCAGGAAAACCCGGTTTTTGTATATAAGCTAATAACTGAGAGCACCGTGGAAGAAAAAATTATTGCAATGCAAGGGAAAAAACGTGACTTGGCGCAAAGTATTCTGAATGATAACGGAGAGGCTATTGCTCCTCTATCTACAGAAGAATTGGCAATGCTATTCGAGCCGTTGCAAACAATATAGACTCGGCCACCGAATAGATTGATTAGATCTTCCGGATCTCTAGCCTTCATGGGTATGATGAACGCACGCTTTGATGGATGAGTGGGGTATACGTGGGCGAAAATTCGTTCTGGCGTTAATCAAAGATCGCTCAACTTCTGTGAGCTCACCATAAACAAATACTATTTGACAAAATAGATTTAAAAAAGCCCGCTTAAGCGGGCTTTTTTATTTATCCAGAAGCTAACTTAAGGTGCCTGAATATTGGCAGCTTGTTTACCTTTAGGGCCTTGAACAATATCAAAAGTAACTTGCTGTCCTTCTTTAAGAGACTTAAAGCCACTCATGGTAATTGCGGAAAAATGCGCGAATAAATCTTCGCTACCATCATCCGGAGTAATAAAACCATATCCTTTTGCGTCATTGAACCATTTTACGGTACCGTTTGCCATGTCTTGCTTCCTTAACTAAAAAACCGGGTGGATCCCCGTTAAACTGTTTGAATTCAAAGAGCGTACATGGCAAAACCAGTACTGCAGGTAAATTGCATTCAAACACCCATGCGCTTTTTACTCTTGTTTGAGCGATTTCGTCAAGACTTATGCACTATATTTTCAGAAGCACTTGAAAAAACCTCATGAATCATTGAACATACCGATATACATAAATGTAACAACAATAACTATGGCAACGAAATATGAAAATACATCCTTACTGAAACCAGAACGGAGCAAGATCAAGCCACCCAAACTATATAAGGTGCTGCTGTTTAACGATGAATTCACAACGATGGATTTTGTCATCGAAGTGTTGCAAACATTTTTTTCGATGAACCGTGAACAGGCCGTCCAATTGATGCTCAAAGTTCATAATGAAGGATTAGCAATATGCGGAGTCTATACTAAAGATATCGCAGAAACGAAGGTGGCACAGGTATCGGCATTTGCCAAACAGCACGGACATCCGCTACGATGCGAATTAGAGGAAACATAAATTATGATCGCGCAAGAACTTGAAATTAGCCTACACTTGGCTTTCGTTGAAGCACGCCAGAAACGCTTCCAATTTATCACGGTGGAGCACCTACTACTTGCCATGCTGAATAACTCTTCAGCGGCACATGTATTGCGCGCCTGCGGGGCAGATATTGAAGAGTTGCGCGCAGTACTAACCGACTTTATTACTACTCATACACCAGTAGCACCCGGTAATAGCGAGGTAGACACACAGCCCACTGTTGGCTTCCAGCGAGTCATCCAACGCGCCATCTTACACGTGCAATCTTCTAACAAAAAAGAAGTTTCCGGCGCCAACATTCTGGTTGCCCTATTTAGCGAAAAAGATTCTCATGCCGTATTTTTCCTGAACCAACGTGCAATCACCCGGCTGGATGTAGCAAACTATATCGCACATGGAATCGATAAAACGGATCAATCAGGTACCCAGAAATCAGCAGATTCCGAAATAGATCAAGAAGCGAACCAGAAGAGCGCCCTGTGCGACTTCACGCTTGATCTCAACGCCCAAGCTTTAGCTGGCAAAATCGACCCACTTATCGGACGTGAAACCGAGCTGACACGAGTTATTCAAACCTTGTGCCGCCGCCGCAAGAACAATCCACTACTCGTCGGTGAAGCTGGTGTCGGCAAGACGGCTATCGCCGAAGGCTTGGCGCGCCGGATCAATGAAAACAACGTGCCAGAAATTCTCAAAAACGCACATATATATGCATTAGATATGGGCGCACTACTGGCCGGCACTAAGTATCGCGGCGACTTTGAGCAACGCTTGAAAGCTGTACTCAAAGAGTTAGCCGATGAGCCTCATGCCATTCTGTTTATCGACGAAATACATACTTTGATAGGCGCTGGCGCAGCTTCGGGCGGTACCATGGATGCTTCCAGCTTACTCAAGCCTGCACTTTCAAATGGCACGCTTAAATGCATAGGCGCCACTACCTATCAAGAGTATCGAGGCATTTTCGAGAAAGATCATGCCCTATCGCGCCGTTTCCAAAAAGTGGATGTGCCAGAACCCTCAGTTGAGCAGACCATTGAGATTCTAAAAGGGTTAAAGTCTCGCTTCGAAGCTCATCACGGCATCAAATACAGCGCTGCTGCACTTACCAGCGCGGCCGAGCTTTCATCGCGCTTTATCAATGACAGGCATCTTCCTGACAAAGCAATTGACGTGATCGATGAAGCGGGTGCAGCTCAACGCATACTGCCAAAATCAAAGCAAAAAAAACTTATCGGCAAGCATGAAATCGAGGAAATCATAGCTAAGATTGCGCGCGTACCCTCACGCACTGTTTCTTCCGATGATCGCAATCTGTTGAAAACACTGGATCGCGACCTCAAATCCGTTGTGTTCGGCCAGAATGCCGCTATTGACGTGCTGACGCGCGCCATGAAAATGTCCCGGAGTGGCTTGGGCAACCCTCAAAAGCCCATCGGCAGCTTTTTATTTTCTGGCCCTACCGGTGTGGGTAAAACCGAAGTAGCCCGTCAACTTTCCTTTGCAATGGGCATGCCGCTACACCGCTTTGACATGTCTGAATATATGGAACGTCATGCCGTATCGCGCCTTATTGGAGCACCACCTGGCTATGTCGGTTTCGATCAGGGTGGCCTACTCACCGAAGCAATCAACAAGCAACCTCATAGTGTGTTACTACTAGACGAAATTGAGAAGGCACACCCAGACATTTTTAATATTCTGTTGCAAGTGATGGATCACGGCACACTCACTGACAACAACGGGCGCAAGGCGGATTTCCGTAACGTGGTTATTATTATGACCACCAATGCGGGTGCCGATGCGTTAAGTAAGGTACAAATAGGTTTCACCAAGAGCGGAGTGAGCGGTGATGAAGCAGCCGAAATCAAGCGGCTTTTCACCCCGGAATTCCGTAATCGATTGGATGCTACTATTTCATTCGCCGCGCTGGATAAAGAAGTTATTTTACTCGTAGTAGACAAATTCCTGATGCAGCTTGAGGAGCAACTACACGAGAAAAAAGTTGAAGTTATCTTCACCGATGTGCTCAAAGACTACCTAGCCAAGACTGGCTTTGACCCACACATGGGCGCACGCCCGATGGCGCGTTTAATTCAAGACACTATACGCAGCGCGCTAGCTGACGAATTATTGTTCGGTAAACTATCCAACGGTGGCAAAGTGATTGTCACCGTAGGTAAGGACGAGAAGGTACAACTGGAGTTTACGGAAGAAGTTGCCGTTGCGTAATTTTATTACCTTACTCCACCCTGACAATTCATTAATACGCCAAACAGCCTCATATTAATTTGATTATATATAAAATATTTTGAGTGGCGGTGTAGTTATTTGCACACCGCACTCAACAAACTTTAGTGAACTCACAATTTAAAAATTTTTATTCTGGCTCTTGAACAGAAGCGGCAGGAAGGTCTTTATATTGAAAATATGCATATTTGAACTGACGCTGACTTGACAGATTTGATTAATACTATGTTCATGTAACTAAAAGAGGTTAACAATTACCGATACAACTATTGAACACGAATTTTTGCAAGGTGCAGGGGAAATAATTAATTCCAAACAGTGATGTTACGCCCCATTTCTTTAGCCTTATACAACCGTTTATCTGCAAGTTGCAGTAACATTTCAGCATTTAACAATGCTGGAGATTTACTGGCCACCCCGATGCTAATAGTGACTCTCGCCCCCAGTTGAGTATCTCCCATAGCTACATTCTGGCGCAATCTTTCTGCATACTGATAGATCTGATCCGCTAGTGCATCCGGGCAAATTACTAAGAATTCTTCCCCACCAAAACGGCACACCAGATCCTGCTTGCGTGCGGATGAGCGTAAAATTTGCGCCACTTGTTTCAACACATCATCCCCCACCTTATGACCATAAGTATCGTTAATCTTTTTGAAAAAATCCACATCAACCATCATGCAAGACAGCGGACGGCCACTGCGCTCTGCTACCGCCCATTGCTGCTCAAGGTAATCATTTGCATGGCGACGATTGGGCAACTCAGTGAGCACATCAGTAAGCGCCAGTTGCTGCAATCTCTGGTTTGATGCTGCCAATTGCGCAGCAATATTGCGTAACTGCAAATGTTCAACCTTCAGTTCATCCTGCAACTGCACCATACACTGAGTGACATGCAATCTCGCACCCAGCACTTTTGAGTTAATCGGCTTGGTTAAGTAATCGGAGGCTCCAACCTTAAATATTTCTTCCACCCTATCCAAATTTTCTTGGGTCAGCATGACAAACACATGGATATTACGCCATAGCTCATTACATCTAAGCGACTTGCAGAATTCGACGCCATTCATCTTAGGCATGTGCCAGTCTGTAATGATAAGCTGAGGCATAAATTTATCTAGCATGCTTAACGCTTCCACCCCATCGCCAGCAGTAGCAACCGTATGCCCGGCTTTTGTCAGCAATAGTTTCAGAACCATCGTCGTTGCATAATCGTCCTCCACCAGAAGGATACGCAATGCATAGCATGTCTCCAGACTAATCTCCGGTGCCCCATCATCCAGAGTTTCCAGCTCGGTAGGTGGCGTATCTTGCAAAATCACCTTGAAGAGGGGCATCTCTGTCGAACGAATACCGAATAACTTACTCCATTCACGCCATTCCTGCACCGTCTTATCACCTAACTCAGTAAAAGTATCCGCCTCCAAGCCCAGCCTGGCGGCATTAATCATCAATTGAGATAGCATTTTTTGCCTTTGCTGACCGTGCGAAAAGCACGTTTTGGCAAAACGGTTTGCGATATGTAGTATATTCAGTACATGCCAGTTCCGATTGCCTTCGGCAAGATCAGACAGAGCTGGATTTTCATGATATAAAGCGGCTATATGGAATATTTGCGGCAGACCCCAGTTGGCTAACATCTCTTTAGTCAGTTGGTTGTGATCAAGCCCGAATTCAGTGCGTTCGAGATCGATTAATACGGTATCTGTGTTGCCTGCTGCAGTCTTTTCAAGAACTAGGGAATATTCTTGAGGATATGCCGTCGCCAGCCCTAAGGAACCAACTTGTGCCAGCAAACCGAGAATAAACATTTCTTCGGCAGCCCCCATTCTACGGCCTTCAATAAAGTTTTTTGCAGCAATTGCCACCAACAATGATTGCGACCAAAAGTTTTGATAATCGAACTTTCGGCATGCTCCATCTCGGCTACCTTCCACTAGCGACAAACCCAACACTACATTACGTACAATGCTTAAACCTAAAGACATGACCGCATCTGTTATTGATGCAATAGGTCTTGTCTGATAAGACATGAGCACATTGGCCATTTTAATTAACCGACCTGACAATGCCGGGTCCGTCTTTATCGCATGTGTGATCTCCTGAGTCGTTACATCTTCTTTCAAGGTGAGCTGAATTATTTTCAGAGCCAAACCTTTAGGGGAGGGCAAATGATCTTTTGCCTTGAGTTCCTCAAAGATAGCATTAACCATAGTTCAATTCACCTCTGATCCAGCCAAGTGCAACTTTGAATAAAATATTGCTAATTTATGCACTATGCGTGCGACGATGCCGAATGAATTCTCGCAATGCTGGTAGAAATGAAAAAACAATGACAATGATAACCATAAGGGTCAAGTTATCTTTCACCACTGGGATATTACCTAAAAAATAGCCTCCAAAGGTAAAAAGGCTAATCCACGCGATACTCCCTAACGCACTGAACAACATAAAAAGACGATAGCGCATCAAACCAACGCCAGCTACAAATGGCGCAAATGTTCGCACGATGGGCAAAAAGCGAGCAAACAGAATTGCTTTTCCTCCGTGCTTTTTGTAAAACACATGCGTTTTTTCTAAATGTTCATGTTTGAGAAAGCGCGAATTCGCACGCTTAACTAAACGCATGCCT
>Ga0210044_10008870_pt1 | contig 12418 bp, 17 predicted proteins | sample CryGey13umfilter_2_FD_183959 | JGI IMG/M metagenome (GOLD analysis project Ga0210044, IMG submission 183959) | Groundwater microbial communities from aquifer in Utah, USA - Crystal Geyser 4/9/14 3 um filter (SPAdes) (version 2) | ecosystem: Environmental > Aquatic > Deep subsurface >... | reverse complement strand
AAGAAGAGTTAGCCCAGCATATCCAAAAATTAAAACCCAAAGAGATTGAGAATTCTACCTAAAAATTGACAATTTTACTGATATTTTTTTCACCCCAAAGACCAAATCACATCTGGAAAAGAAAGAAGATTGCGTATTACAGAAAACATTTTACTCCCAATAATATTAAAGGGATTGGTATGCTATTTTTCTGCATAATACTATCCATTCTCATTCATCTTTATGATATACCCTCTAATCCTCAAAAACCAAAAGCTTATTCTTGCTTCCTTTAACGATTTTTTGGATAATTTAATCCTGAAACTGACAGCTTACCAATTTTAGGTTAATATTCGAAAATCACAAGCAAGAATCGTGCCAAATCATTCCGAACAGTATTGGTGCTGTCCTCATTTTGTCCACAGCGGGAAGTCTTATTTTGAGACTTATTCCTGCAATCCAGGCGTGAAATCGTAAGGTCAAGAAGGATTCCGGCTTCATGCATGGATTGCAGTCCCAAGCCCGTTATTTGTGCAAGAGAAACGAATTTTTGAAAAAAATTAAAAAAATTCGTTAAGGGGATAAACTTTTCTCTTGACAAATTGCCTTTAATATGTGTTAGGCTTTCTTCTTGTCTATTTCGCTTATCCGCCCGATCCCGGTTGTTGCCTGACCCCTCTACTTAATAGTACTTAATAGTACTTGATAGAATATAACTAACAGGGTTGTTGACCCCAGTTCTCATTATCAACGATAGACTTCGCGTCGATGCTTTATACGATAGACAGTAACAGTATGCGTTTTATCATCTATGTCATAGAGAACACGATATACTCCTACACGCAGAGTATAATCCGTCATCTCTCGGAGTCTCTTGGCGTCAGATGGGCGAGGATTCTCCGCAAGGCGGTCAATGTGTTGACTTACCAAACGAGCATAATCCTTGGGTAAGATAGTGATATCTTTGATTGCTTGCCGCAGGATACATACGCTATACATTTATTCCCTCGCTACGCAACTCAGCTTTAGCCTGTCTCCAAGGGACTACTTCTTCTCCAGCGTTGCGAAGATGATGAATCTCATTAGAATCTTCTATATCCTCCAATAAAGTCAATATTTCTTTCCATTGCACATAATCGAATACCACAGATTTTCTATCGCCACCAGCATCCACCAGAAATTGAGTTGGTCGTAACAGTTCCGTAATGTTCATTGCAGCCTCCTTTTTACTATATTACTCTACTGTTGTGTTTTGCTTGCCTAACAACAAAAACAACCAGTTCCGTTTGATTAATTTTTCTTGTTAGGCTTCTTTTTCTATATGTAACGACTTAAATAAGTTGACATTGAATGACTGTCATTCCGAACGAAGTGAGGAATCTTAAGATTTCTCAGTCGCTCTACTCCTTCGAAATGACAACTTTCTTTTGTCGTTATATATATCTTACGATTGACTGTTTCTTACGCCTGAGTACTATCTTACACTCCGATTTAAACTCTGATATTGCTTCCGGTTGTAATCTTACGCCTGAGTAATATCTTACGCTCTCTTTATGAGTCTAACCATAAAAATAATTGATGGGTTACTACCCATCCAGTTCATTTTTCTTGATAATAATTAAAAGGCACTTGGAATCAATCGTATAGTGTGATATAATAGCAATGAGTTTATCGCTTTAACCACACATGGATATATATTGTTTAACCTTCTCCTCTGAGAGGCAAATGACCTTCAGAGGCATACATATCCAGTATGTGGCCTTGTAGTCGCTCGGGTCGCTCTCCAGCGTTGCCCTATCCTCCTCCCAGGGGAGAAAGTTAAGAAAGTAACCATAGGCTTTAATTATATTATAACCTTTTCTTTGCCTTGCGTCAAGAATTATTTCGAGATACATCGGACTTAATTGCAAATTATGGAGGAACATACACCGTATGTCCCTTCTTAATGTCAATTTAGAAAATTGACCTATAAAGCAAATAATTATTAAAGGAGGCTACTATAATGGAAACAGCTACTATCCAAAAAAACTTTTATTGTGGAGGCGATCTTCACGCTAAAACTATGTTCCTTTCTATCATGGATGCTAAAGGTGAAATCCTCTTTCACCGAAATATCCCAAACAATCCACCTTACTTCCTCAGTGTGATTCAACCTTACCGCCATAGTATTGCGGTTGGTGTTGAATCTACCTTCAATTGGTACTGGCTGGCTGATACCTGCCAAAAAGAAAATATCCCTTTCTTCTTAGGACATGCACTCTACATGAAAGCCATCCATGGTGGAAAAAATAAGAATGACCGTATAGATGCCACAACTATTGCTAATCTTCTTAGATGTAATATGTTCCCACCAGCTTATCCTTATCCTAAAGAAATGAGAGGAACAAGGGATTTACTTCGCAGAAGATATCGTTATGTTACTCTCCGTGCCGAATCTTATACCCACATCCAGGGTACTTTTAACCAACAAGCAATAGATGGAGTTAGCTCCTCTGATGTCAAAAGAAAATCATCCAGAGCAGATTTACCCAATCATTTTGACCACCCTGATATTGCTATGTCTGTTAACTGCGATATTGAACTAAGCCATGCATTAGACCCTATTATCAACAAAATCGAAAAACAGGTATACACTCGAGCTAAATACCATGACCATAATGCGTTGTCTATTTTGATGACTACTCCGGGTATCGGTAAGATATTGGCTTTTACTATCCTTTATGAAATTTACACTATCAACCGATTCCCTTCTGTCCAGAATTTTTCTTCATATTGCCGTCTCGTAAAGTGTGAAAGAACATCAAACGGTAAATATACCGGCGATGGAAATAACAAGATAGGCAATCCTTATCTCAAATGGGCATTCTCTGAGATTATCATCCATGCTCAGACACATTCACCGAATATAAAGAAATACTATGAAAGGTTAATATCAAAACATGGAGAAGGCATTGCTAAAAGTATTATGGCTCACAAATTTGCAGTTGCTGTTTACTTTATGCTCAAAAAACAAGGAGGCATTCAATGAAAAACGATTTTTAAGTTGTTAATTTGGGTGGGGCAACTAACCCGAAGCCTAACTGAAAGGGCAATGTCCGGACACTTAGCCCAGTTCATTTTTCTTGATTGGGAAGTTGCTTTCACCCCTTTAAATAAAACAGAAGGTTTTTAAACAGTCAGGATCTGCCCCTTGATGAAACCCGTAAATAACTGGAATCTTCCAACTCTTACAGGAAGATAGCCAAACCTTTTTGAGTAGGACTTCAAGGGTACCGATTATTTTCTGATGTGGGGGTTACATAACTCATCACAAGGCGTCTATCTTTCTTTAAGATAGATTAGCTTAATATCGAATATGTGTTTGGTGCAATCCTGACGAACATTAGGGTTAGCCCGTTGAGAGAAAACCAAGTCAGATTCCTTAGACCGTTTATAATCCAACTGTTTCGCACAGCAGGAAGTCTTATTTTGAGACTTATTCCTGCAATCCAGGCGTGAAATCGTAAGGTCAAGAAGGATTCCGGCTTCATGCATGGATTGCAGTCCCAAGCCCGTTATTTGTGCAAGAGAAACGAATTTTTGAAAAAAAAATAAAAAAATTCGTTAAGGGGATAAACTTTTCTCTTGACAAATTGCCTTTAATATGTGTTAGGCTTTGCTTCGCTGTCTTTTTTCTTTTCTTTTGGCTTACCGAAATATTGTAAATTCAACATTCAAGGTCTAAATCTTACTCTCTCTCTCTTATCTGATGAATATTATACCTTATAAAAACCACTCAAGTCAAGTAAAAAATTAAAATGTTTGGAGGAATTCATTAGGAAATATGGGATGGTTTCCCTCCGTTTCCACTCCGTTAGATTAAACCCCCAGTTTGAAAAAGGGTGAGGTTACCCACCGCAAAAGATGGATATTCTGTTTTCAAAGAGCATATTATATAGGTGATTAAGAAAGGTATCAGGGATGTAAAAAAACACCCTTGCTTACCAACAGTCTTATCGTGCCCTAAAATAATTCTTGACAAAATTATAGGAAGCTGACCCCAATACTCCCCTTATTAATTAATCAATTGTCTCTTGCTGCCATATGCAAACCACCCCACTAAGTGGAAATAGCCAGTCAGAAAGGTAGATTTCAATTCTTCTAGGATTTTTTTCATCGTCGGGATGCTTTTGTATTGGTGTTTTAGAGGTAAAAAAAGGGACAACAGTTATTCTTTTTAAATCTGATTCTTTAATATCAAAGGTTACTCTTACATCTTTGGTTGGAACAGGTATTTTTATGTTAAATGCATTGCTTGCTTTCCGGACTAAACTGCGCACTACATAATCAACTTGAACTTCTTTACCAATTAAATCTAATAATTTATCATGATATGCTTCAAATTCTACTAAGCTTTCTGTAATCCTAATCGTATTCAAGGTTAACGGGATATCGTTGATTAATATTTTATCAATGTAGAAATATGGGGTATCAAAATCGGTTGAAAAAGCAGCCCTTACATACCATGTAGAACAGTGCGTTTCACCTCTTTTGAATTTATCTGATTCTATATTAGTCTTCATGCAAATGAATTTAAAATTCTTTTCAGTCCAAATAGTTTTGTAGCTAATGTGGTCTTTGAAAACCCAATACTTTTTTTAATATTTTTAGGTACTTCTTCTTGTCTAAAACTTTCAAACGAGATATAATGGACTAAATTATACCACCTTTCTTTATACTCAAATATCTTTCCAAAAAAGCTATCCCTCAGTTCTGCGGCCATACATATATCATTTAATTTACACTCTAAGCATGATGTAAAGATTTCATCTATGTTTTTTTCGGACAATATTTCTTTATGAAAATCTTTGTTATATATAACTGTATTAGTTATGATAGATGGCAAATTTGTCTTCTGTTTCACGCCTCAATACTTTTTCATAAACATAACCAATTATGGAACAAACCAACAAACTATCAGCTAAAAGCTTAACTATCTGAATTAAATTTGAAGATAACTTATGACCTAATCCAAAGAACACATAGTATAATCCAATTGAAATTATAAAGATAATGGCCAAGACAAGATCTGTTTTTAAGGACAATATCCTTCTTTCAAGCTCAGTATAGCCTTTATATTTCATATCTATAACTCCTCGTGGAGAAATTGTGGGGTCAACCTTGCAAGGAATTTAGGTATTCTAAATCTACTTTCAAGGTTTGCCCTTTTACTGCTCTAAACCACAAAACTTTGATAGCAGTTTAACCTCTGAAAAACCACTACGGGTTTTAGGTCAGGTACAGCGTTCGTAGGTGTTTTAATAATCTTACGCGTAAACGAGACGGCAACCTTTCGGTTCTGGAATAAAATCATTAAATTCCTTTGCCGTTTTTATCCAAAGTTGAATCGCATCTTTAACATTTTTTACTGCTGATTCATAATTTTCTCCATGTGCCATACATCCAGAAAGCTCTGGAACTTCTGCTATATAAATGTTGTCTTCCTCGCTCCAATATATTATTATTTCGTATCTATCCATCAATCTTGACCTCCTCTCCTAATTTGTATTTCAATATTATCTGTCGTACCTGTTTCACTTGATAAGGCTTTGCTTTATTGCCATCTTTTTGTAAGTTCGGTTTCTCTTCAATGCCTGCCTTTCTAAAAATATGGTGACTTCCGCTTATCCTCATGGCAAATCCACAACGAAGCAGTAAATTGCATAAATTATCAAAGGCAATATTTGCGTCTGCTCTGCCGCTAATTATTTGTTGTATTAATCGTTCGTATTTGCCCATTTTATTTCTTTTTACACCTAACAAGTTATTACTCGATGTTCAAGTTTTTTATAAACCGCTAAAGCGGTTATGTTTTTTGCGGTTATTATTCCCCGTTTCACCCCGATAAATCGGGGTGTTATTTTCATGTTTATTGAGTGTAGCACCCTGATTTATCAGGGTGCTACAAATAAGTAACCTCAAGAGGCATAACCGCTTTAGCGGTTTCAGAACAAAACCCTGATTGTCGCAGGTCGAAAAAACTTGAACATCGAGTATTATATAGTTTTTCTGTACTTTATCACCTTTTCATCAAAATGTCGTAACTACTCAGGTAAAGGAATTTACCACTCAAGACACAAAGAAACAAAGGTTCACAGTAACTACTTGTAGCTATATTGGACAGAAAAAACTACGAAATACGCGAAAAACAGCGAAAATTAATAATCAGAAGGAATTTGTGAATCAGAATTTTTCGCGTTTTTTGCGTTTTTCGTAGTTATCTCTTGATAGCTGAGTAGTTACAAAATGTCAAGGAAACTTTGACAAAAAACAAAAAAATATATAATTCTAACTGGATAACATTACTTTTTACATGATATCCAGAAAGGAGATAATTCTGCATGATTAATATCTCAACGGATGTTTTGTCCAAATATAGTTCAATATTGGCTAAAAACTCAATCCCTATTTCTTGTCAGCACTATTATAAGAAGTGGTTGAAAATTAGTATTGTGTCCTCGGAATTGGTACAGAGCGTTTTGTTAAACGCGTACTTGTTTGCGCAAGCCTGATTAGAGACAAAAGCGCATTGTTAACAGCCTCTTCGTTTGGGAAAACCTCGGCGACTTCTGGTTTAAGAACAATAATGTTTGATGATTCATACACGCGATGGGCATACTTGCCACGAACAAATGGACCAGAAAAGTCAGAATGTTGGTATTCAGCACGCAATTCATCTTTTTCTGTTTATTTAACCTTCTTCATAAATCTTTCGTTCTCCTTTGCTCGCGACGCGAGCATTGATGATTCTAATAGTCTCGCCTTGCTCAGTGTGAGCGATCACCAACAAGCGACCACATTCCGAAATACCGAATGTGATGTATCGAAATTCGTCGATCGAATGATCTGGATCAGAGCCGGTTGCAGATAGCGGGTCGTTCATCCCCGTTGCAACTTCCTCGAATGAAACCTTGTGCTTTTGCAAGTTTAATCGAGCCTTTTTAGGATCCCATTCAAATTTCATTTTTGCATTAGCCCTTTATTTTTATTATTGTCTAACCACAAAAATAACTGGTGGGCTACTGCTCATCCAGTGCATTTTTCTTGTTAGCGTTCTTTATTCTATCTTACTCCTGACTGTTACCTTGCTTCCGGTTATAATCTTAAGCCCCGAGTAATATCTTACGCTTTCTTGAAAGCCTAACGATCAACTCAGCCGTCACCTTGGATCGTCAGCAGAATGGCGGTCGGCTGAAACGGCTTATTGGGCAGTTCTTTTCCCTGGATACTAATTACTTTGTGTCCACTGTTCCACTGTTTCTTCATCATATCACGCATCATTGCATGATAATCCCCTCCATAGGAATTCAATATTTCCCTTCTCGCCTTTCTGACTTCAGCTACAATTGGATCATCGTTCATCTTCTTGCCCTCCAAAAAGTTCCGCTGGTGTACAAATTATTGGCAGATTGTATCCAGCTTTTTTGACAACGGAAACTAAGCGGCGAATGATCTCAGCATTAGCTATGTGTCGGCAATTCCATGTTAAAAGATAGTCTATTCCATGCCTCGATGCAACCGCAATATGACCGGCATCTGCTGCCGCTCTTTCGGGAATCACTCCGCTCTTCATTATTTCTTCGGTAAGTCGGATTGTTTCTTCATCGATTTCAAGAACTAATACAGCCGAAATCGCGTTCATTCTTTTCTCAGAGGCTTCGGAGTTACCCTTTTGAGCTTCTTCGATAACGAGCTCCGAGACAAAGAGCGTGAAACTCTTTCGTCTATCCTCCCACCACTGTCGGGTAAGTTCCTGCTCTCCAGCTAAAATCAAATTGTTTGATGGTCTCGCAGTTAAAAAACTGGGAATAGTTGTTTCAAGATAAACTGTTGGTTTCATATCCATTATCTGTTTTTCCTCTCTCCAATCATAAAAACAACTATCTCTGTCTGGTTCATCTTTCTTGTTAGTGTTCTTTTTCCTATCTTACTCCTGACTATTATCTTACGCTTGAGTAATCTCTTGCCTTCTCTTGTAAGACTAACCATAAAAATAACTGGTGGGCTACTGCCCATCCAGTTCATTTTTCTTGATAATAATTAAAAGGCAATTGGAATAAATAGGGACAGCGACCATTTATTTAGTTTTTACAGGGCATTCTTCTATAATTTTCCCATTAATTCTCGTCCATCTAATTCTTCTAATTTTATCACAAACCCTTCGATTCCCACAGGTCATCCTGTCTATAGTACAAATTTTAATCCGCTCTATTATCTCCTTTTCTTTAACCATAAATAGATATTTACTCCAATCCAATATCTCCTCGTATAATATATTATATATGGCGGCGGCGGGCAGAGGATGTGATTTGCTACGCTGCATCACATCCTCTGCCCGCTGCCGCCATATAAATCGATACTATTATCTATATTTTCCTTGACATTAAAGGGTATCTCTGGCTATAATTAGTTTATAGCACTATAGGGAAGGACTAATTTCTCCTGTTGAGCCTCCTTACGGCTTCTTCTTGTGTAAGTCTGTCCCCTTGCTCCTGATGTGGTCTTCTAACCCGCAGGATGTTTGACCATCTCTTGTGCCTGGAGTATATCGCTAAGCGGACTAGGGTCGCCACAAGTTTTGGACTATTCTAATCTTTAGCGAGGCTGTTGCCTTCAGGCTGCCAGGGATACCCTTTTTTGCTAATATTATAAAAAAAGGAGTGTGATCTATTATGTCTTCCAATTTGTTCGTTGGTATCGACATTGGCTCATCAAAAAATGTTTCTGTATTTCTTGATGATGCTGGGCAAAGGATAGGTAAAGCCCTATCCTTTGCCAACAACCATGAAGGTGCTGAATCCTTCATGGTTTCCCTCACTCAGACTGCCAAATCGCTTATGACAACCGATATCTCTATTGGTTTCGAATCCACTGGTATCTATGGTTGTCAACTCCATTTTCTCCTCTCTTCTCATCCTGCCCTTGCTAACTTTAATTCCAAAGTTTATCAGCTTAACCCTAAGCAAATCAGAAATTTCAAAAAGGTTTACCCTGATTTGTCTAAAACAGACAACATTTACATGGAAGATATTTAATAACAACTTATCTCCACCATCTCCACCTTAAATTGTCCAGCGGTATTTGTGGGTAAAGATAAGGTTAAAGGTGGGTATACAAATGGATAAAATTTTCTCTGTTAGCATCATCCCTTCTTTTTCATAAATTTAGCGAAACCTACTCAACAGGCTGTTACGAAACTAAAAATCAAGGGTGCTGGCATACCACATATGGTATCTGGCAAGGAAATGTGGACAACATATTGTGTGCTTCTCATATCAAATTTCTATTTCGTAACAGCCTGTCAAGACATCATAGAATCAAAATTGTTAATTTTAAACCATGAACGGTTACAAAAAATCTTCCTTTGCAAATACTTCATTATAAGGCACCGGAACTGGTTTACCGCATATTTTTTTTGCTTCATAATTATTAATAAAGTTTCTGTCCTCGGCAATAAGGCAAGTGTCAACATATTTTCCAAAATATTTAATCTTCATGCCTCTTGCAATAATATCTTTTAATGGTTCCTCGAAAAAATTTCCTAATGTAACATGAATATATGGACATGGCATCACATCACCCCATTTTGTAATAGAGACCATTCTTTTAACTGCTATGCAGCCTAAATTAAGACCATACGATGGGGTCAAATGTGTAAACACAGTATACCTTTTCTCGAGTTCTCTCATGTAGTCCATATCAGATTTATTGATAAGAACATCATAATTACCTTCCCATTCCCCAACAGGCTTAGCATATGTTACAAATACTCCAATGCCTTTTTCATTCAAAAACTTTAAAAACTCAACAAATTCTTCTGATCTAACTCTTTGTTTTGTAACTACAGTTTGAATAATAATAGCTAATCCAGCATTTAAAGCCACATCAATAGCTATTAAGCATCTTTTGTGTGAACCTGGTTTGTGCCTAAATTCATCATGTTCGGTTGCGGACAGGCTATCAATACTCAGCTGAATTTTATCAACACCAATACTTTTTAAGTGTTTTGCTTTTTCTTCATCCAAAAACCATCCGTTGGTATCAGAGGTTATGTAGAATTTCTGAGGGTCGATAGCCTTAACGATATCATCAAAATCCGGAAACACCAATGGTTCTCCGCCTGTAATTACAATATGGGCAAGCCCCATTTCGTCAGCCTGCAGGGAAAGTTCCTTTACACTATCAGGTGTAAAAAATCTATTTTTATTTTTGGCCTGGAGTCTGGTAATACCACAGTGCTGGCAATGAAAATTACACCTGTAATCGTATTGAAATTGAAGTATCGCTATACTCTCTCCCTTTTTAACTTTTTCATCATACTTCATAATTTTTTCATAGACATACGGCTTTTCTTTTTTTAGCAGGCTCCTTTTTTCTATTTCATCCGGTTTTAGTTGTTCTTGTTGAGTTGTCATAATATTTGCCTCCATAATATCTAAGTTTACAGTCACTATATAGGGATATTAAACATATTTGCATATTTGCGATAAAAAGGATTTTCTGCTGCAATCTTTGCAGTATCCATGTATTGCTGCGACTTTTCCAAATTATCAAGTTTTTCATAGCATTTTGCAGCATAGTAATACGCAATGGCATGGTCATTTTTTGCTCTTATTGCATTCTCAAATCCTTTCAACGCCATTTCGTAATTGCCCAGACGGAAATCGCTGTTTTCTACAAAATTAAGCTCTATGTTTAAGATATATGCCATTTCCTGTATATATTCAGCGGTAAAATCTTCGGTTTCAATAACCGCATTCTTAAAGTCGCTACCAATAAAAGTATCTTTGAGGTAATTCTTCTTAACACATATGTCATACATTTCGCTCCCCACAAGAGGATTGGCACAATATATCATGAACCAATTACCTTTGATAGTCTTTAAAAACGCCCTTGTATCTTCGATGTCTTTCTTCGTTTCATGAGGGAATCCTAGTAATATGTTCACATTCGTGTATATCCCGAGTTCCCAGCAATCATTACTCACACGCTTTATTACGGATAGATCAAATGGTTTATGTATTATTTCTTTTAAAACCTTATTGCTTCCGGACTCGACAGATAACATAAGTTGATTCGCGCCGGCGATTTTTAAGGTTTCCAGCATTTTTCTGTCAAGAGCATATATAGCCAATCCATTTTGAAAAACGGGAGTTATTTGTAATTCCTTTACTATATCAATGATTTCAAGGGCTCTTTGTCTGTTTGCCATGAAGTGGTCGTCCTGAAAAACAAGTGTTTTTGCTCCGTATTGGTCTCTAAGGCGTTTAAAATCCTCTCTGACTCGATTGATGCTATGATAGCGCATTTTTCTCCCATGAACCGTGTGTGATGAGCAAAAGCAACAACGGTAAGGACAACCTCTGGATGTCATTACATGGAAGCTTTGCTTTTTCTCATTGATAGAAGCATAAGCCGTTATGGCTGGGTTTAACCCATATTCATCTGTATTTAAAATGCCATAATCATAAAAAGGTATTTCATCAAGGTTTTCAATAAAATTATGCTCGAATGTACCGCCACTTTCAACTTTTCTCCGTGTAATCCACGAAGGATTTTCTTCAAGGTGCCGCAATTTATCGTTGGCTTCCACAAGACTTAACAGAAGCTTTTCACCCTCACCGTAGCAAAGAGCATCAAAGCATGTGCTGTTTCTAAATATTTCGTTATACATATTTGTTGGCACACCGCCACCCGCAACTATAACAGCGCTGGGAAATATATCTTGGCAACACTTTCCAATATCCAGCATATTCTGATATGCCGATATAAATAATGTGGATATCCCTATTATGCTTGAAGCATAATCCATACACTCTGGCGATGAAAGAAAGTCACGGAAAAACTCTGCAAAAGAAGGATATTCAAATCCTTCTAATTTATTTAGAATAATGTTAAAATCTACAAGTTTGGTTTCTACCGCAGTATGCTTTTTCACATACGCACTCATAGATAGTACACCAAGAGGCATATCGGTAAGTACACTTCCAAAGCAGCCGTATTTCTTGTGAACTATTCTCTCGTTGACCGAAGGATTGACAAACCGATTAAAACTAATATTCGGTGGAACTATAAACAAAATTTTATCCATTATTATATTAAACCTCCTCTAATCCAAAATCTCTCAATATAGAAATATTCATTTTTTTACCGTACTTCTCTCGTATAATCCTTACTACTTCATCAGAATAACTAGCCGCTATAACAATAATGGCATCTACCATATCTGAGTCAATCGCATCAGGAGAAACTATTGGGATATGCGTGGCTGGCGTATATTTGCCCTGTTTAAATGTTGCCGAGTCAACGACATACTTGATTTTGTCTGCTAAATTTGTTAAAGAAATAATTGCCAGCGCCTGATGCCCGGCGCCCCATATTGCCACCTTTTTATCCTCGA
>Ga0210044_10008866_pt1 | contig 12421 bp, 14 predicted proteins | sample CryGey13umfilter_2_FD_183959 | JGI IMG/M metagenome (GOLD analysis project Ga0210044, IMG submission 183959) | Groundwater microbial communities from aquifer in Utah, USA - Crystal Geyser 4/9/14 3 um filter (SPAdes) (version 2) | ecosystem: Environmental > Aquatic > Deep subsurface >... | reverse complement strand
CGCACGTGACAGCGCCGGAAGCAGTATCCCGATCAAAAGAGCAATGATCGAAATGACTACCAGTAATTCAATCAGCGTGAAACCGAATCGCGATCGAATGTCGAGTGGGATGCCCTGGTCACTCGCGGAACGATGTTGTGAATGCCCCAAACATCCTGGCTCCGTCATGGTAATAACCTTCCATGGCCGTACAAGCGGCCTCTCCGTCGTATGGTCGGTTCATCCGGTATGATTCATGGAACCCGAAACACATGAACCTTGATCAGTTGCGAGGACGATCGAAAATCGAACCACTCGATCGTCAATCCCTCGATTGCCAATCAACCAGAACCCTCAGTATCATACTCTACCAATGATCCGGAAATTTGCACACCAAAACCCCGTTTTCTTGCGCAATACCGCAAGAATTCTTCATTTTCTCGCCCTCTCGCTTCTGATAAGTTGCGGAAATACAAGTGAGAAGGACGATTCCTCCCCTCCCGCCGACAACGCACCAATCCTCGAAACCGCCGAACCCAATAACCTTAGCACTCAAATCAACGCAATGTACGGCCGGTATAAGGCCGACGCATTCCCCGATACACCCGACATCTCAGTAGCCCAACTCCTCACCAGCGAAAAAGAAAACCCCGACCCACCTTACCTCCTCGTCGATTGTCGAACTCCCGACGAACAGGCCGTCTCCGTCATCCCCGATTCCATCACTCGCTCAGACTTTGACGCGCATCAGAAAAATTACACCGAACGCACCGTCGTCGTCTACTGCACCATCGGGTACCGCAGCGGGCTTTACACCCGCGAACTCAACCAGCGCGGAATCAAAGCGCTGAACCTCAAGGGCGGTGTCCTCGCTTGGGCTTTGGCCCGGCAACCATTTCTCAACCCCGAAACAAATAACGAAACCAAACGCGTTCACGTCTTCGGCCCGGATTGGAACCTCCTCCCGCCAGACTACACGCCCGTCTTCTGATTCATACTTGCGCCGACGCCGTAACATTATGATAACAACAACGCTGCATCGTCTAAGAATCGGGCTCTCAAAATGCTGAACATCCTCTGGAATACGCGCGGATACTTCTTCTGGCTACTCGTCGTTTCAGCCGGCTGCATGATCCTCGAAGCCGTAGCCCCTTGGCGCCCCAAACAACGACAGTTCCGCCGTCAATTCGCACAAGACCTCTTTTGGCTCGTCTTCAATGGACACTATGCAAGCATCGCCGTAGCCTTCCTCGCCCAGTATCTCCTCGTCTGGATTTACCCCGTCGTCGAAAAGGCCGAACAACTCAACCTCATCGCCGCCTGGCCGATCTGGGCGCAGCTCGTCGTCTTCTTCGTCCTCAAGGATTTCCTCGAATGGTGCGCCCATAACCTCCTCCACCGAGTCCCCTTCCTCTGGACCTTCCACAAACTCCACCACTCAATCGAGGAACTTGACTGGATCGGAAATTTCCGCTTCCACTGGATGGAAATCATCATCTACAAAAGTCTCACCTACTTCCCGCTCGTCGTGCTCGGTATCGACGGCCGAATCATCCTCTGGATCGCCATCCTCACCACCGTCATCGGACACTTCAATCACAGCAACCTCAACATCTCATGGGGGCCCCTCCGCTACCTCATCAACTCACCCCGCATGCACGTTTGGCATCACATGTACGCGCTCCCCGAAAACAGACACGAGGGCGTCAACTTCGGAATCTCCCTCAGCATCTGGGATTGGATCTTCCACACCTCATACTGGCCCGACAAATCTCAATCACCCGAACAACAGCCCAACCGGCTCGGTTTCCCCGGGATCGAGTCCTTCCCTCGCTCCCTCCTCGGCAGGCTCATCTACCCCATCAGCGCCCTCTGGAACCACGGCCGACAGTGAAAGTAATTAAATCGCATCATCACTTACAAAACACGATCGGTACATTAACAAGATCCGTCGCGCACAATCCAACGATAACATTTGAACACCCCGGTCGACAAACCGCTATTCAAAAATGCAAATGAACCGACAGCCCGCCCCCGAAATGGGCATGCCCGTAATTCCCGTACCGATACCCCAAGCCGGATCCATACCCGTAATGCCCCCTGAATCCGTATCCATACCTACCGCTGCGATACGAACTCGATCGGTACGAATGGGAGCGATACCGTGATCCGTCAAAGTAAAGTTGTTGACGATGTCGAATTCCCTGCCCGTAGGATGAAGAACGGTATGAATTCGAATGCGAAGGGGAGTAATACCTCGAACCGTATGTCGAGCCGTACGAGTAGTGCGAGTAACCCGGATAGTACGAGTACGGGAAGAACGAAAACCCATACCCGTAGTAGGGGTAGTAGCCGGAATACCCGTACCCGGAATAACGGGAATGCGTTCGACGATAGGAAAGATCGTCATAAACATATTGCGGATGATGCACGCGGTACCGCGTATTGTAATACGGATTGATTTCAAATGACGTCTGCTGCACTCGCCCCCTCGTCCGCGATCCCGTCGCGCTCACCGACGAATTCGTCGCTATCCTCGTCACATACGAAGCGGCGCTCTTTTGGTAATTCGAATCATACGTTCGACGTATCGATTGACTATTATTATTATTATCACTGCCCGTCGACGCGATCGACGTCCCCGCAACCGCAACCACCATCGAATCTTGCCACTTCGGATCCGCACGATTACGACTTCTGGCGTTCGATGACGAATCCGCTCGTCCGCTATTCGTAAACGCCCGACGATACGAGCGCGCGACACCGCGCCGCCCCGTATAGGCCCTTCGGTTGGCATACCCCTGAATCGTCTGTCCCTCCTCACGACCGTCAACCGAAACCTGTGCCATCGACGGTGCCGCAACCAATCCGAACAAGAAAACCAAAATCAACCCAACCGCTCCACCCACCATTCCGTGCCCACGCTTCAATTCTCGAATTCTGATGAACATGTTGCACAACCTTTCAAAGTACCGGCCCTCACTCAATTCTACTCGCCAAACCCTCCTCCCGTTCGTAGATTTTACTTGACCCACTTTATCTCACCAACCGCCACTCCTCGCTCCACAACCTCGATTCACCCCGCCTCCCGCACGCCGTTGACCGGTTTTCGCCTTACACTACAATCCCATCGACTCGAATCTTCGTACGTCGAACTCGCGAAGTTTGGGCGAAAAATACGTTTTTACACCTTTTCCGTTCACTCCGCGGAATCTCACATACCAAACACCGGCCGCACATGCCCATTTACCCCCTCAAATTCAACCCCATTTTCATCGAAAAAATCTGGGGCGGACGCCGACTCGCAAATCAACTCGGCAAAAACCTCCCCCTCCCCGAATCCAGAACGTTCGGCGAATCATGGGAACTCTCCGACCTACCCGGTCACGAAAGCACCATCGCAAACGGCCCACACGCCGGTCGTACCCTCTTTGAAATCATCACCGAATTCGGCTCCGATTTCCTCGGCGACATTCAACTCACGCCCGACAACCGCTTCCCCCTTCTCATCAAGTTCCTCGACGCTCACGCTCCCTTGTCCGTCCAGGTCCACCCAAGCTCGCAATACGTCAACGACCATCCCGACTCAGCCCGCATCAAAAACGAAGCATGGTACATTATCGACGCTGACGAAAACGCTGTGATCTACCGCGGTATCCGCCCCGGCATTTCTCCGGAGGCGTTCGCTCAACACGTTAAAGACGGCCCTGCCGTGATCGACGATCTCGTAACATTTCGCGCAACTCCGAACCGCTGCTTCTACATTCCCAGCGGAACCGTCCATGCAATCGGCCCCGGTATCCTTCTCGCCGAAATTCAAACCACCAGCGACGACACCTTCCGCCTCCACGACTGGGGACGCATCGATCGCCCCCTCCACATAAAGCAAGCCCTCCAATGCGCAACCATCGGCCCCTGCGACACCCGTGAGATCGAACGGCGCTCGCATGTCGCCGGTGCTTTCACCACCATCAGCCGACTCTGCGATTGCGAGGACTTTCGTATCGAAAAAGTCCGAATGTCCGAAGGCTACGGCCAAGAAATTCCCTACAACCGCGCAGCCGTCTGGATCGTCCTGAAGGGTGAAGGCGTTATCACCAATACCCCCGCAAAAGTCGATGTCGAATTCTCACGAGGCGAAGTCCTTCTCCTTCCCGCCGGAATGGATATCGCACGAGTCGATTTCGAAAAAGATTCCAGCTGGCTCGAAATCCAACCTGCCATTCCATTCGAAAGCACGCGACTGGCCTGACCTCGATTTGCCCTGCACCATACTTCCTTCAAGCGACCACGCGCCTCTTATCTATCGCCGCCGATTCTTCGACGACTCCGGCTTCGTCGAACTCCCCGGCGCATTCCCCCCCGTTTCCCCACGCCCCGTCGGAAGACCCTTCGCTTTCCATATCGCCAACAAACCCTGCGGATCAATCGCCTCAAGCAGATTCCCTCCCGCCATCGTGATCTTCGCAATCGTGCCGTCCTCATTTAACGTGATCAGATTCGGCTTCCCGTCCTTCGTCTGCTTCGATCGACTGACCGTCAGGATGCCCGGTTCAATCGCCTCCGTTCGATAAACGATCTTCTGCAATTTCGGATCAAGAAAATACATCCCGTACGTCGCATTCGTCCACGGCTTCAGAATCCGAAACAGCATCGGTTGCTCCGCCTGACAAACATAACCCTCGCGCGGCTTGTGAACCTGAATCGTCTGCGCCGGCGTCGGCGGAATATCAACCACCACCTGAATCATGTTCTCTCGACGGTCCCCTGTAACCGCCGACCGATCCGTAACCACATAACCAAGACCCGACGGGTTCTTGATGTATTGCGCCGATCGAATCGACCATCGCTCTCGCTTGCGATCAAATGACATCCACGCCCTGCTCTCAATATCAACATAAACGCTTCCGTCCGACTTAATCAGATACCGACTCATCAGCGACGAGAGAACTCCCTCATCTCGCTCCGGCGAACTGAACGTCCGAGGGTCAGCGATCCGATTCACCTCCCCCAACTGTCCCACCCGCTCCGTAATGCGGTAATACGCAACCTCCTGTTCCTGCCCCTTCTCGTCCTTCGTATAAATGCGATACCACTGCGCCGCCTTCATCATTTTTTCATAAGCCGCGCGATTCAGTTTCGCAAGCGCCGCCACCGTCCGCCCCACCTCGGTCTTTCGACGGTCCGCAAGCGCTTTCGGATCGGTAAAACGAAACGAATCAACCACCGCTCGATGCAATTCAAAAACTTCATCCGCATTCGATACTTTCGTCCAGACTTTGTAGATCACGAACGTGTTCGGCAACGGCTTGAAAATCGTGTACATCGCATTCACTTCCTCCTGACCTGCCTGAGGACGCAACTTGATGATCAATCGCTCCGCCTTCTGACCGTCAATCAACAGCGATGCTCGCTTCGGAACCGTCGCATAAACCGAGTTCTGACGATTCGTCTCGATCGTTTCGTCCGCAACTTCCGAAACGCTCGTCGTGTCGTCCGCCGTCAGTTGAATTTCAACCGCCGAAATCCACGATTTATCCTTCGCCATCGATTCCACTCGCCGTTCCGAAAGCGGTTTCACCGTATAACTCGAATTCAACGGCAAATGAAAAGTCAGCCCGACACTCGTAACCTGCACCAACGCATCACTCAGACCTCGTCCTTCCCAATCCACCGGGGCGCTCGCACTCGGTTCGGACTTCGCCTCGATCGGCTGCACAACGCCCTCGCCCAATGATGCCGACGACAAGAACAAACATACCGCCGCCAGCCCAGCAGTCGCCAAACCCCGAACCGAGAATCCGCTTTCGCCTCTTCTCGCAAACCAATGAGGTCGATCCGTCGATGTATATTTCACGATTTACTTGCCTCCTTGACCGAGTGCCTTCGGTTGCTCAATCCCGACCCTCAAAACATCGTCGGAGCGTGCATCCCCACAAACGGGTTGCTCTTCTTCTCCTCCCCAATCGTCGTCGCAGGCCCATGGCCGGGTAATACTTCCGTATCATTCGGCAACTCGAACAGTCCTTCGCGAATCGAACGAACGAGCAATCGCCCATCACTCGTCGGAAAATCATATCGCCCGATCGAGCCGCAAAACAGCGTATCCCCCACAAATGCCACCTTCGCCTTCGCTTCAAAAATCGTAATCCCGCCCGGACTATGCCCCGGAGTGTGAATGATTGCGAATTCATGATCCCCCAACGCCAGGGAATCGCCGTCCTCCGTGAATTCATCACTCTCCCCCACATTCAGATTCATCCCCGCCATCACCGACAGATTCAACGTCGAATTCGTCATGAACTCCCATTCGCTCGAATGAATCGAAACCGTCATTTCCTCCCCGAATGCACGTCGGCAATCCGGAACCCCCGCAATGTGGTCCGCGTGACCGTGAGTCAGAATCAATCGACTCGGCCGCAGCCCCTCGCTTTGAATCCAAGCGATCATCTCCTCCGGATCAAATCCCGCATCGATGATCCAGCATTCACCCGGAGCCGAACCCCGGTCCGAAACCACATAGCAATTCGTCTCCCACGGTCCGAGTATGAATCGCTGTGCGGAAAGGTTATCTCGACTCAGAATCTTCATTCTCGTTTCCATTGTATAAATAGACAAGAAAAAAAGCGAAATCCACCGCATATACCATGCACGCATAGTATCGTACAATCTCAACCGCGGTTCCGTTCGATGCCGCCGTAAAAGAATAATGGAGGCCCACGCTCATGCATATACGCCGCGCCGATCAGGTGAAAGGCCAACCCGTCGAAATGGAGGGGGCCCAGAATGTCAAAATGAGGCTGCTCCTCGGACGAGCCGACGGAGCACCAACCTTCGCCATGCGGCACTTCGAAGTCGCGCCGGGAGGTCATACACCACGCCATCAGCACCCCTACGAGCACGGCATCCAAGTCCTCAAGGGTTCCGGGACTGTCGAGGTCGATGGGGCCACCCACGTCCTCCAGCCCGGTGATTGCCTCTTCATCGAGCCCGATTCACTCCACCAGTTCCGGGCCGATCGCGGTGAATCGCTGCAATTCATCTGCATCGTACCCACAACCTTCGATTGCGGGAAACCGACTCCGGGTTCCTGACCCTCGCTGCCGTTCTCTCCCTCTTCATACCGCGCGGCCTTCTCTGTGTCCCTTCAATTCTGCAAACAAAAAAGCGGTGCCCCGAATCCAATCGAGGCATCGCTCACTTTTTTCCCGTCGAGTTCGCAATCAACGCAACCCGACAATTCAAATCTTAGAAATTAGACCCGATGCCGCCGGACCCGCGAAGCGAATCCTGAAGTCCCGGAAACAGCCGCTCTTCGTTCTCCTGCTGAATGATCACTGTCGGGCGTATCAGAATATAAAGCGTGCGCTCTTCCGTACTCATGATTCGGTTGGTAAAGAACCGATTCAGAATCGGAATCTTCGAAAGCACCGGCACACCCGATTCGACCTCAATGTCATTTCGAATGCTCTGTCCGCCCAGCAAAATAGTCCCGCGGTCCGGAACGGTGACCGTCGTATTGACACGCGAAATCTGAATCTCAGGTCGTTCGATGAACGCCGTCTGCGTCAGAATGTCATTCTGGTCGCCTGAGCCGACAACCTGCCCGCCGACCGCAATCGGAAGTTCCGTCGTCTTGATGTCGAGAATCTTCGCCAGTGTCGTCAAAACCGTCATCGTTACATATCGACGATCCGCCGAGACCGTACCCTCAACGTCAAGTACCACACCTTCACGCAGCGGGGACAACGTCGGATCAAAGCCCGCCGATGACGTGCCCACGACGGGCTGCAAATCCGAAACGAAGAACTGACTCGTCGTAACCTGCACGAACGATCGTTGCCCGTTGAAGAACGTCAGTTTCGGAGCCGTCAACTGAATGCTTCGACGATCCGCCTGCGTCGCCTCAATGAGAAGATCAACCTGAATGTTATCGAGGTACGAAACGCCGTACGAAAGTGCCGGAGTCGCCGCCAACGCCTGACCAGCGAAACTCTGACCGTCCGCTCCAAAAAGCAGATTCGCAATCCCGATGCTGTCCTGCTGAAGCGATTGCGGGCTGAACTGCGACCGACCCGCCTGAAAAATGCCCGCATCCGGGAGAACTTCCTGAATGACCTGTCGGCCTTGCGCGTCAAACACCGGATTGCCGTTGGCGTCCGTCTGACCGACCAGATCAAACAGCGAAAGGTATTGACGCTGGAAGGTCGGCCCGATCTGATTGTTCCGCGGGTTCACGAAGAGATCGGAAGGCAGCAAATTCGGATCCAGCAATTTATCACGTCGATACTGATCGCCTCCCCAATACAGATCAAGATCAAATCCAATCTGCTCAAAAAAGTCCTCATTTACCAGCAGGAACCGAGATTCAACATTGATCTGAATCGCCCGGATTTCTCGCAATTTCTCCAGCAGATTCGAAATCGCCCGGTGATTCTTCGGTGTTGTCGTAATCACCAGATTTCCGTTCAATTCCTGAATCACGCCGACGTCGCCGCCGTTCACTTCCCACGAAAGTTTGTCGATGTTCGTGGTCAGAACACGCTTGATCTCGTCGATCATCTCCTGACGATCGCCCAGCCCCTTGTCGTACTCGGACTCATCCCCGTTCCCGAACGTCTCTCGTCCGAATACGCGGTCGTCCCGATTCTGTATCAGCGATTCCAGGTCGAAAGGAGGTGCATCCGTAAAGTCGGGAACGTCGATCAGAAGATCACGAATGTCGTACAAATGCGTAATCTGATTCTGCTGCAGTTTTTCTTTCGTCGAAATCGTCAGAATGCCGTCCGAAATCGCGTACTGCGGACGCGTTGATTCGTCCGTTCCCAGTTTCCGCAGCATTCGATCCAGAACCGTCTCCAACGGGATCGAATCATTCAATTTCAAATTGATCGGCGTCGTCCGGTCAATGAAGTTCTGCTCCAGGCTCGACCAGTCAACATCAACATTCACGCCCGCAACCTCAGCCACGAAATCGATCGCCTTCGCAAACGGAACGCCCTCGAAATCGACCGGCACGTGCTTGCTCGCAAGCGCCTGTGCCACCTGACGGTCCAGATCACTGTCGAGAAAGGCCAACCCGTTCTGCCGTCGAAGCGAAAGGTCAGGCCAATCCTCCGGATACTCAACAATGTCAACCGGAGGTCGAGCCGCTTCGTACAGTTCCATCGACTGTATTGCATCCCGGCGATGCCGATCCTGCGTTAGTTTCTCGAATCGCTTATACAACTGAACATCCTGGATCACATCGTGAAGCGCCTGCGCTGCCGGATTACCCGGATCAATGAACAAAAGCGCCTTCAACTCAAGGAGCGCTTCATCATATTTCTGCGCCGCCTGAAGACGCCGAATCGAAATCAGTTTCTCCGCGATCTTCTGCTTCTTTTCCAGTTCCAGCTGTACGACCTGCTTCTTTCGAATCGCCGCAATTTCTTTTGCCTGCGCCTCCGCCTCTGCCTGCGACGTTTCACGCTCCTGCTTCAGAATATCATCACCCATCGCCATCGCCGTTGCTCGACGCTCTTCATACTCCGTCTGAGAGAGCAGATTGCGATTCTGATCCAGAAGCACCCGCGCTTGGGCCTGCAATGTCAACGCGCGACCGAAGTCTCCCTGATCTCGCGAAAGGCCCGCTTGTTCCAGCAGGTTATCAAACTCAGCTACAATCCCCGCCTTCCGAACCTCACGCTCCTCCGTCTGACTCTTGATCAACGGCGCTTCCGCTTCGTCGATCAAGGTCTGCATGACATCCCGCCCTTCGATCGCTTCCTGATTGTCCGGCTGAATCGCAAGAACATTCTTATATTTTCGCAACGCCTCCGCATAGCGACCCGCCTCCCGGTCGGCCTGCGCCTGCTGAAGCAACGAGGCCGCCTTCGCCGCCTGCGCCTGACGAATCAAATCAGAAAAATCGGGCTGATCCTCCTGAGCGGGCTGCGCTGGTTCCACCGCCGGCTCTTCCTGTGGCTCTTCCTGAGGCTGCGTGGCATTCTCGCCTGTTTCAACCGGTTGCACCGACTCCCTGGTCGACGTTTCCGTCGTTCCCTGATCGTTCCACTGATCCTGATCCCCCATCATCCCATCTTGCTTCGGCGCCTCCACCGGCTGAAACGCGCCGAGATTAATATTCGTCGCATTGAATTCGCCCCGCACCGCTTCAAGCTCGTAAATCTTCTGCAGATAACGGTTCAGCCGCGCCTGCTGATCCAGATCAAGAGCCACCCCCGAATTGAAGACATACTGCAACCCCGATTTCGCTTTCCCGAAATTCCCATCCTCGTACGCCTGGAAACTCGCCTCCAAAAGCGTCGGCATCTGCGGCTTCAATTCCGCCTGCCGTGCCTTCAACTGATCCAGTAGACCATTCGCCTCCGCAACCTGTTCCTTTGACGCACCCGCAAGACCGACGACCTTCGTCAGATGCTGTGATGCCTGACGCAGATCGTCCCGGCTCAACAACAGTTTCGCCTTCCGCAACCGAAGTTCCGCCTCCGGCATCGCCTCAAGCATCTTCTCAATCGCGTTCAGTCGCTCAATCACCGCCGTACGCTGCGCACGTTCCAACTGCGGCAAATCCACGCGTTCAAGCAATTCCTTCGCTTCGAGGAGTCGCCCCGCTTCGAACATTTTCGTCCCGTCAACGTATAACTCTTCAGCCGTCGGCTGGTGACTTTCGTCCTGTCCGTACGTCGATGAGACCATCCCGACCGTCAGCACGGTGCCGAGTGTGCAGAGACAAAACCATTGCGTTTTCTTTGCAATCTTCATGATTTTCAACCTTTGCGAAGCATGATCCTTCGGGGGTGTGTCAGTTCGATCATGCCGGGGGTTTTAGGCGGGACTCGTCGGGGAATACAGGTGGGCCCATCCACCGACCGCTTGCGCGATCTCCCCAATGAGCGGGTTGTCCCGGCCTCGATCCGGGTACACTTCTACGCCTTCCTCTACGGCTGCGGCAAGCATACGGGAGTCAAAGCCCTGACGCAAGTTCAATATATACAGGATTTCTCACCGATCTGAATCGCACAATCACACAACTTTTCAATTTTTCTCATTTGACCCCCAACCCAACACCTCTCCGAACCCTCTCCAGCACGAAGTTGCACCACACCACAAACCTTCCGCGCGACACTTCCCCAGCCCCAGCACCCCACCCAGAATCATCCCGCAATCCTACACCCTCCGCGCACGCAAATATCGCCCTCAAACGGCAACATTACCGCTTGAAAACAGGTAAATTCAACCGCTTCAAAGCTCCGAAATATCCGCTTCCGTCGTCGCCAATTCCCCACGCTCAATCCGATCCTTCTCCGACTGAACCCACGGAATCTTCGCTGCATTCTTCTCCATCCATAACGCAACCGGCGTACGCAAGCCCTTTTTCGCTATATCCGCAAACTCCACGATCATCTCGTCACGCGAAAAACTCGATAAATCGTGGTTCTTCCCCATGTGAATGCAATCCGTCGGGCACGGCTCCGTGCACAACGCACAAAACATGCACTTCTGGTAATCAATCGCATACCTCAAAAGTTCACCACCCGCCGCCACCCCCGTCTTCTTGTCAATCTTCCGCGGAGCCGACTTGTCTATGTAAATGCAGTCAACAGGGCACGCCTTCGCGCATTGATCACACGCAATGCACTTCTCCGCCTCAAACTCGTGAATCCCCCGATACCGCGGCGCAAACGCAATCTTCTCATACGGATACTTGATCGTCACGCTCGGCGAAAACCAGTACTTCGCCGTGATCTTCATCCCGATCAGAATACTCTTGAACATCTGGTAAATGTCCGTGAAGTACCCTTCACGATTCATCAAACCGTTGCCTTGCTGCCGCGATGTCGTCGTACCCATACTCGTCATACCGAAAAATTCTCCGATTCTCAATCCACCAATCGCGTGAATCCATCATCTGATACCCACCCACAGCACTCGTTGGCCAGATCATAGTCCCCCTATTCACCCACCGCCCGCTCCAGCACTCCTGTTCTTACCACCCACCATTCGAGACATGCCGCTCTGCCCTTCTCCTAATATGATATTCCAATCCAAAACCTCGTATTCCCGAAGAATTGCCCACACCAGCCACCACCACCCCGATTCGGAGAACCAATTTGCAGCCCGGCGGAATCGTCCTCCTCATCATCGCCTTCGCGGTCATCGGAATCACCTTCACCGTCTTCGTCTACTACGCACAGAAAAAAAGACGCGAAGCACTCGCCGCTCTCGCCAACCGGCTCGGCTGGACCTTCAACCCCGCCTCCGACCCTTACCACGACGAACAATTCCGCCACTTCAAAATCTTTACCAGAGGACACAGCCGACGCACTTACAACACCCTGCGTGGCTCAATCAAAATCCTCGATAAAACCTGCAAAGCAAAAGCCGGCGACTACCTCTACAAAGAAACGCATGGCTCCGGAAAAGACCGACGAACCAC